>ENA-UOOM01000363-UOOM01000363.1-fermentation-metagenome-genome-assembly--contig:-NODE-363-length-54002-cov-10.128441_pt1 | contig 54002 bp, 48 predicted proteins | sample MGYA00245781_ERZ724031 | MGnify/ENA primary metagenome ERZ724031 (study PRJEB28704, sample SAMN03018317) | fermentation metagenome | biome: anthropogenic terrestrial biome; feature: soil; material...
TTTTTCCAATAGCCCGCTATTCGATGCGAAACGAAAGCCCAAATCCATCAAAAAATGACTAAAAAACACCGCATAAAAAAATTCAAAACAGTTTCTTATCCTATGCGGCTTATTTTACGAAGTTTTTCTTCGTCGATAATCTTAATTTTTCGTCCGTCGATGGTTATCACATGTTCATCGACAAACGTCGACAAAGTGCGTATGGCGTTGGACGTGGTCATATTCGACAGACTCGCCAAATCGTCACGCGACAGGTAAATGCTGATGGTGGCGCCGTCTTCTTCCAAGCCGTAACTTTCGCGCAAAAAGATAAGTGCTTCGGCAAGACGCCCCCGCACATGCTTTTGCGTGAGGTTTACCGCCCGTTGGTCGGCAATGCCCAAATCCACCGACAGATGTCCGATAAAAAACATGGCTAAGTTTCCGTCCTTCCGCACAAAATCCTCTATAAGTTCCATAGGAATCAGGCAGACAGTCGAATTTTCGAATGCCGAAGCCGAAGTCACATACGATTCGCGTGCAAAGTAAGCCCGATATCCGAAATACTGCACCGGGCGTATCATGCGGATGATCTGCGTCCGCCCGCCTACGCCGGTTTTGAATATCTTGACTTTACCTTTTAATAGACAGATTAAGTTAGAGGGCTGTTCTTCCTCCACATAAATCATCTGACCCTTCTTATAATGAACGATCTCTGCACTTTCACGCACTAACTCCCGCTGATCCTCTGTCAATATCCGCCATATCTCTGATAATGAAGACGAAATATCGATTATATCATTACTCTTTTTAGCCATTAAGTGTTATAGAACAGTGTTATAAAACACAAAAATAGCGTTTTTTTCGCAATTTGTCATGAAATTGTCACATAATTTCCTTTTTCGGACAACGGGCTCCTCTCCTCAATCCATATCAATCTTCCTCAATCTTCCTCAATCTCCTATCCAGTTCCAAAAAAAATACGTAAGTTTGCATCGCAAGAATGAAAATTAAATTAGTCATAGGAATTACTCTGTTTTTTCTTTCCGCAGGCCTCCGTGCGTCCACCCTCCCTTTGGACAGCATCCTGACAAAAACGATGAATGCGGCAGAGAAATACAACGAATTGATAGAAAGCTATCAAGCGGAGCTATATACCCGTACCTATGTCGAAACGCTGAAAAAAAACATCTTGTATAAGTACACGCATCTCATCCCCCGCTTCATTTTGCACGATCCGAGCTCGAAGGAGGTTTTAATCGAAACCTTCGGCACGTTAAAATACGATTTCCCCAATAATTATATCCATAACATCAAGTACGTAACCGGCACTATGACCCGCAAAAGGGATCTCGAAATGATTCCTTTCAACTTTTTCAATATCAATGTCTACGGAGAAAACACCAACGACGAGAGTTTCTTCATGCCCCTGCGGGTTACCACCCGAAAATACTACACTTATCGATTGGTGCGGTCGCATTCCGAAAACGACAAGACCTACTATACCATCGATTTCACGCCTGTTTTCAATAACCAGAAGCTCCTGAAGGGTTCGTTCGTTATTGAAGCCGGCACGTGGCGCGTGATCCATTTCCGGGGAGAGGGAATCGATATCTTTGCCGACTTCTCGTTCGAAATAAACATGGGCGATAAGTGGATTACCAATTATCTCCCCGTCGATTTTATTGTATACCAAACGACGTCCTACCTTGGCAACCGTGTGGCCAGCCGCTATTTGGCTAATATCGAATACAAAGATATCCGCTTGCGCCAAGACATCAAACCGCTCCATTCGCTCAACATCAGCGACTTCTATAAACTGCGACTCGATTCGGTGCCCGTCTACAACGACTCGGCTTTTTGGATAACGCATCGCCCTATTCCTCTTCAGGAGAAAGAAAAAGACGTGGCGCGCGAATTCCGGCTGCAACAACAAATCAAGCAAGCTCAACAAGCCGAAAAAGATACCAGTAATGTAATGAAAGCACAGCAGTTCGCTCAACGAATGGTGATGGACTCGGAATACTCTTACAAATCGACGCGCATCGGATACGGCGGATTGTTTAATCCGGCGCTCATCGGTTACACGTCGCAAGACGGAATCACCTACCGGCAAAGAGTATCGTTCAACATCGACTTGCATCACAATCGGAACATTAAGATCAAAGCGTTTGCCGGATTTATGTTTAAACGCAAAGAGCTATTTACCGATCTTTCCACCACGTGGAATTATGATCCTTTCCGGTTGGGCAGTATGACCTTGTCGCTCGGAAACGGTAACCCTACGTACAGCTCCCTCTTTATCCAACAAATACAAGACAGCCTCAATGAGCACGGATTCGATTTTAAAGATATATCGGTCAACTATTTCCGTGACTATTATTTGAAGGTGTTCAACACGCATGAAATAGCCAACGGGTTACTGTTTAATGCCGGCATTGAATATCACATTCGCAAGGGCGCCAGCAACACGGCGGTACTACGAAGCGCGAAAGTGGACAGCGAGCCTATAGAAGATTTGTTTGGAACGCGTAAGGCTTTTGCTCCTTTTATTCGTCTTACCTGGACGCCCGAGCAGTATTACCGCTACGAAGGACGCCAAAAGATCTATGAACGATCGCGTTTTCCAACGTTCAAAGTGGAAGTGTCGAGAAGCTTCTACAATATATTCGGCAGCACATCCGAATACAATCGTGTGGAAGTGGATATGAGCCAACACATTCCCTTCGGATTGATGAATACATTTCAGTATCATATCGGAGCTGGAAAATTTACCGACCAAAAAACGGAATACTTCGCCGATTTCGCTTTCTTTTCGAAAAGCAACTTCCCCGAAATCTGGAACGACCGTCTCGGCGGAGGGTTCAATCTGCTCAACAGGAATCTGTATAATGTGTCCGACTCGTATATTCAGGCGCATCTCATGCTTGAAACACCCTTTTTATTATTAAAGAATATTCCTTTTGTATCGAACTTCGCCGATACCGAAAGATTGTATTTCAGTCAACTCTATACTCCCCAGATCCTCTCGTACACCGAATTCGGCTACGGCATCGGCAACCGTTTTTTCAGTGTCGCCGCATTCGGCTCGCTGCATAAGACCCAATTCCGGCAAGTCGGCGTCCGAGCAACGTTCGAACTCTGATCTTCAATGTTTATCAATCTCTTTTCAATCTCCATCAATCAAAAAAAAAGCAGCTAAGATCACTCCCGGCCGCTTTTTTATCAATGAATGAATTAAAATAGAGTTATAGCACTTTCGAAATTGTATCTGTTTCCGTATGGATCGTTCCTTCCTGATAAACAATCCGGTCGGACGAAAGAGATTTTCCGTCTCCGGATGTCCGCGAGAACTTCTTATATTTCTTCTTAATAGCCGACGAAGGCTCATTTCGCATGTAAGGATCCAACGTACGGCTGATCTCGACCTTCTTACCCGTCGGAACAGCTATCTCAACGAGCATATTTTGACGGCGGAAGCCTTGCGTAATAGGCACCGAGAAAAATTCGGGTAGCTGCAAAACCGAATCGGTCTGCTCTATCGGATAGGTAAAATTCCGGACATTCTGCTTCGCCGTTTTTAAGTCTCTACTGTTGGCACAGGTGATCACGCTCACCTGAAACAGCGTATCGGAAGTGTCGATAATCTTTAAACTGATGTCGGAGAACAACAACGAATCTTCGTTTATGCTACGGTAAGGGAGCTCATGACGCTCCGTGCCGGGTCCGATACCCGAGCTAAATAAGTAGTAATCGTTTCCATAATACGCCATATCCACATAAAGCGTATTGCCGTTGAAAGAAGTTAAAGAGGTGCTTTTTCGATCGGAGCCTTCGACACTGAATTTCCCGGCTACATTCTTTGCCAATATACCACCCGTCACCATTCCGGCAATCCATAACACCACAAACACTATTCCGATAACCGGGCGCGATTTTGCTTTCAAGATGCGCCGGATAATCCATAAAATAATTGCCACAACAGGGATTCCGATCACAAGAACTCCGGTAATCCACAGCAATGTGTTCTCGGTGCCGGCATCGATAAACAGCGACTTTAACGATAACAGATTTGTTCCGGCAAATAACAACGCACCCAGCGTAGCCAGTATCACCAATGCAAAAATCCCGGCAAATGCAAAAAAGATAATCTTCAGAAAAACGGTCAATGCATTTAAACAACCCGATCGTTGAGAAGCCGGTACGGGCGAATGATACGTATTTTTAGGCGGCTCGGGAGGCATTTCACCTTGCGGCGCCGACGTAGCCGAAGCTTGCGCATGCGAACCGGCCTGTCCGGCAGAAGCATTATCCGGTTCGTTGGCACGGCTCTTTACATTCGCTAAATTTCCGCTCACTGTTTGCCGAATCGATTGAATATACTCGTCTTCGCCCATCATTTCGAGCTTTTGTTTCACCGTTGTTGCCTGAGGAATGATTACCCACAACACACAATACACGACGACTAATCCGAAATTAATATTCCAGTTGAAATCGACATTATCGAATATCCTGTCCCAGGGAAAAATAGGAATCGATACCATCCCGACTAAATTCAATAACAGAGGTACCGCAAAAATCAAACGGGGAATCCATGAATCGATTTTAAAATAAGCGGCAATGCCCCCACACACACCGCCAATCCACCGATCCGAAGGATTCCGATACAATCGTTTGGTGTAATTCGACTCGAGCGCCACCGGTTTCAAGACAATCCATAAAACAAGATAAACCCAAAACAACACGCTAAACAATAATACAAAAATCACACGCATCCAAACCGGATCAATTTTAAAATAATAGGCCAATCCACTGCACACGCCGGCGATGATCTTATCATTGGCATTCCGGTTCAACGGGCGGGCTTGTTTTTGCTCGCCTGCCGCAGAGGAAGGAGGAGTTGTCGAATTGCGGGTGTGGTGCGATTGAGTCCTTTCGGAAGAGTTCGAATCGCCGGCATAGTCGGAATCGAAATCCTCCGGCCGGCCGATACTGGTAATGATGGCTTCCACATCTTCATCCGTAATGCAACTGATCCCTAACTTCAATCGATTCCCGAAAAGTTCAGCGATACGGTTCTCGATATCGTTCACGATTTCGTCGCCATCCTCTTCGCGAAGAAAATAGCTCTTAAGATTCTCGATATACTGTTTGAGCAACTCATAGGCGGTTTCTTCAATACTGATAACCTGTCCCTGAAAATTAATATTGATGACTTTCTTCATTGCTGTATGGTTCGTTAAATAGATTTCGCTTCTTCTGTTTTATTTATCTGTATAGCCTCTGTCTTGCGGGCAACGGTATTCACACCTTTCGAAAGCTCATTCCAGGTAGATTCCAAAAGCCCGTAAAATTCTTCTCCTTTATCCGTCAGCCTAAAATATTTACGCGGAGGTCCGGAGTTACTTTCCACCCATCGGTACGATAATATTTCGGCATTTTTCAGCCGGTTAAGCAACGGATAAAGCGTTCCTTCGAGAAGTTGTAATCCGGCGCTTTTCATCTCATCGATAATATCTCCCGGATAGGCTTCCTCTCGTTTAATGATGGATAAAATGCAATATTCCAGTACACCTTTGCGCATTTGGCTCTGTGTATTTTCTATTTTCATCTTTCTTTTTTCTAATTATGCTGCAAAAATACACAAAACAAAGTATTATGCAATACAAAGTACCAATTATTTTTATCAACTTCAAATTATTTAACAATATTCGAAGATCGCAGGCGGTTCCGAATATCGAAAACCAAATACTTCGCTTGGAATAAAACCCTCTATAGGAACCGGAAAGAAAAATATTTTGTTCTCTTGAAAATATCCGCTACATTTAAGGCTTAATTGTACGAAGATAATCCATAAGCCAAAAAGCGTATGAATGAATTAAATCATTGGAATAAAAAAATCGATGAATCATTTTAATTGCCGGCCAGATGAAAAAAAAGAAAAAAACAAAGCAAACAACACATGAGCAACGGAAAGTGGACACAGCTCATCAGAAAAAAGTATTCGTAAAAAGAGTATTTAAATTGTTTTCAACAATGGGATTCGAAGAGATCATACCGTTGGTATCCAAAAATGAACTCGACACTTTGTATAAAACACATCCTTATTTATTGACCGTAGACGCCACGCAATCTCCTCTGATCGAAAAGAAAGAAGCGGCCTTTTTCTGTCAAGCGATTAAAGTACTGGCAAAAGACCACATGCTCACCGTCCCGGAAAAAGAAGGCGCGAAAATCTGTTTAATAGATTATTTTGAGATATGGTTGCCTTTAATCGTAGATTGGAGCAGCGAAATCGATGAAAACACTTCACCGGAAAAGAAAAAAATTCGCGAAATACTGGGAAGCCATGCCGACAGGAAAAACGAGCAATCGCTGATGTGCGAGTTAGGAAACGATGCTTTGAGTAATTTATCGTTTATCCTCGATACGTTTACCATGGAGATGTCGAGTCCGGTTACCAGATATTTTTGGTTTGAGGAGCAATCGATAGAAATAGGAAAGAAAAACCGGATAGACCGGATAGTTAATCTTTACGCCATAAAACCTCCTTGCATTCATATTGAACTCGATGGAATTATACGCCCGGCTCTCCGAATAGCAAAAATAGGCCTCGGGAAAAAGGATGAATTCATAAAGATGCAACTTCCGGCAGACGGGTCGTCCTCATCCCAAACGACAGAGGAGTATGACGTCTATATTCAATCGCATGCATGGCAACGGTTTGAAGAACGAATAGACGGAGTGACGGAATTAGCGCGCAATGCTTTTTTCTTTTTTTCTCTCGCAAACAATAAACTTTTCCGGTTTAATCAAACCCTCCTTATTCCGTATATCTTCGACACGTTGAAGTTAGGTTATTTTACGGCAGATTTTCAGGATAAGAAAATCATCCTCCGCACTTTTCTCTTTATCACCGCCAACGGCACACCCGAAGGACAACGCCTCAATCAATACACGGGATTAAAGAAACTCGATAAAAAATACCTCGTTATCGACAAACTAAGCGCTTTTATGGCTTCGGATATCCGGTCGAATCCTCAAACAGCCGGCATCTTTATTCAGTCCGGATGTAAAGACTTGTTGAATATGACCACCCCTATGCTGTTGAAAAAGAAAGATTTCGAACTTCACAGCCTGGATCCGAAACAATTTCTCCATTATCTGAGCATTAAAGAAGACATCGGCACCATTACCAGTAGATGCGAAGAGCCGCCAACGCAAACCGGAGAAACGAGTCAACCGGAGAAATGATTCGTTTTTATTTCAAAATTCATTCTCATGAACAAATAGCTCTTCGTATTCGTTGACACAGCTATCAAGCATCTTTTAGTAGGGATTATGTTTGACCTTTAAAAAACAGAAAAGAAATGGCGAAAGAAAATAAAAACTGCCTTCCGGCGTTCGACGCTTCCAAAGGTATTGAATTCGGTATTTATACATTAGGCGATCATTTAATCAACCCACATACGGGCAAACGAATCAGCGCCGGACAGCGCCTACGGGAAATCGTGGAAATGGCCCGCCTGGCCGACGACGCCGGGCTCGATGTCTTCGTTATGGGTGAAAGTCATCAGGACTATTTCGTTTCGCAGGCGCATAGCGTGGTGTTGTCGGCCATTGCCCAAGCAACCAAGAACATCCGCATATCGAGTGGAGCAACCATCATCAGTACATCCGATCCGGTGCGGGTATACGAAGACTTCGCCACCATCGATTTATTAAGCAACGGACGGGCAGAGATCGTTGCCGGGCGAGCTTCGCGGGTGGGGCTGTTCGAACTTCTCGGGTATGACCTGCGGGATTATGAAGCGCTGTTTGAAGAGAAATTCGATTTGTTATTGCAAATCAACCAAAACGAACATCTTACATGGCAAGGCGAGTTCCGGGCGCCATTGAATAACGCGCACATTATCCCCCGCCCTCTCAAAGGGCAATTGCCTATCTGGCGCGCCGTAGGCGGGGGACCGGGTAGCGCCGTGATGGCCGGACGCGCCGGCGTACCGATGTATATGGCTCATTTAGGCGGGCCGACGGGCGCTTTCACAGGAACTATTGCCGCTTATCGTGAAGCGGCAAGGGAGAGCGGATATGATGCGGCGGCGCTTCCGGTGACCACCGCCGGATTTTTTTATGCGGCCGAAGATACCCTCACGGCGTTACGCGAATATTATCCGCATATCAACGAAGGAATGAAATTTACGAACGGACAGGGATTTCCCAAACAGGCGTTTGCCCAGGCGCAGGATGTACGAAGCATTATTAATGTGGGTTCGCCGCAACAGATTATTGAAAAAATCCTATATCAACACGAACAATTCGGCATGCAACGCTATGTGGCACAACTGGATTTCGGAGGCGTGCCTTTCGATAAGATCCGTCAGAATATCGAGATGATCGGGACTGAAATTCTGCCGGCCGTAAAAAAACATACGGCTAAAAAAGAAAATTAAACAATGAACATAGTCGTGATTTCCAGCTCCAAGGTGGGCACTAAAACACAAACCGCCACAAAGAAAGTCGTCGAACTGATTCAAGCGCACTATCCCGGGGAATCGTTAACGCTCATCGATTTGAAAGAGCTCGACATTGTATTTAGCGACGGACGCAATTATCTCGATTACAGCGGCGACACAGCGTACGTTACGAAAACGGTGATGGATGCCAACGTACTCTTTATCGGCGCGCCGACTTTCCAAGGCTCTATTCCCGCTACGCTCAAAAACATCTTCGATTTACTGCCGCAAAATGCCTTGTATCACAAAACAGTGGCGATGATTATGATGGCCGGTTCGCCCAAACATTTCCTGGTGGCCGAAACGCAACTCAAACCGATATTGAGTTATATGAAGGCCAATATCGTACCGAATTACGTCTTTATTGAAGATAAAGATTTCCACTTGCAGAAGATTGTCAATGACGATGTCTTGCTGAGGCTGGAAACATTGGTCGAAAATACGCTGGTATTGGCCCGTACGTACGCCGAAATATGGCGGCAACAAGAAGACTCGTACGATTTTTAAGCGCTTGCGCCTGCACACAAGGCGACGATGTAATAAAACCGTGCCGGAAAGATGATTCCGACACGGTTTTGCAAAAGAACTTTATCAGGAAAGTAGAGAAACCTGTAAAGACTCAGAGAGAAAAAATATCACCGGCTCATTCAAAAAAATGAATGTGATAGGGATTTCCGGTGGTCGCGATAACCGCTCCGTTACTGACCTTACCGGTTTTAGGATCGTAGGTGTAAAAGCCCGGATCCTTTTCGCCATTAGAAGCAATCACCACCAAATCTTTATACGTTTCGATAAACACGCTATGCGGATCGCTTATGGAAAGGCCTTTGATCTGTTTGATGGTTTTGGCTTTTAAGTCGATGACCACCGGCATGGAATAACGCGAAATATACGCGGCGTTTTGCAATTCAGGGATCATTAAATAAGCGATCACTTTGCCGTTGCCGATATATTTGCTATAAGCCACCGGCCCGCCCTTATAGGCGGTGCCTTCTATGGTCGTTTTAGAAATATCCCACGAAAGCGATGCGTCGAATTCGGTTTTACCGTCAGGGATACACACAAATCCCGTTTCGGTAAAATGATCATCCATTCCGAAAGCCGAAACACAAGCCATGTAAAGGTTGTTGCTTTCGTCGGTAAAAATCATGTCCTTCCCAAAGGGGCGCGTCGGAAAAGTAATTTTCGATGTTTTCTCCGATGCGATATGCAGCACTTTATCGGTTTTAGGATCGATGACGGCGCAATCGGCTTGTTTATAATCCGAATAAGGCTTCTGCATGGATGTCAGTTGGCATAATGGGACGTAAAGATAGTCTCCACGCAAAAAAGCATATCCCGGATCGGCATTGGTGTCGCCCTCTCCATGCGCATATTCCGAGAAATCGATCTCTCCCGTTTTTGTCAGGGTGATCGGATTGATTATCCATACTTTACCGATGCCGAATAACGGCAGATAGGCTTTTTCGGAATTATAGTTCACAAGTCCTCCGGCCAAAGAACCCGATGGAAGTTGCAACGTCGCGGTTTTTTGCAGCGTGCGGGTGCCGTCCCACGTATATTTGGTGAGCACCGACGCATCCGTAGGACCGAATCCGGGAAAAACGTAGACGTCTTTTCCGATAACCCGTACCGGGGCATCGAAGCCCACTTGAATGCTGTTTTTATTATCCAGCGATTGAGATGTGAAATCGGGGATAACCTGCAGGTAAGACGACCCGTTCATCCCGTCCTGATTAATAACGACCGTTTGAACCAACACTTTTCCGGCATCACCCGAAGGCGCCGGCTCCTCTTTCTTGTCACACGAAGCTACGACCAACGCCACCAGCGAAAGGCAAGCTATACGTAAAAAATACTTTTTCATTGCTTTGTTTATTGATTGTTTGAATTTAATTGAATATATATCGAATTTTCATTCCGAGACTGCGCCCCGGAAGGGGACGGTTAAATTCGGTAAGAAGATTTGCATCGGTGAGGTTTTTGATTTTGCCCGACACAAACAAGCGGTTGTGCAGAAAGCTCTGCTCGAAGCCGAGATCGAATGTCACGCTGCGGGGAATGCGGCGTTTTTCGAGAAGCGTCATCTCAAAATCATAATAATATTCTTCAATGAACGACATATCCGCAAAAAGTCGGGTGTTCTGTCCTTTGCCCCCGAAGAGGTTGGCCTTGTGATATTCCAGTCCCGCATTTCCCATCAGGTAAGGGATATTGGGCATGCGCATGCCTTTGGTGGGATTCTCAATGCTACTGTTGGGATCTAATTTTCGCATATCGCGAAGGTCTTGAAACGTAGCGTTTGCATAACCGTAAAGCCACGGCGTCAGGTCGCCCTTGGCATCTAATTCCACGCCGAAGGTACGCATCTCGCCGAAGTTTTGATATTGCGCTTCCACAAACCCCTTTACATAACGAATCATATCACGAAGGTGCATATAAAAGAAATTGACTTCCAGTTGAAGGTTATCGGAAGCCATCCCCATCCGGTTGTATAATAGTCCCAGATTAAGACTGACATTCCGTTCGGGATACAACGAATCGGCCGGTAAGACAGCGTGACCGTCGCCCAACAGTTCGTTTTCGGCGGGAATGCGTACATCGTATCCGGCAGAGAATTTAGCCATCAAGTCGCGGGTAAATTTATAACGCATGGCATTGCTGAAGCCTATATCTTTTTTCAAAAGATTGATATCCTTGATATCCCCGCTACCGTATGAAGGCGCTTTCCGGGTTTTCATCGAATATACATAATAGCGGACGGTAAGCGAATTCAATAATTTATCATTGGCCGATCGATAATCGTGATTGATGCCGCCCACCCAACTCTTCATTTTAGAATCGAAGACGGTTTGACGGCCGAAGCTCTGATCGCGCACACTGTCGCTGGGATAGCCGTTGGCCAAATTGAAGACGGAATTGAAATTGAGGGAATGATGCGTATTGATATAATATTGCAGGTTCAACTTATTCAATACGGTAAGTTTCCAGTCGTCCGAATTAGAACGATAATTGGTTCCCAATTCACCTCCATAAGCGTTGTACGCAACGCCATCCCAGTCGTAATATTGACGAGCGGTGTCGATGAGATTGATTTGGGTAAAGGCGACGGCGGTCGAGAGATCGAAATCGAAGCCGTCGAGAAAAAAATTATCTTTTTTCAAGGAATTCGCAAACATATAGGCGCGCGAATTGGTTTCGGCCTTACGGATATCGGTTTTGATGCCTTGTATTTGTTTTGCGGTTTGCACAAATGCGGGCTCGAATTCCACCTCGTCGAACCACCATTTGGTGGCCTTAAAGCTGCCTCCCATCAGGATTTTCTTGAAGCGGTCGTGATTGCGCTTGATTTTTAAGCCATCGACATAAGGCGAGTTCATGACGTAATCGTTATCGGCATACGTGTACGCGCCGCCAAAACCAAAGAGAATGCCCTGCTCCTTCAGGTTTCGCTTGGCAACCAATTGCGCTTTATTGGAATTAAACGATTCGAGCATATAACTGGCATCCATATAGCGGTCGGGATATTCCTTGATGACAATATTCACGGCCCCGCCCATAGCCGATCCGCCGAAACGCGCGGGCACTATACCTTTATAAATTTCGATGCGCTCGATCATATCCACGGGGATATCGTTCAGATCGATGAAATCGCTTTGATCGTTCATGGGAACTTCATCGATAAAAAAGCCGATGCGTTTGCCTTCGAGTCCGCGCACCGACACGCGCGAGGCGCTCCCCACCCCACCCGATACGCGGATAGTCATACCCACGGTTTTGGAAAGGATGTCGGAGATGTTGGACACGGTTCCCTGCAAGCTCGACATATTCACAACAGTCACGGGCATCCCCTCTTCCTTTCGTTGGCGCGCCTCCGATTTGGCGGTGACGGCTATTTCGGAGAGACTGGTAGCTTCGGGCTCCAAATGAATTTGGATGCGGGCAGGTTCATTGGGAGTAACCAAAACGGGGATTTCCTGCAAATGATATCCCATAAAGGATACATGGAGGATATATTCGCCGAAAGCAAGGTCACGGAAAGCGAATCGCCCCTGTTCATCGGCGGCTTGCCCCCTTTCGAGGGATTTGATATAAACGGAAGCCCCCGGTAACTTCTCTCCGGTCTCTTTATCGGAAACAGTTCCTTCGATAGCCCCTCCGTTTGTTTGTCCGAAAAGGCCTTGCATCGTAAGAAATAAACTATAGATGAGAACGAAAACAGTATTTTTCTTCATTTTATAAATATAAATATCGAATGAATGAGCAAAGGTACGTCGGCACTAAGTCTAAAGAAATACCTTTTATCGAGTATTTACATGTAAAAAAGTACCTACTATCAGGGATAAAAATTAGAATAGTTATCCCTGATTCTCTTCCGTAGAGCACTGCTGAATAACAATAGAGAAAAGGAAAACGTCTTTCGAGAACCACAAAACGTCTTTCGAGAACCACAAAACGACCTTAGAGAATAGGAAAATACTTATAGAGAGAAAGAAAATAGGCATCGAGAAGACCAAAACGACTTTATAGAACATAAAAATCGCTGAAGAGAATAGGAAAATCGCTGAAGAGAATAGGAAAATCGATGGCGAAAACAGGAAATTGAATAAAGAGAACATTTTCTTTTCTTGCGAGAACCAAATAACGGGGTAGCTAAAGCCCATGTATCCTATCGAAAACCTTAAACTTGCCCGGCAGAAACAAAACCCAATAAAAAACAATAGGTTGTCAACAAAAGAGAGGAGGCTATATTGGGTATATAAAACCTTCTCAAGGACTATTCTAATTTACACACTTAATGGGATAGTATCCTCTTTTTCATTACGTTCTATCTTCTTTTAATAATCCGCTTATTTTATCTGAACGTTCCACGCCATACTGAAATTCATACATTCACATTTCCGATTCATTTCGCAACAAACGCCTTTCATGTTAAATTATACTAAACAGAAATATTCCTGACAAACAACAAAGAATAATGGACTTGATGATATATGATACCATATTGAACAACTATGGGACACAAACAAATACAGAATATCATAAAATAACGGCATAAATAAACTTTTTGATTAGAAAACAGTAATTTGTTATTTAAATTATTATTGTACCTTTGCGCCTTAGTTATTCGACTTTTAATAAGTCTTCTATAAACACTCATAGTCAACAGTTTATAGAAAGCGAACCAACTCAGAAGATAATTCTCCGTTAATGAATTACCTTCAAAAAGGATGCAAAGCTGAAATAATTTAATTACTGATTATAAAACATTTTTATGGACTCAATGCTTATTTTTTGGATTGCATTTATTGCAACTTTTGTAATTGTCTATTCTATTGACCTCTACGTAACGGATCACCGACGAGGCACGATAAGTGTGAAAGAATCTCTGATGTGGACGGGGTTATGGATGACAGTAGCTTTACTTTTCGGATTAGCTGTTTATTTGTTTTTTCCACAGAATCCGGATAGTACTGTACGCACCGCTTCGGTAATGGGAATCAAATTCGTTTCCGGTTATTTTACCGAATACTCCCTGTCTATCGATAATCTGTTTGTTTTCATTCTCATCTTTTCTATGATGGGTATCAATCAACAGAACCAACCCAAGCTATTAAAACTTGGAATTTTGATAGCAATTGTTCTGCGTATTTTGTTTATTCTGGTAGGAATGGAACTTATTCAGCGTTTCCACTGGATTCTTTATATATTGGGAGTCGTGTTAATCTACACAAGTTATAAAATGATTGCTTCTAAAGGAGAGGATTCAGTTGACCCAACGAATAATTTTCTTTATAAGATCGCGATAAAATGGTTCCAGGTCGACCCGGACGTACATAATCCGAAATTCTTTTCGAAAATAAATGGTAAAACCCATATCACCAATATGTTTCTTACACTGTTGGTCATCGGTACTACCGATATTGTTTTCGCTATCGATTCCATCCCTGCAATTATCGGTGTAATCATGGAAGGCTCAGAGAAGATCTTAACGCTCGCAGAAGAAAATTTTCTAGCAATCACTTCCAATGTTTTTGCGGTCATGGGACTGATATCCCTCTTCTTTGCCCTACGAGGAATCGTGGGAATGTTCCGTTTTCTCAAATACGGTATCAGTGTCATCCTATTCTTCATTGGAGCTAAAATGCTTCTTGGCGCCATTCCGGCAGTAAGCAGCTTTTTTGCCGCCAACTCATGGTTCTCTTTAGCCGTTATTATAGCGACTCTTATCGTTTCTATTGTTTTATCTAAATTGATTCCGGAGAAACAAGTTAAAGAAACAATCGAAACTTCGGATAATACTCCGGAAATCGATTCATAGAAATGCACGAATAAAAGCATGACTCTATCCTATTTTATTATATAAAAAAGAAGTGGATGTAAAGAATTAAAAACGTTACATCCACTTTTATTTTACAAATTCTGAAGAGAAAAACGAGGGTGCGTCAAACGCCCGAATAGCGTTTCGCGGATAGATCCCTTCGTCGATAAATGATTTCTTAATCGTCCTTTTTCAAGATAAGCCTCAACGAACTATTTTTAGTAACATAATTCCAAGCCCAATTAATAAATACCACCAGTTTGTTGCGAACACTCAGGATAAGCATCAAATGCAGAAACATCCAAATCAACCAGGCAAACGTTCCTTTGAATTTGGCAAAAGGGAGATCGACGACCGCCTTATTCCGTCCTACCGTAGCCATCGTTCCTAAATTTTTATATTCATATTCCTTCAAACCGGTTTGACCTTTCTCCTGTTTTTGAATATTATTTGCCAGGTTTTTTGCCTGCCCGATTGCCACATTCGCCAACTGAGGATGTCCTTTGGGATATAAATCGGTTTCCATGTAAGCCACATCGCCCAACGCATACACATCCTGCAAGCTTGTAACCTTATTCAACCGGTCCACTTTAATCCTTCCGGAACGAACAATAGAATCGGAAGGAATTCCGTCTAAGAGATTTCCCGTCACACCCGCCGACCAAATAACATTTTTAGAAAGAATTTTCTCCCCGCTACCCAATGTTACGACATTTCCATCATACCCTTGCACCATTGTACCGAATTTAATCTGTACGCCCATATTGCGCAAATATCTTTCGGAATGCTTTTGAGAGAATTCACTCATGGCCGAAAGGGTATGCTGAGCACCCTCAAGAAGATAAATATTCAATTTCGAAAAATCGATATCAGGATAATCGCGGGGAAGCACATCGCGTTTCATCTCGGCATACGCGCCGGCAAGCTCCACACCGGTAGCCCCGCCACCCACTATCACAATGTTATAATAAGGCTCTTTATCTTCCACATACAGCAATTTCTCGAAATTTTCGAGAATCATGTTCCGAATGTGCATTGCCTGAAAAGATGATTTCAGTTTAAGCGAATGTTCTTCGATCTGTTGATTCCCATAAAAATTCGTCTTCGATCCTGTCGCGATCACTAAGTAATCGTACTCGAATTGCCCGATAGATGTTTCAATATACTTCTCCGACGAATGAACCGCAAGGACGTTAGCCATACGAATTTTCACATCCCGCCGATTTTGAAAAATCTTTCGGATCGGGAACGAAACGGTCGCCGGTTCTATTTGAGATGCCGCCACCTGATAAAACAAAGGCGGAAACTGATGATGATTTACTTTATCTATAAGTAAAATATCGAATACATTCTTCTTTAAATGGTTGATGAATTGCAATCCGGCAAATCCACAACCCACAACAATAATTTTCTTCATGTAGTTAAAAAATGATAACCTTCTTTTTGGATTAAAACACTTCTAACGCTTTTTTGTTTACGATTGGTCTTTAAAAAGGATATTTTTCTGTATTATCAAGGTCGTCACTCCAATCCGTTTAACGGATAAGGGTGACCGGTTTGTTATCCGTCAAACGGCATGAAGCGATTAAACGGATGAAAAGAAATTGAATCTCCAAATTCTTGAATCATTGAATCTTTTTCGCTACCTTTGCATTCATTTTCATAGCATCTGTGTCAGCGGATACTTCATTTCTGTTCTTAACGCTTTATATATAAGCGTTTATATCCGGCACAATCATTATTTATATGAGACATTAAAAAAAAACTAATTTTTTGTTTATAAGAATCTATGACTAATTCATCACTGTTTGTGGTAGTTCTTCTTACGGGAATCACGTTGGTGGCCGCGGGCTTGGGAGTGGCAATGCTCCTCTCGCCCAAATCGACGAATTTCCAAAAGGGAGAACCCTACGAGTGTGGTTTACCGACGCATGGAACATCATGGATGCAATTTAGAGTTGGCTATTACTTATATGCCATCCTGTTTATGATGTTCGACGTGGAAATCATCTTTTTGTTTCCTTGGGCTACGGTTGTGCGCAGCTTGGGAATGATGGGACTTGCAAGCATTCTCATTTTTATTGCAATCCTTAGTTTAGGACTCGCTTATGCATGGAAGAAAGGAGTATTGAAATGGACGTAAAAGACGTTAAAATCAAAGCACTGCCGGCAGAGGATTTCAAAGATAATGAAACACTCCAAAAGTACATTGACGAACTGAAGGAACAAGGCGTTAATATTATCGTTGGCAAACTCGACCAGTTAATAAACTGGGGACGCTCGAATTCACTTTGGCCTTTGGCTTTCGCCACCAGTTGCTGTGGTGTTGAGTTTATGGCCGCTGCGGCAGCACACTACGATCTAGCCCGTTTCGGGATGGAAGTTACCCGTAACAGCCCACGTCAAGCGGATGTTATGATTGTCGCCGGCACAATCGTGAATAAAATGTCTCCTTTGCTACGTCGCGTTTACGATCAGATGGCAGAGCCGAAATATGTGGTAGCCATGGGCTCTTGCGCTATTTCGGGAGGACCGTTCGTTCATTCATACAATGTAGTGAAGGGAGTCGACAAGCTCGTTCCGGTAGATGTATACATTCCCGGATGCCCCCCTCGCCCCGAATCGTTATTCTACGGATTGCTTCAGCTACAACGAAAAGTGAAAGTAGAACGGTTTTTCGGAAACAAACGAATCCGGCGCAACTATCGACCTGAGACATTGATCGATCCTAAAACAGGAATACAAATCGATCCGCAAATCGACTTCGTTAAAAAGTGACACGGTTCTTATATTTCAATGAAATGAAAGATATCAAACAAATTATACAAGACATCGCAAGCGACGCGTTGATCGAAGAAAAACAAAAACTAACCGTAACGGTCGAGCCGAAACAAGCACGCCCGTTGATCGAAGGCCTTCGAAACAACAAAGAGCTTCCTTTCGACTACCTCATAAGTTTGATCGGTATGGATTGGGGTGAAAAACTGGGCGTTATTTACCAATTATCTTCCTCCATCGATCTGACGCACGAAGTAGTCATTATTACGGCAACGACCGACAGGGAAAATCCCCTGCTGTATTCGGTTTCCGACCTTTACGAAACAGCTCATCTCAATGAACGGGAAGTGTATGCTTTGTTTGGTATACGCTTTATCAATAATCCCGACATGCGCCGTTTCTTATTGGACGACGACTGGAAAGGATTTCCATTCCGTAAGGATTACGATGAGAATCCGGATTTAAATCCTGTTAACGTTATCAGCAAAGAAATTGTAGATATCGCGCCTCAAATCATCGAAACAGCCGACGGGAATTTAGTCGAGCGGGAAGTCCCCATCTTCGGTGAAAATGATTATATTATCAACATCGGGCCCCAACACCCTTCGACTCACGGCGTGATGCACTTCAGGACTTCTCTCGATGGCGAAATTGTAAAAAAAATCGATGTGCACAGCGGATATATCCATAGAGGTATCGAGAAGTTATGCGAAAGCATGACCTATCCGCAAATTTTGCATTTTACCGATCGGCTGGATTATTTGTCTGCCAATATCAACCGGCACGGACTCTGCATGTGCATTGAAAAAGCAGGAGAGATTGAAGTTCCCCAACGGGCCGAATATATCCGTACCATTATGGACGAGTTGCAACGTGTCAGTTCACACTTACTGGCATGGGCCTGTCAGTGTAATGACTTAGGTGCTACCACCGCTTTTGTGTATGGTATGCGCGAAAGAGAACATGTGCTGGACATCTTCGACAAGACTTGCGGCGGGCGCCTCATCATCAATCAAAATGTGGTGGGAGGAGTGATGTTCGACATCTATAAAGATTTCCAGAAAGATGTGAAGGCATTCATCCCATACATGCGTCAACGATTGGTAGAATATGACGAATTCTTTTCTCACAATGCCATAGCATTGGGCCGAATGGTCAATATCGGACATTTAACGAAAGAGCAAGCCATTAGTTATGGCGTTACCGGCCCGGCAGGACGTGCATCGGGATGGTCGTGCGACGTAAGAAAATACAAACCTTATTCCTTATACGATAAGGTGGAATTTAAGGAAATCATCCGTACCGAAGGCGACTCCTACGCCCGTTATCTGAATAGATTGGATGAAATAGAGCAATCCTTGCGCATCATCGAACAGTTGATCGACAATATCCCCGAAGGCGATATTTGTGGAAAAGTGAAAGCCGTCCTTCGATTGCCGGAAGGACAGTTCTTCCAAAGCGTGGAAACCGGTAAAGGCGAATTCGGCGTATTCATTGAAAGCCATGGGGACAAAAGTCCTTATCGCGTAAAACTCCGGTCGCCTTCTTTATCAGCCGTTTCAGTGATGCCTTTAACCGCACGGGGGGCGCTGCTTTCCGACTTAATCGGTATTGCCGGGTCGTTAGATTTTGTTATACCCGACATAGACCGTTAAAACATATTCGTAAAAAGTAACCAACTAGATAACTCAACGAAAAGATATAAAAAATATGTTGTTATACTCACAGCCATTGGAACTGACTAAGTTAGTGCACAGTCTCGATGCTTTTTTCAGGAGCAGCTTGTCGCCGTTTTGGGCTACATTGGTGGAAGGCATATTAATAGGTATAGCCATACTTGCCGCTTATGCCCTGATTGCGTTAGCTCTGATTTATATTGAACGTAAGATAGCAGCTTTTTTCCAATCCCGCCTGGGGCCGAACCGATTAGGAAAATATGGTGTCATTCAGTCAATCGCCGACATGATCAAAATATTGATCAAGGAAATAATACACGTCAATAAAATTGACAAACTCCTGTATTACCTGGCCCCATTCTTTGTAATTGTTGCGTCGGTACTCTCGTTCGGTGCAATACCTTTCGGGCAAAGTTTGCAAGCAGTAGATTTTAATATCGGCGTATTTTATGTATTAGCCGTCTCATCGATCGGAGTCATTGGTATTTTACTGGCCGGTTGGTCGAGTAATAATAAATATTCCATGATCGGGGCCATGCGAAGCGGCGCTCAATTTATCAGCTACGAGCTTTCGGCTGGTTTTTCCTTAATGACAATCGTTGTTTTAAGCGGGACCATGCAATTTTCGGAACTCATCGAGGGACAACGTTATTGCTGGAACTTATTTAATGGTCATATACCGGCTTTTATCGCATTCGTTATTTTCCTGATATCGGGACATGCCGAAACAAACAGGGGACCTTTCGACCTTCCGGAAGCGGAGTCGGAACTCACAGCAGGATATCATACCGAATATTCGGGTCTTCGATTCGGGTTCTTTTATTTGGCCGAATACCTGAATATGTTTATCATTGCAGCTATTGCCACCACCGTATTTCTGGGAGGATGGATGCCTATCCAAATAAAAGGATGGGACGCTTTCAATCAGGTGATGTGGTACATTCCTTCCTGGATATGGTTTTTCGGAAAAGCATTTGTGCTGATGTTCCTCAGCTTATGGGTACGCTGGTCGTTCCCGCGTTTGCGTATCGACCTGTTACTGAATCTGGAATGGAAATATCTTCTCCCTATCAATTTAGTGAACATTCTGGTCATGGTAATTATCGTACTATCGGGATTAACTCTGGCAGATATTTTTCCTGCTGTATTCGGTAAATAAGCGTTCTCTCTATGTCAATTAATAAAAGAATTATATATAAAACAAACAATATAATACAGATATGAGTTTTTCGAAGTATATATCTGGCATTTATACAGGATTAAAATCGCTCGTCGGCGGGATGATGGTTACTTGGAAACAATTTTGGAGTAAGAAAGTGACCATGGAGTATCCCGAAAACAGGAAGACCTTGGTCATTTCGGATCGCTGGAGGTCCGAATTAATCATGCCTCACGACGAGAATAACGAACATGCCTGTACTGCCTGCGGAATCTGCATGAGGAACTGTCCTAACGGGACGATCAACGTTATCTCTAAAAAAGTCGTGAATGAAGAAGGTAAATCGAGAGTCGCATTAGATAAACATTTATGGGACTATGGTATGTGCACCTTCTGTAACATCTGCGTGATTTCATGCCCTTCAAATGCGATCATTTTCAACAATGATTTCGAAGGCGCGGTTTTCGATCGGGAAAAATTACATCACCAATTAAATCACCCGGGATCCAAACTGAGGGAAAAGAAAAAGACAGTTCCGGCAGCGCCCAAAACGCCGGTCGCTCCTGCGCCTGAGGCAACAGAAGCGACACGACCGACTCCTTCTGTCGTGACAGCCGGGACTTCAACCTCTCCGGCACACAACAAGACGGATAACGCCCCAAAAACAAGCCCTTCGGGAAATCTATCGAACGAACATACAGACAAGGAGAATAACTAACGATGACAGAACAAATCATATTCTATATACTAGCAATTGTGATAGCCGTATTTTCGATTTTGGCTGTTACGAGTAAACAGGTAGTCCGTTCGGCTACTTACCTTCTGTTCGTATTATTAGGCACAGCGGGCATTTATATGTTGTTGAATTACTACTTTCTGTTCGCGGTACAAGTGTCGGTCTACGCAGGCGGCATCATGGTTCTTTTCATTATGGCCATTTTCCTGACGCATAAGCCGGGAATCGATGTCAATCCGCAAGACAGTTGGAAAGTAAAATCGTCGGCAGTGCTGTCCCTTGCCGGATTAGTCCTGTGCGGTTATATCATTTTGAATAATGTCACACGGGTTTACCGGTTTATCAAAGGAGATGAATTGCAAATGCAAGATATCGGCACGGCTATGATGGGAACGAATAAATATCAATACTTATTGCCTTTTGAAGTGATCAGCGTATTGTTGCTCGCCTGTATTGTGGGCGCCATTCTGATAGCCAGAAAAGATAACGGTAACGACGAAAATATAAACAAATTAGATTGATAAGAAAATGGGAGAATTTTTGATTAATGCGGGAGGGCCGATTCCGATGATCGGTTTTCAGATTGTGAGCCTGATCATGTTTTTTGCCGGTATTTACGGCTTCTTCACCCGCAGGAATTTAATTATGATTTTGATATCCGTTGAATTGATATTGAATGCCGTAGATATTAATTTTGCAGTTTTCAACCGCTACTTATATCCCGATCAGATGGAAGGATTGTTTTTCGCGTTGTTCGGTATTGCCATTGCAGCCTGCGAAACAGCAGTCGCCATTGCTATCATAATAAATGTGTATCGCAATTTCGGCAATGCCGATGTGGATAATATAAAACACCTAAAAGGATAATAATAGAGTTAAGAACTAAAACAAATTCATATTTCTCATGGAATATACTTTATTTATACTTCTGTTCCCGTTAGCTTCATTCCTTATCGTGGGATTGCTTAGTAATAAGTTAAGCCATAAGGCATCCGGACTAATCGGAACGACATCCCTTACCGTGGTGACCCTCTTGTCGTACTACACAGCATGGGCCTATTTCACCACTCAAAAAATAGACGGTGTTTACCAATCGCTTACCGTTTTAAATACAACCTGGCTACGAGTAGGGGCTAATCTTCATATCGATATGGGGATACTGCTCGACCCGATATCAGTCATGATGCTGGTTGTCATTTCCACCGTTTCGTTAATGGTTCATATATATAGTTTAGGGTACATGAAAGGCGAAGTAGGATTTCAACGCTACTACTCGTTCCTTTCGCTCTTCACGTTCTCGATGATGGGATTGGTTTTGGCCACGAATATTTTCCAAATGTATATCTTTTGGGAGTTGGTGGGCGTTTCTTCATACCTGCTCATCGGCTTCTACTACACCAAACCGGCAGCCATCGCCGCTTCGAAGAAAGCATTTATCGTGACGCGTTTTGCCGATATGTTCTTCCTCATCGGTATATTGGCATTGTCGTACTTTACGCAGACATTCGACTTCGGCATATTGATGTCGGGCGACGCCTCTATTTTCAGCAGCGCCATCGGCAGCAGCTTTTTGGGCGCTTCGGCGTTGGTATGGGCGATGGCCTTAATCTTTATCGGGGGCGCCGGTAAATCGGCCATGTTCCCGTTGCATATCTGGTTGCCCGACGCGATGGAAGGCCCCACGCCAGTGTCGGCGCTCATCCACGCAGCAACCATGGTAGTAGCCGGCGTTTACTTGGTCGCGCGCCTGTTCCCCATCTATATAGGATTTACGCCCGAAGTACTTCACGGCATTGCCTATGTGGGCGCATTCACATCGTTGTTTGCCGCGATCATAGCGATTGCCCAAACCGATATCAAACGCGTGTTGGCCTTTTCGACGATCTCGCAAATCGGATTCATGATGGTCGCTCTCGGCGTTTCCAAACTCGAAGGACACGAAGGACTCGGATACATGTCTTCCATGTTCCACCTGTTTACGCACGCCATGTTTAAAGCGCTCCTCTTCCTCGGGGCCGGTTCTATTATCCACGCGGTGCATAGCAACGAAATGAAAGATATGGGGGGCCTTCGCAAATACATGCCCGTCACCCATTGGACATTCCTTATTGCTTGTTTGGCCATCGCGGGGATTCCGCCTTTCTCGGGATTTGTGAGTAAAGACGAAATACTTACCGCCGCCTTCCATTTCAGCAACGGAATGGGTATCTGGATGACGGTAACAGCCGGCTTGACGGCGTTCTACATGTTCCGCCTATACTACAATATCTTCTGGGGAAAAGCGACAAACTATACGCATATTCCGCACGAGTCTCCTGTTTCGATGACATTCCCGTTGGTATTTCTGGCCATCCCTACTGTGTTGGGAGGATTCATTCCTTTCGGACATTTCGTAACGGCCGACCGAGCCGATTATACGATCCATCTCGATTGGACTATCGCCACCGTAAGCATCATTTTGGCGGTAGTGGGCATCGTCATAGCCACCGTATTATATAGAAAGCCGAGCGACGTACCCAACCGTATTGCAAACTCGATAAGGGGATTCCATCAGGCCGCCTATCACCGCTTTTACATCGATGAGATTTATCTCTTTATTACGAAAAAGATCATCTTCAATTGCGTATCGCGTCCGCTGGCATGGTTCGACCGTCATATTGTAGACGGCTTTATCAACGGATTGGCTTCGGCTACGGATTGGGTCTCCATCCGGATCAGAGGTTTCCAATCGGGCGAAATTCAATGGTATGCTTATGTATTCCTGTTCGGAACGCTGTTAATTACGGCTTTGCTCCTATTTATTTAATCACGCATCAATAAAAAGAAAACAAGATATGAATTTTTTATCACTGTTTGTACTGGTACCTGTGCTAATGATCTTAGCGTTGTTTTTGTCAAAAAACAGAAAGCAGGTCTTGGCGATAATGGTTACGGGAAGTTCCCTGTTGGTAATCCTTTCGGCCAATCTGGTATATCAATACATCGCGGCAAGAAATGCCGGAGCGGTCGACCCGATGCTGTTTACCTCTTCGGTCGCCTGGTATAAGCCGCTCAACATAAACTATTCGGTAGGTGTCGACGGTGTATCGGTAGCCATGCTTTGCCTCTCGTCGGTCATCGTCTTTACCGGCGTATTCACTTCCTGGAGAATCGCTCCCTTGACCAAAGAATTTTTCTTGTGGTTCTCCCTGTTAGCCGCCGGAGTGTACGGATTTTTTATCTCTACCGACTTATTTACGATGTTCCTCTTTTACGAAACGGCATTGATACCCATGTATCTGCTCATCGGCGTATGGGGAAGCGGTAAGAAGGAATACTCGGCGATGAAACTAACCCTGATGTTAATGGGCTCTTCGATGATCTTGCTTGTCGGAATACTCGGCATCTATTTCAGCTCGGGGGCCAACAGCATGGATATTTTAGAGATCGTAAAGACAACCATTCCGGTACAGCAGCAATACTTATTCTTCACGCTCACGTTCTTCGGCTTCGGAGTGTTGGGAGCATTGTTCCCATTCCACACATGGTCGCCCGACGGTCATGCTTCGGCGCCGACGGCGGTATCGATGCTCCACGCGGGAGTATTAATGAAGTTAGGAGGATACGGATGTTTCCGTGTTGCGATTTATTTAATGCCGGAAGCCGCCGAAAAGTTATCCCCCATCTTCCTCGTGCTGACAGGCATCGGCGTTGTTTACGGCGCTTTAGTGGCCATCCGTCAGACCGACTTGAAATACATCAACGCCTATTCATCGGTCAGTCACTGTAACCTGGTGTTGTTCGCGATCCTGATGCTTACGCAAACCGCGATGACGGGCGCCGTGTTGCAGATGCTTTCGCACGGATTGATCACGGCCTTATTCTTCGCCTTAATCGGAATGATTTACGGACGCACGCATACGCGCCTTATTACGGAAATGGGCGGCTTGATGAAGATTATGCCTTTCCTCGGCGTCTGTTTTGTGATTGCCGGTTTGGCCAACATCGGTCTTCCGGGATTGAGCGGGTTCGCTGCCGAAATGACCATTTTTATCGGCGCATTTGAAAATACCGAAATACTCTATCGTGTGCTGACGATCGCGAGCATCACTTCCATCGTCATCGGAGCGGTCTATATCCTGCGGACAGTGGGAAAATTCCTTTACGGGAGCATCCAGAATCCGGCACATGCCACGTTAGACGATGCGCACTGGTATGAACGCTTTGCGGTAATCACCTTAATCGCGGGAATTGTATATATAGGTTCTTTCCCCTTAGGTGTTTCGGACATGATACATGAGAGTCTCGGCAATGTCGTAGCGCAGTTAGTAAGATAATAAGAATCATAAAAGAATATTAGTCAATAAAGCAGTATGGATTATTTCAGTAATTTTATATATATGCGCAGTGAGGTGTCACTGTTAGGTGTCATCCTCTTTTTATTGTTGTACGATATTATCGCAGGCAACAAAGGGATGAGATATTTTCAGCCTGTCGCGATCTTCTTATTTGCCGTTCACACCGCACTCAATCTCTTTCCGTATGAAGCGGGAGAATCGTTTGGCGGGATGTATCAATACGAGCCGATTATGACGGTGGTAAAAACCATTTTAAACATCGCCACGCTGCTCATTTTCCTTCAGGCAAAGCATCTCTTCGACGGCGATGCACAAAAGAATAAGCGGGGGGAATATTACTTCCTGACGCTGACAACGCTGTTGGGAATGTATTTTATGATCTCCAGCGGACACTTCATGCTCTTCTACATCGGCTTGGAAATGGCGTCGATTCCGTTAGCGACATTAGTGGCATTCGATAAAAAAGACAAGAAGTCAGCCGAAGCAGGCGCCAAGTTTATTCTTTCGTCGGCTTTCTCGTCAGGCATCATGCTTTTCGGCATCTCTTATCTTTACGGCACGGCCGGAACATTATACTTCTCCGACATGGCCTCGCTAATCACGAGCAATCCACTACAAATCATGGCATTTGTATTTTTCATATCGGGATTGTTCTTCAAGATATCGCTCGTACCTTTCCATTTATGGACAGCCGATGTCTACGAAGGCGCACCGACGAATGTCACCTCTTATTTTTCGGTGGTTTCGAAGAGCTCGGCCGTATTCGTTCTGATGACGTTACTGTTTAAAGTATTCGGCAATTTAGTCACCGAATGGCACAATATCCTATTTTGGATCATTATCCTCACGATCACGGTCGGAAACCTGTTCGCTTTGAGACAACGGAACATCAAACGCTTCCTGGCGTTTTCGTCCATCTCGCAAGCCGGATACATTGCTTTGGGCGTGATAAGCGGCTCTTCATTGGGTATGTCTACAGTATTATATTATATACTGGTCTATGTATTTTCCAACCTGGCGGCATTCGGGGTCATCTCGGCCATTGAAAACAGGACGGGCAAACTCAGTATAGACGATTATAAAGGCCTCTATCAAACGAATCCCAAGCTCAGCTTTGTGATGATGCTCGCCATGTTTTCGTTGGCCGGTATCGCTCCTTTTGCCGGTTTTGTCAGCAAGTTCTTCATCTTCTACGCAGCAGCACAACAAGACTTGTATATATTGGTACTGATTGCAGCGGTAAACGTCATCATTTCGTTGTATTACTATCTGAGGGTTGTGAAGGCGATGTTTATCGATAAAAACGATCATCCGATCCAAACCTTGGCGACCGATTCCTGGAACAAAGCCAGCTTAATTATCTGTTCTGCCGGTATTATATCGGCGGGTCTCCTCAATATTATTATCGATACGATTACCAAATACAGCTTCGGCATGTAAGCCTTAGTGGGGGTAAACTCATATAGCTTCCGGACTGTCGCCTTGAGGTAAGGGACAAACGAGAAACGAGCGGAAGGGATATTTTCATCATTATATCCCTTCCGCTCGTTTCTTGGTACTCCTCCTTTTACGCTAAGAGGAGAGTCAAAATAAACTCTGCATCATAGTTGTGGAATACCGCCTTTGTGTAAGTTAACTCTGCGCAATCATAAAAAGAATTACATCCTGCGAGCGAGGGCCTCTGGTGACTGGGGGAAGTCGCACAAACCTATATGGGGGCTCTGCGACTGTGCCCTTGGAGCAAGAGGACGAGCGAGGAGCGAACGGACGGATATTTTTTATCATTCATCGTTCATCATTCATCGTTCGTCGTCCATCGTTCATCATTATCCCCTCCCCGCGCCTCTCGGCACTTCCCTTACGCTAAGAGGAGAGTCAAAATCAACTCTGCATCATAGTTGTGGAATACCGCCTTTGTGTAAGTTAATCTGCGCAATCATAAAAAGAATTACATCCTGCGAGCGAGAGCCTCTGGTGGCTGGGGGGGGGAGTCACACCAAGAAAAAAAAAGTTGCAGCATGAATCACATCACACTGCAACTGTTAAATAGGAATTAAAACTGCTTGTCTGAGCAAGTCTGAAACTTATTCCCTCAAAAAAAGCCGTTTACTTCAAACTCTGCATAACCTGCAAAGCCGTTTCGTCGGCGGGATCAATCTCAAGGACTTTTCCCCAATAATTCTTAGACTCCGGTACGTTATTCTGTCCTAAATAATAGAACCCTAAATAACGATACGACTCCAAAACATCATTCTTTCTTTCATCGAGATTAGGCAACATAATCTCAATTGCTTTTTGATAATGAGGAACCGCAAGACCTTTTTCGGCTTGTGGATCGAGAGCGAAATTAGCACGAGCTCTCATCAGATATCCTAAATAATGATCCGGAAACTTTTCAGTCATTTCGGCAAACAAGCGATCAGATTCTTTCAAATATTTTTCCTTTTCCTGCTTATCTTTCGTCGAATCGGGAGAAAAAGCTTTCGTACTGGTTCCCGCCGAATAGTTCGCAAGTCCCAACACATAAATATCAGCCAATGACGGATTCGCATTTTTATTGAAAGCAAGTTGATAATACTTTATGGCATTGGAATAATCATCAGCACGTTCGTATGCGCCGGCAGCCTGTGTCAGATACTCGATATTGGTCGAATCTTTTTCATAAGCCTTTGCAAAAGCAGCTCCTGCATCTTGATATCTCTTATCATTGGCAAGTATTTGAGCATAATAAGTATAATCTTGCGTAATCAAATCCTTCTCATCTGCATTTTTGAAAAAGCTATCGGCCGTTTGAAGAGCCTCGTTATATTGTTTGAGTTCAAACAAGCTATACATTTTCAAACGATTCATGACAAAATTATCAGGAGCTTTCTTAATAGCTTCTAATGTTTCACTATATTTCTTGTTGAAATACAGAATCGACGCATACTGTTCATAATCTTTTCCGGTGGGGACAATAAGACTAAGATATTTTTCGAAAGCCTCGAGCGCTTCGGGATAAAAACCTTTACGATAATTAATCTGGCTCAACGATAGAAACCCGGGAATGTATTGAGGATCCAACTCCACCACTTTCTTTAAATAGTCGAGGGCAACCTGCGTCCGAATATTTTCATAAAGACGTGAAAGCTTTACATACGAAGCTTTGAAGTTAGGGTCGAAATAGATGGCGCTTTCGTAAGCGGCGGCGGCTTCACCCGTATTGCCTTGTTTAGCGAGCAAATCACCTTTCAGGATATAACCATAAGGGCTCTGCTTGTTGGCATTAATCGATTTGTCGGCCATTTTGGAAGCTTCGTCCAATTTGTTATTATCGAAATACGCCTGGGCTACTGCAGCGAGCAGTCGTGCATTTTTTCTATTTTTGCGATCTTTACCAATATCGTTTAACTCTTTGTCCAAACCGGAGGTATTCAATTGCACCTTAGCCAATCCAACACTGTTCAGTAAGTTCGCCGGATCGATCTGAAGTCCTTTATTGAAATAATATTGGGCGGAATCGGTTTTCTTTTCGTCGAAATAAATCTCCCCCAAATAGTAACTATCGGTCGCATCGATATTCGGTGCGGACAAAAAATACTTTTTTGCTGTTTGGTAATCTCCGGCTTCATAGAAATCAATTCCATTTTTATTTTCGGCGTAAGTTAATGAAACACCTGCAATAAATAAAGCCGAGAATAAAATACTTTTTCTTATTGTACTCATCATTTGCTTTGCTCTAATTAATTCAATATCGTTTAAATTCGTTTTATAGTTCTATCCTATATCTATAAGTTTACATTTTTAGTCTGTTATTTTAACGGCATTCACAGGCATCGTAGAAGGCAGCAATCCCGAACGGAGTATCACACGCTGTCCACGATCGGATGAAACATAACGGGTGAAGCCCTTAGGCAGTTCTCCCCGGGGATCGTTTATGATGAAAAAGATTTCCCGAACAAAAGGATACTGCCCGTTATACATATAGTATTGATAGGGCTGAACCGCATTTTGGCGGGTAGCGATCTTGTCGAAAGACACGCGCATCACCTGAATTTTATTCGTAAACTCAACCACAGTACTATCGTAAGAATCACTAATGAGATTCACCCCGATAAGGCCCATCGCATTAGGCGTTTTAGACACATAGTCTACCACTTCTTCGTTAAGACTCAGCGCATTCAACTCTTTCGATAACGGTTTATCGCGACAAATAGAGTCATTGGCATAACGTACGATACTCGAGTTGGTATTATCAAAAACGACTTGAATCTTACCCAACCGGGATCCCGGATAGATCTCGTTCCAATTTTTCACCTCTCCGGTTAAAATACGACGAACGTTCTCTACGCTAATAATCGAGTCGGGATTCGCGGGATGGATAATAAGCGCTATCGCGTCCAAAGCAATCCGCACCTCTTCCGGTTCGAACTTATTCGAATAAAAAATATTTCTTTCATCCGGACGTAGACGCCGCGCAGTTACCGCCAGCCGGACGGTATCGTCCAACAGCAAATCGATTGCGTCTTCCTCCGATGTATAAATAGGCTCGATAATAGCATCATGTTCGGTTTCAAACATATCGATTACCGCCTTAATAGTCGGCTCCATCGTTTGATCTACGGCTATCTTAATGTACCCGCTATCCATTGTATTTCTTTCTTTCTTATCTTTATTGTTACACGCAATCATCAGAAACAAAGAAATAAATAGTAGACCGATAAAATTACCTATCTTCATCTTACATCGTTTTAGTTTAAAAAATCACGAACAAATAAATATTAACCAATCTAATTTCATCGGAAACAAGATTGGCTAATATTTACCATATTGTGACACAAGGTTGTATCACATTACTTTTGCAATTGGAAAACAATAGGCAACGTAAACCGTACTTTAACGGCTGTTCCCCCTTGTCTACCGGGAATCCATTTAGGCATTTCCCTTACCAAACGGGTTGCTTCTTTATCCAAACTGGGATCGACACCCCGTGCAACCTTAATATCCTGTATCGCACCGTCGCTTCCGACCACGAACTGAACAATTACACGTCCTTCGATTCCATTTTCCTGAGCAATCACAGGATATTGAATATTATCATTCAACCATTTCATTAAAGCAGTGTTTCCTCCCGGAAAAGATGCAGGTTGTTCCACCACATCAAAAATCTTTTCAGGTTCCGGTTCAGCTTGCACAATAACTTTATGGTCTCTTAAAGTAGCAATATCCACACCCGTTTCTTCATTATTACCCTTTACGTCCGCAATAGAGATCTGAACATCGGATTGAGTCAAGAATTCCTGACTTTTCATTTCCTGATCTTCCCGAACATCCTCATCCTTTTTAATGACCGGAGGCGTAAATTTAATGGTACTCTTCAATTCCACAGGAGGCGGAGCTACATATTGTTTCACTTGATTCTCTTCGGGAACTTCAGGTTGCTCCAACTGAATGTCGGTTAAAGTCGTAACCTGTGTCATGGCTTCTTTAGCCTTCCTTTGAGATTCGTATGTCGTAATAAGCGACATCGCAATGAATAACAATACAGCAATAACGATAACGACAATGAAAGCATATAAATGCCGTCTGCCGGAAGATTGACGAAGACGATAAGCGCCGTAGCTCTTATTCTTACCTTCGAAAATCAAATCGATCCATTCCTGCGACGTTAAGTTGATATCTTTAGCCATTTTTCTTTCTTTAAATGATTATTATCTTATATCAAACCTCAATCAGTAGGAAAATTGGAATTGCTCAACATTGTCCGGTCATTATCATCCAGTTCGGTAATCGCATATTTTCCGATGCTCGTTATCTGCATCTCATCCAAAGCTGCAATCATATCGCTGTAGGTAGAGCTATCAAGCGGTTTGATAATCACTACCGGCGAACCTTTACTGTTTCGTAATTCAGACAATTGTCTATCGTAATCTTCTTGACTTACTTGAAGCAGGGTTTTTCTATTTTTCAGTTCGCGAACTTGTTGAACGATAGTCCTGTTTTTTTCTGTCAAGACAGAACGGATACCCTCGGCCGAAAAATCGGTTTCAGTCAGGAAATTCGGTTCTTCAAGATTCGCCAACCCTTCATAATAATACACTTTATGCTCCGGCCCCAAGTAGATGGTCATCGCTTCGGAAGCTTTCACCTCGTTCTGCTCTTCCACATCGACTTTATCTTTGGTCGGCATACTGATTTCCATTGTTTGAGGTTTGCTCAAAGTGGTAGCAAGCATAAAGAAAGTAAGCAACAACATGATCATGTCGACCAACGGAGTAAAGTTTACCCGCGTATCGGCTTTCTTCATTTCGCCTTTTTTCTTTTTACCACCACCGGTTGGTTGTATATCTGCCATACTCTTAAAATTTATTTTTAATTCGTACTTCCATTTGTCTTTGAGTATAACCTTTATTCTTCATCCTCCACCTTACGCAGTGAAGTAATCAGATTGTAACGGTTTTCCTTTAAGTCCTGCAGCGAACCCATAACGTTCTTTATATACGTATAAGGTGTATCTTGGTCGGCTTTAATAGCGATGACCATCTCTTTTCCTTTTACTTCCCTGGCCGCGCTCACCCAACTTTTAAATTGGTTGTCGGTACTATCTGTGGGGACACCGTATTGAGGAAGAAGTTTGAGTTGTTCTTCATTCGACAAGCCCATAAATTGTTTAAAATTCTGCATGGGGATACCAAAAGAAGTCATAATACTAAAATCTCTTTTCTCTTTATCGGTTAAAGAAACATTATAGTTAGCTGCCAATTTTTCAAGAATCTCAATTCGGTCCTCTGAATTATCAATATCCAGGAAGACTTTTCCTTCCGGTGAAATCAATACGGAGAAGATATTCTGTTCGGGGATTTTAATCTCGGAAACAGACATCGGCGTATTAACGGTTACCGGCTCAGGTTTCAAGAAAGTGGAAGTCAACATGAAGAACGTGAGCAACAATACCATTACGTCACTCATCGGGGTCATGTCAATCCATGTATCTCTTTTCTTTAATTTTGGTCTAGCCATTTATCCTATAATTTATCGATTGATTAAACAAATTCGTCAAAATAGTCATTCGGTAAGAATGTTCGTAAGGCAAAAGGTTTAAACCTTTGCTTACTTTTAACTTCCTTAAGAATGTCTAGCTTGGAAGACGTTTACGATGGAGAAACCGATTTCGTCGATCGCATACGTAATATTATCAATCTTAGCCGTAAAATAGTTATAAGCAATAATAGCCAAAGCACCGGTCAAGATACCGAAAGCCGTATTAACAAGAGCTTCCGAGATACCAACCGAAAGAGCGGCCGAGTCCGTACCTCCCGTGCTACTTAAAGCGGAGAATGAACGGATCATACCAAGTACCGTACCGAACAATCCGGTCAATGTACCCAAGTTAGAGAATGTAGCGATAACCGGTAAGTTTTGGTTCATCGTCGGCATTTCCAACGCGGTAGCTTCTTCGATTGTTTTGCTGATAGACAAAGCTTTTTGTTCTTTGCTCAAACCGGTAGTATCATGAATCATTTGATCGTAGGTATCGATACCGGCTCTTACAACGGCTGCAACTGAACCTTTTTGTTTTGCACAAAGTTCACGGGCACCCTGAATATCTTCGGCTTCGAGACGATCTTTAATGTTTGCGACGAAAGTGGTCAGGTTACCTTTACCTTTACATCTGCCGATAGCAATGATACGTTCGATACTCAATACGATTACCGATAATAACATCGTCATAATAATAGGAATTACGAATCCTCCTTTATAGATGGTACCTAAAAGGTTTCCTTGCAAAGGAAGATTCGCCCGATCATTGCCAATAAAGTTGGTTGGATTACCGAAAACGAACTGGAAGATACAGATAGCTACTACAAAGCAAAGTATAATTACTAAAGCAGCAGAAATACCTTTGGATGATCCTTTCTTTTTTTCAGTTACTTTCTGAGTTCTAATTTCATTTGTTGCCATAATTTGATTTTTTGTGTGAATGATTTTTTGAGTTTTTAATTCATTGATTGTTTATTGATTTATTTAAAATGTACTATATAGTCGTTTTTTTAGATTTGCAAAAATACAATTATTTTTCTTATAAAAGAGCGATAAATAAGAAAGTTTACCCATCAAATAAAACTTTTTCCTCTATTTCCATTCAATTGAATGCAAAATTGAAAATGCAGAATGGAAGGGAAACCTATATTATTATGCTTATTCATTTACTCTAATAAAAAACGTACGCTTTGGTTGTTCTATTTGCCTTATTTTGATTATCGGGGCAAATATAGTCTATTTTTATATTACTTCAAAACTTAGAAAAAAGAAATCTACAAATTTGAGTCCCCTTAAAAAAATCCTGTCCGCCCGCCGGGGCCGGATTTCATAACTGTAAACAAAGCATGCACAAAGGTTACGCTAAACCGCATCTTTCTGTTATTGAAAATATTTATATTAAAAACCGCCCGATCTATAATGGGCTCTTAATTAACAAATCCTTTTGATATTATCGGAAGGTATCGGATATAAAGAAAAAAAAGGCCCGAAATAGAGAGATGAAAAAAGTTTTTGCTATAAAATTATATTTGTATCTTTGCTCATCCTAAATTTTAGAAGATATATAAGGATGGAAAAGCATTTGTTTTTGAAAGGAAAATCATCGTGTAAAGAATGCTTTTTCGAATTACAAAATACGGCAACCCTATAATAGATTTTGATAATGAACGAGCTCGTAGGACACATATCTCAGATCATCGGCCCTGTAGTGGATGTTTACTTTGATCTGAAGACGACGGAAAACGGGAAACTCCCGGCGCTTCAGGAAGCACTATCGGTTGATCGCCCAGACGGTCAACCGCTTATTTTAGAAGTTCAGCAGCATATCGGAGAATCGACCGTACGAACGGTAGCCATGGATACCACCGACGGATTAAAGCGCGGATTGAATGTGAAAGCCTTGGGGCATTCCATCAGTATGCCTATCGGGGACCAGATAAAAGGGCGTTTGATGAACGTCATCGGCGAATCGATCGACGGGCTCAAACCGCTCGACAGAACGGAAGGATATCCCATCCACCGCGCAGCCCCTACCTTCGAAGAGCTCACCACGACACAAGAAATCCTGACGACCGGCATAAAAGTAATCGATTTGCTACAACCTTATTTAAAAGGGGGTAAAATCGGGCTGTTCGGCGGCGCCGGAGTGGGCAAAACAGTGCTGATCATGGAGCTTATCAACAATATAGCCAAAGGGCATAACGGGTATTCGGTGTTCGCCGGCGTGGGGGAACGTACCCGTGAAGGGAACGACCTTTTGCGCGAGATGATCGATTCGGGGGTTATCCGGTATGGAAAGGACTTTAAAGAAAGCATGCATAAGGGCGACTGGGATTTGAGCAAAATCGATTACAACGAAGTGAACCAGTCGCAGATATCGTTGGTTTTCGGACAGATGAACGAACCGCCCGGAGCGCGCGCTTCGGTTGCCTTGTCGGGGTTGAGTATCGCCGAGTCGTTTCGCGACCAAGGCGAAGGCGGCAACGACATCCTTTTGTTTATCGATAATATATTCCGGTTCGTACAAGCCGGCTCCGAAGTGTCGGCGCTGCTCGGGCGTATGCCCTCGGCGGTGGGTTACCAACCGACCCTCGCCACCGAAATGGGCGCTTTGCAGGAACGCATTACCTCCACAAAAAAGGGCTCCATCACTTCGGTACAGGCCGTTTATGTGCCTGCCGACGACTTGACCGACCCGGCTCCCGCGACCACTTTCTCGTATTTGGACGCCACCACGGTATTGAGCCGGAAAATATCCTCGTTGGGGATTTATCCGGCCGTCGATCCGCTAGAATCCTCTTCGCGTATCCTCGACCCGCTCATCGTGGGCGAAGAGCATTACCAAACGGCGATGCGCGTGAAACAAATCCTACAGCAATATAAGGAATTGCAGGATATCATATCCATATTAGGTATGGAAGAACTTTCGAACGAAGACCGCCTCACGGTAAACCGTGCCCGCAAGGTGCAGCGGTTCTTGTCGCAACCGTTCTTTATGGCCGCGCAATACACCGGGCAACCGGGCGTGTTGGTGCCGCTGGAAGAAACCATCAGAGGGTTCAAGATGATTCTCGACGGGGAAATGGACGAGTATCCCGAAATGGCGTTCTTAAGTGTCGGAACCATTGACGAAGCGGTAGAGAAAGGCAAAAAATTGATGGAACGCTCAAGATAATTCATCATTCATCATTCATCATTCATAAATGAATTTAGAGATCATTACTCCCGAAAAAATAGTTTTCCAAGGCACGGTAAAATCGGTGACATTACCGGGCACGTTAGGGTCGTTTCAGATTTTAACGAATCACGCCCCGCTTATTTCGACCCTTACCAAGGGCAGTTTGTCATATGTTTCGGAGAATGATGAACTCACCGAATTACAGATAGAAGACGGCGTGGCGGAAGTGCATAACAACCGCATTACCGTATGTGTCGAATCCGTATCGAATGAACAATGAAGAAACTGGCGGCCCATCTTTTCATCGTGCACACCCTGGCATTGGTTGTCGTGGGTTACGGCGCATGGGAAATAATCAACCGTTTTTTTCCACAGATACTGATTGACGGGTACGTAATTATTCCGCTATTCTTCTTTGTCACAGGCGTCATCTTGATCTATTTGATGATGAAGATACCCAAAGACAAGCCCAAGCAACTTGTGAACACCTATATGCTTCTTCGTGTGGTGAAGGTGTTCGCCGCGCTGATACTGGTCTTGATCTATTGGTTTGCCGACAAAGCGCAAATACGGAATTTCGCCATCATCTTTATCATTTTCTATTTGATTTATCTGATGATAGAAACATACATTTATATAAAGATAGAAATGTATTTGAAAAAACAGGGAGAAGGCGGACAATCGTCTTCCGAAACGAATAAACCGGAACAGCAATGAAACAGAGATTTTATATAATACTATGTTCGGTTCTTTTGCTCTCGTCCCTCGCACTACCGGCACAGGCGGCAGCCGCCCCGGCCGAGAACGGCGGGGAAGACTTGAATGTAAAGGAGATGATTCTGGAACATCTTGCCGACGCATACGAGTGGCACATTGTCAGTTGGAAAAATAAACACGTCGCAATTTCCCTGCCGGTAATCCTGTACAGTGAGAACAGCGGATGGAATGTCTTCATGTCCTCGCAGTTCCATCACGGGCATAGCGAATACCGGGGTTTTTCGATCGCTGCGGAAGGAAAATACGCAGGCAAGATTGTCGAGAAAGATGCGGCGGGGAATGATATCCGGCCTTGGGATTTTTCATTGACAAAAAACGCGTTATCGCTTATCATCTCTTCGCTGTTACTCCTGCTGATCATTATGAGCGTGGCGCGATCGTTGAAAAGAAATCCGATGGAAGGCAAAAAAGGGTTTGTCGGGCTGATGGAAATGTTCATTTTATCGATTAACGAAGATATTATCAAGCCCGCGGTGGGGAAAGACCATGCACGGTATGCCCCCTATTTGCTGACGGTGTTCTTCTTTATTTTCACGAACAATATTTTAGGATTGGTACCTATTTTCCCGGGCGGCGCGAACGTCACCGGAAACATCGCCGTGACGATGATATTGGCCTTGTGCACCTTCTTTATCATTAACTTGACGGGGACGAAAGAATATTATAAGGATATTTTCTGGCCGGATGTGCCTACCTGGCTGAAAGTGCCGATTCCTCTGATGCCGGCCATCGAATTGATCGGTCTTTTCACCAAACCTTTTGCCTTGATGATTCGTTTATTTGCCAACATCATGGCGGGGCATTCCATCGTATTGGGATTGACGGCAATCATCTTTGTAACGGTGAAACTGGGTACGACCATTAACGTGTCGATGACGGTGGTGTCGGTTTTATTCACGGTGTTTATCAACCTTGTAGAACTGTTGGTCGCTTACATCCAAGCTTATGTGTTTACGATGCTGTCGGCCGTTTTTATCGGGATGGCGCGCATGGAACCGCACAAAGTTGATTAGCAAATGAGAAAATTAGCAAATGAGAAAATTAGCAAATTAGCAAATTAGCGAATTAGCTGATGAGAAAATAAGGTCAAAAGTCTAAAGACAGGCGACCGATGACATTAGACATTTAAGATTATAAATAAACATTTAAAAGAATTATGGAACTACTTTCAATTTTATTACAGGCAGCCGATTTGAGTTTAGGAACACTGGGAGCTGCAATAGGTGTAGGATTAGCTGCATTGGCGGCAGGTTTCGGAATCGGTAAAATCGGTTCGTCGGCAATGGAAGGCATCGCCCGCCAACCGGAAGCAGCAGGAGATATCCGGATGAACATGATTATTTCCGCCGCTCTTATCGAAGGCGCTTCGTTGTTTGCTATCGTCGTTTGCGGATTTATATTATAAAAAAGGAATACGATGTCGTTGCTTACCCCTGAACCGGGCCTTGTGTTTTGGATGCTGCTGTCGTTCGGGTTGGTCGTTTTCATACTCGTCAAATTCGGATTCCCGGTGATTTTAAAATCGGTGAACGACCGGAAAGAGTATATCGACAGCTCGCTCCTGGCGGCAAAAGAAGCACACGAAGAACTGGAGAAAGTAAAAACAACCAGCGAAGCTTTGCTCTCGGAAACGCGTACCGAACAAATGCAAATTCTGCAAACAACGGAACAGACGCGCGCCAAGATGGTGGAAGAAGCGAAAGCAAACGCTAAACTGGAAGCGGATAAAATAGTAGCCGAAGCGCGCAAGCAAATAGAAGCGGAAAAGCAAAACGCTTTACAGTCGCTTCGCAGCGAAATCGCATCGCTGTCGATCGAGGTGGCCGAAAAGATCCTGAGAGAGAAAATCGGTAACAAAGAAGAGCAGATGAATATGATCGACCGGCTATTGGATGAAATAGAAATCTCGAAATCGTAAGAGTGCATGAATACAGGACTTATCTCAACCCGATACGCAACTGCCTTGCTCGACTACGCCATAGAACGGGGCGAGCAGGACAAAGTGTATGAAGCCGTAAAAATGTTGTCGCAAATGTTTTGGGAAGTGCCCCGTTTCGGCGAGGCGCTGCATAATCCGATACTGTCTCCGGCAGAAAAGAAAAAACTCATTCTCACGGCATCGGGCGGAGAAGTTTCCGAAGCATGGGATCGGTTCATCGATTTGTTGCTCGAAAACAACCGGATTGAGAAACTGCACTACATAGCTCTCCGTTTTCAGGATTTATATAGAGATAAGAATCACATCCTCAGTGCGACTCTCACCACTGCGGTCGATACCGATAAGAGCGTGTACGAGCGACTGAAATCCATCATCGCGAAGCAGACCGGCGGCACGGTGGAAATGACGCAAGCGGTAGATCCCTCGATAGTGGGAGGTTTCATCTTGCAAATAGGGGATAACCGTTGGGATGCGAGCGTGGCCAGCCAGTTGCGCCGCATCAAGAATGAATTGAAAGAAATAAACAATTAAAAGCCCGGCCGAAAAAAGGGTTTCGGCACAAGGCATAGAGATAAAAGTATGTCGAACAATGTAATAAAGACCAGTGAAGTATCCGAAGTGTTGCGCATGCAACTCGAAGGGATCAGCACCGATATCAAATTCGATGAAACGGGTGTCGTGATGCAGGTGGGCGACGGCGTGGTGCGCATTTACGGATTGCATAACGCCGAGGCCAACGAACTGCTGCGCTTCGACAATGGAGTGGAAGCGATTGTGATGAACCTGGAAGAAGATAATGTGGGAGCCGTATTGTTGGGATCGTCGGCCGAGATAAGAGAAGGCAGCACGGTGAAAAGAACCAACCGCATGGCTTCGATTATGGCGGGTGAAGGACTGTTGGGCCGGGTGATCAACACCGTGGGAACGCCCATCGACGGGAAAGGGAAAGTTACCGGCGAACTATTCGAGATGCCCCTGGAGCGTAAAGCGCCCGGCGTGGTGTTCCGCCAACCGGTGGATACTCCTCTCCAAACCGGACTCAAAGCCGTCGACTCGATGACTCCTATCGGTTTGGGACAACGCGAGCTCATCATCGGCGACCGCCAAACAGGGAAAACCAGCATTGCCATCGACACGATTATCAACCAACGGGCTAACTTCGAAGCGGGCAATCCTATCTACTGTATCTATGTGGCCGTAGGGCAAAAAGGTTCGACCGTGGCATCGACCGTTCAAACGCTCAAGGAATACGGAGCGATGGACTACACGGTGGTGATTGCGGCGAATGGCTCCGACCCCGCTGCGATGCAATATTACGCGCCGTTCGTAGGCGCCGCCATCGGCGAATATTTCCGCGACACCGGACGCAACGCGTTGGTGGTTTACGACGACCTTTCGAAACAGGCGGTGGCTTACCGCGAAGTATCGCTCATCCTTCGACGCCCTTCGGGACGTGAAGCCTATCCGGGTGATATCTTCTACCTTCACTCCCGCTTGCTCGAACGCGCCGCGCGTATTATTTCTCAGCAGGAAGTGGCCGAACACATGAACGACCTTCCTCCCAGTTTAAAAGGAAAAGTGAAAGGCGGCGGCTCCCTCACCGCGTTGCCTCTTATCGAAACCCAGGCGGGCGACGTATCGGCTTATATCCCGACAAACGTCATCTCCATCACCGACGGACAGATATTCCTCGAGACGGACTTGTTCAACCAAGGCAAACGCCCGGCTATCAACGTCGGTATTTCCGTATCGCGTGTGGGGGGTAACGCCCAGATTAAACCGATGAAGAAAGTGTCGGGTACCCTTAAAATGGATCAGGCGCAGTATCAGGAATTGGCCGCGTTCACCAAGTTCGGCGGCGATATGGACAAAGTGACGGCCATGACCATCGACAAGGGAAAAAAGAACGAACAACTCCTTATCCAGCCGCTTCATCAGCCGATGAGCGTGGAAAAACAAGTGGCCGTGCTCTATTGCGGTACGGAAGGCTTGCTGCGCGACATCCCCGTAGAGAAAGTATCGGAGTTCGAAAAGCAATTCCTCTTCACCCTCGACGTAAATCACAAGGAGACGGTGTTGGATCGACTAAAAAACAGCGAGTTTAATGACGAAATAACCGCCATTTTACGGAAAGTAGCCGCCGATACGGTGAAACAATTGCAAAACTAAGAGGAACCGGTAACAATGGCATCATTAAAGGAAATAAAATCAAGAATACAGTCGGTGCGGTCGACGCATAAGATCACCTCGGCCATGATGATGATCTCTTCCTCTAAACTGAGGAAGATGCAGCGGCTCATTCAAAATCTGAGTCCTTATGAAGAAAGGATGGCGCATTTGATGAAAACGTTGATGCAGGCCGATCACGATTTTGTTTCGCCGTTTACCCGCCGGCGCGAGGTGAAGCGGGTGGCTATTGTGGCTTTCTCGTCGAACACCGGATTGGTGGGACGGTTTAACGACAACATCATCGAAACGCTGAAGACCACGGTCGATTCTTATGCGCATCTGGGAAAGGAAAATATCCTCCTCTACCCTATCGGAAATAAAATACAGAACGCGGTAAAGAAACTGCAACTCACCGGCCAGGCGGAAGCGCAACGGGTGGTGGCCGATCATCCTTCGTACGACTCGGCGCGCCAAGTGGCGGAAAAGCTCCTGTCGTTGTTTCTGGCGGAGGAAATCGACAAGGTGGAACTGATATACCATCACTACCAAAGCAAGAGCAGGCAGATATTGACGCGCGAAACGTTCCTGCCTATCGAACCGGATACGCAAACGGAGGAAACGTCGACCGACTATATTTTCGAACCGGACAAACAGACTCTTCTCGACGAGATCATCCCCAAGGTCTTGAAGTTAAGGCTCTATTTCGTGCATGCCAATTCGGCCATATCGGAGCAGGCCGCCCGTACCGTGGCGATGCAGATTGCGACCGACAATGCCAACGAGTTGCTCGACGAACTGACCCTGCAATATAATAAACTGCGACAACAAACCATTACCAACGAGCTGCTCGACATTGTCGGCGGATCGTTCGGAAAAGAGGGATAAAACCAAGAGTGTCGCTCCTGATGATAATTCACTAGAAGCGACACTTTATTATATAAATTCTCTTTTACTCGGCTTCCTTTTCCTCTTCTTCCTTATCGCCTTTTCTGGCAGAGCGCTTTGCCTGCGCCACGACTTCGTTGATATCGCTATAGAGCTTGTCCCAACCCGCTTGTTTGCGCATGCCCGTAAGCAAAGAAAAGTAATCCCTGAGAGCATCTTCCAGTTGCGGCCGAAGGGATGTAGCCGAAGGATCGCTCCGCAACGCGGAATCTATCGTGCTTTGCTCCAACCTCACGGTACCTAAACCGGTAACCGATTTCGTGAATGCCGCCACTTCTTCTACCGTCCCTACAGTGGTAACATGCGCCTTGTTCTCTTCAGTATTGATCTGATTCGAAAACGTCAGAAGCGCATTGTAGGCTTCAGCGGCCGTTTTAGCATATACATTTCCCACCGCTTTACTCAATTGATAGAGTATTGCTGCCGCTTCACCTTTTACCGTACCAGGAAAGGCGGATAGCGATTTGAATATTTTGCTTAAGGAAGTAAATTCTTTCCGGCTTTTCCGCAAAATACCCGCCGCTTGCGGACCGAGTCCGCTATAGGTAGTATCGAGCACTTTAGAATTATACTCGGGTACCACCGTTTCCAACACTGTAAATACGGGACTGGCAACTGCTGCTTCCAGTCCGTTCGTTTTGGTCACTTCCACCGTTGAAGTACCCAATGCTCCCAACCCGTCGTTGGTTTGTTTACTTAAATTGATTTTCATAACGTCACCTTTTAATTATTATAATAAATATTTGCCGGTTACAGCTGAAAAGGGCTTCAGTCATGTGAAGTGCTTTCCGGTCATCGCCGAAATAGATTTTAGTCTTATGAAATATTTCCCGGTCATCGCCGGAATAGATTTCAGTTATATAAAGAACTTTCCGGCCGTAGCCGAAATGGATTTCAGTTATATAAAGGATCTTCCGGTTGCGGCCGGAATGGATTTCAGTTATGTAAAATATTATCTGGCCGCAGCCGGTGGTTTAACCGGATAATAAATTGTCAAACCCGTTCCGTTTTCCATAAAAATTAAGATAAAGGTAGAGAGAACCGGAGAGAAAGAAAAGACAGAATGCGCAAAAAAACTGACAAAATACGCAATTTTTTTAGAGATAAACTTATTACCGACGACGTCGCACTGAACGACACACCTCTTGCCGCAAACAGTACCAAAAGGAACTATTAGAAACCAAATAAGAAGAACAAAGCTTATTATAATTTTCGTGCGACCAACCAATATGCATAGCGTAGTAAATGAATCTGTCGGGTGATGCGTTTCGGTTGCTTCAATAACCGATAAGCAAATTCCAGATTGTGATTTAACCACCAACGAGGTGCACGCTCCACATGCCTGGTGATAGCCACGAATACCACATCGGGGTTTTTCGTTACGATATCGTCGATCAATTGCGTTTCTTCTGTAATTTGTTGCTTGCTTCCTACCAGATAGAACGATTTCTCATGATAAAACCACTGTACGATTTTCAACCACAATTCGCATCATGGTATCTTGCACACATAATCCAACAGTTCTTTTTCAGAGTTAAAAGGATACACTTCAACTCCGTTTAACGATACTTTTTCGTGTAGTATTTTCGAAAAGATTATCTATTAAAAGAAGATTGACAAACATACGACTTGTTAAGATGTTAAATACATTTATTTAAACCAAACCTGGGCTAATCCGTAATCATACTCAACAAGTACACTATTTCTTTTGAGATACGTCTTATTTCCATTACTATTTTCCGCTAAGCTTCACCATTGATCGGGGAGCATCGACTGTTTTTATGTTGTAGTTCCTATATTGCTCTTTAATAAACTCTGATGCTGAATATGAAAATAGGAGCTATTCATTCTTTGTAAAATTTACGGGAGGAAGTAAAATTATACCGACACCCGCTTTTGTAGAGTAAGCCCCGATAGCTTTACGTTGAATCAATATTTGCACTCTTAAAGTGCAAATATTTTCATTTTAAGCACTCTCGTAGTGCTTTTTTACTACCTTTGCAAAAAAGGAACGCATTATGGACAAATTATTTGAATATTCCAATAAGCTCATTAGAGAAACCGATACAACATTTTTCCGATATATGTACAATGAAATAAACTGGAAAAGCAGGATGATTGGTCTCGTAGGAGCACGTGGCGTTGGAAAAACGACTTTGATACTCCAATACATCAAGCAAAACCTTAATCTTGCTGAAACGCTCTATGTTACAGCGGAAGATTTTTATTTTGTTGAAAATCGTTTTATAGATTTAGCGGATGCTTTTATTAAGCAGGGAGGAAAATACCTGTTTATTGATGAAATCCACAAATATAAAGAATGGGCAAAGGAATTGAAGTTAATTTACGACTATCATAAAGAGTTGAAAGTCGTTTTTACAGGTTCTTCCGTATTAGACATAAAAAAAGGAACATCCGACCTCAGCCGCAGGGCAGTCATTTACAATATGCAAGGATTGTCATTTCGGGAATATCTTCAATTATTCCATAACATACAATCGAATATTTTTTCTTTAGATGAAATAATAGCGCATAAAGTAGAATTACCCGATCTTCCACATCCTCTTCGCCTTTTTAGCAGCTATCTCAAAACAGGTTATTATCCCTTTGCTATGGATGAAGATTTTGGCATCCGTCTCAATCAGATAATAAATCAAACCTTGGAAAACGATATTCCTATGTATGCCGAAATGAATGTTGCCACAGGCCGTAAACTGAAACAATTGCTATCTATCATAGCTAAAAGCGCTCCATTCAAGCCGAATATGACTAAGATAGCAAAAATGTTATCTGCCAGTCGAAATAATATTGCCGATTATTGTCTGTATATTGAAGAAGCAGGTTTGATAGCCCAGTTGAGAGACCAAACAGGCGGCATTCGGGGATTAGGCAAAGTGGATAAAATCTATTTGGACAATACGAATCTTATTTACCATCTTGCCGAAGAGAATTCGAATATAGGGAATGTCAGGGAAACTTTCTTTTTGAATCAAATGAGAGTAAAACAGGACGTATATGCTTCTTCTGTTTCTGATTTTTTAATTGGAGACAAAACATTCGAAATCGGCGGAAAAAATAAAGGGCAAAAACAAATTAAAAATACGCAACATGGATTTGTCGTGAAAGACGATATTGAATATGGATATTTGAATGTTATTCCCCTTTGGCAATTGGGATTGACATATTGACTTGTCCGAATGATAGCATCGGCAAAATCCTGGGTAATATCTACCACAAAATAAATATTTTTCCAGACCTTTTATAATTTTTGGGTAATCAACCAATATGCATAGCGTAGTAAATGAATCTGGCGGGTGATACGCTTCGATTGCTTCAGTAACCGGTATGCAAATTCCAGATTGTGGTTGACCCTCCAACGGGGTACACGCTCCACATGCCCTGTATATACGTCGAAGCTGCCACCCAATCCCTGATAAATGGCTGTATGCTGTTTTTGCATCTCCTCCATCCTATCTTGGCATAACACAAAAACTGATATATCAACAGTTTGTTTTTTCTGATTTCTTTCTCATATCGATGATTGGAACCTGCTCCCAGTCTATGTTGTCCGATGCCGTTTGGATGTCTGTAAAAGTAAAGTCGGTAATCCATTTCTCTAATTTTGCGGCGGCATGTTTCAGCCCGATGTACGATCTGAATTTCCGTGTTAACGACAAATCCGGTATCACGGGTTGCCCCGCATCCATATCACGGGGATGCAAATAAGACATGATATACGGCGATTTTTTTGCCTGATTTTTAATCATCCAATAAGGAAAAAGCCGAAAATAACCGCCTCCGGTATAAACCATCGATTTCCCGAAAAATTTTCCGACACTGATAGGAAATTCTCTTATATTCCCTTTATCTGTCTTGATCAAAGCCGGAGCAATACTGGGAAAAGAGGGATACCCGCCATGTGCATGATGTATAGGAAATACCGAACTATCATACAAAATTCCTTCTTCGGAAAGAATGTCGAAAGCCCAATTACATTTTTCCGTCAGGGAAAAACCAGGGGCGCGGAAAGCTGTTATCTTTTTTCCGACAATATTTTCGATACAATCCAATCCTGTTACTAAGTCTTTATGAAACTCCTCGGGAGTTTGATCATAAATCAATTGATGAGAATTTGTATGAAATCCAATATCATATCCTTTGTTAGAAATGCGTTTTACAACTTCAGGATAACGTTTGGCAATCCATCCTATAATAAAGAAGGTTGCTTTTTGATCATGACGTTCCAGTATATCGAAAATCCTGTCCATATTTCCATATATACGGCAAGGATAGGTTGCCCATTCCTTTTCCGTCTTTGTGGAAGCATTATCGAGGAGATGAAACCACTCTTCAACATCGAATGTTAGAATATTCATATTTTGTTTTGGTTCTTAGGAACCTGTTTTACAACTTTTGCTGGACGTCCGATTGCTATTGTCCAAGGTGGAATGTCACTTGTAACAATTGAACCAGCTCCTATAATTGCGCCTTCGCCTATTGTTACTCCTGGCATAACCATCGTTTCCATGCCTAGAAAACATCCTTTTTTTAATATAATTTCCTCTTTTTTATAACCAAGTTTTGCATAATCGTCACCCACATAATAACTGCTTAAATCCCGCTGATGACATAAAAGTAAACAGCGGTTAGCAATATGAACATGGTCTTCTAATTGAATTAACTCAGTGTTTGTAACATCTGCCCAAACGTCGTATCCAATAAAACAATCTTTGCCGACTTTTGCTCCCATCCATCGCCAAATTATGGGTCTGATTTTTCTATAATTTAAAGGTGCCAAAATAACTGAATACATACAGTATTTCAATAACAAACCATTTCTAACCCCTTTAGTGGCTTTACAAAAAGCTCCCCATAAAGAAATCTGTCCGTATTCCTCTTCAGAAAAATTTAAGCCAAATAGTCTCAACAGTTTATAGGATACACTCAATTTTCTCATTACCTATCTATTCCAAATTTTTTTTAAAAGGGTATATCTTAATTTAGCAGGAAGTAAACGTATCGGAGTACGAATAATTATATTTATAAATAAATCACAATTTGAGAAAAACCCTATTTGATGAAAATAAAGGAATGTCTTTACTTCATTCTTAAGATATTTCCAGCCACCTCTTCGAGAAGCTTGGTCTAAAGAAGTCCGAACAAAAAATAAAGACTCTTGTACATTATAGAATTTTGCCCCATTCATTATCATTCTTACCCACAAATGATAGTCTTCATATAACTCACAATGCAAATAACTACCGGCAGCAATAACTTTACTTTTACGATAAATACATGCCGAATGAGAAACAGGAGATCTTCTTTTACATAGTTTCACAATATCATCATGAAATTCAGGTCTTTTTTTTAATGCAATTATATTGTTTATAGAGTCAACAAATAAAGTGGACCAACAACTAACAACATCATACCCCTTTTCAATAGCGATAAGTTGCTTTTCGAATCTTTCTGGATGACTAATATCATCAGAATCCATACGAGCAACAATCTCATTGGAACAAGCTAACAAACCTTTTGCCAAAGACAATCCTAATCCAATATTTGTTTCATTTTGTAATAACACAAATATTGGGTATTTTTTTTTGTATGTATCAATAACATTTTCTAATTCAACAGTTAATGGTCCATCTTTTATCAATACAATTTCAGAAGGTAAGCACGTTTGATTAAAAATAGAATTCAATGCCTGATGCAAGAAAATAGGATTTTCTTTATAATATACAGATATTAATACCGAAAAAGATTCTGGGTTCATTTTTTTATAAGATTTTCATAAAGCTTTAAATAATTATTTGCCATCGTCTCCGCAGTCAAACATTGCCTGTAATAATCTCTTAATTTTCGAGAAAAAGAGATTCTATTTCTATAACTATCTTTTATTTGCTCACATAAAGAAGATATATTATCTAATTGATAAAAACAAACGATTTCATCAGTTGCAATTGCTCTAAGGATGGGAATGTCTGATAGTACTGTCGGGGTACCAAAAGCTGAAGCTTCGATAAAAGCTAAAGGAAACCCTTCTGACCGAGAACTAATCACAAAAACATCAAAATAAATCTGATAGTTTGAGGCATCCGGCCTGTAACCTAACCAACAACACCGATTTGAAACATTAAGACGCTCTGATAGCTGTTTCAAACTCAAAAAGCTTTCCCCTTCACCGATTGAAACAAATACATATTCAGGAAGATATACTAATGCTTTAATAATTTGCTCCAATCCTTTAAGGGGAATTACAGCGGCAGTACTTCCTATTATTTTATATTTATTTTTCAACGTGAGTAATTCTTCTTTATCTTTCATACTCCCAATTTCAGAAAATACGATATTCCTTCCATTAGGTATAATTTCGACACTCTTCTTTCTTAAATTAATAATGGATAAATTATATTGCTCCTGACTTAAGACAATATTCATATCAATCATTTGATGACTTTTCTTAGATATAAAAAAATAGATAAGAGCCTCTATTTTCTTTTTAGTTAAAAGTAAAGCCTTTAATGTTAACGGCTGATGCAATGTCGAGACAAATTTTGCTCCTGTTTTTTTTAAATGTCTATGATACCAAACATAACAATCAGGACGGAAAGTATGAGTATGAATAATATCAAATGATTCAAAATCTATAGACGAAAAAAAACTAATACGTTTGCTCGGACAAGGAAATGCAAGATCTTTAACATTGTCAAAATAGTAAACTATACAATCATGTCCTTTCATAATATATTCTTCACACAAGTCTTTCGCTACTATTATAGGGCCTTTATTTGCAAGGGCAGGAACTATCATTGCTATTTTCATAACTATTTTTGAATTAATCTGAAATTAAAAATTTACCTCAAAAAGCTTATAAAATTCTATAGACAAAACTTATAAGAACAATCTATCTACACAGCATTATTTATTAACAAGTTCTTATTCAATCTTGAAGATTCCGATTTTTGCGTTATAAGTCATATATTTGAACTATTGAGGCTCAATTACTTCTCAATATCCCAAAAAAACTGAAACAATACAGATGGACTTCCTAATATTCCTGTCTGTAAGGTTGCTAATAATCGTATTAATAGTAAAAATATTATTCCATAAAACAATAACGCATCATAGATCCGTTGACTTTTATTCATTTGTAAAAAATAAAGCAAATATGAATATAATATGGGCCTAGCGCAATTGAAATAATAAAGGATTCTCAAGATTGTGTTAGAACCGGAACCAATAAGTAATAAGAGTTCACCCCAAAAGAACAAATTATAAAATCGATTAAAACTTGTGGATGAATATAGTTCACTCATCTCCTTACTTTTCAAAATAACGCCAATGGTAATAATAATATCTATGATTTTTCGTGGACCAAACACAACATCTTTCATTTCTTTTAAAATTCGTTCAGAACTATAATTATTTTTAAATGAAGTGTAATTAACAAGAATATCAAATTTATCCAATAAATCGACCCAAATATATTGAGTGGATAATAATATACTAATACATAAAAGTATAATTTGAAGCGTTACATTCTTTATGTATATTTTGTTAGGATATAAAAAGAAATAAAGAGGAATCAACAAAAAAGCAGATTTATGAATAAAAGAGCAAATTACTACCCAACACAGGTAAATAAAGAACTTTCTATCTCTTATATAATGAATTAAAAAAATAAAAATGCATGTAACAAGACTTTGTCTTATGCCATTCATCCATGTATAAAACGTGACTCCGGCAATTATAGCTAACCCTAAATATTCATACAGATATCTTTCTTCTTTAAAAGCATAATAAATGAATAGAATTTGTAAAAATGCAAACAATCCGAAATAAAATGAGAAGTGAAATCCGTGATTAGCCATCAAGACAGTTATCCACTGGAATAATGGCTCAATTGCATCCCGGGAATCTAGTTTACCTAAATTCATTACCCTAAGATAGCGGTTAAGATAGGCTAAGTAATCTACGCCAACATCATATCGGATTGCTGCGATGGTTGAAAATAAAAGTATTGGAATTACTATTTCCCATGAAAAAAACGCTCTATTTTTTGATATCTTACCATTTATTGTTGCAAAATAGCCACAAATTGACATAATAAGGATTGTTATCCCATAAACAAAAAGACTTTGGAACATAGAATGCTATTAGGAATACTGTAAAAGAATTTCTTTAAAAGCTTTGTGCATAATATTTCTAACTATATACTCCCATTTGTGTGAATATAAAGAATCTTTTATTGCATCCGTAGAATAAGAAAATCTTTTATTGTAAACTGTTTCTAGTGCATGAAAAAAAGATTCAGAAGTGTCTTCACATAATACTCCGTTTTTTTCAGTTATTAATTCTTGATTCGCCTTTGTTTGTGTTGCAATGCAAACTAAACCAGAAAGAATATATTCAAAAGTTTTTGTCGGCGGCTGTAAATTAAAATAATCTGTTATTGGAATATAGGAAATACCATAATTACATCTCTGAAAAAATGGCAATGAATTTACATGTGTTTTTTTTCCATGAAAAACAATGACATCCGACAAATTATAAGCATATATTAATTCTTTTATTTTTGCTTCGTCTTGAAGTTTTCCAAATCCAATAATATCAAAAGATAAAGGAAGTAAGGCCTTATATTTCTTATAGAATTTTGCAAATCCATCAATACATTGATCAATATTTCTATAGGAAAAAGTACCTATATATAGAAGATTTATCGAAGAACAATAATTTTTAGCCTCTTTAGACAACTCTTCAGATCCAAGAGGTAAATAAATAATTTTATCCGAAGCTAGCTTCAACTTTTGGGAAAGTTCTTTAGAAAGAATAAATATTTTCTTAAATAGAAAAACTTCAACTCTTAAAAGCTGATTTAATAAAATCCTTATAGTTTTTGATTTTCTCACTGTTCCAGTTCTAATATCTACTATTGTTCGATTACGAGGGAGAAAAAGCAAAGAAATGGAAACTCCTTCAAAGTATTTTAAAATAAAAATATCTCCTTTATTTTTAAGATTATACAGTTTTTTTAAAGATTTGAGTCTAACTAAAATAACATATAGAAATTTATTAATTCTCGTCCGTTCTTGTTGTATATAATAAAATGTTATAGCTCCATCTAGCTCAACCTTTTTTAATCCTTTATCAACACAAATCACTGTAATGTTATAACCCAATAATAATAAATATTTACAATAATAATAATAACCTGCAGAATATCCAAACTGATCAGGAATCATAAATAAAATATTGCTATTTTGAAATCCTCTCATTTTACAAAATTTTCTATATTAATTACGTATAAATTTCTATAACCGTTATGCCCTGATTCAAAATAGATTTTAGTTCCGTCCATACTCCATTTTGGATGTAAGTCTATTCTATATTCTCGATTATATTTCAATGGTTGATAAAATCTGCCAATACAAGTTACATGTTTATTGATCAAATCAAATAAAAAAATACGAGACATTCTATCATATGCAGGATATGTATCTGTGATCAACCATCTTCCATTTGGAGATACAGAAGGGTGTCCATCTATGACAGGCATATCTTTTGACAATAATTGGCGTTGATTAGTTTTGTCAGTAAACATAATATAAGCATTCCCATATTCCTTTGTATAACAAAAAGAAATAATTCTATCATTACCATACCAACAAGAATGCGAAATCATTTTATCTCCATTGAGAATATATAAATCATTGCCATTTTTATCTGCACTAATTAATCTCATAAAACGACCTAAAGGATTTACCCAACGATGTAAAAACAGAAATCTATTTCCTTCAGGAGAAATGTCAATATGATTAACTTTATGATCAGCATCTAACATTGATTCAACCGGTTTTAGTTCTATAAGTTGTTGTAGCGAAATTATCAAATTCACTCGTTTTGTATTTAAATCAATCTTCCAAATCCCATCATTCTGATTATTGGGTAATAAAATGTGTTGATTACAAAAATAACCATAATCTGGACGCATAAGGGCTAGACGTTCAAAGTTGAGAGATAATGCATATTCTTGATTTTTTGAAATAGAACAAATCGGCATAGGTAATTCATCTTTTTCTTCTCCCGTATCTGTATCTATAAGTTTTGCTTTATAACAAGATTGATGCTCATCAAACACATTGTAATATACAATATTCTGTTGATTCTGATTCCATTGTAGCATACAGCCTTGCTGCCAATTCCAAGCTGTAGTTTCTCCAATATTTCGATAATTCGTAGAATCCTTAACATACAGTTTTAAAATTAAACCCTTAGGTTCACATATTAGCACTTTTTGCTTAGAATTCTCGGGAGACAAATTATAGTATCCAAAAAAACTTTCTTTACTGTTCGACACTTTTTCTAAAGAAGACTCTTTATGAATTTGTAAAGGCGAAAAATATCTTTTTAAAAAGTAACGATAAAATATATATCTATTACAGCGAAATATAATTAATAAAAGAGACTTAGCTCTTTTCGTAATACTCTGAATTCTTCGATTTTTAATTAATTTTCTCCACATAATAAATTCCATATACATTCTTAAAATTTTCTTTCATTCAAATCGTATTACTTTCTTATAAATACTTTTTCTTTTAATATTGACCAATAAATATCGAAAGCTTCAAATTTTAATAATATTGCACATCCAACATATAAAGTTATAAATATGAACACTTGAATAAAGATTGAGAGTATGGGATTAATATCAAAAAAAGAAAATAGGAAATAGATGATGCTTCCAACACTTACAGATAATAAGAATGTAGGATATATATCTCTTAATTGCAGTTTAATGCCATAATTAATATTTTTTCCGACAAAATAACCGTTTAAGAAAAATTCAAGATATGAATTAATTGTCAATCCTATAATCATTCCAATAATTCCATAACGTATACCTGCTAAAATTAGCACAACTCCTACTGTTTTTTTTACAATCTCCAAATACAAAACTAAGTCACTTCTTCCAACAGATTTAAGAACATTCAAATTTGTATTATGAATAATTAATGGCATTCCAAATCCCATACAAAGCATTTGAAAATAAATAACAGAGGGTAACCATTTATCCGTAAAAAGAAATATAAAAAGAGGTTTAGCAATTACAGTTAATAAGACCATAACGGGGAAATTGATAAAAATCAACGACTTCAAGCTTTTTTTAAAGCTATTCCTTAATACTTCAATATTATTTTGTAACTCGGAAAATACAGGGAAAGTTACTTGATTGACAACTACTGCAAGAGTAGTCACAGGTATTTGTTCCAATTGACGAGCTTGTGTATAAAAGCCTAAATCTCTTGCTGAAAATATTCGTCCAATAAGCAAAGATTGAAAATTTCTATAAATCTCACTTAACAAGGATGCAGCCAAAAGTTTTGAGCCAAAGCCAGACAATTCTTTAAAAGATTTTTTGCTGAAAACTTTTAGGGGAACCCATGATGTATTAAACCACAAAAGACTTGTCTTTAAAATACTATTAGTTAGATATTGTACGGCAATACTCCACACACCTAATCCCAAAAAGGCGCATGCAATTGCAGAAATACTAGAAAATAATGCCGCTGATACTTTTATACGAGCAATCTTTCGAAAATGTAATTTTTTTATTAAAATATTATTTTGAACAATGCTAAAGGAATCAATCAATAGTATGAGTCCCATTATTTTGAGCAAGTTGTTCAATTGTGGCTGATGATAAAAAGAAGCAATGCCGGATGATGCAAAATAGAGTAATACATAAATAATTGAAGCAAGAATAATATTGGCAAAAAAGATAGTAGAATAATCATTTTCTGTTGGATTTTTTTTCTGAATGAGAGCAGCACCTAATCCCCCATCAATCATAACTAAAGATATGGCTACAAAGACCATAATCATTCCAATAAGTCCGAAATCATCAGGAGTTAATAAACGGGCTAGTACAATATTAGTAATAAACTGAATAGATAAAGAGCCAAACCGTTCGATAAAACTCCACAACATTCCTGTAACAGTTTTATCTTTTAAGTTTTTTGATTCGGTGTTCAGCATATTATTCTACTGTAGACTCCAATATTAATTTTACAATCCTTTCCGCAGTTTTACCGTCCCATAATTTGGGGATTCCACCTTTTTTCCATTTGCCAGCAAAGAGTTTATCCAAAGTAGGCTTTATAGCATCGGGATTAGTACCGATAAGTTCATTAGTCCCAATAGTATAGGTCTCCGGTCGTTCTGCATTGTCACGCAATGTAATACAAGGAATAGTCATCACGGTGGTTTCTTCCGTTATTCCACCGAAGTCGGTAATGACGGCTTTTGCATGTTGCACCATATAGTTAAACTCCAGATAACACATAGGCTCAACAATAAACAGGTTCTCGGCTTTAATTTCTAAATCAGAAAAAACTTTCGCTGTTCTGGGATGAATAGGAAAAATAACCGGTAAACCGTGTACATGGGCAACAATTTCATTCATTAAAG
>ENA-UOOM01000364-UOOM01000364.1-fermentation-metagenome-genome-assembly--contig:-NODE-364-length-53986-cov-206.454618_pt1 | contig 53986 bp, 70 predicted proteins | sample MGYA00245781_ERZ724031 | MGnify/ENA primary metagenome ERZ724031 (study PRJEB28704, sample SAMN03018317) | fermentation metagenome | biome: anthropogenic terrestrial biome; feature: soil...
TTTTTAGAAGAGATAACAGAAGAGGAAAAAGATAAAATTGATAAATATTATGAAATTAAAAAAGCGTAGACGAGGGATAATAATGAATGATAAAATAGTAGAATTGATCTATAACAAATTGCAAGAAGTACATGCGAATAATTTTGAACCTAAATTCGTTGTACTAAATCGTACAGCGTATTCTTCATTATGTGCATATTTGATTGAAAACCAATATAATAGCAGATTAGTTGGGCTTACAGATGGGCTGATCCCAAACACTATTTTTGGATACACAATCGTATTGATACCTGATGGAGAAGATGTATTAATTACAACGGATGCGCGGATTGAATTCAGATATGATGTGAGAATGGAAATCTAAAATTTCCCTTTTTTCATTCCCTTACCTCTACTCCAACCCCCAACTTCATTAACCTTTTTTCGATATCTTCATCGAGAATAAACTTATCAATTCTATAATCAGAGTTGAATTTATCAATGTTTTTGAATGTGCCCTTAACAAGATCCTTATCAAGATCGTCTTTAAGCGGTTTGAAATTCTGTGAAACCGGCTTTTCAAAGTTTCTATTCTCATATCTTAATGAATCGTCAACGTCTACCGTAACCGGTAATGGTAAAATAACGCTCCTGCAATGCGGGTGACACGGAGGCACGTAAGCCATTGATTCAGGAGAACCGACAGTATACACCGTCCCATGAAGCATTCTACACTGTGGACTCGTCCTGCCATCTATAGTCGCATAAAACTGACACTCTTCTATCCCCTGCTGTTTGTACCTATGCAGAGTCGTAGAGGTCGCCACGTCTGCCGAGAATGCCCGAGCGAACCTTTCAGCCCTGTATTTTTCCCCGCCCCATAAATCCAACATTCTCTTTGCGAGAATTCTCGGATGCTCTTGATAGATCCCCTCGTCTTTGAGAGTTCTTATAATTGATTCTGCCACAACCTCAGATAATTCAATGGATTGACGGACAGCCTCTTCAGTGAGTGGCAATGCTTCCCTAGATGCAAATAGACTAGGGTTGTTCCGTTTTGGTCGTGTAGAGGCTGTCAATTGTTCGTTTATTAGCGAATCAGTGTATTTTACCGTGAATAAACAGAGATCGTTAAGAATTTTATCAAGTTGTATTCTAAAAGTCGCACTCTTAAATTGTTTTTTGAAAGACTGTTTTAAAGTGCCTGGGTTGCCCTGGATTCCCCGTTTCAGGGTCCTATCATAGAGAGAGATGAATCTATTCTCAATTTTGAATATTTCGGGAGAATGTAATATGGTAGACATGTTTAAATTATTAAGGTTCTTTATCTAGTTAATCAATAACTTCTCCAGTTTCTTCTGGTTCATTAATAACTTCTCCAGTTTCTTCTGGTTCATTAATAACTTCTATATTTTGTATAGCTTCGCCCCCACTTCCAGGAGAATACCTCACACCGAAATATTTGATACCTAGCTGCATACCGACGTCTACCAGAGTATTAGTCGCAAATACACCAACACCAGCATAAACGTCCGCGGTTGGCACTCCTAGCGTTTCCCATTGTTTTTGCCCGTTCACATAAAATCGAGCTATGTCAATGTCAGAGCTTCCTTCCTGCCTATCAAGACGGATAGTTACAATATCCCCCGTCTGAAGATCTCTGCCAATTGGGCAGTTAACAGATCTTATAAATTCAGTCCGTCCGCAAAAAATCCACCCCGCGCTGTCATGAACAATAGTAGCCCTGTCGGAACCACCAGCGAAATATTCTGAAAATGCCGGCTGAAAACCAATAGCAGCCCTACGCGCACCCCCATCGCCTACATCAAAACTGCCAATTTCAGCAGTAACCTCCAAGAAATTGCTAGTAATTGGAAACGTTGTTTGGTCTATTACACACCTAGAAGCCGAAACCGTGCCAGTGCCACAATTTATTTTTAATTCACGATTTAAATATGTTACAGATGCCCCAACACCATCCCCTTTTATAGGAAACCAGACATCTGGGTTGTCATTTCCATCCAGATATTTCCCAACTAAATGATACTCTTTTGTACAGACGGGTCTGTGTTCGTTAAAGATTGTTTTGCAGGGGTTATAGATAGCTGCTACAGCGGTATTAGTTGCGCCGTTGCGGTCTGTTTCTCCTAAAACTCTTGATAAAACTCCATTGTTTAAATAGTATAATGGAAATGTATTTGCGTTTGCCCAGCTTGCCCGAATAAGTGTTTTAGGACCAGATTTTATAGCAATCGAAGCCGGAACAGAATTACCACTTTTTAAACCTATTGAATCCCCAGTAAGGACAAGGTTACCAGCGGAAGTCGTTATAGGGACTCCACCCGCCTCCCCTACTTTAAGAGCTGTTTTTATTTCATCAATAGTAAGTCCTACACCACCCCCAAGCGAATTAAAAGCGGTTGTCCCGTCGCCCACTTTCAGGAGGTTGGAATCTGTGATATATCCAAGCTCTCCAGCCTCTAATATGGGATTTGCTGCGGCCCAGTCTGCGGCTGTGCCTCGTTTGATTTTGATTTGTGTATCCGAAAATGAAATATTTGCTAGTGTTGCGTTTTCAAGAGTCATTATTTTTACCTCTAATGGTTTTTAGGTCGCCACCTGTCTAAATCGCAAATATTATAATATGCCACATACGTAATCTATATCTGGAATATATGACCGACAAGTGCCGCAGGTTTCGGCGTATTTACACATATTACATATCTCCATTATGTGAGATATCGCACAGTGTATAATAATTTTATTATTTCATTCGATGTTATACGGATTTATTTATTTTTATCGTTATATAACCTGTATTCGGAAACGTACTCCGCTCCCCAAATAGAGTTTTCGTGATTGATCCGAAATAAAGCCCATGCGAAGCCGTGTGTGTCGCCGTGAATGGAACAGTTATCCCGCCTGCCGTCAGTGGAATGACTGTCTCTGTTGGCAATCCTCTATTAATTGTAGCTCCCATATTGCAGGTGATATCGTGGGCTACCGTTGCCGTATCGTTTCTCATTGAAAGGACAACCGAGCAGCCCGTAAGGTCCACGCCTATTCCATTTTCCTTGAGAACTACGGCGACCTCAGCAGAATCGCCCTGCATCAATTCGATATCATACGACATATATGACGACCTCGCGACGGATAGGTTCTATTGTAACTGTTCGAGATATTGAGTATATTGTGACTGTACGCATTACAGAGCCTCCCATACTGTCATTGTGAAGTAATTATTACCTGACGGAATATGAGCAACAGTTGTCCCGTTTGAAATTAAAAATTCAAATCTGTAATTACCCGCAGTTGCAAGGTCTGTAGCCGCGAACGGAATAGTTACACCGCCTGACGTTGCGGGTACGCTAACTCCGTTTACAACCGCGTTTAGGGTGCATGGAATCGTTACTCTATCTCCTGCTGAACTTTTCATAACTAGGCTAACCGTGTATCCTGTTAGATTGATCCCAACGCCGTTTTCTTTTAGCTGTGCGCCCACAATATCAGCGTCACCAACCTTAAATTCGATATCGCTCACTGGTCAAGCACCGCCGTGTATGTTTTTGAAGATATTACTGCTGTTAGGGGGAAGTCCAGGTCGTCAAGTCCTGAAGTTGATGCTACCACGCTTGAAAATATCCCGGTTGGAAAACTGCCTGCTGGAAATATCCCGGTTGGAAAAATACCTGTCGGCATAATCACACCAGACTAACACTTGAAATTGTTCTATTCCCGTTAGCGTCTACAGTGTATATAATCCTAGAGCCATCTTCGGAGGTAAACGTTACCGGAGAACCTGCCCCATTCAAAAGCCCTGTAACATTGCTTACCAGCATGATTTCACATTTTCGCATACGGTTGTAGTAATCCGCATCTACAGTGTTGCAATCTATTGTGACCATCAGCATACTGCTATGCTGAATTGTAATGAGGACATGCCCATATTGCGTGACATACGCTGCCGGAATATTTAATTTCCATTTTTTTAGAGTATTATCCCATGCAATGACCGGCGAAGTCATTGATACCGTCGGTTTTTTGTACTCCCTCGCAGCTACGGTAGCCCCCGAAAGAGCTTGACCGTTGGCAGAACCAACGAAAGCTCCGAGTTCAGGGTCACTGCTGACAGCATCAAAAAATACCTCTTGAGTAGTGCCATCTTTATAAATTTCTTGCATATAATTACCTCCATAATCGGCTGAACCAATACCAGAACCAATGCGTTACCGATTTTGCTGTGGTCGTAATATATCCCGTTTTTGTCTCAGAATCGCTGCCCGCCGTATTGGAAACTGTCAGAGTCACCGTACGACTTCCAGAAATCGTATAGGTGTGTACCGGATTCCTATCTGAGGATGTCGAGCCATCCCCGAAATTCCACAGCCAGGACGTAGGATTTCCCGTACTCGAATCCGAGAATGTGACCTCAAGCGGGACAGCTCCAGACGTAACATTAGCAGAGAAATTGGCAGTCGGAGCGTCTTCAGCAGCCGTGACCGTGATATAATCGGTTTTCGTTTCTGTGTCGCTACCTGCTGCATTCGTCACGGTAAGGGAAACAGTGTATGTCCCAGGATCGGAATAGATATGCGCCGGATTCCTCGCAGTTGAAGTGCCACCATCTCCGAAAGTCCAAGACCATGACGTGGGGGATTGAGTACTTGTATCAGAAAATGTGACTGTTAGGGGTTCTGTGCCTGAAGTTTGATCTGCGGTGAAAGCCGCGACAGGCGGGTTCCCCTCGACGCTTCGGGTCGCCTGAATGATGACTGTATGAGGGGAGACGTCCAGCCCTGACGTGCCGATGTAGACATAATTGTCCCGCCTCCATACAGTTCTTGAGCTACCGTCGATGGTCGCGGTGATTGAGCTGATATCGTAATCTGTCAAGGGGTATGTAAGGAAATTTACACAGATATTCGAGACTAAGTATTCACCTGTCGGATTATACGTGAACTGATTCTGAATGTTGGAAGCCGATATAGTTTCGTCCATGTCATAGACAGGCACTTCGCAAGAAACCTGAACATTGTCTACTAACCAAGTGCCTTTAGTATATTCACATGAGTAGACATCGACTTCTATATTGTTTATTGCGTCGTGTGTTGTCAGATCCCAGGACACATGAGTCCATGTATCCATTTGTATTTCATCCGCGAACACCGCTTTATAATTATCAGCACCATTCCAACAGAACAACTGAACGCCGCCTGTAGCAGATCCAACTTTTTTTACCCACGCGTCCATTTTCACAGGGGCTGCTGTGACCTGCGGGAAGCATATCACATGCCCTCTGAAATGTTGTATCCCGTCGCCCATGATCCCGAGCGAATACGAGCCGGTTGCGCCGTCGCTTGACCTGAACAGCCCGCCTGTTGTGGTTGTATCGTCTGATATAATCCAGCCATCCGGCGCTGCTTCTGATGTCCCATTCGACCACGATTCAAAATTTGGATTTCGCACGATGTTTTCCAAAATTGGGACTGAAGGGAGTGCCGGGGCTGACGCACTAATATACGCCGTTTTCGTTTCTGTGTCGCTACCTGCCGCATTGGTAGCAGTTAGCGCGACTGTGTACGTGCCTGCTGTCGAATATTGATGAGAGGGGTTTCTCGATGTTGAAGTAGTGCCATCTCCGAAGTTCCAAGCCCATGAAGTAGGCGTATTTGTGCTGGTATCTGAAAATTGGACAGTTAGGGGCGCTGTTCCAGAGGTGACATTAGCGGTGAAATTGGCAACGGGAGTAAAAACCGTATCCGTGGTCGGATTTATCGAAAAGTCGGAAAATACAAAATCGAGATTGCCACCTGAAGCCGTACCTGCTGCCGGATCGTTGAGCCAACATTGGAGTAGGAAGTACGAGTCCTCATCCGGGATATCTGTTGTCATCTGATATTGCGCTATGAGTGTGCCGTCAGCGTACCATGATGAGAATATTATACGGGAGGGCGACCAGTCGATTTGTCCGATGACCGGCTGAGCCTGTTCTATTTGATAGCCGGGGGAATGTGTCGGTTGATTGGAATACCAGAGTTCCCGTGTATCATAGATCCATTTTGAATATTCGATATCTATCTCGGTAGTATAATTGAGATACGTGAAGCCCGCCAAGCAAACATTAGGATCAAGATCATTAAGGGGGGTTTCTATACGCCACCGGAATACTCCGTAACGATATTTTGTAGGAGAGCACAATTCAGATGAATAGAAAGTGTCGCCTTCTTTTGTTATTGTTAGATGTAGCCGCCCTGAACTGTCAATGTACGCGCCATTCGTGAGCCATTGGTTATCGTCACCGCCTGGGTTGCCCGCGTATGACCTGACATTCCATTCAATACCTTTCCATGTGAGTTTCCCATTCGTGGGGTAGGTCACGGGAGTGGTGCCGCCTGTCGAGGCTACCGTGATGTATGCGCTCTTTGTTTCAGTATCGTTGGAAACTGCATTGGTAGCCGTGAGCGTGACGGTATAAGTGCCGGGAGAAGTGTATCTATGCGTAGGATTTTGCGCTGTTGAAGTTGTTCCATCTCCAAAATTCCAGAGCCAGGTTCTTGGTAACCCTGTCGAAGTGTCTGAAAAACTGAATGTAGTATTAGTTGTCCCGCTTCTGACAGGTGCGCTGAAATTCGCAGCTATCCGCATGTTGTCGAATTCGAAATTTGAGAATTTTATAGTTCGGGGGTTGCCACTTGCTGGGCCTGCTCCCTGCGCGAGCACCCCAAAAAACATGCAGATATACGCACTTGTATGCGGAATATCGTCGCCTGTATAGTTCCACTCTAATATTGTCGTGCCGTCCGATGCGACTACTGAATAATAAACATAAGTGGGTGTCCACTCTATTGTATAGACGCAGCCGCAATCGTTTACATATGGGTCTGTAGAAAGGCAGCCGTAATGGATATTTTCTGGATGTGAGTCGATGCTTGCAGGATGGCAGGAAAACCAGATTCTCTCATCATATCCAGGCCATTGATTGATTTCGATGTCAAGCTCGTTGGGAATGGTTGTGTTGGGATCGTCATAGTAGGTGTTGAGACCCAGGGTCGCGTTTCTCTCGATGTTGAGCGTGGGGGAGCTTGCCGTCCATCTCATTCGCCCGTATTGGTATGGAGTCGGCGTTTCAAACAGTACACCTTTGTAGATACCGTCAAACCTTTGCATTCTTAGGTTGAGGTCGCCGTTGTCGTCAACCCAAGCGTTAGACCGATCAACTCTCGAACCTTGACACCAGACCCATGAAATACCTTTCCAAAGTAGTCGGTCATTGACTATGTATGTTACCATGATGCCCTCACAAAATTACATACGTCCCTTCAAAAATTACCCCAGTACCGCTATTTATCGCTCGTGGAATACATCTATTTTTTGCATTTAGAACCTCACAATGTAGCCTGCCAATCAAATGTAACATCCTGCCCAGGATCAACATTGGTAGAAACAGTAAATAAATTTCCTGTACCTGTATCTTTGGACGAGACCCATATTGATGAGGCAGTGCCCAATGAACTTGTTGGAGTAATTTGGATCGATGATGGGGTCTTGTGGAAACCATGCCTGATGTTTACTGATGTTGTACCGTTTGTTATTGATATCTGCCCCCTGTTGGTATTGGCAGAATCATAAATAAGCTGGTTTTTTGTGATGTTCCGAATTGTGACGATTTGTTCTTCCGTCATCAAATTGTATGGACTTGATAGAGTGATTGTTTTTTCACTCGCGTCGAAAGTGTAATTTGCTGCTGGAACTATTGAATTCAATTTTACTCACCGCCTGATTCTAAAACTGGAAACCCGCCCCACTCTAAAGCCTGCTCCTTCGTAATAATCCCCGTCGCATACCATTCAGTTATCTCGGCTGCCGACATCTGAGGGAGGCTTAATTCATCGAAGATTATTTCCACTGAATCTTCAGATTTATTTTGCAAAACGAGCCGTCTGTTAATGAAATCGTTAACAATATTAGAAAGATTGAGCTGTAGATTTTCGAGAGCGACCATCCTGCTATTTTCAGAAACGTAACCGGCTGCATAAGTTGACCCTTTCGAGTCGCCCATTGATAAGTCACTTTGTAAGAAACCAAGCTGGATGTCAGTCTCTAAGGCTTTTTTGAATTCCATTATATCTAAAGAGCCTTTAGCATCGATGGCTTCCGCTTTTACGATGCCGACGAGATCTTCATTTTGTGAAAGGTTCTTGTTATCTTCCATCCAGTCATTAATTTCTGTTTGAAAAACATTGAAATCTATAATATTGGATTCGAGTAATTTTTCTAAAATAGGGAAAGAGTAACTGTATCTCCCCATACCGTATTTTTTAACGAACTCCACGTATCCTTGATTTATGACATGGAGATATCTTATAGAAAGTTCAATAGGATCAATTAGGCTCTCACCATAAAGCCCGCATGTTTCACGTTCTCTAATATCTAATTGGATTGAGTCCCATTCATCCAAAGCCCCATAAACTACATCCTGAGCCTTATACGTGACTTCCTGAACGTCCCCTGTGCTTCCCTCATTAACAACGAACTCCTTAATAGGAGGCTGTAAAAGTACCTTAGAGGCTTTTCCATGCTCTATGCCTTCGGGAAGAAGCGTAGTATGTGCCATTAAAAGAGGCTGAAGCTTGAGAGTGTCAGGATTATTGCCGTTTAATACCCCGCAAAAAGTCCCATCTCGGAAAAGTGAGCCTGCGATATTTTGAACTTGTCCGACTAGATTAGTTTTTTTCATCCACTTGCGGAATTCGTCAACTTGTCGCCTGCTCTTGCCATCGAAATCGAGCCCTTTCGTTAGCGAAGTCTTGAGTTTTTTCATTCCGATAGAAGCATAGGGAGTTGACTTAACGAGCTGCTGATATCTGAAAAATCTGTTAGAAGTATCAAAATTCGTGTAATCCCCGAAATTCGTCGGGTTTTCTTTTTTTCCTAATACGCCGGCTGCTGCTGCTAGTCGAAACGAGCTTTTCTTAACAGGAGCCGCGGCGTTCAACTCAGGCATGCATTCACTTTTCCTTAACTGCTGTCACAATCATAACGCCTAATTCCTGCGCTTCGGCTGCGCTGAATCCATCATCAGACAGAACCTTCGCTTTCTCAAGAATTGCGTTCAATTCTGCGGGAGAAATGTTATCAAGTATGTCAATGACCTGCCCGGCTGCATCCTGTTGTTCGATGAGAGCTTTTATCCGGGCTTTTCCTGATTCAATTTTTTGGATAGGATAGATTACCTTACCCTGTGTTTTCATCGTGCCATATGCGCCTGCTACAGCCGCGAGAATGCCTGAGATAAAATAGATAGATTCTTGGAGAGCTATGAAGTCCATAAGATGACCGCCTTCTTTTAGTTGTTCACGCCGTTAACAATAGAAATATGGGGGTTTTTGTATAAAAATGTGTGGTATTTATTGGAAAAAATAAGAAAAAAATGAATTATTTATCTTCAAAGTGCAATTTCGGAGCGTTTGGATAAATCCCCATCATCTTTTCGAGGTTGCACCCCATACATTGAATGGCTGCAACAGGATCAAAATCTTCGAGCTTATACAGGTCGTTGTATGTCCATATTCCTCTTTCTGCTGCGTCCTGTAATTCTGGTATACCGGATGCTTCGAGTAATCCAATGGCCATACAGTCAGCTACATCTCGCATGGTAAGACCTTCGACTAAGGTTTTCCCTCGTATCCCTTCGGAAGTATGTGGTTGTCCGTCGTACGGTCTGTCTCTAGTTGCGTCTTTGTGTACTCCAGTTGCTTCGTCGATTATTGATTTTAGATCTTTGTATTCGTCCATGTTATCGCCTTTTTGTCCTTACCAATCCAGAAAGACTAAAATTACTGTTTATCTTCCTAGATAGATAACTATGTGCTGCACTCGCTGCGTCTACATCATCATCGTGATACTGAGCATCAGGGAAATTAACAAGAGTAGAAATAAAATCATAATTCCAAGAACCTCTGACTAAATGGACTAATCCATTTTCACAAGCAGAAGAGAAGGGTTTAGCCCTTGTAACTTTATCCCCTGTTGAAAGTTCTGCCCGGAAAGAATATCCCGCGAATATGGACCGCTTAAAACGTTCAGCCTCTCGCTTCCCTGCGCTCCCTGGCTCTTGCTCCATTCCGATTTCTACAGTTTTACCGTCCATTTCTGCCGTTGTTCTCATAGCCTCTTCTGTGGCTGCCGGACTCTTCCTAAAACGTTGAACATCGAGAATGAAATACTCGCCTTTGTGCTCACCCATGAGTACGCCTATCGTCCAATCGGGATTAGGATTATCTTTATTTGGTTCTGTGGCTGCTGTATCCCACCATCGGACTTTCTTCAAGTCTTGAGGATTACAGGGTATTTCCCTAGCTTCGAGAAACTTGAACCATTCCGACTTAAACATATTCCCGGCACTTGCTCTTATTTTCCAGTTGCCGCCTAGAAGTCTTTCGCGGTCCACTAGAGGGAGAGAAAGAAGCCTACCTCTATATCCTGGGTCTTTGCTTGTGAGTGCTGGGTTGTCTTCAAGCCTTGCAGAAATGAAAGTGAATGAAGTGGGATGAAAGTCTTCTATGGTCATTCTGTCTTGTACCTGTTCCCATAGTTCCGTGGTACTATCACCCCAATAGATAGCGTCACCATGGCGAACAAAATAACGGATTACACCGGAGCGTTCAGGGATTGGATAGCCTGTGTCCTGATTTATCCACCATGCAATAAACTGAGCTACCCAACTATCCGGGTCCGGGTTGCAGGTTGCTCTAACGTAAGGTTTGACCCCACAGGTTGAACGGTTCCTGGAGAGAAGATAGAAAAATTGGCCTTCGCTGAAATGTGTTAATTCGTCAAAACCAATATAGCAGATCTGAGAGCCTTGGTATTCCAGTTTTGATTTCTCATGCTCGAGGTGAGCGAATTTGATAGAGTTTCCGGAAGGGAATTTCCAGCGCACATCTGCTTCCCTGGGCTTTCCTCCAACGTAAGGATAGATTTCCTGAGATGTGGACCACAGGCCACCTTCGTTCATGATCTGAGGATATGTCCTTCTGAAAATATTAGCTGTGAATCCTTTTACGTGTATATGTCTGAGAGGCTCGATAAGAAGTACAAAAGATTTTCCAGAGCCCGCACTCCCGCCATATATGATAATGTCAGCCGGAGAAGAAAGAAAAAATTCTTGGGGTCCTGGTTGAGGACGGATCTCCTTATCAGGACTATTCTTGTTCGTCATCTTGTTTTTTATCCCGCCCGTTGTCTGGAATGTATATCGTTACTGCGCCTCCGCCGGTGTGGTTCATATTAGCATCAAGTTCGACCTTTTGTTTTGTCAGACCCTGGAGGTCAGCTATTGCCTGGACGTAATGGAGATGAGTGTTCTTGTCATTTTCAATTTTGTCTCGTTTCAGGTCAAGGCCTTTGATGCATTCCCGGAGAAGGCCTGCCCTGGTTGCCAATTCGTTTTCGAGGGTGAGCCCGTCGACTTCCTTGAGGAAGATTGGATTTTTCCGCCATTCCCAGAGGGTTGAGATGTGGACCCGAACCTCTGCAGCTACTTCTTCATAATTTTTAGTGCCGATTGATAATAATAATGCAGCTTTTTTGCGTTGCGGAGTCCATCTGAAAACTTCGGGATTTCGTGGAGGTTTTACCCTTTTTTTCTTCGTTTTTTTCTTGATTGTAGTCATAGGAATTCCCATTTGATATATTAATTTTAAATGTAATAGTGTTAACGGTGTTAACTGAATTTTAGAAAAAAAATAATTCACACTCCAAAAGTAGTATTTTTATTTAGTCCCTGGTTTGCTCTAGCTGCCATACCCATTGCATCAACAGCACACCAGATCCACAGGATAGGAACCATGATGAACCCTATGAGGATAAGGCAGAACCAGATTGAGATACCTATACTACCCAAGAACACAAGTGCTCTTGGGATTCCTGCTGTACCCATAGCGTAGACGTGGCCTAAGCCTGGGACTATGGACAAGATTAAAGCTAATGTTGGTGATTTTGACATTGTTAACACCTCGTGTATTCAAAGGAATGTTCAATACTCATTTTCATCTTGTTTTTCCCCTGGTCGGATTGGTATTGACCTCCAATACGACGCCATACAAGGAGAAGTATGAGATGGGCCTGTTGGGAAGTCAACTACCCCACGCTAAAGCTGTGGGGCTTGCGTTTCTATGTCTTAGTTTCCTAAGCAGAACACAATAGGCTGATTGACGACAGCCCTAGAAGCTATATTTTTAGCCGCATTGAAATCAGCATTTTCCGTATGTCCACATTCAAGGCAAACGAAAGATGCCTGATTCTTTCTGTTCTTTTTGTCGATATAACCACAAACAGAACACTCTCTTGAAGTATTTCGAGGATCAATAGGTATTACAGGAACTCCTAACAATTTTGCTTTGTATTCTATGAAGTTCCTTAATTCAAGAAAAGCCCACTTTCCAATTGATTCTCTAACAGCTTTTGAAACCGTTACACTCTCTCTAATGCCTGAAAGATCTTCCAGAGCAATAGCTCGATTTGTGTCTTTAGCTGTTTGTACTATTTTCTTAGAAATACAATGATTAGTATCTTTTTTGAATCTTCTTTCTTTTCCACTAATTTTTCTCAGATGTTTCTTTGCGGACTTTGTACCTACTGATTGCAGGACAGATTTTACTTTCGCGTATTTCTGCCTGACTTTGGTACATTTTTCACCGGAATAATTTTCACCATCTGATGTTGTAGCCAGATTAACAATACCCAAGTCCACACCTAATACACCATCTGGGAGGATTGGTTCTGCATCTGGAAGATCTACTACTATCATTAGATAGAAAGTTCCATTTTTGTAGATAAGATCAGCCTGCCCTCTGACTCTATTAGCTTCCAGCTTTCGGTATTCACCGTATTGGATACCAACCTCTATTCTACCATCTAATGTAAGGATAGATATTACATCGGCTGACCTATATGACAGAATTCTCTGATCATAGACAATAGCACCATGTGGATCAAATTCATGAAGTGTGTTTCTGTCTACTTTATAGGATTCAGCAACTTTACCGACTGCTCTAACTGTCATTTGAGCAGATAATCCGTATTTTTCTCTTATTTCATAATAGAGTTCTTTCTGAATTCCAACCTTACCGAATAACTTTTTCTTGAAAGCAAAAACAGAAATAAAATTACATGCTTCATTGAATTTTTCCATAGTCTTTAATAACTTATCATGTTGCTCTTTATCAGTTATCAGTTTAGACTTTACGGTTAGAAGCATGTTATACACCTTTGCTATAGAGTATATGATTCTATAGTATTTATACATTTGTGCCTTGTGTTAAGTTGACGGAATTCCTCCCTGTGCTAAAGCATCAGGGCTTCCTTCCTTCTGACCGTGATACGCTTCTGGACCAGGATAAGACATCTTGTAATCAGGATTATATACTTCAACTGAAGGCATGATTACGCGAGCCGTTTTAAAGCCCTCCTGATAAGCCCTTCTCCATATGTAAGAACATACCCCTTCATGGATTTATTGAACGCCTGGAAAGCTTCATCCACGTCAGGATATTTGCGAAGATATAAGGAAAGATCGTTATTGAGAAGTTCTATTTTGTGCTTAACGTATTCCGTTTCTGCATCTCTTGTATAGTGAATTTTGCTTTCAAATCTGTAAGATTGAACTTCTTTCCAGTGATCCGGTCTTTGTCGGAAGTGTAATTTTACATCGAATGGAAATGAAGGGTCTTTGACTTCCTCCAGAGAGCTTAGAGTCTTGATAGTTGGAACTTGAAAAATACAAGATATATTAGATGAAAGTAACATAATTTTGGCTCCAATTTTTTAAATAATGTTATATTATAATTCATCCCACATTAAAACAGGTATCCCCTCAAGATAATCAAATTCTTCAGGAAACAATTCATAAATCTTTGAATTATCAAGGAAACCTAGACCTCTTAAAAGGATCAACTCTTCAATTGTCATGTACTCGAAATCGTCTTCGAGCATATGAAGTTCCATGTAATCTATTACTTTTTTAAGATTGGAATTTAGAAATATATTAAGATCTAAGATAATTCCAAGCTTTACGAACATTTTAGCCCGTTTTAACTTAATTTTTGCTGGAAGATAATGATATTTGGATTCTGGGACACTCATTAAACGCATGATAATCATCTCGATATTTTTAGATAGTATTTTAGCGTAACCAGCGTAACCACGCCGTTACGCTACAAAGAAAAACTGTAACCGAGAAACACTCCCCTTACCAATCCACCACATGAAATCGTAACACTCTATAATCTATTCGTATTCATCTATATATTATATTCAAAGAAGTTAAACGACATTTTTCGTCAAGTTTTCTTCTTTATTTTTAGAGTATTATTATCTTTTATCACATATCTTTCAAAACCCTTATTTTTCTCATGTTTTCTTGGTTAGATGAGTTGATTAGCGTGAGTAACTGGTTACGCCAGTTACGCTAAGCGTAACCACGCGGTTACGGTGATCCTGTTAGCGTTTCTCTATAAATTCAATCACATTAAGTCTTTTCTTATTTTTAGTAAGTATCAGGCTCTCAGGAAACCTCTCAAAAGCCTTTTTCATTACATCATTTGCGACTTTCCTAGCTGCCTTCTCGGTTGTCCTGTGTGCCTCGTCAATCTCATACAAGAGGTATTTTTGAACTTCCTGGGATGTTAAGAACCGCTTCCCGTTTCTCATGCCAACATCAGGAAGATGATCTTTGAGGAGTCTTGCCCTTACCTCTGTTTCGTTTCCAGAAAAAACGGTTTCACGAAGGACAGGCAAAGAAGCATCATTAATTCTATCAGCAATAAGAGAAAGTTGAGCGTTAAGAGGCTGTACTACGATTTTTTTATTCTCCGGGTACATCTCCCTTTCAATTGTGCTCATTTCTTCCCATTCCCAATCAGAACCGACACAATGAGAATCAACGTCTAGTCCTGTATATGCTTCGAGAAGCCCGACCCGTTTAAGTAGTCTTGTATCCCCCAGCATCGAGAAAAAAACATCTGATATTATACTTCGCCCCGCATCCGAAAGCAGGTATTTACCTATTTGGCTCTCGATTACCGGCTTTAGTTCTGGATCATTCCACAAGTCTAAAAACTGCCTTTCTTTTGATGACCCCATGAGTAAAAGCCCCGGTTTAGAGGTCATCAAATCCCCTCTCATGTACCCATTTTTCCATCTCTTCACTCAGATTTTCAAGAACGCGCTCCTGTTCTTTAATCGTGGATAATGGAACAACTTTCTCAAGGAGAAACAGATTCAACAAAGATAAAATTACAGGGTCTTTTATACATTCAATGAATTGTTTTTGACAATCCGTGAGAGGCGCATCTTTCAGATATTCCTCTATATACCCCGGCTTGACAATCTTAAAATTACTGGGGTTATCTTCAGGGAATGGGTCTAAGTAGGGCATAATTAAACCCTCCCTTCATTTCTTTGAAAAATAGTAGTAACTATGTTGGCTCCTGTTATTTCCATATTCTAACCTTCTTTTATGAGTATTCTTTTATTTATTGTTATGCTTTTACAGCATCACTCGGAAATTCAACCCCAAACGCAATTTTAAACGCTTCTTTAACTAGCTCACTGTTCCTTTTCGGTTTACAGCCTGCTGGTTTTGTTCGGTTTGCGAAGTCTCTTATTACTTTGTAATCTTCTTCTTTGAGGTATATTTCCTTGATACCTTTTGCAGCCATAATATCTCCATTTACTCTTTGTAATTATTACGTACTACGTAATACGTAACTTATGTATATAAGGTTTTCTACTTATCCAAAAAATTAAATAAAAATCCCCAAATATATTTCACACTGTAACCCTATAAATATAAAAATCCATATTTCCAAATAATCCAACGCTTTCCAATAGAAAAACCAGACTCTTCATACTGAATATATATTCTAATATATGTTACGAACTGTTAAAAATAAAATGTTAGAAAAGAAAACTTATTTATATTATGCATGTGAAAAATAGTCTTTGTCACTTCCTATCAAAATGAAGTGAAAAGTATTCGCCCAGGGTTTTGGATGGCTCCGGTTTCCCTGGGCTTAAACTACCGGCTGTTTTTCAAAGGAAGAGATTTTCTACTGGAAAGAGGGGTTTAAAACTGTTTTTAGATGTCCGAATCTCAGATAGTCGTCAACATATTTAAGTATTCTGATCTGTGCCAGATAGCACATTTTTATATATGCTAATTTTTCATAATGGCTGCCGACATTGAAAAGAAAATGTGATAAATAGAACATTTTTTAAAAAAGAGGAAGAGCGTTTTTCACTGAGTCACGGCAAGCGAATGATTAACAGCCTGTAACTCAGCTTCCAGCATGGCCTTCTTAGTCTTCAGGTGCCTAATGTCATCGTATGGCTTTTCATCGAGCTTCAAAAGAGTAACGTAGTTCTCAACAACCCACTGCCTCAGGTCGATCTGGTAAGCAAGAGTAGCTTCCTTCCTGGAGCCCATCCAGCAGACATGAACGCCTTTTGCTTCTAGCCTGGCAAGAATAGTTCTTTTCTTCTTGATCAGCTTCCTAACGTCAGCATCTGTCCGGGTTTTCTTCCTGTACGAGCTGCATGTATCAACTGGCTGAACCTGTGCATCAGGCTCGTCCGCATTAGATACACAACACCAGTAGGTCTGTTTTCTCTGGACCTTCTGGCAGTGAGCACAGTACTTACATACCCGAGGCCAGGGTGGGAAGTATGCCATGAATTCCAGCCTGCTGCATTCTGCGTACAGCCTGAACTCGGTGAACCTATCATCTTCCAAAAACCGGTCGAACTCCCTGTAGAACCTAGCTCTGCGCTCTTCATCAATGAGAGTACCATATAGATCGTTCAGAGTCTTCCTCTCCACCAGGACAGGATACCAGATCTTCAAGCTGTCAATGAATGCTTGATAGTCTCCAACCTGGTCCTGACCGGAAGAGGCTTTAAGAAGCATTGGCCTGGTAGGCAGGCCAAGTTCTTCTGATGTGTAAGGTAGCTGTTCATTCTGGGCCACAAGGACATCAGCTTCAATCCTGTTTGCAAAGGATCTGAGCTTGTTATACATCCTTTTCTGGAGAGTCTCAGAGTCTGGATAAAGCTGAAGTGAGTTGTGGATATCCTGGATTTCTTCAATGTATTTCTCAACAGATTTTCGAGGCATCAATCTACCTCCGTACTTTCCGGAGTAAGTTCCGCCCAAAACCCTCCCAAAAAGAAATACAGGGTTTTTTCAGGATTCAGTTTCGCCAGTGCAAATACACAGTCTGAACAGCGCCCACCTCGGTGACAGATAGCAGTACCTTGCGCTTCACAGGCTGTTACAGGGCGAGCAAATTGATTGTCAGATGCTTTGTGATATTCTTCAGCCATTCACAACGCCCTCCTTACAACAGTCGGCCATGATACGTACATGGCGCGGAATGTACCCTCATATTCACGCCTCCAGCGTACCCCCGACTTTCCCGCAGTTCGGGTCAGGACGGGTTGAGTAGGAGGTCAACATCGGTCTGAAAGCCGCATCAGGATCTATCTCCCTACTGACTTCTCCGGATACAACCTTTTTAATAAACCCACTAACTGCAGCGCGGCGTTGCGCGGGAGCATTTTTCCCTACAAGTTTTGTGATTTCTTCACTCCGCACCGAAACATGCCTTAATTTTGCGATGCGTTCGACTTCATCCCATGTAGTTTCTACGACGGACCCCGCATAGCTCAAAAATAATTTTCCATTTTCTTCACGGTACCTAAGATATCTGCTGTCACTGAACCTCTTCCATGCTAATTGTTTCCGTGGGCTCCTCGGTGTTTTTGGAGTTCCCTTGTTCATTACTCTCATATCGAGTTTTTTTCTGACAGGTTCAATCGGTTTCACGATAGTTTCTTGTTTTTCCAATACAGGCTCCTGTATTACATCAGCAATCTTGTCAAGAGCTGCCTGCAGGGAAGGGTCGGCAGTCAAAAAAACATCGACCCGGATAGAAAAATTGAAGTCAGGAAGGGTGTTACCTTCCTTGTGAGTGGAGTCCTGTTCCTGGGTGGTACTTGTGTTCAGTTCTTCACTCACTTTAATACCCCCTTCTCAAAATGGAATACTTCAGTGTCTGCGACTTCTGAAGCTCCAAAAACCCTATCCTGACACACCTGGCACAGGTTGCTTTCCTGTAAGTCATATTCTATCACCTATTTTCAAAACAACAGACGCGTTTCCTTCACTCTCGGCCCTGAACTGTTCAATTTCAGGATGTTCAACAGCGTACCCAAGAAGAGCATCATCGTTCCAGACAACTTTCCGTGCACCCTTCCGGAATATAGCCTGCCCGAAAGAGCAGTGATACGTTTTCTGGCGTTCGATAATCTCCTTCGTGCTCCTTTTCTCTTCCTCGGATAGTCTTAATTTTTCAATTGCTCCAGGGTTTCTTTTTCGGAGTTCTCCGGCTGTTGCCATCACGTTCTCACCTCTGAAATAACTTTCTGTAACATCTCCTCCGGACTATTATAATTACAAACCCAAATTACCCGCCCGGATATCCTCTTACCTTCTTCTTTGTATAACGTTTTTATCTTTTTCTGGTATTCAACATCAGAATATATATCCGAGTCCTCTTTGTAGGGCCTGCCTGTCACAATGACCGTAATGTCCGCATCTGGGAGGTAATCAGCAGTTTTGCGGACCCATTCTTCTGGGAGTCCGTCAGCAAGAGCATATATTATTCCTGAAATTTTTCCCCTGTCGCAGACATAAGTTTTCCGAGGGTTAAGCGTTTCATATACTTCAAGCCTGTTAACGATCTGCAACGCCTGAAACGACATAGGCTCAAATGGGTATTCTTTGTTTAGAATCTGCCGGAGCCGTTTGCCGGATTCATAATTTTCATTCGGGAATTTTATAAGCTCTGCATTAAGGGCTTTTGAAAGTGCAGCGCATAAGGTAGATTTCCCGTATCCATCCGGGCCCTCGACAATGATAATCATTTCAGGAGCCTCCTGATAGAGTCCGGTACTTTCCCAATCAGGTTCTCAACCATGTCTAAATCATTGTTATACAGATGTGCAGACGTTGAAACACAAATCAACTCTTCAAGAATTCCACCTGCTGGACTGATAACCTCATCCTGAAATGCTCTTATGATAGCTCCAAAATTCGCAAAATTAGCGTTTCCGTAGTCATGTGATCTGAACAGAACACGGATAGACACTTTATTTTTTTCAGTGAGTCTAAGCTGGAACCAGTTAAAACACGGGGGACTTGAAAGCATTATGTCAGTTGGTATCCATATAACACCGCATATCCTGTTTGATTGGATACCTTCTGTTATACTGTCTTCCAATGCGTCCTTTGTAGAATTTAACTGATTGAGTTCTATACAGTCAGCTATCCATTCATCATTAACAGGGTACTTTGTGCCGTCCCACACGGGTATATTTTTTAGACGCTGCCCGTAAGTATAAGGCTGCTCTCCTCTGTCAGAGTCCTTAAGCATCTCAATATATACCTTATTGGCAGCCTCCCCAAACTTCCACCCTTTCGGCAACCTGCCTTCATATAAGTCCTTTAGAGCCTTCCCGTAAAGCTGGACTATTGCAAATATCTCCCTCGCTTCTTTCGGCTCGTCTGCGCTCCCAAAATTAAGCTCGTTGCCCTTCTGGTAGATCGTTCTCCATAGATTTTCATTCAGGGTGTTGATATCATCAGACGAAAAAACATGGATAGGAGTGAGCATTATATCCCCCCCCACCAAGTCAAAAAAAAGATAATGGGTATCCCTGCGGCTAAAAGGTGTTTAAATTTCATTAAACCGCCTCGAAACATGCCAAACTGAATTATCAGGAAGCGCCTTGAGAACTTCCCGGCAATCTCCGATTTCTAATCGAATCATACTCACCCCTCCAACGGCGCAACCACACACCATGTAGCTCTGCCATCAATCTGGAAAAGAGTATATTCCTGCCCGGTATCGTCTTGAAAATCAAGCCTTTTTGCCCATTTCCCACATGTTTTTTCAAAACCGCAGTCACTGAGTGACGTATCATGGATTTCGCCCACGTTTAGTCCTCCCGGCACTCAGGGCAGAGGTTGCCATCCGCTTCCTGCTCGTCTATGTACTCCTGCCCGCAATAAGAACAGTATTTTTGTACGCGGGTATTTCTGGCTTCAGAATTCACTGATATCCCCTTCTGAATACAGCAAGTGCCCTTGTAAGATCCATACTAGCACGCTTCGCTGCTGCTGTTTTCGCATTGCCATACGAGTCCAAATCACTTCTTGCGGCTCTGGCTTTTTCTAAGAATCTTTCCGCTTCTGATATTGCCAGGTCGTAGATCTCAGCAGAACTCACTGCCCTTCCTCCTCGGTTGCAATTGCAACGCCTACCGGGCTTCGGATCTGGATTGTGATAGGAGGCTTTTCAGCGAGAATCTTAAGCGATTCCGCGATTGATTCAAAAGCAGTTAATAATCTATCTTCATAACTCATTTCTTCGTCTGACATTGTTTGGCTCCGTGAACTTTCTTAATCTCTTATTTTTGAAAAAATAACTTCCGGCATACTGCCCGGATACGTGTATGTAAGACTTTCTACATCATCCCAAAATGATAGATTATATGTCATTATAGCAAGCAGCGACCCCGGCATTATCCCAAATATAAACACCTTAAAAATAATGTCTTCTTCAGGTTCGTGCATTGCTTTCATTTTTTCAGACAGACATTCGAGAATTAGCGGAATGTCTTTACGCTCGAAGAACCTTTTTTTTGTTTTCCCATCGGTTTGAAATCCAATGTCTTGGGGGACATCATACCGCAGGTCTAACGATACTTTTTTTAGCTCCGACATTTTTTGACACCTGCTGAAAAGAAAAGTTATAAGCCCATGCCGGGATTTTAACCCATGTTTTATTTATTACTACATGGACATTATGACCAGCCTGAGGAGGAGGCAGGCTGGATTATTATTGTCATTTTGCGAGATTTTTACAGTGATGTCTTTTTACTCTTTTCTTTGTCTGTTTTATCATCGTCAGTCACCTTTTTTATTTCTGCTATTCGTCGGCTTATCGTCGCCTGATCTACATTTATATCATGTTTTCTATAATAATCCGCTATATGTTCTTGTGTTTTACCTTCTTTTAGAAGTGTTTTCAGCCCTTTTATTTTTACATCTTTTAAAGGGATTTGCTTTTTGGGCCTTGACATACTATATGATTGGTATGCATAATATATATAGTTATGAATAGAAAATATGATTAAAAATATATTATTCATTGGTTTTTTTCAACCCATTTTCCCAAATCGCAAATTGAATAAAACGCAACATACCGCCCCTTCACGGTACACTCCCCAAATAAAAAAGGGAAATCTGAATCCGGTCTAAAATGCCCGCAAAACCCACAAACCAGATTCATTGTAACCTCATTTTTTATAAATTATAAACGCACCCTCATGCCCGTCAGCAGTTTGTTTCGCGCTTTCCTCACTCTCGCAAGGAATAACGACATAAACTGTTTGCTCACTCTCGCAGGGAATCACAACATAAACAGTTTGTACGGGCTCCGGTTCGACAGGTAGAGCAGTATACCGGGATGCTTCAGAAGTCCCTCCATACATGCCTAGCTCGTATTCAGGGAATATACACGGGCTCATAACATCGTCCATAACCAACTGAGAGCCTGAATACCGCCCTGCTGTAGATTTCAGATGATAATCTCCATCTCCAGCGTAAAGTGGATCTATACGGATCTCCTTGGCAGGAGTAACCCCGTAATAATCTCTTACGTTCCCGGAAGTGCAATTTTCGTACACTTCAACAGATGTATATCTATCCTGCACAAGATTAGCAATGGCCGCCCCTGATGCCGTCCCGACTTCATTCGACTTCTGAGTATTCGTTATAATGTTTCTGTAGATCTTCGCACTATACCCTTTTCCCGCAGGAGTCGCCGAAACATAAGGCCCAAGCGAAACCCCATAACCCTTACATTTATCTATTGTATTATTTTTAATTTCTCCGTTCCACCCATCAACAACAACGCCGCCCACGCCACTTATTTTATTTTCATAAGGCATGTTTCCACAATCTGTTATCAAGTTGTTATGGATATTCAGGCCGGAAGCTGCTTGAATATCCTTATTCGCAAATCCGGCACACCAGATCCCCGGCCCGAAAGTTCCGCTTATGAAGTTGTTCGCAATTTCAACATTCTTAGAAGTCTCTGAAACTTCTGTATTTTGAACCTGGATTCCCGGTGAGTATGCAGGTGAAAAATCATCAGTCCTTAATACAGTGTTTTCCTTGAATAGAACATTATCAGAGCCTTTACACCGTAGGGCACTATTCGAGCGCAAATAAGTTACATTTCCCTGCCCCAGAACATTCTTGCAGCGATCCACATAAAGCCCATCGTGCCCGCATCCGAGAACAGTATTCTGAAGATATTCTATACCCTCAGAATCTTCAAACCGCGCCCCGTCGCCCTGTGTGCTTTCGATTATTACATTCTGAATTCTAACATTCTTCGCGTGGGAAAACTCTATAAAATTATGATATCCTTTTCCGTGTTTAACGAGCTGTTTATCTGCATGACCATTGAATTTTATATTTTCTATAAAAATGTCTTCAATATATTTCTCGACCTGCCCGAAGATCGGCACTCTCACACCAAAAGTAGAGGTCGGCGCTTTCGCGATTAAATTGAGGACTGCCCCGACATCCCCGGTGATCAACGTCCCGCTATTCAACCGAATTGGGTTTTTTACCGTATAATTTCCCTTTTTAAAGTACACTGATTCGTATTTTTGACCGTAGCCGACTTTTGAGAAACTGGACTGTTGAAGAGTACCGGGGGTAAGAGTTAGAACTGACATATAATATTATATCTAGCACATACTATAATTAATATATCAGTAAAAGAATTAAAAAAAAGAATTAAAAGAGTAAAGGAATTTAGATTTTGACGGACTGCACAACATAAGCCGCCAGGGGTTCACTCATTCTATGCAGCCGCGAAACATATTTCACAATATCGTCCGGTTTTGTTCCGTCTTCTTTAAGTTCTTTGATTTTTTCAATGATGTACTCAGGTACCACATAGTACGGATGCAGATCTTTCCTGTGCCCTCCTACATCCCCCTCTAAAAGTTGGATTTTCTGCATTCTCAAAAATATCTGGATTGATTTGGAAATACTGACAAAATACGACGGCGGAACTTGAATGGCTTCAATCTTTGGGCAGGCTTCAACGATCCCGAAAATATCTTTATTTGACGGTCTGAACCCGATATGGACAATTTTTTCATTGGGTAATAATAGAGGGATCTCGTCCCTTCCTGATATTACTTTTATTTGCATTTGGGATGGCTCCTTGATTTTTTAAGTATGTGACATTTAGCACATGGACTATATAATATTTTACATATTTAAATAATTTTGTTTATATGTTGAAGTTGGGCATGTTTTGCATTTGATCCCCAAAAAGTATAAATAACATTGGGGATATATAGAGTATTGCAGTAGGGCATTAGCCCGAAGTTATAGGAGAAAATGATTATGATCACAATAAATGGAAGAAATGTAAACCTGTACAACTCAATGTTTGACTATGTGAACGATGCCGACTTTTCATATTATGAAATTTCAGACGGGAAAGAAAGAGAAACGCCATTCATCGAAGCTGTAAAACCAATGGAAGATTCAAACTTCGGTGTCTGGATTGACGATAAAATCACTTATGAAGGCAACACCTACGTAAAAGTAAACTTCGGGGAAGACGACGACCCAGAGGAATATGGAGAAAGTTTCCTGCTGGAAAGTGCCCTTGATGAAGAGGTCTTCCTGATCTACACCGAAAAACAAAAAGGAATCCCCGAATACGTGCCAGCAACAGGACAGGTTTTCAGAACTGAAGAACTCGCAAAACTAAGCGGATATTACGAGGTCGAGTAATGACCTCTAAACTCATTTTTTCCAACATTCAAACACGTACAGTATTATCAATGTCTGATATAGCCCCATCAGAGATGAAAGAGGGGCGACTAAAAGCAGGTGCGGCAATAAACGGAATAAAAGATAACACTTCTCTAAAAATTGATATTCTTGTAATGAAAAAAGAACATACTCTTATTTGCGCTGACTCTGTGGAATTTGATGAAAATGATATCAGGAGAAACAAACACAAAAAACCTAAAAGAATAACTTATGAATATGAAGACATTTCTCAAAGTTCTCTCGATAAAAAACGTTTAGCTGTGGGGACTCAATTTTTTAAGGGGATTGAACCCACCGATTTTATCGAGATTATTTTACATTAATCCCCAAAAACTATAAATACCATTGGGGATATATAGAGTATTGCACTAAGACAAAAGTGCCCAGACATAAAATAAAAAATCACGGAGCCAAAAAAGATGAGTTTTAAAATCGGTCAAACAGTAAAATTCGGAAATCTCCCTACAATCGGGCGCGTACAGATGAGCAACGATCTTGAAACATTCGTCATATGGAACGATGGCGATAAATGCGCTGTAGCTACTGAGTTCCTCAAGGGGGTTGAAGCTGAGCGATGATGAGCGAGGACGCAAGGGATATATGGGGAAATCCGAGAGAATGAGAGAGAGTAACTTAGAATAGGTTATCGTGGGGTAGTTGATGCAGATATGCCCCACGAATTTCCTTTTTTATCATGCACTGCTATGATCCGCTCACCAGGTTTAGTATCCTGTGCAAGTTTTAATAAATAATATTTTCTAGAATGCGCAGGGTAAATTAAACACCGTTCGCCAACACTTGGAACTTTGAACGGATAGAATATATATTTGTATTTTCCACCATCTGAGGGCAGAACAAGCCCCCAATCCCCTGGTTTTACCTCTTCTGATTCTTCCTGTTCTTTATGCTCTGTGAATGAGGGCGCAGCCGCAAACAGTCCCATCCTGCAAGCCGCGCGGATTGCATCGATATATGTAACATTTCCGTAGTAATCACCGATTGCATTCCCGTCAAGCCCATTCCCTGTAGCCTGAACTGTTGTATTATAACCAGATGGACATACTACCCCATAACCTGTCCAGACCTGTTTTGTACTATTATTTGTAATTAGAGTCCCATTTATTATATTATCTCTCAAATAAATGGTAGTTGGAGCCCCTGCAGCCGTATATACTTGAAATCCTGTATTATAACAGTCTTCGATTATATTTCTCTCAAATACTGCCCCATTCCAGCCCCCTATCGAAATCCCGCCATTATAATTTATGGTAGTGATCCGCCCGCAGCCCCTGATAATATTATCGTGAACATATAACCCCTTATCTGATTGGTTTGAGCCTGTCCCATACTCGATAAACCACATCCCTTCCCCCCAAGCGTCCACAATTTCATTTTCGTATACTTCAATACCTGACATATCATAAGCCTCATCCCCGTGCTCGATTTGTATACCAGGGTTCCCCGCTAACGAATTTAGGGCGTAAGGCTCCATATAATTGTTAAAAATCTTTCCATTCCCAGTATTATAAACTCTATGTGCACTGTTGGTTCTTATTTTAGTTACATTCCCAAAAATCAAGAAGTTCTGAGACCTGAGAAAGAAACAGCCGTCGTGACCCATACGCTCAACTCTGTTATTAAAAAAGTAAAGAGTATTGCTGTTTGCCATCCGCATACCGTCGCTTTGCCCATCATGAATATACATATCATGCATTGAAATATTTGTTGCATTTGTAAAAAACATTATAATGTAATTTAGTTTTCCATGCACATAACCGGCTTGATTATCTTTATTTGCATCGATTTCGAAGTTGTGGACCTCGACATTTCTGATAGGGTTGACTCTCTGTTTCAAAAGAGGTTCTGTGCCAGGGTCCTGAGCAGTATATATATTTTGCCAGCCTGCATTATTTTTTAGCCTGAGCTTTGCGGTCTTGTCTCCTGTAAAAATAGTATTATTCCCAACCAGCAACCAGGAAGTAAGCTCATAAGTAAAAGGGCCTCGAAGATAAACCGTTACCGGGCTGGCATCTGTCCCGTTATTATGAGCGTATAAGAGAGCCTGGTTTATCTGGATGTCGTCGGCTGTACCGTCCACTGTGTATTCATCAGTTCCCAGGCTCGAAACATATACAGTAGTCATGCGAGAGACACCGTTACAATTTTACCACTCGCGGTTTGCACTACTGCGGTTTTATTTTCCTCGTTTATGCTCAGGACCGTGCAGCTCTCAGGGGTTAATTGTTTTTCTAACTTATCCTCTACTATCGACTGGGTTGTATCCACAAGGTCATCTATTACCGGTTTATAGTATCCTGGGCTCAGGTACTCGTTATACGGCTCAGGGACTATTGGGTCAACTACAGAATATATATTATCGGTGATTGCAGTGACAGCTACCGTTTCTAGTTTATGCTCACTATGATATTTTATGTCGGAAATCCGCAGCCATGCCGGGCGGGGGACCCCCGAGACATCTATAAGGTGAGTAGAGTTCTCGATGTCTCTAGGATCGCAGGCTGTGACTTGCTGAACCTGGGTGGAGCTGGTAAGCTCTTGCAGCTTGTTTGAAAATCCCGGTCCAAAACGGATTCTCTGATACAGCTCCAGGTCGAACCGGTCCACAAAAGACATAGTAACCTTTACCCGCTTAGAAAGGAAATACAAGAGCCATTTTATGGCTTCACGCTCGGCTGTGCTGCCTTTTTCCGTGATCGCGTTATCTTCAATAATATATACTTTAGGTTTTTGTTCTCCTGTATAGACCTCATAAGAAAATGCTTGAGCGACTACACTTTCCCCGTTCTCGCTAAGGACTCCATAAACTAGGACAGAGTTATATTTTTCCTCGCTTTCGTTTGTGACCTGGGGATCACTGGAAATCTTGCAGGCATCGGCATCTAAGATTAGGGGAGTGGGTAGATCAAAACCGTTAACTGGCTCGTCAATCCTTTCAGGTGGGACGAAATAAAATTCAGGTCGTATTATAGGGGTCCCGTCTATTTCCCTGGTTATTAGCCTGGTCTGATACAGGCATCCTGCGTATTTTGCAAGCTCCTTTATTGCCTCTAGTTTTTTGGTTTTAGGATCGAAAACAAACTGTTTAGGCTCTTTGTTAGTATCTATAAGCGTTTTAGGATACACCCCCGACTTTTCAGGCTCTAAAATCCTTACAAGCCAGTTAGGGACTGTATCCACTGCTGTATCAATTACCTGATATACCCAGGGGACTGGCTGAGTTACTAGGTTTATACTGTTATCCGCCGCGTGCATTTTTACGGTTTGGGAATAATGTCCGTGAGTCGGCGAATTAGTTAATATTTTTCCATGGAATAATAAGTGAGGGTTGCCATGCGAGTCATATGCATTATGTTTTATCGTGCTGCCTTCTGGAGGGACAGTAAGGTTTTGGAACTCTGTAGAGAGTTGAATATAGGCGTCATTAATGGATCGATTGACTTCACAGGATACAATAGCATAATCCCCGAGCTCCCGACGCTCCTTAAATGTCGGCTCTCCTGGGACCATCCCCATAAAAGACGAGGGTGTCTTAATGTATTCATAATAAATTTGTGGTGCATTCCACTGTGGCCGGTGGGTTATCCGGATCTCAGGAACGACTTCTATTATTTCTTCGGTTACGGTCTCGTAATATGTCGTCCCAGTTTGCCTTCTTAGCTTCCCGAGAGTCCCAGTTATGCTGGTAATTTTACGGACCCTAACCCAATCGACCACAAGATTGCCTTCATTTGCAGTGCTGTAGAATGATAGAGGAATATTACCGGTTGGAGTCGTCGCCGTCACGGTACGCCGGAAGCTATCATTTACATAGAACCCTATACTTCCAAGCTCGTAAGTAATCCCATACTTATAAAAGGACGTCCCGCTTCGGTTTACTCCATCGTTTGTTGATGTCGAATTAGACCCATTATAAGTATGCACATGGTCGTTGTAGTTTGTCCCGAAAGCCCCTAACCAGCACGCCCGTTGGTTCGTTCCAGACCAAAACCCGCAAATCGTTTGATTTTGGTTAGGGTGGTACATTCTCATTTCTACTATATGGCCTGGCCCGAACACAGAAGAACCCCGGATTAAACTATTCCGTTCAGTACTTCCTAAGATTATGGTTGAGTTGGAAACTGAGACGGATCCTCCTTCTAGAGCCCACTCTGGCCCGAGAGTTGAACCTTCGAAATCATCCCAAATATCGAAGGTACCGGAGGCCGAGCTTTCGGAGACTGCGAGACCGTTACCATATAACAGAAATATCTTATCATGTAAGGCTGGGAGCTTAACCCATACTGAAAAGCCGGAAGCGTCTGAGCTCTCCAGGTAATGTGAGAGTTTGTTACCGTCCCTGTCTAAAAATCTTAGGTCTCGACCGTCGACTGTCATACCTGGCAGCAGGGGGATAGATAGGAGGATCTGCTCGCCTCCTGTTGCTGAGGAAGTGCCGGAAAGGTTGATCTCTCCCTGATACTTCCAGCCTGGGAGCATCCAGACCCCACCGCCTCCTCCAATATTCGGGGTTACGGTTACGGTCGTCTCTGAGTCTACAGTACCCACTAGCGAGGAATCGCTTTTCGTGGTCGCGATCCCATTACCATAATAAAATTTAACCCTGTTATCCCACTCGGAGACCTCGACCCAGCAGTCCAGGAAGTCGGACCCAGTAGCAAAAATATTATGTCTTATGTCTTTGTCGTAGAGGTCCGTATATCTGAGGTCTCGACCGTCGAGGCCCATGCCTGGCAGGATAGGAAGCTTTATTCTAGTTGGTTTTCTCCCTGGCTTATAGTGGGCTAGTATCTGAGAGCTGGCGTCTTTAAAAATAACCTCGATAATTTTTCCGTTTATAAATTGTTCAGTATCTCCCCCGACTCTAAGAATAGGAGCCCCGCCGGTATTTGGTCCTGAACCTGGATGAGAGACACTATTAACCCCGTTAACGGTTAAAAACGATACACCGGCAGCCTTCCCGAATTTTATATCTACTACTGTATTTAATAACTCTGGAGGGAAAACAAATTTTCTTATGTTTGAGTATGCCGACCCGTTATAAAATCCTAGATATAGACTTCCTGCATTAACGTTAAATGTTACTCGGTCGGTCGTCGTGTTGTTATTATAAATTATACGCTGTATTCCTGCGGTTGAAAATAGGACAGCTTTTAAGTTTACTTCAAAGTCTGCGGTTATATTGATCGCTGTAAGCGGAGCCCGGCTTAAATAATCGCCTACTACGTTAAATATAAACCCATTTTCTGTTTTTGTTGGAGCTCCAAATATCGAAAGATGTTTCCCATTTCCTGAGAGGTCTTTAACGTCGGTGCCCTCTGTATTTGGGAAGTTTATTTCCCCTGCATACTTCCATTTCGGATAGGGGCTTAAGAGCTGTGGATTATAAAAAAGCGGGCGCCTGAACATGACGCTGGCTTTCATCCCTAATTTAGTATTAATATTTTTTAAAAATGACTTTATATTTACGGATGGATACATTCCCATCCTGGTATTTGCCTCTGTAATTGCATTATCCCAGGGAAATCCTTTAGGCTGGGTTGTGAACTTCCGCCCTATTGTCAAGGTTGGTAGGGTTTCGTCGTAGTCCCGTACCCTAACCCAGTCGACCCTGAATGGTCCTGTATTTGAGTAGCAATAGAACTGAACAGGCAGGGAGACGTTTCCGGGGATGTAATCTGCAATGGTCCCGCGATAGGTATAATTGACGTAGTAAAGCGGGCCTGCAGCGATATGAGCAACCCCATAGACATAATAGGCGCTGCCAGCCCTGTTAACTCCGTCTGAATCCCAATTCCCATTCGATCCGTTGTGAGCGAACCTCTGATTATTCGCGTCTCCTGCTGCCGAGCTCTGCCAGGCTGCTGCTTTTTGTGAGCTGTAACTCCGGTATCCAAAGATTGTGCGGTTGCCTGCGTTGTACTGTGCCCTGATTTCCACCACTGTGTTAGGGGAAAATGTCGAGTAGCTTTCTAAAACGCTACTCTGTGACGTGTTTTGAAGCGTGAGTATCGACTTTGAAACAGTCGCTAAGCCGGCTATTAAACGCCAGACAGTGGAATCCAATTTCTCAAAATGGTCAAAGAATGTGAAAACCTTCTTACCGTCGCTTTCGGAAGTTGCCCCGCCGTTTCCGTAGTATATATAAAAGAAATCGCAATTTTTAGGAAGTTTAAACCAGATAAAAGCTTGGTTGAACTCCGTTACAGACTCGATAAACAGAGGGATTTTCGCCCCTGTTTTGGTAGAGGCTCTTATATCCCGGAAGTCTGCCCGCATACCTGGACGATAGAGAAGGGTAATGTTAGCCAGGAAATCCTTAGTCGTCGAAAATCCTGTGACATGGACTTCTAGCTTATACTTCCAAGCGAGGAAAGGCTGCACATTTCCACCCTATCATTAAGGTTTCTGCACAATTGCCCAGAGCGAACAGTTCGTTAGGCTTTGGCTTGAATCAAGGTTTACAACTTTGGCTCTTACGAATTTAGGTGCTCTCTGCATCTGTGCAAAACCCTGCACAGTTTTTCCAGCGTTTACACGGATATCTTCAGCATCACAGGGATTATCATATGCCCCTATTGTGAAAGAAATTGAACCACCTGCAGGATCAGCATATAAAACAATTCTTGCCCCATTGGTTGCGGTTCCTGCAAATGTCATTTTATACCCTATACCAAAATCAACCGCCTGCGATAGATCTACTCCTGTGCTTTCAGGACTTGCACTGTTCGCGGCAATAGCTGCTCCATTCAAGATTATTGTAGATTCTTTTGATAGTGCCATGTTTTACACTCCATTATTCTGGTAATACGGTTCCAATTCCTGCTTTTAGATTATCGATTATCAGATTTTTCGTCAAATCTTCCTTTTCGCGAAATGCTAAAATCAAATCGTCCTGACAACTCGCTGTCCCTGAATTCTTATTCCACCTGACCGTTACAGGTTTAGCCTCTGCCCGCACCCTGTTTTTGCCAACCACCAACGCGGTAACTTCATAAATATTCGGACTAACAGGTTTAATCCATATAGAATCCGATATAATTATTTCATCCCATTTGCTCCCCTTTTTTTCAATTTTTTCATAGTTGTCAGGATCTCCCTCAAAAATAATGGACGGAATTTTGACATCTTTCATTTTGGTTAGAACAGAGCCCCTGTACTCGATTTTCTCAGCTTCTTTCCTGAAATAATCAATCGCTTCTTCGGTTGCGAGTACAACAGCCCTACTTATGTCATTTTTTTGATCCTTTGACATTGGGATTATAAAATCCTTCTTCGGGTTGCTACCATCCGAATATGAGTTCGCGATATCCTTAAGGATAATATGAACTGCTCCATTATCATCAACTGAATATGGAGGATCATGTGCAGGGATAATATTGAGCGTAACCATGATTACAGCACCAGTACCCTTGTATTCGTATTTGTGATGGTAATTTCCACGCTCTCGCCATCGGAATAGTTTTTATTTTCCGAGAGCACATGCCTTAAGAACATGTCACCGCCTACGGGAGCGTTGAATATCCCCAGTTCCCTGATCGTCACTGGTCCAGTAAAGGCATACAGAATAGACCACTGTGAAATCCCAAGACTGACATAAGATACGGTCGCCTGCGCCCTCTGTGCTCCGTACTGTGTATTTTCGTTCTCAAGTGCGGTACTTGCTGTACTCTCTGCCCCCGCTCCTGTGCCTGTTGCCATGTAGGTAAAGGGATTTGGGGGAGAGCCCCCTATAATCATCCTGGCAGTTCCTTCAAGTGCCTTATCGGTTAGCGTCGCGATACTAAGACCTCCTCTTTTCCATCTGAATGTATCCTGATATGCTCGGTTATGTTGCCCTCGCGGTCCCTAGATTTGATATCAATGACCGTAAGGGACGCTGTTTCTGTTGCTGTCAATGTTGATCGACCTTTGAAAATTTTATATTGTATACGAATTTTCCGGATCCCCGGACAACTTCCTTGATTCCACCAATCCCCGAAATATAACAGTCTGGAAAACTTTCACCTTCTATAACCAGAGTGCCGAATGTGCCGATAGCGTCCGCTAGATTGGAGATCTCGGTATAATCCTCTGTATAGCAGTCGAAAGAGCGGGGGAAATCTCGTTTTTTGTTGCTTATAGCAGCGAAAAAATCGCCGTTATAAAGCTGCACTTCCTTCGCTGTTACCGTGAAATTTTTTTCAGTGTCTTGATAAGCAGTTACCGGAAGCCCTGCGAAAGTCACTGATAAAAAGCTCATTTGTAAAGCCCCCTTGCCCTGCGTTTGTTAGCTGTCTGCCTCTCGATCTCTGCTATTATTGCTTGCAGGTCTATTCCGTTTGTGATAGTGTTAGGACCTATGCTGATAGTGTCACCTGCGTAAGTAGTAGACGAGTTTGATATGTTTGAAATCCGGCTGAATCCCGCCGATAGGCTTGAATCAATCGGACTCCTGAGACTAGATAGAGCATTTGAGAGAGGCGTTGCCAGCTTACCAGCTGCAGCAATTGACTTGGATAGTGGATCCACAAAAACTGTATCCCAGTTCGGAAGGGTTGAGAAAGGACCCTTTTCAGCCGGTGAAGAAGGCAGGTAGGATTTAAGCTCCTTAAGTGAGTCCTTTGCCTTTTTAATTGCCTTACTGAACCCGCTTGTAATCGAGTCATACAGAGCGTCCATGATAGCCTTTCCAGCGTTTGAGAAACTTGAGACAAGTGCTTTTACATCAGATGCTATCCCCTTTACTGCGCTTACAACCCGTGAGCCTGCTGTTTTGGTGGAGCTTATAATGGTGTTCCAGCGAGCTTTCCAGTCGTTCAGTAAGCTTAACACGGCTGATTTTATAGAGTTGAACCTGCTCTGCATGTTAGAGAGCATGGAAGAAAGACTGCTGCTTATGTTACTTGCAGCTGTTTTTGTAGCAGATACAAAATTATTCCAGTGTGTTTTCCAGGCACTAAGGATCGAAGCAGCTGCTGACTTTATCGAGTTAAATTTAGAAGTGACATAAGAAAGCATGGAAGAAAGAGCACTATTCAAAGCTGACGCGGCTGAACTCGTTGCGCTCTTGAAATTATTCCAGTGACTCTTCCAGGCTGAGAGGATAGAAGAGGCTGCGCTCTTGATCTGGTTGAATCGGCTCTGAACATAAGAGAGCATGGAAGAAAGGGCACTTGACAGAGCTGAAGCAGCTGCTGAGGTTGCAGCCTTGAAGTTGTTCCAATGAGTTTTCCATGCGGCTAGGATAGAAGCCGCGGATGTTTTGATGCTTGCAAACCGGGCCTGAATGTTTGAGTACAGTGTACTGAGATAGTTTGATATCGTCCCTGCAGCTGCGCTGATAGTTGCCTGGAAATTAGTCCAGTGAGTTCTCCATGAAGCAAGCAGGCTTTGTCCTGCAGCTATCAAGGAATTATACCTACTTTGCAGTCCAGCATACATACTCTGAACCGCTGAAATAATCACATTTCCGACAGTCGAGAAAACCGTTTTGATTGTATCCCAAATCGTTGAGAGGTTCGTTTTCAGGTTTCCGGCTGCCATTATCAGCCCATGCCATAGCTGCTGCAGCGTATTCGAAAAGTTTCTTACAGCTGTTTCTATGGAGGTTTTTGCAGCCTGGAACTTACCCTGAATGTCAAACCAGTTATATTTCCAAGCTAAACCAAACGCAACAAGTGCGGCTGCAACTAGACCGAATGGGGTAGCTAGAAGAGCTATAGCTTCGATCACGATTGGGATTACGGTATATGCTATAATTCCAAACGCTGTACTTAGAGCAGGTAATATAGTAGCAGAAATAAAACTAATAGCTCCAGCCAGGGCTCCACCCGAACCAAATGCTACCGCTAATACACCGATAGACTCTACCACGGCACCGACCGCGACCAGGACAGGCCCGAGAGCTGCTATAAAAGCGGTAACTGCCAGGATAACAACTTTAACAGGCTGAGGAAGCTTATTAAAAGCGTCTGCGACTACCCCTATAACATCGACTGCGACTTCCAAAGCCGGAATAAATGCATCAGTAATAAGAGGGACTATGGTATCTTCGACTATGGGTATGAATTTTTCACCCATCTCAACGGCTGCGACCTGGAGCCGAGCAATAATTCTATCAATGCTTCCAGATGCAGTTTCTGACATCATTGCATAAGCGCGATCAGTAGCCCCTGCACTGTTTTCCATTTCTATAAGTGCATCATTAAAAATTGTAGCGCCTTGACCTGTTAGCGATAAAATGGCATTGCCCGCTTCTATACTTCCGAATAATTCAGATACTCTTTCTATTGAACTTTCAGATGTTACCCCCAGCATTTCAAGAGCTTGCTCAACTGTACCCCCCTCTTTTCTGAATTCCTTAAACGATTTTCCAGCAACACCCTCGAATTCCATTCCAAGATTTGAGGTTGGATCTGCGAGCTGGTACATTTGTTCTTGAATCTTTTTTATGTTCGGGTCTAGACTAACAAATCCTTCATCTAGTATTTTGATGGCATCTTGAAGAGTTCCACCTTCCTGAATAAATTTATAAAACGACTTCCCAGTCAGTTCTTTAAATGAATCGGATACTACCGTTCCATTTTTAGACAGTTCTGATAAAAGTCTATTTAGCTGTGTTGTTGCTTCAGAAGTGGGCGTGCCCTGTGCGGTCATTGCTGCGAGGGCTGCCGTAACGTCACCAAATTTTACCCCTATAGACGCCGCAGTTGGAACCACACTACTAAGCGACCGGCCGAGCTCCTCATAAGACATTTTCCCAACATTAATCCCTGTAAAAAGGATGTCGGAAGCCTCAGCCGCCGTTATATTTTCGTAGCCATATGCGTTTAGAATAGATGTAAGCCCGTCAACAGCTACGCCTATGTCTGTAACGTTAGCTACCGCGCCTTTATGAGCGACCTCTAAAAAATTAAAAACGTTATCTTCAGGAACTCCGGAGCCTATGGCATCATAAAGAGCAGGAATGACGCGTGTAGTAGTTACTCCCATCTCCTTTGAAAAACTCTTAATATCGTTTTCCATGGAGTTCATTGTAGACCGGGAAACGTTAGGCATCAGGGTAAAAACCTGGGTCATTTCTTTTTGAAAGCCCATAGCCTCTTTTGTGACTCCTCCGATAGCTAGGCCCGTCGCGACTATTGGGGCGGTTATCCCGGTGGTCATTGCGGACCCAGTGGAGCTGAGAGAAGAGCCTAGAGATGTGAATGTTTTTCCAACTTCGCCAATTTCCGTTTGAACTTGCGAAAACGTATTGGAAAGTTCTTTCATATCCCCTATGATACTAACAACAAGCTCACCGACCGCCATTTCATCACCTTGAAACTTTCCAAGCTCCGTTTTCTAATATCGCGTCCGGATACAGTTTTTTGAAATCTGCTATACTTTTCTTCTGAGGTTCTTCGCCTGAAAGAGCTTTCCCGAGTACGCCCCAATACATCTGCGCTTCTGTTTCCCTGGCTTCCCATCCGTACCGATAGAACAAAATTATCTGTTCAAGGCTCATTTCATCGAGAAGCTTCTCCGGAGTAGCCCAGGCGTACATCTGTCCAAGCTGGGTTATGATGTCCCAGATTCCAGGTTTTTTCCGTCATCTCCGGAGGAAGATTCACCAGAGCTTACATTTTTCATACCTGCAAAGACATACTGCACGAACTCCATAAGGACCTTGATGTCTACATTATCAAGAAGCCAGTCGCTTGTAATTTTCGTGCTTGACCGCTTGCATACAAGCTCGACTACTTCGAGGATATCATCAATCATACCAGGGTCAAAGCTGTCCTGTCCCATAGATTCCAGGGATTGAACGCTGTATTTTTTTGAGAAACTGATGAACTTCAGGGCAGCTCTCGCAGGAACGATTGTGACATCGATTTCCTCCCCTCCGATCCGGGCAATTCTTTTCGCAGGAGCAAGGATATCGAAATCTTTTAGGAGGTCTATCAGTAGACCCCCTGCTCATCAACAATCATAAATAGCTGGTCGCCCGCGGTCCTGGTAGTGTCACATATACCCTTGAGTGTTATCGTGGGTTTCAATGGCTCGTCGCCGTCGTCTGCTGGCAGGGTTAGCTCTATCCCTCCCTGGGTTTTGGCTGCATAGACAGTGATCTCGAATTTCTTCCCGGCTGCATTGGTATTTGTGAGCCTGACCACTCTAGCCGATATGGTATTTTTCCCACCGCTTGACAGGGTAACGGCTGTATATGGAGTGTAAGAATAGCTTACCTTTATTCCCTCGCCGTCCGTAATCACATTTGAATCTGCAACCCTGGCAATACAGGTATAACCTTCTTCATCGACTGTGATAACATAGTCAGTGTTTCTTGTTGCAGCAGTGTTCGATGAGTCGGTGACTACAATAGAAGCTACTTCGGAGCCGTCGCCGTTCTTGTGGGCAAGCCTGACAAAATTAGTATCAGTCAGTGTATGGGTTTCTGCGCTTACAGGAGTTGCCGAACCTTCAACGCTGCCGAGGGTGTCTATTCCACCTCTGATAAGGTTGAGATTTGTGAGGTTGACTTCCCACATCTCGAATTCAACGGTTGCGCTGTGGTCTTTTACACCGACTATGATTTCAGGGGCATTGTCGGGTTTCAGGACAACAGGCGTATATTCTTCGGTGAATTTTACCCCGGTTGCGAGCCCCAGGTTTACGAGACTCTCCTCGGTTTCTCCCACTTCGATTTTTGCAGAACCGAAGCGGATAGTTTCCGAATGCTGTGTACTGGTCTGGTATGTCGTCATGTGATTACCTTCTATAAATTATCTTGAAGTCATAGGGGATGTGATAAACTCCTGTTTCGGAGTCGTAAGAATCGAAAGAAGATAGTGGAACGATTATCTCTATGTTATGACCGTTTATAGTGCCGGAATACCCATTTAAAGCATTTTCAACGGCTGCTTTAATTTGTTTCACTTGCGTGTAATCTGTAGAAAAAATATCAATCTGAAAGCGAGGTGTACCTGTTATTCGGTTATATGGTTCGGAAACCTGGAAATATGCCAGAGCTGGTAGAGTACAATCTAGGGGAAGCTGAACAGGGTATATTCGAGTACCTACAAGAGCGTATAGGGTTGGATCTGCAAGCAGGATAGTTCTTAATGCTTCCTCTATCATTTGTACCTTCCGATAAGCTGGTTAAGTCGCGTTTCAAATGCTGCCTGTATCTCGTTTGTGTTTTCATCGAGTGCAGGTCTTAAATACGGTTGTGCTCTCTGATATCTAGTTCCAAATTCGACATGCGGCGCGTATTCAATGTCAGTACCAACTTGACTTTCGATTCTCCCAGGCGTTTTATTCTGTTTCATTTCTCTGAGTGACCGCCTGAGAGTCCCGGTATCAACAGGACACCTTATTTTCGCATCCCTTTCAACTACTGCTGCGCCTGCGCTTACTGCCTGTGATAAGATAATCTGAAGTTCTTTATCAAGTGCCTTAAATTTCGATTGGAGTTCTTTAACTCCCTCAATTTTCACCGTGAACATGTCGGACATATCAGATTTTCCCGAAAAGCAGCTCAAGAACCGCTATAATTACCGCTATTAAGAGAGTTGCCAGGAGTCCTGAAAGTTTCGAGTTCATCGCCTGGATTTGTGTTTCAACTCGTTCTATCCCTTTTTCCAGCTCAATCTCCCCTTCTTTCCTGTCGTTCCGCTCCTGGGTTATCAGTTCTTTCAGGTCATTTTTTAGACAGTCTCTATTTTTCTCACATTCCCCTCGGTATACCAGTGTAGGGGGGTGTGTAGGGGCCATGTTACCGCTTCTCTACCGCCTTCAGGCTTGCCTCGATATGATCTATACTACCACTGAAAAAATTTTCATACATTGAAACGTTGGTAACTTCATAAGTATGATTATATCCGGATTCTGTGCTTGTTATGTGGTCACCTTCCATGACTACAGCGTCAGCCGGGAGAAATACAATAGTCTCGGATGCCACGTATTTTCCAGACTCATAATAGGGAAGTGAGCCGCCAGTTTGTCTTGTGTTTGCGAATTTGCAAGCGTATTCCGTGCTGGCCGTTGTAGTTTGTGGGGTTCCTACTCCGTTTGTGTGGGGGATCGCAGGACCGGAGGCCGTAGCTCTGCCTGTGCCAGTGTCACTAATTGATTCACTTTCGAAGGTTCCTGAAACATTAGATAAGATTAGATACCCGGCTGCATTTCCAGATGACCAGGAGCCGGAGGACAGCGTAATACTTTTTATCGTACCTCTAGCTTCGGAGGTTGCACCTGTCAGGACGGACCCGACAGTAAAAACAGCAGTCCCAGAGGTGAAATTGAGTTTCTGATCCTGGGATGTGCTGATTACCTGGCAGGTATGCAACATTCCGAAGTTAAGAGAGTTCATAAGGTATTGTTCACCGTCCCGAATCCGACGCGCCCGAATGGTATTGAAACATTGAGGACTTTCACGGAGTCCTTATATTTCTGAATCAGCTCAGCCGCTTTTTCATCGTATGCTTTGATATCTGCGTCTATTGTGTTCTGTTGCTGGCTGTTTCCCTGCTGGATGCTTGCCGCCATCTCTCCGGTAGTTTTCATTTTCCGAAGAGTGGCAGCCCATGCCGCGTTTTTTCCGGCGAGAATTAGCAGAGGGTTGCTAGAAGCTGTTACCTCGGCTAGTGCCAGGACTTCGGCAGATACCTCGGTGATAATATCAAGGATATCTGAATCCGTGAGGGTTGAGCTGTAGACCCTGGCGCGAACTTCATCAACAGAACACAAGACCATTCAAAGACCTCAGATCACAGATATTTTGCAGATCGCTTTATCCTGCTTGATCCTGAGGATTCCCGCGCTGTAAACCCTGCCTGTCAGGTCGCCAGTGTCAGGATGCTCACTATCAATCCCATGCTCAACCGTGTAGTTCTGGGTCAAGTAGAAATCGAAATACGCTTTTCCGGCGGCTGGTGTTGGAAGTACAAGCCCGTCTGAATCTGGAAGTATGGTATCAGGGACAGCGTAGATCGCACCCCCATTAAGCATTTTTTCAACGATTGGTTTTTCAAGCTGTCCAGAAGTGCTGTGAACGCTACTCTCAAGCTCTCCGTAATTCGTGAAGCCGAGAACCATGTTTAGGGGCATGTTGTATGCGGGAACTCCGTGGCCTGCCATAGTCGTTTTTGCTCCGGCAAGTGCTTTTATTGCGTTGCCCCATGTGCCGAAGTCGCTTGACGTGGAATAGTCGGAACCCGCGCCCTGATACAGTCCGAGGATATCATAGTTTGTGCCGTCATTTTTGACACCCTGGATGATCGCCATATCTTCAGAGCTTACCGTCTGATATCCTGCTGAAAGCGCGGCGGCGTTGTCAATGTCTGTACCGTTGACCTTCCAACTTTCATACATGCGCCTGGGAACCTTGTAATCCTTCCAGTAGACCGGGACTTTGTTGTTTGTCAGGGTTACGTCAATCATGTCCTCGTTGCCGGAAGTGAAACCATAGGACACATAACCTTCGGACATTTCGGTAATCTTACCCCATTCGACGGAGCTAATCCCAAAACCCTGAGCTGGAGTCACATAAACTAATTTTCTGCCTATGTTGATTTGTCTCAGAGGGTCAACAAGCTGAGATTCAATTTTCTTTGAAAAAGTTGCAAGTGCATTTGTCATTGTTTTTCCTCCTTAGATCAGGCTCAGAACCATCAGGTCAGCAGTTGCTCCGTTAGTGGTTACCGTTTCCATTGCAATTCCTACAACAATACCGCCTATACCTACTGAACCTGTAATCGTTGGTGTTGTGGATACTACCGCACTTGCAGTCGCGGAACCGGTGGTACATGCAGCAGCGAGGGCTTCTGAGACTTCGCCGTTTGCGGCTGCCACAAGCCTGTCTCCCTTTGCGATTGTCTGATTATCTGCGAGTTTCGCAACGACAACAAAACCGCCACCGTACAGAACCGGGGCCTGGGCATACTGAGCATAGATCGTGTCGACATCTGTAGGCATGTATCCAGCGTTTGTTACCTGTTCATAGCCAGCCCACCCGATACAGTTTTCTCCTGCGCCACAAACGACAATATCATTATCATTCGTTCCTTTTTTCACAAGACGGCCTGGATAAACATTCGTGGCTGTCTCGACGTTGAGCTCCTGAACAAGAGGTTTTCCGGCAGCTACAATTTTGTTTGTTGGTTTCCTGAGTCCGAGATTAGCCATTATTCCCACACTCCGGTTTTAGGATTATATGCGCCTGTGCAGGCTTTGTTTTCGGTCTGTACGTTTCCGGCTGGATACTGTACGCCAGAAGCTCCGAGTTTTACACCACCCAGATCTTCAGCGAGTTTGTTAAGATCGGCTGCGGTAAGTGTCTTAAAATCTTCGGCTTTTGTCTCAATGCCTAGTTTTTCCCTGGCACTTGCGAAGGCTGAGAATGCTGTTTCTCTTTCGTTTGCCTTCTGAACTTCCTGCTTATATTCTTCCAGAGCAGAAGCGACAAGTTTCTGAGCTTCTTCGAGAGTCAGAGAAGAGGCTTTTCCCTTTTCAAGAGAAGCAACGAGAGTATTCTTTTCCTCAAGTTTTCCCTTTAGATCTTCGATAGAAGCTGTCAGTTCTCCGACTTTTGCCTCAAGCTCTGGGACGGATGCGGCCACCGGCTTGAGTTCTTCAATAATTTTTTCTTTTTCTTCAAGCTCAACTTTGAGCTTTTCGAGTTCTTCTGTTATGGTTTCACCTTCTTCTTGTGATGATGCGATTAACGTAAATTGTGAAAGCGTCCTAAAACGAGAATTCCCATTATCCGACGCTGTAACTTCCCAAGCTGCTTGACTCCACGCGGGATTTCGTACTAAGGTCATAGACCGCGCTTCGATGCCTGTCGCCCATCCTTCGGAGTCAATGTTGGAAGCCTGCACGTATGTAGACCAATTTTTTTCCCAGGTTCCATCTGTAATTTTTTGAGCTGCGATACTATCAGTTATCTGCCCTTTCGCCTTGATTACATCACCTTCACGCCAAGCGGCAACAATGCGCCCAACTTCTGCGCGGGGATCTTCGGAAAAATCGCAATCGTGTGGATCATCACGCGGGCATATTCGGATAACAGAGGCTTTTAATGAGTTGATAGCGTTATCTGCTTCTGATGCGGGTATGCCCCACCCGTTAGCATTTTTTTGATTGAGAGGGAAAGCGAGTCCCTCGATAAAAAGAGTCATTTGTAAATGTTAACGCTGTGAACTGATATATATTTATCTATAAGAATATTGTAGAAAATAAAAAAATGTAGAATTAAAAAACGGCTTATTGTAAGGCTCTGTATTGAGTTAAAAATAGAAGGTTAATGTATTTAGACCTGAGAAAAAAGATAATTGATTATAGACGCTTAAATTAGTCCCTGTTCTTTTGCACACTTGTTGCAGACAAAATAAACGTGGTTTAAGATTTGAATTCTCACATCTTTGTCTGGATTGAACTTTTTAAAGACGTTTTTACATTCCTGACAAGAGAACATCTTAGAACCTCCTAAAAACTCCCTTCGTACATTTCCCATTTTCCTCAAGCTGCCTATCAAGCCCACCACAAACGGAACACACTTCTATATCTGTATCATACCATGTGAAAACTCCGAGATAGTAAGAAGTTTGTAGTTCAGGGAGTTTGATTTTGACATATGAAAAGTCTCTGATATATTTATAAAAGAATTCTCCTGTACTTGAATTTATTATTTTATTGTAAACCGGAGATAATGAAGAAGTCCTTATAATTTTAAATACTGCTTTCACTTCTTCTTTTGTCATTATTCGAGCAGTATTATTTTTAAATCCCGTTTCCTCTTCTTTTGCGTAGATTTTTGGAACTGTTTTAAACTCTATTGTGTTACCGTTTATTATTTCCATTATTCACACTCCCATTCACAAGGCGCAATAACCATAATCTTCCCCTTCATCACGACAAAAAGAGGTGAATGTTTCTCATATGAAAGGTACATTTTCCCTTCTTTCGGGATCAAATCCTTTCTGAATAGTCCGGTATCCTCACCTTCCGTGGTTGCCTGGACAAGCCCGCCGCCGATTGGTGAGATGGATATTACACGTTCTTTTCGCGTGAGGCTGTCGTAAAATTTGAATAGGTTTTCTGGTAGTTCTTCGGGATAGTTTACTGTTAGGGTTATGCCTGGGATATCTTTTATCATAGTTTGTGGCTCCGTGATTTTTTATGATGGCTGTTTATTCTTTCTTTTCTGAAATATACGAAACTGTATAATCCCTTCTAAATGTGAATTTTTTTTCACATTCGCTGCAAACTGTATCTCCTTCTGGCTCGTTTTCTTCGTCGTAGTTTTCCGCGCCGCAATACGGGCAGATTAGTTTATCAGTTAAGAATGTGTCAATTTCATCGAGTTCCGACATTGTTTTAATCCTCCTTTACTTTAAGTTTCCAAAGATCCTTTCTTTTAACCACGCCGGCCGACACTAAAATAAAATCGTGCCAGCTTAAACCGGATTTATCTTTTAATTTTACTAATTTCTCTTCTTGTTCGCCTTCAAATGTTACGTTTATCGTTATCATGTAATATGTACGTATAGAAGTTAAACTATTTAAAACTTACTAAGTGTATTGCTAAGTTAAATACTAAGTAAATTACTTAGTAACCTTTAAATAAGTTGACTGCGTAAAGGAATCTAGTAAAACGCCTCTTGATGGGGCACATGGAGATAAAGAAAATGCCTACAACTTGGAAATGTAATGTATGTGCGAACCCATGCACATTAAACGTTTTAGTGCCGTCAAAAGTAGCAAGACCCCCGGTGAACTGCCCATATAATGAGGATGTACCAAAGTGGAGAAAAGAGGCTGTAACTGAAGCGTATAATAAGGAAAAAGAAGGCGAATTAAAGAATGCTCCTGCGTGGGATGGACATAAACCCGAAGAGATTGAGAGATTGTATTCATTATAAGAGGGATAATATGAGAGAACTTAAACTGAGAGCATACTACAAAGGCGATAACGAGATCCCCGCAATGATGTGTGATGTTGTAGGATTTGAAAAAACATCTGTTCATTATGATTCATTCATATTGGATTCATATGAGTATATTGGATATGGAAGGTTAGCAGTACCAAGATTTAGAATTCGGAGTGGGGAAAATAACTGTATAATCATGCAGTATTCGGGATTAAAGGATAAAAATGGAAAGGAAATTTATGAAGGAGATATTGTAAATGCGTGGTTTCCTGGTATGCCTCATGATATGAGAGCCGCACAAGAAATAGTGTTTGTTGATGGATGTTTTGGTTGTGGGAGTTATCCTTTAAAAGTTATGGATTTAGCGTTTCTTGAAGTTATAGGGAATAAGTTTGAGATGTGAGTATATGGATATAATACCACCAATTTCCCCCGATCAATATAAAAAACTAAGAAACAAAAGAATAGGCTAAATTAAAGGTGTGTACGTGTACACATCATCAACTGATAACGATTTTGATAAAAGAGTGATTAAGCCCCTGTCGGGACTTCGTTATTAATAGTTTCAAGAATGGAAAGGAGTAAACGCCTTTGAGCGTCTAAACACTCTATTTCCTTTTCTATTTCTACGAGTTGGTTCTCCACCTCGGATTTGTCGCCTGTCAATAGATACCCCTCTGTAAGTGTTAATTAATTAATCCATCTTCTTTCAACCTATTTATAACGTATGCCTCGCATTCGGCTCTAGTTGAGAACTTGAAGACATCTGAAATAGTACCCCAATCAATAGTCTTTTTATTGACCATAAACGCCATGTTAGTTTTCCATTTGTCATACATCGCGTTCCTGTGAGTGCTTAATACGTCTTCGTTCTCGCATGTTTCTAACTGCTTTAGGAGGAGTTTTATTTCCAGGTCAATAGAATTCCTTTGTTGTTGTAAGTCGGCTATCTGGCTCTTTATGACGGCTTTGTCGGTGCTATTTAATTTAAGATAAGAGTCTACTGCATCCCTGCATAAAGCCGAGACATTAACGCCTTTCATTTTGATGAGTTCAAGCTTTTCTGATTCGAGTTTTACGTTTGTGGAAGTGAGAGAAGACAAAGATAAGACCTCCAGATTAAAGGGATTGTGTGTATCTGTGTGTACACACTATTACTATACTATACTATATTCTATCTTAGTATAGTATAGTATAGTAGTAAGTATAAGTATTTAATATTTATGCTATTTTTAGTAGAAAAGTTATTTATACTAAAAATACTAATTATGGTACATGGTAAAAGTGACATTTCCCCAAACTGAATTAGAAACGAGAACCGCAGTACACAAAGTCAGGTTAGAGCATGGATTTAAAACGGCTGACGAAGCGTTAATTTATTTGATTGAAAGGGATAAGTACGCTTCTAAACTTGAAAAGAAGGTTAAGGAACTTGAAAAACGGAATGAAGAATATCAATAAAGCTGCTCTGATATGGTTATGTGAACAATCTGAAATTTAATTATTCAATATTTTATTCATTTTAGTAAACATAAATTTTATTGATACTGATTTTGAGAAAAAAAATAATTATGATAAAGCTGCCTTTGCAGCTTCCATTTTTGTTAAATCTGGAGTCTGTCCATCATAGCAGGTGACTACTACATCAGCCGCTTCCTGCAGGTATGCTCTGTAACTCTGAATTAATTCCTTTTGTGAAGCATCCAGCGTATTATAGTTATATTCTGTATCAAGTCTTTCTCCTCTTATCGTGGACATCACACTTTCACAAGTCTGTTTATATACGAGAGGACTCTGTTTCCCCTGCTGGTTAACTGCTTCCAGTACTGCATTTTGCACAAGATCTGAACTTTCTATTATACTCTGACTGAATGTATCACCCGTTTTTTCAGTTACAGCGGGTTGGTTTACCGCTACATTCTCAACCGTCGAAAATACACCTCCAACTAAAAGGAGAGCTGCAACAGCTAAAAGAGCTTTCATCTTAGCTGCTATTGTTATATTTTCAATCATTCTTTATCAATCCTCACAAAGACTTTTACAAATTTATTTTTATTTCCATATCCCATCCAGACATCTCCACTTTTCTGCACGTTTAAAGGTTCTCCAGTTTGCGCTTTTACTCTGGATTTCCGTATTTCAGTAAAAATCGAATCCGGGATTAAATAATAATTCTTGCACATTTCTATTTCAACGTCGATATCTGAAACGAATACCTTAATTTCTTTCCCATAATTTATTTCATTTACGTGAATCCTGCCCCGTTCATCGGACTTTCTATTTATCTCAAGGAGCTTCCACTTTTTTGTATTAAGATAGTTTCCGCCGTTCTCATCAGTCTGCATATCTTTAGAAAGGCTTGCCATGTTTATAATATTATCTGAGCCGCACCACGACTCACAGCATCCAACGGGAAAAGCCGGGCTGCCAAGACCGGCTAGATGGAGCCCGAAGGGGTCCATAGATAAGGCTGGACTATTATGTCCGGCCGTCTGTAACAGACTTATTATAGTCTGGGACAGTACCGGAAACATTCAGACCGCCTCGATGGCCATTTCTTCAAGCTGAGGTATGAGAGCAGGCGAATTCTGTGCTTTTATGGATTCAATGAATTTGGAAACTGCTGCACCGCGAGTTAGCACGTAATCGTCACCGAGCGCAGCCGTGAGGTGTGGGACATAATCCTTTTTAGCTATGAAGATTACTCGATCAAAGCACGACGCGCCGGACGCATCAGTCATTAATTCCAGAGCATCACGTTTATTTTGCAAGTCCTTCACGCTGTGCTTGCATTCCTTTGTCTCGTATTCCCAGGCAAGTTTGAATTTTTTGCCATTTGGAAGAGGGAAAACTGCAATTCCATCGGGTTTCTGATCCTGCCCGTAATTGTCGTCAACTGTTACGGATTCCGCACCATCGAGCCAACATTCCCCGGCAAGCAAAGCGTTCATAAAGTAATGCTCTGTAGTCTGTCCTTTTATTTTACCGTCTTCGCCTAATAGCGATTTCTTGTAAAACACTACCGTATTAAGCCCGGTATATGGGTTTCTTTCTGTTTCTTTCTCGTATCCATTAGGGTAATCCTGAATTTTCAACTCCGTGTTATACCAGGTCTTGCAGGATACTTTGAGATCGTGGACTACCTCAGACACCATAGGATTGAGCATGATTCCACCACGCATCGGCTCGTTTTCTTCTTCGATTTGGTCAATTTCTTGCCCGTAAATCATCTTATTCATCTCTTTAGCTAGAGGGCCTTTGTTTAGTATCGCAGCGTTCTCGAAGTCATCAAGAGCGTTATAATAGGGGATCTTGTGACCATAGAGGATTATAAGTCCGTACCCTTTCCCCGGAGTAATTAGAGTGCTTACATCATTCTCATTAAGCAAGAATTCTTTTTGAATGGGTCCTACATTGTCAGGCCTCCAGTTTCCAAGAAGCAGGATATAAGCCGTATTTGCTTTCAGCATGTCAAGCATTGTTCTAGGAAAGCCTGCTAGGTCCTGAGAAACTACCTTTGTGTACATTCCCCACGCTCTACCCTGCCTAAAGAACTTCTCGATACTACCTTCCATAGTGGGATTTTTAACAAGGTCTGCGCCTTCGTCGAGGGTAAGAAGTGTACGCTTAATAGGAGCTCCCGGTTTAGCATTTGCCAGTTTAGTATATACAACTGACATTATCATCATTGTGAGGGCTTCCTGCACGTTAGGAACACTTGTAAGGGCTGAAAGGTCAGCCATGATAAACTGGTTGCTCAGATCGAGAGCATTGTTATTCACAAGATATCCAAGAGGCCCGTTAGGTGTCAGCATTGCAGTATTGTTATACAGAGCTTCGATGGGACCCGACATTTTCTTATGTTTATCGTCATTAAGCCAGCCTTCGAGTTTGTTTCTAAGGTCTGTGAAATTGGGCCAGAAATACCCCTCACTCCACTTAGAAACGTTATCCATTACGATAGCCCCCTTATCATCAATTACATGGAACTCGTCGTATAATTCACTGAGAGCCTGGGTAAGCCAGTTTTTTTGCTGGTCTGAATATCCACTCCCAATTAAAAGCCCTATACATTCCAATAGCATTGTAAAGTGGGCTAGATACGCCGCCTGATAACCTTCTTGTGAATCATCCATTACAGAAGGATCGAAGAATACTTGGAACATATTTGGATTTTGACCGCCAAACCCCACCTTCCAGAGCTGTCCGTTAAGAGCTTTACATACTCTCAGGTGATCGGTTTTTCCATCCTTTTTAGGTACTATATGGATTACATTATCACCATCAAGAAAAGCCCTAATATCGTCTTTCAGGAGCTCGACAGACTTTCCAGATCCAGAAGGAGCTATGATTATTGCATTTGAATTAGTTGTATTAGGGTCTTCAAAATCATAATAAATCGGGTTTCCCGTCCTGGTATTCATTCCGAGCATCCGGCCCTTTGTTGCTATCTTAGGTTCGGGACTTCTCAGGAGTGAAGTTTTGGCACATAGTTCAGCAGTAACCGACTTCTTAAACAAGTAATCCCAAACATAAGGAGTTGGCTGCATAGACCGGAATGTTTCCGCCATTCCGCGCTGTGGTATTTCATGCTGGATTATTTTTCTATTACAAACGTCCTCTATGTTTTTAATAGTCCTTCTGACTGCTTTTTTGGTTAGCCCCTGCACCGCCACGAGTAAGACATGGTGAAACAGTTTTGTACTTCCGTGATAGAGCTGTCTTTGGTATTCGTGGATTCCTTCGGCTGCAAAATCATTAATAGCGTCGTGTTGGCGCAGGAACTTGTCATTATTTTCCTGTATTACATTTGCTATCTGTATATTTCTCCTGGCAGTTTCGAGGGCTTCGTTTTCGTGTAGAGGGTTGAGAGGGTAAACGATCTGACATAGCTCTATACAGGTTTCTGGAGTTGTTGCAATCTCAAAAATTTCATCCATAAAGCCGGGGTCAAGTTCTGTAGGATAGTCCTGCCTATCTCCATACTTCGGGCTGATCCTGCCTATTACCATACACTGTATAAAAGTATCATTAGTTTCAAGCCACAACCCATCCTTTGAAGGTTTGAAAGAAACTGGAAGCGCGGTATCAATTACATCCTTCAGCATCTTCTCATTTTTGTGCTTCGTTTCATCTTCTTTTTTAAACTTCTTTTCCTGCTTTACCTTAAATATTGTATTTACTACTCCACCAGTTAACTTATTTTTTGCCAGGTATCCTGTAAACTTCATTTAAATCATCCCCTCTAAGTTCTCCATTCTTCCAAGTTGTGCGCAGATAATACCGTATTCTGTTGGATCGAGCACCGGAGTTACTGAAATACCGTGAATACGGAGTGCTTTTCCGTATCTATCCCTTACTTCGTCACATCTATCATTTGCTTCTTTATCGTCTGGGATATATTCAATACCTAAAAAGATTACATGCATCCATCCGACTCTATTTTTAATCTCATCGAAGAACATTTTCTTAGCTCTAAAACCATTCCTAACAATTAGAGGCAAGTTTGGATTTTTCAGTTTTTCTTCATAGACCGCGCTAATATTCGCAAGGTGTTTTGACTGGGCAGTTATCGTTTTGTGCAGGCACCTTTCAGGGATTGATTTATACAGACTTTCCATGCCCTTGTAATAGCTATCTGGATCGTTTGAATCCGAAGGAGTTACACACCAAATTATCCCATGACTACAGTAATTATTTTCATACACCTTCGTTTTTCTAAATTTAAAATGCCCTTCAGTGTCCACCCCTTCTAATCCGGTCCATGCTGTTTTCTTATGATCTGAGTTTTTAGGGTCATATTTATATATTTCGTTTTTCTTTACAAGGTTCTTAGCTTTGAACATCGTTTTTAATTCAGTGTCATATATTGCGTTTTTAGATCTCGCGCATTTGTAAACCGTTCCTGCTATCACGAACGCTGCTGTTATGCACCCGATAACAAGCGGATTGTTGTGGGGATTCCTGCTAATCAGGTCTAGCAGGAATACTATAGTAGTTCCAGCAAAAACAAAGATTCCAATCTGTTTTTTTCCATACCGAGCGGTAACAGGAGTATCAATTTTGATCAGGGAATTTGGTGTATTATCAGCCATCAAATATACCTCGCGAGTCTAATTGCGGTTGTTAGCGTTCTTGGTGACAAAAGCTTCCAGAAAACAGGCCATGTCACAAACAGAATTTCAGAGAGAACGATAGTCAAGAACAGGCCAAGGTAAACGAACGAAACACTATACCAGGCAAGTTCTTGAGATGTTGTGTAACTTACTACTGTGCAGCTAATCCAGACGATGAAAAACTGAGAGAAAATAAACACAGTTTCATAAGTCGTAATAAGTAGAGCCGCCCATCTTGTTTTCTTGAACCCAAACCCGAGCCCATATAGATACCAAACGTGAGCACTAATTACAATTACCACGAGCCGTAATGCAAAGAATAGAAGGGAAACGAGCCACAATATCCCGAAAGTTATGTATAGCCCGATACTGTCGCTCGAAAACGCCACCTGGTCGAGGACAGATAGCATTTGATTTTCAACCAGGTAATTGTTTGCTTTCAGCGACCCGAAGAATATCGCAACCCCGAATAGCAACCAGAAGCAGGTATGAGCATAGTATCTTGCCATATCGCCAACCGCAACATAGCCGTAAGTTCCGGTGAAATCTTCCAGGAGTTTTGCCGATTCACCTGGGTCTACTGTCTGATAGAGGAGAAACAAAGCCAACAGTCCGCCGAATAGAAGAATGGCTTTGATGTAAATATCCCGCATCGTGTTGATACGATCCATCATAGCAGGGTCCCTGGTTGGGTCTGTGGTGTGTGCCGCTACTGCGAATATTGCAATTTCTGATGCATCCCTTCCAGTACTGTTTACATCCCCAAGCTGTAGACCGCCAGCGCCTGCAAACAAGGTATTAATATTGCCTACTATAGTGCTCTCCAGGCCCTCTTTGATCATCTGAGCACCCACTGAAATTTTAGGCTGGTGCATATCGTCTTCTCTCAAAACGCCAGGCTGCGGGGTGTACTGGTACCTTTCCGAGGTCTGGTTAATTCTGATAGCAGGGTTTGTTATCGGGTTAACTTCCTTAGTTGCGTTTAGATCCAATGGGGCCTTTGATGAATTAATCGTGGAAGGGATGATTTTCAACTTTTCCCCATCAGTCGCTTGTGCCAAACCTGGAAGAACGAGAAGAATGAAAAATATAACTAGTAAGGATTTCATGAGATTCCCTTACCAGTTCGTGATTAGGGCAACCAGAGCTGTTCCCACTTTGAGCCCAAGCATGACTATCAGAATTGCAAAAAACTTCTTCCTAGTCCGGATCTCGTTTTCGACTGAATCCCACCCCCCTGTATAATATTGGATTGCCAGGTAACCAAGTACCGCTATCGCTACCCACGGGACGAGCGCGTAGATCACGTCTATGAAATCCATGATTTTGTCAACATATGGTAACTCGCTTAATATTTTATTGCCGTTGTCAGTGTCAGGCATGTAAGAGGTGTAGTTCCTACCAGCCATTGCAGTTCCAATCGATCCGGTAAGCGAAGCGCCTACCCCCAGCATTTTCATTTTGAGTGACATAATAAATTAATACACACTATTCACATATAAACCTTGTTGAGGTTATATATTCAACAAGGAAAAAAGAAGAAAAAAATTAATTGATTGCGATATCCATGATTTTGTACCCGGCATACATCCCCATGATTATCTGAATAATCCACTTAAGAAGTAACATATTATAATTTACTTCCTTTGTTTTGTGATATTTTACTTCTATTTTTTCGACATCGAACGACTCATACGGTGTATAACATTTTATTGAGAGTTTAGATGGGTCAAACTTCCCGATCAAGAGGATTTCATCTCCCATATGTGGAATGGACCCACTCCACATCTCACATCTCGAAAAATGAGTATATTGAATTCCTGCCTTGTCTGTGAGCCTTTCGCCTATTAAAAACGTACACGCGGTTGAATTCCCATTGTAGAACACTTCAATCCGTTGAGTTGTGTTAGCGTGATTCACTTTTAGCTTAGATATGGGGTTTTTAGTGTCACTATATACATTTACCAGCGCTTTGCATGTGTTATCACGCTCAAGGATCTCTGGAGCAGGGGTGTATGAATCTTCAAATGTAGCTTCAGTTGTTTTTATCTTGCCTTTTTTATTTTTCCCAGTTACTGAATCCCTTTTGACCGTGTACCATGTGGTTTCAACGTTCATCGTTGCGTATGCGGTTCCATTGTTGAGATCTATTGATATATCTTTATTGAAGTCGTTTATTACCGCTCCGATATTCAAATTAGGGTTCCTGATGACTTTTGATTGTATCAGAATCGCGTCTTTCCCAGGAATGTAAGAAACGTTATCGAGAACTATCTTGTCCTTGAATCCAATGATTTTCACGCCTCCGGCTATTATACCGCTTTCTTTTTCCACTACCTGCAAAGGGAAATCATCTGCAACCTGCCCGGTCCTTCCTGATTCCGTGAACTCGACATCCAGGATATCAAAGATTGAATCAAAGACTTTCTCCGTCATTTCCAAAGTGGGTTGATTATCCATTGAGATATCACCTATGGAAACGCCCATCGTTTCAAGCTTTGAAGCGTCAACAAATTCATTATCATGGATATAGACGTTTTTTCCACCACCATGTAACCAAATCGCCCGAAGTCCGGGGTCGGAGAATGTATTGAATCTGACTTCTATGTCTTCAGTGGGAACTCCTTTTTTAACCGCGTTATATCCATGTGATGATTTTGCATCTCCGATTTGGAGCCCGTTCTCGCCGTGTTTATGAGCTCCGTAAGACTCCCCACCGTATGAGAAAAATATATTATATTCTATCAAACATTGTTTACAATTGTCTAACCGCGCACAGTCCGAGGTTATTCCGGCTATTTTGTTGTGATGTATGTATCCATTTCCGCGTACTACGGAAAAATAAATGCCTTCGTGTTGACAGTTTGAAATGAAATTATTATATACTTCAACATTCCGCGCATAGATAATGTATATACCATCAGAAAACGCATTGTATAGCTTCATATCATGAATTTTGATATTGTTCGCAAAATCGTTAGAGTATCCACCCAAAATAATCAGTTTTTCACAATCGTGACTGGTATCAGATCTAGAATCTGCGTATTTCGCCGGCAGATTTCCTATATTGCCGTCAATTTGGAAACCTGCAATTTCTACGTTTTTCAATGATTCCTTACAGCTTATTACCCCAATTCGCCCAGTGAACCATTGAGAAGAGCCGCCCCATACTCTTATAATAGCGTCTTGATGACCTGACAGTATCCGATTTGACTGTATATAGACAGGCCCGTCGACTTCATACACCCCAGGATTCAGATACACATTTCCATTTTTCAGAGCCTCATTAATCTGTTTTTGGTTCGAGTGCCCACTATCAGGACTCAATACAAATTGTTCACCAGCCTGTGCAAGCTCCACGGAATACCAGATCAGCAGTATCAGAAGGATGATTTTTCTAATTTTTGATTTTGAGATCATAAACTATATAACATCCAAAAAGTATATTAACCTTGTTGAGTATTTATATTCAGCAAGTAAATTGAGAGATGAAAAGAAAATGAAACTCGTAAAGACACTAGGAATTTTACTTTGCTGTGCCCTGCTTGCGTCAACTGCAGTAGCAACCACCGAAAATCCAAAATTGACGACAACTAGAGAATTGCCAGGGGAGACACAATTTTCGTATTATTGGTGATCTTCCTACAATTTTAATTTTTTAGCGGATGTGATAATATGACCTATGAAGAACTTGAAGAGTACTTGAAGTGTAGAGAACAGGAAGAAAGACAGGCTGCTATCATGTGGAGTACTGGGAGCTTTCAGGGGGTTGCCGTGAGATGAAACTTATTGACATAATAAACAAAGTGCTTGGCACTAACCTTAATGTAACTGTGGCAAATGCAGCGCATGAAACCGTACAAGAACCAGAAGAAAGCCATTACGTTATCAATTATAATACTCAAGAATGGCAGGATCATTATATAATGATTAGAGCATTCGATGAGCAGTCGGCTGTAAGAACTCTGTTAAGCTCAAGATCAGATATTAAACATTTCAGATGCGAATGCGAGATCGAGGATATAATTCAGGATTCCAAAGCTGATAACCTCGTATACGTTAGGTATACAGATAACAAATGGAATTATCATTATGTCGCCGTAAATGCCGATCCTGAGAACGTATTGGGGCTTTTAGTTGGAAGGTATCCAAAGATAAAGGGGGCTCATATTCAGAATAAGATTGATGAGGTTATAGCTTGAGGTGATGCAATGAAACACAGAAAAACCGCATTAATTGAAGCTGGACAGTACCGCCCAGGACTTGAAGATGGAATAGACGAGAAAGGACCATATCTCGATACTCTCGAAGGTCGGCTATACATCCCTCTAAATGGCTGGATAGCAACCGGAGCGAAAGGGGAAAGATGGGCTATACAGGATGATATTTTTAAAATGACATATGAGGCTGTTGGGGAATAAATGAACGGAAAAAACCATGAACGCTTAAACTTTCTCCTGTTACTGCCAGCTACTTTCTTTTTAGGCTGGCAACATCTTGATATTTTACAGAGTTCCGTTTTTATCACACTCTGGATAATCGGCACGTTGTTTATCACCTGCGACCTGGATACTAATTCAAGATCTAGGAAACGATTATTCTTAATAGGATGGATTATAGACAAGTTATTCAAACATAGAGGAGCTTTACATAGTCCCTTATTCTGGGGATTTATCGGGCTTCTTGGGTATTACTCGTTTGGATGGGCTTCTCTTGGGTTGATCGTTCCGCAGGGAGCACATATAGTTAGTGATAAGGTGCTTTAAAATGCAATCGTTATTAAATCTACTAAAACGATATTTCCTTGATAGAAAAGTACCAAATCCAAAACGCGTAATAGGATGTTTCGATGAGCGTTCTGTATATTATTGCAAATTAGATAACGGTGACGATTGCGGGCTTATGTGTGAGTTAGAACATGGAAAATATCTGATATATATATAATGATGGCTGGACTTGACGAGTATTTATTGTTTTTAGAA
>ENA-UOOM01000366-UOOM01000366.1-fermentation-metagenome-genome-assembly--contig:-NODE-366-length-53853-cov-7.516488_pt1 | contig 53853 bp, 50 predicted proteins | sample MGYA00245781_ERZ724031 | MGnify/ENA primary metagenome ERZ724031 (study PRJEB28704, sample SAMN03018317) | fermentation metagenome | biome: anthropogenic terrestrial biome; feature: soil; material...
ATCATTATGGTATGCTAGTTAACTAAAGAAAGGGGGAGTAAGCCTCCCCCTTTTCATTTAGATTAACATCACCTATCATGCTGCGTTGGAGCTAGCGGATGAGGGTAACGGAATTAAAAAAGCCCGCCTATATTAGCGGGCTCCCTTCTATATTGATAAATTAGCAGTCGCTTAATGCCAATACTGCCAGCCAGAATTTGGCGTGCCCGTATTCATCCCCTGCGATGTTGAGAATCAGGGCTCGCAGCAGCGGATCATCAACCATGTTGGCCATAGCCGCATACATGGAAACAGCCCCGATTTCATCAGTGATGGCTTCCTCCACCAATTGGCAGAAATCTTTTTTGTCGTCATCTCGTGAGGGGCAATAATCATCATCAGGCTCATAATATTTTTTGGGCATCATGTCGTCCTTTCTCCTTTTGTCTTTTTTGGGTTCTCTGTCATCCTCGGGATACCATTTACACTTCTTATCTTCTTCATCGTCATACCAACATTTGTGCTTTTTATCTTCCTCGGGTTCATAACACCATTTGCGTTTCTCGTCTTCCTCAGGTTCGTAATACCATTTCGGCTTCTTGGGTTCTGCATGTCCATAACCCTTTTTCGGCATTTTTTCACGATGGTTCTTTTTGAACATCCATCCGACCTCCTTGTATGTGATTAGCCACATCCGGCTATTCCATATTATGGAATGCTCTCAAAGGGAGTGCCTGTACCTGCCAAACTTTCCCGACAAGTAACATAATGGGTATTCAATCCGTATACTGGTAAAAAAACATAAGGAGTGGATATAAATTGAACTCGGGCAGATTTAAAACCCTGATTAAAGTTGCTAAAAAACACAAAGTCAAAAGCCTGCAGTTATATAAAGATATGGTAGATACTACCCCTGATAAGGATCTCAAAAAGTTAATTCAAGAAAATATCATAACCGGCGAGAGAAAGCATCATCGTTGGCTGGAGGATATGGTCAGAGATTATAACAAAAAAAACCATAAACATGATCATGGTTGTCGGGATCGGGAAGCAGATATCAAGTCCGTTATCATTCCTCTCCAGCAGGGCGTCTTTATAAGCAAGTATTACCCTGACAAGAATTTCAATGATTACGATGCCTTGTATTTCGGTCGTCATGGTCATCCCAATAACGTTTTTCGAACCCTGATGCAGTTCGATCTCAACAAAATTCCAGATAACTGCACCATTATAAAAGCGGAGTTAATCGTTTCCCTGTGCACCAATGAATTGCCCCATGGAGGTGCGCGCGTTGCCATGCATCCGATATTAACCGACTGGTGCGAAGACACCGCTACCTGGAATGACGGTCCTGAAATAGCACGGGAGCATTGGAGAATTGAAATCCCGGGCGGCGTTTTCGGCCCGTTGTGTATAGATGTGAGCGATTATATTCAGGACTATTTTGAGTGTCCAAATTACGGCTTTATTCTGGTTGGTTCCGAGTCCATAGACGGTGTGATTGGAATAGAGGCCAGAGACTGCGGGCCCCACCGCAAAGGTCCCTACCTGAAAATAGAAATGGAGTGCGGCCATGACGAATAATAAAGATTCAGCCAATCACTACCAGACTTTGGCAAAGCTGCTTGATGAACAGTATCAATCCCGCGTTGAAATGTGCCAACAATTGGCCAGTCATCTGGAAAACGGCCATAAACGGGAAGCCTCGGGCGATGAACAGCAGATTCGCTCCAAAAAAGCAACAAATCATGGTCCTTGGTTTGGAATAGAAAAGATATCAGCTTTAACCCCCGAACAGATACTTCAGCATCTCTTAGATAACATGAAAAAATAGGAGTCCCCGAGAATTACCCCCTGGCATCACCCGCTGAGGACGGGAGAATCGGACATTCTCCCGTCCTCATTTTTTGTGTCCATTAATAAATCCGCATATCCCGGGGAAGCCTAATTAAAAATCTTACGCCTGTGTATAGAACAGCTTAGTGGCCAATTATGACCTTGCTGCAAAGGGGGATTAGAAAATGCGCATGGTGCAATGTCCCGAACTCTGCTTCTGGTGTGGTGAGGCTACCGGACGTACTTCGGTGTTTGAAGCCGCCTCTCCTGAAGATTATGATATTCCCGGTGTACTGGCCAGTTATGAGCCTTGCCCCGCCTGCCGGCGCACCTGGGGACTGGGGGTAGTGCTGTTTGAAGTAGTCGACGAGCACAGCAGCGACAGGCCGCCTTTGACACCGGGCTATGCCCCAACCGGGCGCTGGTTTATTGTGCCGCCGGAAACCATTCGCGAGTACTTTGATTATCCCGAACAGGTGATAGCCACCGGTAAAGGGATCATAGATAACGTTCTGGCCGATTATTTGATGGATAGTTTCATGCAGGGGCAGGTGATTCATTAGCCGGTACAGAGGGAACATCGGGTACCTCAGCCCTGTACGGCAGTTCAAGAGACATGGAAGCTCAGGCTGCTTCCGAACTCACTTTTCTTCACTTCCAATCTGGCATCAATGCGTTCTTTGAGCTCATCAATGTGGGAAATGATCCCTACCAGACGGCCTTGTTCCTGAAGGCTGAAAAGGATGCGAACCGCTTCATCAAGGGAATCGGCATCCAGGGAACCGAAGCCTTCATCTATAAACATGGCCTCCAGATAAGTACCTCCGGAATAGGACTGAACCACCTCCGCCAGCCCAAGTGCCAGGGCCAGCGAAGCTAAAAATGACTCCCCTCCGGAAAGATTGGCAACCGGACGGGTAGTGCTGGTGTAATGGTCGTATACCTCAATATTGAGTCCTCCCGCTGCGTTGGCACGGGTCAAATCCTGGCTGCGATTCAGTATAAAACGGCCTTTGCTCAGCCTGCTGAGCCTTTCACTGGCCCGGAGGATTACATCATCAAGCAAGGCCCCCAGAACAAAGCGCTGAAACGTAACATTTTTGGGGTTTTTGCCGTTGGCTACATCGGCGATACGGCCCAGCACCCGGTATTGCCCGGTAACCGCCTCTAGCTGTTTTTCATAGCCTCCCACAGTAATCAAATCATTGTTCAATTTTTTAAGCCGCTCTTCAGCCAGGGTGAACTCCGCATGGATTCGATCCCGTTCTGTTTGCAGCTGCTCATGCCGGGTCTGAATTGCCGCCAAGTCGGGTGGCTGCAGCCCGTGAACCTCTGCTTCGCACCTTGCCAGCTGATCCTGCGCTGAATGCAGACGCAAATCATATTGCTTAATAAAGACCTCAAGATCGTTGAGTTTGGTTTCACTGCTCCTGGCTGCCTCATATTCTGCCTGCTGCTTGAAGCCGGCCCTATGTAATTCCTGGGTAAAAAGCAGGCTTTCATTATCGAAATGCAGCCGGGCCTGATTGGTTTTCTCCAAGAGGCTGTCTACCCTGGTGGCGGTATTGGACAGCTTAACGTTCAGTTCCTCGGCCAGCAGTCTGGCATTCTCCAGGTTTTGGGCCAGGACCTCACAGTGTTTTAAAGCCTGCTCTTGTTCTTTTTGCAAGGTTTCCCGATCAATAATGGTTTGCGGCAGGTGTTGGGCGCGCTCACTAAAGATGGCTTGCGTGGAAGCACACTCTTGTTCTGCCTGTCCAAGTTCATATTTAAGCCGCTCCAACCGGGAAAAACTCAGCTTTTCCCCCTCTTCCAACAATGCCAGGGATTGTGCCCACTGTCCCTCTTGACTGGCGGATTTCATGGTGGTCTGATATTTTGACCGGCTCAATTCCAGGCTTTGCCGCAAAGCCGCCAGTGTTTGCGATCCTTTGTCGCCTAGTTCGGCTTCCAACCTCAGGGTTTTTTCTTCAAAAAGCCTCAGTTTTATTTCTATAGCGACCGCATTTTTCCGGGCCTCGTTGAGTTGTTCCGCGGCCAGGTCAATCCTGGCCTGCTGCTCCTTGAGTTGTTTCTCATCAGGAAGCTGGCCGCTGGCAGTATGGGGATGAGGATGATTCAAGGAACCGCAAACCGGGCAGGGTACGCCTTCCCGCAGATCAGTCGCCAAAAGCGCGGCCTGGCCCTGGTTCCAGGCATCCTGCAGAACGGACCCATGATTTTTTAATTCATTATATTTTTGCTCGGCCTTTTCAAGCTGGCGGACGGCCTTTTTCCACTCATACTTGTGCTTGGCCAGAGATTGGCGGGCTTGTTCCAGTTCATTGCGCTTGCTGAAGATTGTTTCCTGTGCCTGCACCTCGGTTTTAAGGACTTCCACCTGAAGTGCGGACTGTTGTGCAGTCTGCCAATTGTTGTTGATCTCCTCCCGCTGCAGGCGGATTTTAGTCATTTCAGCTTCGGCTTGACTGAGATCTTCCTGTAACAGGCCGCGCTGTTGTTCTGCTGCCGCCAGTTCATTCCTGGCCTCCTGATATTGCTCAAAAACCGGGGTTAAACTATGCAGCCAGTGCAAGTGCCGGGAAGCCTGGTAGCGCTCCGCTTCCTTATCGGTTTCGGCCTGGTAGGCTTCTTGAGCCGCCTTGTTTTGCATTTTGAGCTGCTCCAACTCCATAGCTGCTTTTCTGTGCTCGATCTGGATCTGTTTATATTCCGTCTGGCGTTGGTTGAGGCTATTTTCCAGAGCAGCCAGCAGCAAGGCCTTCCTGCCCTTTTCCAGGATCCGCCGCTGCCTTTCGATATCATCTTTTTGCAAAGACAATTGCTCTAGCTCATGCCGGGCTTCAGCGCAGGCCTTAAAAAGCTGCGCTATCCTTTTAGCCTGGCCCAGGGCCTCGGCGGCCCCAGCCAAATCCTTTGTAATCTGCTCCAACTGTTTCCTGTCGGAGGCGATAACACCGATTTCCTTATCAATGGCCATCCGTAATTCTTCAGTTGAGGTGCAAGCGTGCTCCTGAAGAAGTTCTGCTTTTTTGGCTTCGATTCGCAAAGCCAGGTCTTCCACGGTTTTGGCCTGCTCTTTAAAATAGGCTTCGATACGGCTGTACAGGCCGGTTTGGAACAAAACCTGCATAATGGCCTGACGTTCTTTAGAATCAGCCATCAAGAGGCGGCGAAACTGTCCCTGGGGCAGCATCACCACCTGACGAAACTGGTCGCTCCTGAAGCCCAGCAATTTCTGAATCATTTCATTTACCCGGTTCCAGCCGCTGGCCAGGGCAACTTCCTGCGGTTTCTGATTTTCGTCGGGGCTGATATCATAAAAGACCGCATGTTGAGGCTCCTCGGCGGTGCCTGTGCCTCGTCTGCTTGGACGCAGCTGGCGCGGTCTTCTCTGTACCCGGTAAGTTTTATCGGCCAGGGAGAAATCGAATTCCACTTCAGTTAGGCTGTCCTGAGCAGCGAAGTCGCTGCGCATATCAGCGCCGGAACGTTCCGCCCCGCTGCTTTCCCCGTAGAGGGCAAAGCAGATAGCGTCCAGGATAGTGGTCTTACCTGAACCGGTAGGGCCATGGATCAGGAAAAAGGAGCGCCCTTGCAAGAGGCCAAAATCCACCTCATGAGTACCCACAAAGGGTCCAAAAGAGGTTATTTTCAACAATAGCGGCCGCATCTTCAGTCCCCCCTTTCCTTTTCGTAAAATTTGTCGACGAGGCGGGCCACCACTCCTTGCTCCGGCTCGGAGAGGCAATTTCCCGTAACCTGCTGGTAAAAAGATCTAAACAAATCGACCTCGGTAAGGTTTCGAAAATCCCTTTCACCACCCAGCCCCGCGGGTACCTGGTGCAAAACCGGGCGCTGCAATTCCACGATGTGAGGAAAAACTTGGCGCAGTTTGCCCATAGGGTCTAATAAGGCACCCTCATCGAGGAGCACCACCTTGATATAATCATCGCTTCTATCGCTGGTGAGGATTTCCTCAAGGTTCCCTTCTATGCAGCGCAATTCCCGGCGCGGACTCAAAGCAATGTTTTCACCCTTCATTAATTCCCCGTTCTGGTCGATCTCCAGCAAGGTTACACCTTTGCGATGCTCAGCCTCGGCAAAGGAATATTTAAGCAGCGACCCGGCATAACAAACCTTTTCATTGCCTATGTATTGCGGGCGGTGCAGGTGGCCCAGGGCGCAGTAATTGAATAGCTCCAAAAGATTTGCCGAAACGCATCCAGCCCCGCCCACCGCACTTAGGGGCCGCTCTGATTCGCTTTCCACTCCCCCGCTGATGAAAGCGTGGGCAACCGCGATCTTTCGGGCTGAAGCCGGCAGGGTGGAAGTTATGTAATCTATCATGGCTGCCATTGCGCTGTGGTGGTCATGGATAGACTGGTCTCCTGTAAAATTACGGACAAAGGCCGGTTCGCTATAAGGAAGCGGGCAAAAGTATACCGGACCGTACTCGTCATATAATGGAATCGGTTGCCACAGGCCGTTTAAGGGGCCGACCATATAAAGCTGCTGCTGGGTAAGCATGTGCTGCGCAAAGCCTATCCGCTCCGGGTTGTCGTGATTGCCTGCAATCACGATAACGGGTATGCACAGGTCCTGACAAATCCTGGTCAACACCGTGTTGAGCAGACTGACAGCTTCGGCGGAAGGCTGGGAACGGTCAAATACGTCTCCGGCTATAATAACTGCATCGACTCCGCTCTCCCCCGCAAGGTTGACCAACTGTTCCAAAACATGGGCCTGTTCTTCGATAAGATTGTATCCATGAAAAGAACGGCCCAGATGCCAATCGGCACTGTGCAATATGCGCAACTTCTCCACCTCCTATTGGTAGGTTAAACATAGCTGGCAATTTAGTCCAGTCTAACTCCATTCGATGACACTATTTTGTCACCACAAAGCCAATAATTAAGCAGTCTAAATGTCTTGCGGAGATTATCGGTGCAGTTTCAGCAGGCATTTTATTGCTGCAGTTTCGTAGCGTGGCATTATGGGCGCACAATGATAAAAGCCCTCACCATGTGAAGGCTTTTAGCTGACTTTTTTAACGCTATGGCGGAGAAGTTTTCGAAACACTGGGTCCAAGATCTTAAATAACCTAGTCTATCCGAAACCAAAAAACCTGAAAAAGGAATTAAGGAAGTTCTCTCCAAACCTAAGCAAGTTTTAAACCTAACCGAAACTGATGGGAACCAAAAACTAAGGGCTACAACCAATGACTTTAAGACAGTATACCTTTACTCCTCCGCCATTGCACTTTTATTATAACCTGTGCCGGCAACTAAAACAATACCCGGAATAGTCTTAATTATTTTCCAGCGCAGTCAGAAGTTGACTGGCGTTCAGTCCTCCGCTAGATATTAACACGACTGTTGCGGATAACGGCTGGAAAGATTTTGTTGTTGGGCGACAACGTGGATTGGAACCGGCCCCTCATCCTGATGCGGGGCTATTTCCAACCTGGCCCTTAATCCGTATCTTCCTTTGGTTGATCATTTCATCTGGATCTCATTTTGTCCCGACTCCGCCCCCCTGGCAACCACATCACATGCTGCTGAACGATGATAGCTTTTCCCCGTTAAATTTGGTTTATCTTAAAAAAGACTTGCCTCCGATTCCCTGTATTTTATGAGTTCCAAAGGCATCCTATGGTCCGGACAAGGATACCATAAACCGGGTAAATTCACCTGGTTTACTCTCTGCACTGATTTGCCCTCCATGAGCCTCGACAATCGCTTTGGCAATGGCCAGGCCGATACCAGAACCTCCGGTTTCCCGGGTGCGTGACCGATCTGCCCGGTAGAAGCGCTCGAAAATATGGGGAAGATCCTCAGGGGCAATCCCTGCCCCGGTATCTTTGACTGTCAGAACCCCCCGGTTTTCTTCCCGGGTTACCATTACCTCCACTCGATCACCGGCGGCGGTATATTTAAGGGCATTCGAAATGAGGTTTACTGCTACCTGCTTAAGCTTATCCCGGTCAGCCAGCACCATGACGGTCTCCCCGTGGAAGTCGAGGTGAACCCCGTTGTTTGTGAAGTCGGCCTCGAATAGTCTTATAACCTCTTGCGTCAGATGACTGAAATCAATAGACTCTTCATGCAGCACCAGATTTTCACTATCATACCTGGCCAGGGTTTCCAAATCCCCCACCATGCGGTTGATTCTCAAGATTTCTTCATGACAGCTCTTTAAGCGGTCCGAATCGGCTGCCCAAATACCGTCGATCATGGCCTCTATATGGCTCTGCAGGGTGGCCAGGGGGGTTCTCAGCTCATGGGCTACATCCGCGGTGAGGCGTTTCCTCAGCAGTTCTTGTTTCCCCAAACCGGCGGCCAGATCATTTACGGTATCGGTAAGGTGGTCTATTTCGATAATATTGGACGGTTTAACAGGCCGGGTTTTATATGCGCCTCGTCTCATGTCTTGAGCGGTTTTTACAGCTTGAGTTATAGGCAGGCTCAAACGCTTGGCAGTGAGGATGCCTGCAATTAAGGCCATAACCAGGGCTAATACGCCTGCTATGAGCAGAACCTGGTTCAAAGTACTGATAAATGCCAGATCATTATCGCTGAAATAGTATGGTCCATAATAGCCGATCGCTACCCCGCCGACAACCTCGGACTCCTGCTGCAGCGGATATTCATTAACAACATAACTGCCCTGGAAATCTGGATAACGGCTGAGCATATTCTGCGACATATGGTTGATCATTTGAATGCAGAGTCCGTTGTTGTGCAGAGTGGCATCCCATACGGTATTACCCTGGTTGTCCGTAACTCTGACAATCATACCCTGCTCCAGGGCCTCTATTCCGATCTGTTCTATAGTGGCCTGGTTCCACAAGTTTTCTTTACGGTGATACTGCTGGCTGATCAGACCCACAATTCTGCTGTTTTCTTTTTCCTGTTGCTTGACAATATAATGACTGAACTGTTTTTCTATAAGCAAATTGGTCAGTATGCTGATAAAAGCCACCAGAAACAGGGAAATGCAAATATGAGATATGGTCAAGCGGGTTCTCAGTCTTAACTTCAAATCATTCACCACCGAATCTGTAGCCGACTCCATGGACGGTCAAAATATAACCGGGGTTCTTGGAATCCTCCTCAATCTTCTGCCTGAGATTTTTTATGTGAGTATCGATAATGCGGTCATAGCCTTCGAAATCCTCGCCAATGACCAATCGGATCAGTTCTTCCCGGGTGAATACCTTTTTGGGGTATTTCAGCAATGTGGCGAGCAATTTAAATTCGTTCGGAGTCAGGTTGACCGCTATCCCTCCCTTTTTCACTTCATGCCGCGTAAAATCTACGACCAGGTCTCCTTTACTAAATGACATTATATTAGCCAGAGGGACGGTATCCGGGCCGCTTCTGCGCAGCAGTGCTCTTACCCGGGCGGTAAGCTGCCTGGGGCTGAAGGGTTTGGTAAGATAATCATCAGCGCCGATATCCAGGCCATGAATGATATCAGGTTCTTCAATTTTTGCCGTAAGCATGATGATAGGGACTCGCGATTGCTTGCGCAGCCGGCGGCAAATCTCCTCTCCGCTCATATCCGGCAGCATCAAATCCAATATAACCAGAGCGGGTTGAACCTTCTCAAACGCTTCTAACGATTGTTCTCCGTTGAAAGCGGTATAAACCTCGTAACCGCTTCGCTCCAGGTATGATTTGATCACTTCAGTGATCTTGACTTCATCGTCAATAATCAAAATCTTGTTGGGATGATTCAATATAAGCCCCCCATATCAGTGAAAGGCGAGCTGTATTAAAAACTCGCCTTTCCTCACCAGCTGCTCGTGCCGCTTCTCTTCTCCTCATTATCCCTTTTCCTTTGGCGTTTTATCAGCTTCTAAATCCGGTTTTTTGACCGCAGCTACCGCATGTTCTTTAGCCTTGCCAACCGGGGGATCGGTAATATGCGACTGCTCCGGATTTAGGTTTGCATCATTGTTGTCATGATCTTTCCGGTTGGGATCATAGCGCTTCAAACTGAGGGAATTGGTTACAACCGAAACTGAACTAAAAGCCATGGCGCCGCCAGCGATTATGGGATTCAACATTCCCAGGGCAGCAAAAGGAATACCGATGATGTTGTAAATAAAAGCCCAGAACAGGTTCTGCTTGATTTTGCGCATGGTCTGCCGGGAAAGCCTGATAGAAGCCGGAATGGTTCTGAGATCTCCTCTCATCAATGTTATGTCGGCAGCCTCCATGGCTACATCAGTGCCGGTCCCCATAGCCATGCCTATATGAGCTGTAGCCAGAGCCGGAGCATCGTTGATGCCGTCTCCCACCATTGCCACCGTTTTTCCAGCGGCTTTGAGCCTTTCCACCTCTTCGGCTTTATTTTCGGGGAGAACCTCGGCCAGGACATGATCAATGCCGACCTGCCGGGCGATGGCCGCAGCGGTGCGCAGGTTGTCTCCGGTAATCATATAAACCTCGATGCCCATGTTCTGCAGGTCACTTATCGCCTCCCGCGAGTTTTCCTTGACGGTATCGGCTACCGCGATGATAGCCTCCAGTCTGCCGTCAACAGCCATCAGCATAGCGGTCTTGCCCTGATCCTCCAGGCCGCTTATCGATGTTTCTACGGGTTCAACCGCAATGCCGTTTTCAGTCAGAAGCTTTCGGGTCCCCAGATAGATCTCGCGCCCGTCCATAACGGCTTTTACTCCCTTGCCGGGAATAGCCTCAAAACTGTCCGGGTCTTGCACTTGCTGATATGCCTCTTTGCCTTTTTCATAGATGGTCGCCCCCAGGGGATGTTCTGAGGCTTTTTCCGCCCGGGCGGCCAAACGCAGCAAGTCATCCTGATCCAATTCTCCCCGGGCTATGATATCGGTTACTTCCGGTTTGCCTTTAGTTATGGTGCCGGTTTTGTCCAAGACCACAACATTGAGCTTGTAAGCCATTTCCAGATGCTCCCCGCCCTTTATGAGAATACCCTTTTCCGCCCCTTTTCCGGTGCCGACCATAATCGCGGTGGGCGTGGCCAATCCCAGGGCGCAGGGGCAGGCGATAACCAGGACCGCAACCGCGCTGATCAACGATTTATTAATTCCCGCACCGGATAAGTACCAGGCTAAAAAGGTTATGACCGCGATAGCCAGGACAACCGGAACAAATACTCCGGCCACCCGATCGGCGATCTGCTGAATGGGTGCTTTAGAGCCTTGAGCATCTTCAACCATCTTGATTATCTGTGCCAGGGCGGTATCCCTGCCCACCCTGGTGGCTTCGAATTTAAAGGCGCCGAATTTGTTGATGGTGGCGCCGTAAACCAGGTCACCGGCCTTTTTATCAACCGGCAGGCTTTCTCCGGTAAGCATGGACTCGTCCAGAGCCGAATTTCCTTCAGTGATTTTTCCATCAACAGGTACTTTTTCCCCTGGTCTGACAATGATTATTTCGCCCAGTTCAACCTCTTCAACAGGAATATCAAGTTCTTCGCCCTCCCTAATAACCCGGGCGGTTTTAGCCTGCAACCGGGCCAGTTTTTTGATGGCTTCAGAGGTTCTTCCTTTAGCCACTGCCTCCAAATACTTGCCCAGCAGGATCAGCGTTATTATTATGGCAGAGGCCTCGAAATACAGGTTCTTCATCATCCCTTGAGGCACCACTTCGAAGAACACATTGTACAGGCTGAAAAAATAGGCCGCCGATGTCCCCATGGCAATCAATACGTCCATATTGGCACTTCCCGACCTCAAGGCGAAATATGATTGTTTATAGAATCGGGCCCCAATCACGAATTGCACCGGTGTGGCAATTACCCATTGAAAATAGGGGTTATGCAAAAACGTTACGATGGGGTTGTGGATTCTAAATAAGCTCAAAACCATGGCTACAACCAGGGGCAGGCTAAGAACTGCGGAGGTTGTCAGCAGCCAGCGCAATGACCTGATTTCTTTATCCTTCTCTTCCTGGGCCCGGTCTGCACTGATATCCTCAACCCGTTCAGCGTTATAGCCCAGGTTCTGAATACTCCGTATCATCTCGCTTACCCTGACCTGTCCGGGCCGGTATGATACCATGGCCTTTTCGGTGCTCAGGTTTACACTGGCCCGGGTCACCCCCTCCAGGCTGTTCAGTTTTTTCTCTATACGGGCGGCACAGGCTGCACAGGTCATACCGGATATTTGCAAAGTGGCCTGTTCATCCAAATTTTCGGGGATCACATCATATCCCAGCTTCTGCACCACCTGGTCAATTTGCTCTCTCTTCAGCTTATTTTCGTCATAGTTAACCGTCGCTCTTTCCAAAGCCAGGTTGACATTTACCGATTCTACGCCTTCAATCTTCTTCAAACCTTTTTCTATCCTGGCAGCACAGGCGGCACAACTCATGCCTGATATCTTTAGGGATTCTTGGTGCATTCTGGTGCCCCTCCTTTATTTAAACTGAATAGCACGTAACTAAACAAGTGCTTATATTGCTGAGTTTCCATTCTTTCCGAATCCGCCATTACTTGTAGACTTATAACCGCAGCATCCGCTTAGGGATGAATCGGAGGCCGTGCCAGCCGTACCTTTTGCACAGCAGCCACCGCTGGAGAATGATGCGCCAGGCGGTGGGGCCAAATCCTTCTCGGTTACATTTGAAATATCATCGACAACGGTTATGGTACTGGTGATCATGCCCATCCAGCAAGTGTAAGTGATCTTTCCAGACTCCTGGGGGGTAAACTCTATTACATTATCCCCCGGGACCAATTCTTTCTGCCGGTTATATTTCGGTATTGTAACCGGATTGTTGCATCCGTTTAGATCGCGTGCGTCAGCTTTAATAGTCCACCTTACCGGTATGCCTTTTTGAACCACGATAGGTTGATAACGCCCCACCTGCAGTGTGGTCTCCACGACCTGCGACTCTCCCTCCTCAATGACGGCGATGTTTCCGGTTCGGGAAACTTCCGGTGAGGCGTAAGCCAGATTGATTCCGGACAGGTTTAACCCCCGGCTTAATATTAATATACCAAGAAGCATGACCAGTACGCCACTTACCTGTAGCATACGCTGCTTAAATATACTGCCCAAAAAGGAAGTGACCGCACCCAGTCCAAACATTAAAGGGACTGTCCCCAGGCTGAAAAACAGCATGGATAATGCCCCAACCCAGGCGCTTCCGGTTCCCAGGGCATACAACTGCATGGCCTGCAGCGGCCCGCATGGCATGAGCCCGTTCAGCAAGCCGATATAAAATGGCCCACGCCGCTTATTCTTATTATTCCGGTTCAGTAATTCGCTTAACCTTTTGGGCATGCGGGGATTCAACCTGCGCAGCCCGGGGAATATGTTCAGCATATTGAGACCCATGATAGCCATCAATATGCCGACAATGACAGCTACCAATCCCTTGGCTGAACCCGGCAAGGCAATAATTGAGCCCAGCCCTCCTGCCAGGCCGCCTATAATGGTGTACGATGTCACCCGGCCCAGATTATACATCAGGCTGGGGCTGATCGGTTTGGTTTTGCCGGCTTCAGTTTCGGGCAGGCTGCAGCCCGCCGTACATTGGGAAATATTGATGCCGCCGCACATGGCCAGGCAATGCACCGAAGTTATCAAACCCACCACAAACAACAGGCCATATCCCATGTTCTGTTTAATTTGAGGCAGGAATGCAAAGCCAAACGTATTGTTTACTACCAGGTATGCTGCCAGGAATATAACAGCGATCCCCAGCAATTGGGCGGACGACAGCTTCCCGTTGTTGTTCTGCGCGAGCTTGGTATGGCCTGGACTCTGCGCTTCCTTTTCGACCGCATAATCGAGCTTTTCCAGGCACTGAATAATCTGCTGGAGTTCAACCAGCTCAGGGTCATATTTGATCAAGAGCCGCGCAGTATTATAATTGGCCCGGGCTTTAATTACACCCGGTAAAGCCCGCAACGCGCTCTCTATCCGCATCTCACAGTTATTGCAGTGCATGCCTGCTATGGTCAGTGTTTTATCGATCAATTCCGGTTTCATATAATTAACCGCTCCCTGATACTATTTGCCGGTGAAATTAAACCTCCGGATTGTTGCAGGGTTTTTATCCTTCCGTCAATTTCATGCCTAATTGTAGGGCAAAAATGTGAAGATTATATGAAGGCCGCCACCTCCGGTACAGTTCTGCCGGGGCCTCACCTGTATAAAGAATAGGGGCTTGTTAGCCCCTATTCCATAAACCATTTGACGCTGATGAGTGATTCGTTATTTTTCAGACGCAAGTTCAATCATCTTTTCCAGAGCAACTGCAGCCTGCCGTGCAATGTTGCCTGGCACGGTTATCGGGGTCTCCAGGTCGTCGATTGAATACTTGATCTTGCTCAAGGTAATGCTCTTCATATTGGGACAAATTAATTCTTTAGAGGCCAGAATCAACTGCTTTTCCGGGCACTGCTTCTGAATGGCATGAAAGATGCCCGACTCTGTGCCGATGATAAATATCTTTTCATCAGACTTAACCACTTTGTTCAGTATGCCGGCGGTGCTGCCCGCATAATCGGCCAACTGAACCACTTCCGGGTCGCACTCCGGGTGCACCAGTACCAGGGCTTCGGGGTGTTCAGCTTTGAGCTTTATAATCTCATCTTTGGTAACCACCGCGTGGATCGGGCAAGCAGAATCATAAGCCGTTATTTCGCGGTCCAGTCCCCGGGCAATGTTCCTGGCCAGGTTCTGGTCGGGCACGAAGTAGATTTTTTTATCTTCCGGCAGGCGGCTGATAATCTTTTCGGCATTGGAAGAGGTCACACAAACATCGCTGACCGCTTTTACCTCTGCCGGGGTATTGACATAAGTTACCACCAGGGTGTCCGGATGCAGTTCCCGGTAGGTTCGAATGTGCTCAGCCGATATACTGTTGGCCATCGGACAGGTGGCCGCGGGTTCAGGCGACAAAATAATCTTATCCGGGCAAAGGATGGCTGCGGTTTCGGCCATAAAGTCCACTCCTGCCACCAGTATGATTTCGCTTTCAGAATCGCGGGCAGCCAGGGCCATAGCATATGAATCACCTACAAAATCCGCGATTTCCTGTACCTCCGAGCGCTGATAGTAATGCGCGATTATATATATGGACTTTTCCTGTTTTTTTCTAAGAATCTCTTCTTTTAATTGCTGTTTTTCTGTCTTATTCATTTATGTCCCGCCCTTCTAAAAGACTCTTTCCGGATGTATGCAGACATTTAAATATTCCATCCGGGCAAAATCGATAAACCCCTATATATTTTGTCCTATAGACAATATCTTCTGACGATCACACAACGCCGCATCCGGCCGCAGGCAGCCAAATTGAATGTATCTGCTTATAACCTGCGCGGCCAAAGGCAGCCCTTGAGCATTAAATATAATCAAGTTTACACTATAATTCCTATAAAGATGATAGTATATAGATTAGCAGGAATCAAGCCGTTAATGAGGATGTTTGCCGTCAACCATAACAGATAATAATAGTGACAGGAAACATCACAGGCTTAAAACATAGTACTATCCGTGTTGTCAAGCTGTCAAGCTATCAAAGAAAGGAATGAGTCTTTGTCAACAAAGGTTTTTGTGGCCATGAGCGGTGGAGTGGACAGTTCAGTCGCGGCCCTTTTGCTCAAAAAGCAGGGATTCGAGGTGACCGGCATCACCATGCAGATCTGGCCGGCGGAAAAAGACCGGCATAAAACCTGCTGCGGCCTCGATGCGATCAGTGACGCCCGCAAGGTAGCATGGAAACTGGATATACCTCATTATGTGATGAATTTCCGCGCCGAGTTTACATCCCGGGTGGTGGACACTTTCTGCCGGGAATACCTGGCGGGCAGAACCCCCAACCCCTGCATCGACTGCAACCGCTATATAAAATTTGATACTTTCCGCAGGAAAGCCTTGGGTGTGGGGGCTGATTTCATCGCAACCGGTCATTATGCGCAGAATATATATGATGCAGAGAGTCAAAAACACCGCCTGTTTACGGCCGGGGATAAAAAGAAAGACCAGAGCTACGCACTTTACAGCCTTACTCAGGAACAATTGAAAACTACGCTTTTTCCCCTGGGTCATTTAAATAAAGACGAGGTTAGGACTTTAGCACGGGAGGCTGGTCTTATAGTGGCTGATAAAGCAGACAGCCAGGAGATATGTTTTGTAGAAAAGGGTTCATATGCTGATTTTGTTGAACAGTATTTGAATCACAAGCCCGGCTGCGGCCCTATCGTCGATAATAGCGGCGCCAGGCTGGGCACGCACTCCGGTATATACCGTTATACCATCGGTCAGCGCAAGGGGCTGGGCTTAGCCCTGAGCTATCCGGCCTTTGTGACAGGCCTCCAACCCGAGAGCAATACGGTCACTGTAGGCAAGAATCAGGAATTGTTCAAAAGCGGCTTGCGGGCTGATCAGGTCACCTATATTTCTGGGGAAGCACCCCGAGATGCCCTGGCGGTAGATGTCAAGATCAGGTATTCCGCTCCGGCCGTCCCCGCACTGCTTAACCCATTGAGACCAGACCAGGTGGAGATCAAATTCGAACAGCCTCAGCGGGCCATAACCCCGGGTCAGGCAGCGGTGTTTTACCAGAAAAATGAAGTCATTGGCGGGGGTATTATCGTAGCTCCCCTATAGTTGAATAGAGCTGCCGATAGGGTCCTTTAATAAGTGACTCGAAGTGAATATTTTTCTTTGCAATCGATGGGGTTAGGATTATAATTATACATATGAACAGTTGTTCATATGTATAATTATTGGGAGGGATAAAGATGGCAGATTTTGATCGTTTTGATCGCTGCGAAGTCACGTGTATACATGAAGAAGCCGTTTCCGCTGTAAGGCAGGTCATGATAAGCGATGATGTGGCCCAGTCCCTGGCTGACATATTTAAGACCCTGGCTGACAGCACCCGGGTAAAGATGTTGTTTGCCTTAATGCACCGGGAACTGTGCGTTTGCGACCTGGCCGCGGTAATCAGGGCATCCGAATCTTCTGTCTCCCATCAGTTGAGAATACTGCGCACCAACAAACTGGTGAAGTTTCGCCGTGACGGCAAAATACTTTATTACTCCCTAGCTGATGATCATGTTAAGACCCTTTTCAAACAGGGCCTGGAACACGCCAGTCATGATGAAGCCTGGGCGGCCCAATTTCTTGATTTCATAAAGTAATTGCAATACTTATACCTTAACTTTTCATAATAAAGGAAGTGTTATTTATGGGTGAAGCCATTGAGATAAAAGATCTGGATATCGCTTGCAGCTTGTATATAAAAGGCCTGGATTGCCCTGATTGTGCGGCTAAGGTCGAAAAGGCCGTCAAAATGATACCGGGTGTATCACGAGCTACACTGGCCTTCCCCTTGGGAAAACTGAATGTTGCTTTTGACGCTGCACAAACCGGGATTGAAGAGATATTAGAAAAGGTTCAGACCCTGGGTTATGATGCACAATGGGAAGCCGGGGATGGTGGGGACAACCGTTCTACCACACTGTGCATTGCCGGTATGGATTGTGCCGACTGTGCAGCTAAATTGGAAAGGCATATCAGTTCACTCCCGGGAGTTCAAAAGGTAAATGTTAATTTTGGTGCCTCCAAACTTACCGTCACCCATCAGAGTCCAGTCCAAGAAATAATAGACACAATCAGGAATATGGGATATGAGGGAGAGATTGATCAGCCTTTGCAACCCAGGAAAGAGCATCCTTATTGGAAGCGTAATCAGTATGTTGTACCCACAGGCATTTCTATGTTCATGCTGGCAATGGGGATTATTGCTGAAAAAATGGGGATGCCTGGACTGATACCTACCGGCCTGTTCATAGCCGGAATCGTGCTGGGCGGATTTCTCCCAGCAAAAAATGGCATAGCGGTCTTAATTAATGCCCGGGAACTGGATATGAATATTCTTATGTCAATAGCTGTCATTGGAGCTGCGGCCATTGGAGAATTCGAGGAGGCCGTAGCAGTGGTCTTCCTTTTCTCCCTGGGAAATGCCCTGCAGGGCTACACCCTTGACAGGACCCGCAATTCAATCCGCACTTTAATGGATCTCACCCCCAACCAGGCTCTGGTTGCCCGCAATGGTGAGGAGATGACTTTACCGGTTGACGATATTGTCATCGGCGATATCATCATTGTCAGACCGGGAGAAAGGATTGCTATGGACGGAAAGGTTGTAGATGGCTTTTCCTCGGTAAACCAGGCTTCTATAACCGGCGAGTCGGTGCCGGTCGAAAAAACCGTGGGCAGTGAGGTCTATGCCGGCACCATTAATGAGCGTGGTTCTCTGCAGATCGAGGTTACTCGCCTGGCTAAAGACAACACCATAGCCAGGATAATTACCATGGTGGAAGATGCTCAGGGACAACGAGCCCCTTCTCAGCAGTTCGTAGAGAGATTTGCCAAGTATTATACCCCTCTGGTTATCATCGGGGCAGCTCTGGTGGTAGCTGTCCCTACTCTCTTTATGGGCCAGCCTTTTCAGAAATGGTTTTATGAGGCTATGGCCATGCTCTTGGTAGCCTGCCCCTGTGCACTGGTCATATCCACCCCGGTATCCATTGTGGCAGCAATAGGCAGTGCGGCTCGGAATGGGGTTCTGGTCAAGGGTGGTCTCTATCTGGAAGAGGCCGGCGCGCTCTCAGTAATCGCCTTCGACAAGACCGGCACCCTGACCCGGGGGAAACCTCAGGTGACCGATGTGATAACCATCAATGGCATTACGGAGGATGAAGTGCTGTCAATATCGGCAGCCATTGAATCCAGATCAGAGCACCCTTTGGGGGAGGCCATACTTAAATATGCCCGCCAAAAAGAGCTGGACATTCCTGTGGTAAGCAGCTTCGAAGCGGTTTGGGGAATGGGGGCTACAGGCCAGGTTGATGGCGTACCGTATCAGATAGGTAATGTGAAATTCTTCAGAGATAATTATGCCGAAATCCATCAGGTGGAAGAAAAGATCGCAGCTTTGCAGAATCAGGGCAAAACCGTCATGGTACTGGGGCAAGGCGGCAAGATCCTGGGGCTTATCGCCGTGGCTGATATTCTCAGGGACAACAGCCGTCAAGCTATTCAGCAGCTGAAAAAACTGGGCATTAAGAAAACCGTGATGCTTACCGGAGACAATGAGATAACCGCCGGGGCCATAGCATCTCAGGCCGGAGTAAATGAATACCGGGCCGACCTGCTTCCGGGGGACAAAGTGGATGCCATGAAGGAACTTTTGTCCAAATGCGGCAAGGTTGCCATGGTGGGAGACGGGGTGAATGACGCCCCGGCCATGGCCATTTCAACCGTTGGCATAGCCATGGGGGTAGCAGGAACCGACACCGCTCTGGAGACGGCGGACATCGCCTTGATGGCGGATGATTTGACCAAATTATCCTATGCCATAAAACTGAGCCGCCAGACCTTGAACATCATTAAGCAAAACATCGCTTTCGCCCTTTTGATCAAGGGGTTGATTCTTTTGCTGGTTATTCCCGGATGGCTGACCCTCTGGCTGGCGGTAGTTGGTGATATGGGCAGTTCTCTCTTGGTCACCCTTAACGGGATGAGGCTTTTGGGAGTGAAACAGGCCAAATAAAATGACGCTTTGGCATTGCAGGTTAATAAGGCCCGCTCCGTTCCGTTTGAAATAGGTTGGAGCGGGCCTTTGCTGCGGGCTGATTCAATGGCCGGATATTTTAATGACGGGGTTTGCCGCTCTGCCCGCCCAAAAGCCACAGCAAGGGGGCATTTCGCACACAGTAAACGGCGGCCGCCGTTATAGCTACAGTCAGCAAATATAGCGTGATCATACCCCCCGCTCCTTCCCAGGCGCCAGGGATGCCCAATTTATGGACTATACGCTGTAAGAAAAGCAAGACTACGGGGTGGGAGAGATAGATCAGGAAGCTCTGCCGGGAAAACCAGTCAGTGAATGGCAGTCCCTCAAGGCCGTATTTCAAGGTCAGGCTATAAAAGAACAGGAAGGACATGATGGCATAGATCATGATGGTGGGCTTTCCAGAGGAGGCATAACTTTCGGTGACATGGCTGTCCCACAATAATACGGCCAGGCTGGCTGTCCATAGCATTGCCCAGCTGAGCCAACCTGAAGCCAGGGTGGGTTCTATCCGGGCTTTGAATCGAGCCATGTACATTCCCAGGCCAAAATAGCCGATCCATATGGGGAAGGCCACCAGATATATCTGGGGATAGGCGACACTGGGCAGAGCATGCCTGCCTATGGTGTTCATATATAAGATCATCTGACAGAACAGACACAGTGCCAGAAGTGAAATCAAAAAGCTTGAAGGGTGTTTTTGCATCCAGGCCTTGAGCAGAGGGTATAACAGGTAGCACTGTATGATGATGACCATGAAATAAAGGTGGTATGCACCGGTGCCCCACAGGAGATGCTTTCCCACTGCCGTTAAAAGGAGCAGCCCATCGGGCCAGGTATGAAGCATATATTGAGTCACCAGGGAGTAAAACAAGGTCCATAACACATAAGGCCACAGGATTTTGCCGAAGCGCTTGCGGTAGAAAAGGACCACCGGCTCCCTGCGAGCCGAGATCATATCCTGAAAATACAGCAGATAGCCTGATATAATAATGAACATGGGCACCGCAAAGCGCACCACCTGATTAGAAAACAAACCCCACCGGGATGCTCCGGCATAATCAGCTGTTACATGTATGCCGATGACCGCCAGTGTGGCCAGGACCCTTAAGATATCGAATACATACAACCGTCCCTGCATATTGCCCCGCCTTATCAAACACTGCCTCTATTGTAGCACTGCCGCCAGGGGTTTTCATCCTCCAGACGGCAGGGTAAAGCATTATTAATCAATCGCGTGGGAATTCCGGCAAGACTGCAGGCGATTCTCTTAACATATACGGGGCACATGCTCCCCTTCCAGCGCACTTAGAATGCGTTTGGCCCCCAGTTCTGTCTCCAACAACACCATACCGGGATGATTGCCTTTCACCTCTCCAATGATCTCAGCTCCACTGGTCTCAGGGATCTGCCGGAGTTCCCTCACCATATCCTGTATTTGTTCCGGTCCGGCAAAAATGACCATTTTCCCTTCATTAGCCATATACAGGGGATCCATCCCCAGCATATCACATGCCCCCCGCACCACCGGCGAAACCGGAATACGTCTTTCTTCAACTACGATTCCCATCTGGGCTTGATCCGCGATCTCGTTAAGTACAGTGGCCAACCCTCCGCGGGTAGGATCGCGCATACAGCGGATCTGCCCGGGGAACATGGAAGTCAGGCTGTTGATGCGGTAAAGAGCGGCACAGTCACTTACCGCTGGAGTGGAAAAGGCCAGCCCTTCACGCTGGGCCAATATAGCCAGTCCGTGATCCCCCACCTGTCCGGTTACGATGATCTGGTCTCCGGACTGTATACGACGGGGATGAAGCGGTGTTTCCGATTCCAGTACGCCAATACCGGTAGTATTGATGAAAACCTGGTCAGCGCTGCCCTTTTCCACCACTTTGGTATCGCCGCTCACCAGCTGCACCCCGGCCAGGCGGGCAGTTTCCGCCATTGAAGCGGCTATCTGTTTCAGCTGCCGGATGGAAAAACCTTCTTCGATGATAAAGGCCGCGGTCAGGTACAGGGGGCGGGCTCCGCAGGCCACCAGATCATTTACGGTTCCGCACACCGCTAACTTGCCAATATCTCCTCCCGGGAAAAATACCGGGGTGATGACGAAAGAATCTGTCGAGACCGCAATCCTGCTCAATGGCAGTTGTATTGTGGCGCCGTCTAACATGTCATCCAGATATGGATTGCTCCAGTTTTGTTTGAAAATCTCCTCTACCAGGCGGTGACTCAACAAACCTCCGCTGCCGTGGGCCAGCAGGACACGTTCATCTTTCAATTTATTCTCTTCCTTTCATAGGAGCGTAACGATAATGCGCCGCACAAGCCCCTTCCTGCGACACCATACACGGGCCCACCGGATTCAGCGGGGTACAGGTTTTGCCAAACAGGGCGCATTGCGCTGGGGAGATTTTGCCGGTCAAGATGCCGCCGCAGGCACATCCTTTGATGGTTTTTTCTTCTATTTCCGGGATGCTGAAGCGGCGGCAGGCATCGAAATGCGCATAGCTGTCGCGTATGGTCAGACCGCTGCCGGGAATGGCCCCCAAGCCCCTCCAACGCGCAGTTACCGGCTGAAATACCCTGGACAGTAGTTTTTGGGCAATGGGATTGCCATTGGGTTTTACCACTCGTCTATATTGAATTTCCGCTCTGGCCTGACCGCTTATAATCTGCCGCATCAACATGTAGATGCCTTCCAGGATGTCTTCATCCCCGAAGCCGGTGATCACACAGGGCTTGTGGTATTTACTCACCAGTTCATCATAAGGACCAAGGCCGATAACCAGCGACACATGGCCCGGGCATATCAGTCCGTCCAATTGCATCTGGGCATCGGAGAATATTACTTCTAAAGCCGGAGGTACGATTTTATGCAGCGACAATACAGAAAAATTGTTTACCTTGAGCCTCTGGGCCTCAACAATGGTATGTGCCACCGTCGGTGCGGTGGTCTCGAAACCGATACCCAGAAAAACCATCTCTCGTTGAGGATTCTCCCTGGCCAGTTGCAGGGCGTCCAGGGGGGAATACACCACCCGGACATCCGCGCCCCGGCTGCGGCACTCCTGCAGGGAGGTCTCGCTTCCCGGAACCCTCATCATATCCCCGAAGGTTAATAGTGTAACTTCCGGATTTCTGGCCAGTTGAATCACCCTATCGATATCGCTCTGTGAAGTCACGCAGACCGGGCATCCCGGCCCCGATAACAGTCGGATATTCTCGGGCAGCAGATCACGCATGCCGGCGCGGGCGATAGCCATGGTATGGGTTCCGCACACCTCCATGAGGGCGGCCGGTTTAGCGAAGCTGCGTATTTCCTGCAACAGGCGGTTATTATAGGCGTTATCAGTTTTCATAAGCTTCTCCCAGTTTCCGCAATTCCAAGAGCCATCCCATAGTCTCCTCGGCTTCATTCTCATCTATGATTTGCATGGCAAAGCCGGCATGGATCAATACATACTGACCCGGAACAACATCAGGGGTCATGGCGATGCTCACTACCACCTGATTGCCATTAATATCAGCGGTGGCCGTGTAGTTGTCCTTGGATACAATCTTTCCAGGTACTCCCAGGCACATCAGTCTGTCACCTCGCTTGCTATTACCGCCTGTCCCAGAGCAATGCCTCCGTCTCCGGCCGGGACTTGACGATGTACATAAACTTTCATATTCATTCTATTTAAAGATTCCATCATGAGTTCAGAAAGTATTTGGTTATAAAAAACCCCCCCGCTCATAACCACTTGATCGATACCGCTCCGTTCTCGTACCAGCCGGATAGTCTCGGTGAATAAAGCGGCCAGGCCGCGATGAAAGCGAGCCGCAATAATCTCCGGCGTAATACCCTTTTCCAGCTCATGAATTATGCTCAGCCATAGCGGATTTGCATCCATTATCAGGCCTTGAGGCCCGCTATGAACCCGAACCGGGTAACTGCCCGCAGCACCATGCCGCGCCATGGCTTCCAGTTCCATTGCGGCCTGACCTTCATAGCGGTTAATCTGACAAACCCCCAATATTGCGCTGACCGCATCGAAAAGCCTGCCGCAGGATGAGGTCAAGAGGGACTCGCCGCGATCAAGGCGGTTGATAATAATATCTGCTTCCTCCCGGCTCATATCCGGCAGCCAGCGCTGGGCGTACCGTATTGCTCTTTCTCCCAACAGTTCATATAGATAGATAAAAGCCATACGATAGGGTTTCTTGGCGGTTAAGTCGCCGCCCGGCAGCGGTAGGTAGTTGAGGTGGGCCACCCGGTCGAAACTGCGATAGTCTCCGGTCAATACCTCTCCGCCCCATATGTTTCCGTCTGTTCCCCATCCGGTACCGTCGCATATCAGCCCGATGGCTTTGCCCTGCAGGCCGTTTTCAGCCATGGCGGCGGCCATGTGGGCGTGGTGGTGTTGAACTGCAACCCGTGGTAAAAGGCCCTGCTCTTTAGCCCAACGGGTTGACTGATAATCGGGATGCATGTCATGTGCTATGATGTTGGGTTCCACCGCCAACATTTTTTGGAAACGGTCAATGCCGGCAAGAAAATTGATATAGTTGTGGTAATGATTCAAATCCCCCCAGTGCTGACTTAAAAATGCCTCATCACCGCGAGTCAGACAAAAGGTGTTCTTCATCTCCCCCCCTACGGCCAATACGGATTTATGTCCGTTCATCCGGGGAAGCTTGATGCCCTGGGGCACGAATCCCCGGGCGCGGCGGATGATGTTGGTGGTTTTTAAGGCTGTACAGCTTAGCACCGAATCATCACAGGGATTGAAGATCTGCCGGTTGTGAATAAAAAAATAGTCGGCCAGGCTGTACAGCTTTTTCAATGCCTGATAATTGTCGGTGATAATCGGCTCATCGCTGACATTGGCGCTGGTCATTACCAGCAGGTCCAATTCTTCATCAAACAGCAGATAGTGGAGGGCGGTATATGGCAGCATCACCCCCAGAGTATTGAGGCCGGGGTGCAAGAGGTCTCCTGGAATCACAGGATTGTTCAGGCTCTTCATCACTACGATGGGGGCCTGTCTTGAAGCCAGCCAAGCCTCTTCCGGTTCGGAAATAAGGCAATATTTCCTGGCCGCTGTAAGGTCTCTGGCCATCACCGCAAATGGTTTGGCATCCCGCAGTTTGCGCTGCCGCAGTTGGCGTACTGCGTTGCGGTTGCTGGCATCCACCGCCAGATGAAACGCTCCCAGGCCCTTAACCGCTACTATAGCCCCTGATTTTAATACATCGATAACACTGGCATGATTTGCCTTACCATCCTTATCCGTCAAGCATACCCCGGGGCCGCAGATCGGGCAGGCGTTGGGCTGGGCATGAAAACGCCGGTCGAGTGGATTCCTATACTCGGCCTCACACTCAGGACACATGGGAAACTCTGCCATGGTAGTCTTGGCCCGGTCATAGGGCACATCCTTAATGATGGTAAAACGCGGTCCGCAATTGGTGCAGTTTATGAAGGGATAGCGATAGCGCCGGTCACCAGGATCAAGGACTTCCCTGCGGCAGTCGCCGCATATGGCGATATCCGGGGATACCATAACCTCACGGGTTTCTTGCTTGACACTCTCCAAAATTACGAAATCCGCAAAATTCTGTATAGGAAGCTCTTCTTCCTGGCAGCTCCTGATTACCGCCAGAGGAGGAGGCTGTTCCAGCAGGGTGCGGATAAACTCATCTACTCTTGAGGTTAGCCCTTCAACTTCTATGAACACCCCGCTGGACGAATTCAAGACCCAGCCTTTAAGTCCCAATCCCACCGCCAGGCGGTATACGTGAGGCCGAAATCCCACCCCCTGGACGATTCCTTTAATAGTAAAACGTTTACTGCTTATATGTTGAGTCATATACTACCCCCACCGCGTTGGCGGATATCGGGACAATAATCGTGAGAAGCAGTGGTTTAAACAGCCTCGCAATGGCGGAAAGACCGGAATTTCTGCCCCAAAGCCGTTAGCATGCTTGAAGCAAGCGACTATCTACTTACTGTCTATAATATGATGAATCTCCGCTTCAACCAATTCCAATAACCGGGGTATTTTCTCCGCGATTACCGGGCTCAATTCCATGCCCAGTTCGACCTGGTATGGTTCAACCCCGAAGACGATTACCTGAGGGTGGTACCCCATCAGGTTAACCATCTTGATGGCTTCGGTGAAATGCAACTCGTGCAATGAGGTCACTGCAGGATTGCTTATCAGCCCCAATTCTTCCAGAGGGGCCCGGTATATGGTACCGGGCTCTCCTCCGGCAGTCATGGTATCTACTACAATGATGTGATCTGCGCTGCAGAATACATCCAAGATTTCGAAACTGGCGATGCCTGCGTCTACCAGTTCAACCTGTTCCGGCCAGGGGCGTTCAGACAACTTCTGAATCACATAAACACCCAGGCCGTCATCCTTCATCAATACATTTCCGATTCCAGCCACGATAAGCTTCAAGGCAAGCCTCCTTAGGCACCCAGACTGCGGCCATCGCTGTCTGCAGTATGGGATTCACCGGGGGCCCCATGGGCTCCTGCCGGAATCTTTCCGGTAAACATGGACATAAGCACCGGGATGCCTTCTGATACATCCAGATAAACGTGGACTACAACCGACAATACGAATAACCAGTTGACCACATAGTGAATAATGCGGACGGCTAATAGCCCTCCCATCCAACCAGCCAAAGCCGGGAAGGCATTGGGAGCGTAGAGCACAAAACCGGTTATAATCTGCACCAGTGCCATAAACAGCCAGCCGGTATACATCATCTTCTGGCCGGGATTATACTTCCCGTAATAGGGATGGCTGTCTGCCATAAATAGATAATACTTGATCATGCTGGGGAAATTGAGGGTGTCTTTAATAGGCCGGAATACGATATTATGAGCGTCTTTGGCCACGATGGCATAATACACCCGTCCGATCACCCCAAACAGCAGGACATAGGCCATGGCAAAATGGAGCATACGGGGGGTATCCATGTTTGAAAACAGCCACCTGAAGCTGTTGGGCGCATGAATATAGAACCCGGTCAGAATCAGCAGGGTAATACTGATCATATTACTCCAGTGAAACAATCGAATAGCTATGGAGTGCCGGTTTTCCATTTTTTTCATTTATCAACACCCCCTAGTTTACGATGAACTGGCTGATCTGTTTCTTGTCCGGAGTCATAACATGGATGGCGCACCCGAGACAGGGGTCCATTGATCTGATGATTCGAACCACTTCAATGGGATTGGCCGGATCTGCCAAAGGCGCCCCCATAATAGCCTGCTCCATCGGCCCGGCCACATTGTTTACATCCCTGGGACCGGCGTTCCATGTAGTAGGAACCACGGCGTTCAATACCTTGGTGCGTTCATGCTCGATTTTATGCCAGTGTCCCAGGGCTCCGCGGGAACCTTCAGTGAGGCCCATACCCAGTGCGTCTGCAGGTATCTTGTGCGGAGCAGCTACCGGTTCGCCCGGCTTCAATTGCAATGCCCATTCTTTCATGGCAGCCGCCATGGCTGAGGTCTCCACCGCCCTGGCAAAGTGACGTCCCATAACGGAAAAAGCCTTATTGGGACCCATTTCCACCAGGTCTTTTTGCTTGAGCACCCACTGGCGGGCCAGAGGCCCTACTTCCATGGGTTCTCCGTTGTAGCGCGGGGCTTTCAGCCAGGAATAAGCGTTTGTCTTATCCGCATCGGGTTCGACTACTGCCATATCCGGACTGTTGCCGCCGGTGTCATCCTTATACCAGGAGTATTTGACTTCTTCTGTTATCAACGAAGGATCGAGTTCTTTGTACTGTCCGCGTACATACACCCCGCTGGGGAAGAATTTCTGTTTTTTAATATGGTCCTCCCCTTCTTCGAGAGGGAATCCGCCGTAAGCCAGCATATTCATGCAGCCGCGCCCGATATCGAACCAATCTGAATATACTCCCGCCACCGCCTTCACGGTAGGAACATATACATTGTTTATAAAATCAGTCAGTTCTTCCAGGCGCACCAGGAATTCATAAATTTTTTGAGTGTCAGGCAGTTCGGTAACCCCGCCGGGAACGATGGCCTGAACATGCGGCATTTTGCCGCCCCAGATGGCCAGCATCTCCTGGGCTTTGCGGCGCATTTCCAGGGCTTTCAGGTAGTTATTCACCGCCTGAGCGTTGATGTCGGCAGGCAGCCTGTAATCCCCGGCGTATTGAGGATTCAACGGCATAACCCCTTCCGGGGCCTTGACATAGTCCAGAGCCGCCAGATGGAAAAAATGCAGAATGTGGGATTGTATATAATTGGCTCCGAAGATCAGATTGCGTATAATCCTTCCGTTTGGAGGCGGTTGGATACCAAAAGCATCATCCAGAGCCAGGGTGCCGGCGGTGGCATGAGCGGTAGGACATACCCCGCAAATGCGCTGCATAATCTGCTGAGCATCCCGGGGATCCCGGCCGCGCATGATCAGTTCCAGTCCCCGGAAAAGAGTGCCACTGGTGCGGGCGTCTATGACTGCCCCGTTTTCAACCTCTACTTCCACCTTCAGATGTCCTTCTATACGAGTTACGGGATCTATTATGATTTTCTGCGCCATTAGTTGTCACCATCCTTCTCATCACTGTGCTTTTTAGGGCCAATACGCCCGGTGGCGATATTGCCGGCTAAATGTCCGCCAATGCCGACTGCGGTAGCTGCCCCCAGCACAATCCCGATCTGATCAGTGGTAGCGGTAATACCAGGAGCGATAGGCATCTCAGGCACACGCGCATATACCGGCCAGCCGGGAAATTGTGGTTCGGTGCAAGCCAGGCAGGGTGCACCTGATTTGATACACCAGTTTGTACCGCCATTCCACAGGCGGGTGGTAGAGTCACAGTGAGCGATAGGACCTTTGCATCCTACTTCCAGAAGACATCCCGGTTCACTCAAGTTCTTGGCAAATATGGCGTTGTCGAAATATTGCCTTCTGGGGCAATTGTCATGAATGATATCCTTAAAGAACATGGTCGGCCTGCCAAAGCGATCCAGCTCAGGTATATCATTGTATAGCAATACATGGGCAATAGTACCCACCATCCAATCGGGATGCGGAGGACAACCGGGTACATTTATATAAGGAACGTTTTTCACAATATCGGGAACCGATTTACAGCCGGTAGGATTGGGCGGAGTAGCTGGAATTCCGCCGTATGCTGAACAGGTTCCGAAGTTCAAAATGGCTGCGGCTTTGCTGCCCACTTCTTTTACCAGGTCTACGAAAGTAATGTGGTGCCCGTCTCTTTCCCCAACCATACAGAATTTTCCGTTTGCACCAGTGGGGACCGCCCCTTCAACTACCAGATAGAATTTCCCCTTGTACTCTTCGGCGACTTTAAAGATCCCTTCCTCCATGGCCAAATCCCCAGCGGCCCCGGATATATTGGGATGATAACGTAAGCTGATAACCTCTAATAAAACCTTTTGTATGTCAGGATGTACGGTGTTGAGTAAAGATACTGAGCATCCGGTACAGCCGGCCCCTTGCAGCCAGATTACCGGGGGCGCACCTGCTTCAGCCGCCTCGGTAAGTAGTGGTGCCAGCAATGGCGTCATTGATATCGCTGCCGCACTTCCGGCACAAAGACGTATAAAATCACGTCTGCTTAGTTTGGTAGGCATTTACCTATTCCCCCCGAAACAAATTTTGTGAATAAGCTGCCATATAATCCCAATCACTATTTTTCTCTCTAATCTAGCTTGGCTTTAAAAGTGCTGCTTTCCCACCTCCTCTAACAACCATTGGTTCCATTGATCTATTCCTTCACCAGTGCGACCTGAAACTCGAAAAACTTTAACCATAGGATTTACCAGTTGCAGGTCCCTGCTGAAAGCATCCATGTCAAAATCTGTATATGGCAAAAGGTCTATTTTATTGAGTACCACTGCCCTGGCCTGGTTGAAAACCAGGGGATATTTTAATACTTTGTCATGACCCTCGGTGGTACTCAAAACCACGACCTTAAAATGTTCGCCCAGGTCAAACTCGGCCGGGCATACCAGATTGCCTACATTTTCTATAAATAACAGTTGGATGGGATGATGGGCCAGGCGGCGCCAGGCCTTTTCCACCATGCTTGCATCCAGATGGCAGGTACCCTCGGTATTGATCTGCACCACTTCCACGCCCTTGTTTTCAATGCGCATGGCATCCTGATCAGTGTACAGATCGCCTTCGATTACGCCCAGCCTGATGCGCCCTTTGATACCTTCAATGGTTTTTTCCAACAGGGTGGTCTTTCCCGAACCGGGCGAACTCATCAAATTGACCACCAACATTCCGGCCTCTTTGAAGATGCGGCGGTTCTTTGCGGCCAGCATATCATTAGCTCCCAAAATATTGGTTTCCATACGAATTTGAGCCATTTCTCATTAATCCCCTTCGTAGAATTCGATAAATAATTCCCGTCCGGTAAGCATCTGAGTGTCACTGCTCCCGCAGTAAGGGCAGAAAAGCCGGGACGGCATCTCAGCAACGTATTGTTGCTGACATTGCTGGCACTGACAACAGATCTCCCTTTCTTCGATCAGCAATTCCGCATCTTTAAACAGCTCTTCTTGAGCCAGGGTTTCAAAAGCGAAGCTGAGGCTATGCGGCAGGGCCATGGAAAGCTTGCCGACAACCAGTTTGATACGGCTTATTTGTGTGATCTGGTTTTTGTCTGCGCTGTTGCGGATCAAATCCATCATCCCCGCTATTAAAGACAATTCGTGCATATGTGCTCCTTCAGGCCGATTACGATTACACGAAAAAACAACTAAAAACCCGGACTCGTAGAGAGGCCGGGTAATTAAACACAAAAAGCTAAGCAGGCGCATTATAGCGCTAACGTCTGCCGTACCAAGACATCTCCTACTCACAATACGGGAAGGCATAATCGTTTCCAATTATACCCCGGCCAATTAACCATAGCTTTGCGAAAGCCTTAGGTCTGTTGGCTTGGAGAATTATTTAATTGTAATTCATAAAATGATGTTAACTATCTATTCTAATTCATCTATTCTAATTTATATATTCTACCTGCTAAATATTTTTCCTGCAATAGAGCGTTGCAATTTAATAACAAAGGTTTCGGTTGCATTCAGGCAAGTAAATCAGTTGTAAACCTTGGCTGCGGGTGTAAAGATGGACATGGGAAACACCTCGCCCAGTCAAAATAAAACCATGAAGCGTTTCGGTTTCATCCCGTTACAACTTCATGGTTTTTTAATGACTTTAATCTGATAAGACTATTTCCAGTATCTCCCCTTAACGAGGAAAATTAAATTTAAACACCTTTGACCAGGGTAAAAGTGCTTATTATGCCATCATGTTCAGCGGAAAAAAGATAGTGCCCTCGTGCTGATAAAAAGAATTTGGCCTGACCTAGATGGTCTGTCTTTTGCCGCCTCGGGTATTCCCGACCACCGGCGCCGGCATAGGTGGCCTTTATTTCAACACCCGCCAGAGGCTGGCCATTTGTTAATAACTGCACCTCATAATATTCGCCGATGCGGGCATGGCTGTATCCGCTGGGTACGATCTCCACCGGCAGACCTACGGCCTCAATGTGATGATGATGGTGATGACCAATTTCAACCAGGATTTTGGCATACAATTCCTTGTTTCCAGACTGCTGGACGATCACCTGAATCAGTCCGTCAGCTTCCTGCCCGGGATGAAGCATATACTGACCTTCATGATGGTGAATCTGCAGATCGCGTCTCCCCCCGCTATTGGCCATAAAAGCCTTTACGCCCCCCAAATCGGCATCTTTTTGGGGCTGCATATTATATCCCTTAAACAGCTTCAATCCGACTTCTTCACCTTCATGAAAATGGCCGTGGTCGGTATCCGGTTCCAGCCACAATTCTTCTTCCCTAACCACGGTTCGCTGAGGGATCTCTTCAATTATGATGCGGTGGTGCACCAGTTCCAGTTCACGGATACGAGCCTTGATGATCTTGCGTTCCCCAAATATATTCTCCATAAACAAGGTGTGTTCTTCACCGGGAATAACCCTGTCCACCTTTTCCATCAAGAGTTCTTCCTGCCCGTCGCGCAGCAGGTAGACATTGGCTTCACACATAACCACTTACCTCCTTTGCAGGTCAAAACAGGGTATGCATAATACTCCATCCGCTGTTTCAACCGCCCTCGTTTCCATGACCCCTTCTTGGCAATTGCTGCAGGTCAGGGTCGAATATAGACTGGCTTTAGGAGGCAGTTTTACATCAACATCCTGCCAGTCAAACAGCTCTTCATAAGGGCAGGTCATCAACTGCTCAAACAGTTCTTGCAGAACTTGCTCCATTTCTTCCTTTTCAGCCGGATTAAGATCTTCACGGCCTTTGAGCTCACGATAACGCTGTCCGGTTTTCCCGCTAGAGGCTGATCTTCGCTGAACAATTCGCACCGCCCGGCCATCCTGGCGGTTAATTACGGTATAGACCGCTTTCCCATAATCTTTAAAAATTAAATTGCCTTTGCCGAAGGTACAACCCAGAATGGCCTGCAAGGCATCTACGCCACAGGAATCCGTTTCCACAATGGCCACAACATCTTCATCCTGGTCCCGCTTCAGGTCAAGATGCTGCATAGCCAACTGAGAGGCTCGAACTCCCATCAATAAACCGGGACAGATATGGCCGTGGAATTGTATGGCTAACTCTAACGGGGTCATGTCTTTACACATATAATAAACCACCTTTCATTCTCTACCTGTCGGCATCTTGGCACATCTGGCAATGAGCTCGAACTCTGGCTACCAGTTGATCTACCTGAAGGGGCAAAGGCTCATCCTGACTGCTGCTGATTTCTATATTACAGCGATTCATGGGTATCAATATCTTCATGGCCGGAGAAGATGCAACGGCTTCAGCCATGCGCGGCGTCAATTCCCCGGCGTAGCTGTTAGCAACAATTACGGCTACCGAACCGGCAATCATATCGACCCGTGAAGCACACCAAACCACCGAGTTTTCCCCACTGGCCCCGTCATTCGCTCCGGCTTTCAACATGACCGATGTAGCCACCGCATTGGTTCCCACCCCGATAATATATACTTCTTGTCCAAATTCCTTGCGCAGCTTTTCAATAATTAAGCGGCCGATCCCGCCCCCTTGACCGTCAATCACAGCGATTTTCAAAATCTTCCCTCCGCTTGTCGATTATTGGTTGATAATTGAGTTTTCTGAAGCAACAACCGGCACGATCATCTTAGAACTGTCCTTTTTCTGCTTCATAATAACATTTGAATGAAAAAAAAGAAACCACAGAACGACCATTGTAACAGGGGCCGACCTTCGTGGTTCGTCTTGTATTTATTCTGTTATGTTATGTTATGTCAGTCTTAACAGATGGCCTTCCTGACCACCGCTATTTAACCAGTTCCTCTGCCAGGGCTTTGCTCTTTTCTGACAATTTCAAGGCCAAACAGGCCGCATCTTTATTCTTGCCCAGAATCAAGGTGGAGGCCAGATCAGCAAGCAAGTTTTTTAATTCTAATAACAGTTTGGTTGCCATGATAACTCCTCCATTTCGATTCCTGCAACCTTGACACATTATTCGATTTCATGTTTTGGTTGTTATCTAATGTATTGGATGCATGTCTATAGTTTAATTATATACATCCATGACAGGAATTCGTACCCCTTTTTTAATTTCCAGCGGCTCATTCGTAAACTATAGTTGCGATTCCCCAGGGGTTATACTGTTCAACAAACCGACAAACAAATTGCCCTGAAAATGTGGCACTGTGCCGGGCAGACTCTCTAACCGGCCCCAAAATCGCAGCACCGTTTTTTGCAAATAACAACCACGTGTTGGTGAGCCGCATCAGGGGTTGGTTCTCCCTGGTTTTCTTATTTTAGGTACAGAGCAATGGGGCAATGGTCAGATCCAGTGACCTGATCAAATATGGCACAATCAGTAATCCTGGGGAGCAAGGGCTGGCTGACATAGAAGTAATCAATGCGCCAGCCGGCATTGCGCTCCCGGGCGCGGGTGCGGTAATCCCACCAGGAGTATTGGACTTTCTCAGGGTACAGGTGGCGGAAAACGTCTACATAGCCCCGCTCTAAAAAACGATCCAGGACTTCCCTTTCTTCGGGCAGAAAACCCGAGCGCTTCTCATTATTTTTAGGATTCTTGAGGTCGATCGCACGGTGCGCGGTATTGAAGTCCCCGCAGATAATCAAATAGGGTTCAGCTTTTTTCAAATCTTCACAGTAATCCATCAAGGCTTCATAGAACTGCAGCTTATACTGCAAACGCTCATTGCTCATCTGCCCATTGGGAAAGTATATGTTCAATAAGGTGAATTGCGGATGCCTGGTTACAATCAGGCGACCTTCGACATCGAGGAGTTCCACCCCGGTGCTGACCAGGCATTCCAGCGGAGTCTCCCGCACATACGTGGCCACCCCACTGTATCCCTTCCTGGCGCCAATATTCCAATAACTTCTGTATCCCGGCACTTCCAGCAAGGACTGGTGCAGTTGCTCAGGGCTGGCCTTGGTCTCCTGCAGGCACAGTATATCCGGAGCTTCCGACTGCAGCCATTCGATAAAGCCTTTGTTAAATACTGAACGAATGCCATTGACGTTCCATGAATAGATTTTCATTGATATCCCCCACCCCAAACCGTTTAACCGTTAAGGCAGCTGCTCCATAATCCGGGCGGCGATGGCATCCATTTCTTGTGAACGGTATTCTTCTATTTTTCCTTCATCCACCAGGGCATTGAAATGCCCATCCCAGGACAGGCCGCCCAGAAATTCCACCCCGGTCTCACGGGCAACTTTGGCGCCCTGACTCTTGCCGAAGATCTCAATTTTCTCATTACAATGCGGGCACACCGCATGACTCATATTCTCTATCAGGCCAACAATAGGCAGCTGCAGCTTTTTCGCCATTTTGATGGTCTTCTTCACCACCATAAAGGCCAGGTCCTGTGGTGAGGAGACAATGATTATGCCATTCACCGGCAGGGATTGCATCACCGTCAAAGGAATGTCTCCGGTTCCGGGCGGGAGGTCTACGATCAGATAATCCAAATCGCGCCAGTCCACATCGGACCAGAACTGTTTCACCGCCCCGGCCAGCATAGGCCCTCTCCAGATTACGGGGTCGTCTTCATTGGGGAGAAAGAAATTTATGGACATCAATTTTATCCCGCTTTGGCTCTGGGGAGGGATCATGCCATAATCTCCCGCCTTAATGTTTCCCTTTATGCCAAATGCTTTAGGTTGGCTGGGTCCGGTGATATCGGCATCCAGTATCCCCACCTTTTTGCCCTGACGAGTCAGACTTAAGGCAAGAAGACCGGTGACCGATGATTTGCCCACCCCGCCTTTGCCGCTCATTACGGTGATCACGTTGCGGATGCTGTTAAAAGCCCCTATCAGTGTATTAGGCTGGCTTTCTACTCCGCAGGAACTGGCATCGATATTGCAGCCAGCCGCAGATGGACAGGTATTGCATTTGTCAGACATGATTAGTCTCCTTTCATATCGCTGGTATTTTGCAGCAATTTTATGAAATTTTTGGTAAAACACTGATCTTGCGCCGGGCTCCGTTTGGATGGGCCGGAGATGCGTACTCCTGCCCTGCGGGCTCGGGCGTTTAAATAACGCTGGGTGAGCAGGGCGTTGATATTCCCCGGGTCATAAATTTTGCCGTCAGGATGGATGGCTTGGGCCCGTTTGGCCAGAACCAGTGAGGCCAGCCCGTAGTCCTGAGTGACCACAATATCGCCGGCCCGAGTTCGATTGATGATAGCCAGATCCACTGCTTCGGGGGCGAAGTCCACCATGATTATCCGGGCATAACTGCTCTCTATAGAATGGTTGGGATTGCAGAACATAATCACTTCCAGATTCCATTCCTGGGCGGTTTTTTCTATAATATCCTTAACTGGGCAGGCGTCTGCATCTACTAATACTCTCATAGGCTGTCGACCCGGTTTAACAATAAGGTTTTCATCATGGTCAGGGGATCATGGCCTTTTTGGGCATCAAAACCCAGCAATTCTATGATAAGCATCTCCACTACCAGGAAAACCCTGCTGTCCGCCCGCAGACAGCCTGTTAAACTAGTATCTCCGCGCCCCAGGGAGCCATGTATATGCAGGACCGGTTCGCCTTTGTCCTGATCCGGGAACAAAGTCCCGATGGCCACGATCTCCCGGCCGTCATCCAAGTGAGTCTCTATTCCCTGCGGGGGCAGCACACATTCCCGGGGCCCCACCACCATAGTGGAACTCTGCAAGGCGCCAATCATGAAGAGATAGGCGGATTTGAGCCCCGTCTTTACAGCCAGGCGCTTTACTTCCAGGAGAAGATCGTCTCCGTGTTCCAGCTTAACCACAAATATCCTGCCCAAGCTTCCCTGCTGATAAAGCAAGTTTTTCCCTCCTAAATAATCATAGAATAGTTTAACACAAATTGGTTGGGCTTATGGCTAAATTTTATCCCACATCCTCCCCCTATTGGTGTAAGCTGAAAATATTGACGGCGTATTGTTTATGAACGGGATTGGGGAGCTGATTCTATTGATTAGCGACGAGATGCTGGCGTGGCAGACTCTGAGCGGTGATATAGCAGCTTATGAGGAACTGGTTAATCGATATAAGAATCAGGTTTATGCCATCGTCTATCGTATAATAGGCCATGCGCAGGAAGCCGAGGATTTAAGCCAGGAGGTATTTCTGACTGTTTATGAGAAGATGTACCAGTTTGACTCTAATAAGAAGTTTGCCCCCTGGATATATCGCATAGCCACCAACACCAGTATCAGCGCCTTGCGCAAGCGAAAAAAGGTAGTTATGGTCAATTTTGACGAGGCCTATAGCGCCCCAATGGATTGCTATGCCTCGATTCAGGTGGGCGATCCCCATTCCATGTTCGAACAGCGCGAAATGCATCGCGAGATTGATGCTGCCATCATGGCATTGCCAGAGAATTACCGGGTGGTTATCACTCTAAGGTATCAAATGGATCTGGATAACCAGGAGATAGCAGATACCCTGGGAATCAGCAAAGAGAATGTAGAGGTAAAAGTACACCGCGCCCGTAAGGCCTTACAGAAGATTTTATTAAACCGTCAAGCAGAAAGGGGGATAAACAATGAACTGTCAGCAAATCGATAAATACATTTATGAGTTCTGTGACAAACAATTGACTCCCCAGATGCAGGACGGCATCCAGGCCCATCTTGACCAGTGTGAAAGCTGCCGCGACAAAGTAGCTGCGGCCGGGCGGGAGGGCAATTTGCTGCGGAGTTTGGAAATCATTCCGACCCTGCAGCCTGAATTTACCGGTCAGGTTATATCCCTGATCCAGAAAAGGTACAATAACAGGCCGGCAAGTATATTGGCTGTTCATGCTTCCCGCCATCCGCAACAGATTCGGTGGTGGTGGGGTGCGGCCAGCGCAGCCGTTTTAATCCTGGCCTTGTATTCGCTGCCCCTTTTGGAACATCCCATGAGCTCCAGACTGGCCGGACAAAACGACCAGGCTGGCTTGCACACCGAAACCTTGCCCGCAGCGTTGAACAATGTCCCGGAAAATGTCCCGGAAAAAAATCCAGCAACTGAGACCCCCCAGGCGGGAGAGCCTGTTGAAGAGACTGCCGGTCAACCCCGCCAGGTGGCAGTGCAAGATGTTCAGACACCCGTTTCCCCAAAAGACACATTGCTGCCAGATGCTTCTCAACCCGCCCCGGATGCTAGATCTTTTTCCTACGCAGCCCCCGCTGATCAGATTATGAAATCACCCAATTATACTAGCAATCCTAATCGTGGGGCGGAGTTATCGACCCTGCATCCGGCCAACCTGCCGCCTGAGTATACGCTTCAGGCTGTTGTCAGCAACTCAGACCGGGATATTACCTTTGTATATCAAAACCAGGCAACACAACAGGAATTAAACCTCAGGTTGACGGTGGTTGATAATCAAATAAATAGCGCTGAAATCACGGGTTCATCTGATGAACTTTTGTTAAAAAGCGCTTCCCCCGCCAGGACAGAAGGATCAGGGGGCCCTTCACCACCAAAAACGGTCCTGATCAACTCTTTCCAGTCGGAAATGAATTATGATCAACAGCTTTATCAACTAGTAGTCAGCGGCAACTTGAGTACTGAGGAATTAGCCGTAATAGCCAATTCATTACAATTAGAGGAGGGCATCCAAGGTGTTAAAGCAAAGAATCCGTAAAACCGCCTTTTTAGGTATTATATGTCTATTAGTCTTATCTATTGCCGGGCCAGCCCTGGCTGCAGATGTTCCAGTGCAATATAGCGGTCCGGTGGTGGTGGTTACCGCCACCGGAACCACCACCGTAGCCCCGGATCAAGCCAGAATCTCACTGGGCGTGGTCACTAGCAATAAAGACCTGGCCCTGGCCCAGAGCGAGAATAATCAGAACACCCAGAAAGTCATAGCTGCCGTTCAAACCATGGGAATTGACAAAAGCCATATTCAGACCAGCAGTTTTAACATCTATCCCCAATACGATTACAATACGAGATCAACCGGCGTCCTGATAGGCTACCAGGTTCGAAATGAAATTACCATAGTGGTCAAGGATATAAGCAAGGCTGGATCCATATTGGATGGAGCAGTTCAGGCAGGGGCCAATAACGTGAATTATGTCTCTTTTGAAAAGGCCAACCTGGATGCGGCGGAAAATGAGGCCCTGCTCAAGGCCATTGCCCGCGGCCATGATAAAGCGCAGCTCATAGCCAGTGCAGCCCAGATGAGTCTGGGCGACCTGTTGAACATCAGCGAAGGTTACAACGCCACCATATATCCCAATGTAGCCAACATAGCCATGGATTCCGCCAAGGGTATGGGAGGGGCAGTCAACAGCGTCCCCATCAGTCCCGGTGAGCTTAAGGTAAACGCCACGGTAACCATGGTCTACCAGCTGAAATAGGCTGGAGATGCTTGCATAACCTGACTTAATGAAATATTGGCTCAAATAGTAATATGGTTATAGGCTGTTGGATATTTTCCGGCAGCCTTTCTTGTGAATCGCTGCTAGGGCTTTCTCATAATAAATACCCCCCTAATAACGGGGGGTATTCCTTGCTATTATTGCGCATCAATTAAACCGAATAACTATCCCCGGCCAAAAGTTGCCCCAACCTTGGCGCGGGTGGTGTCCTATCTTCTTGGGGCTTTATTGGCATCAGATTCATTGGGGTTTTCCTGGGGGTGGCAGCAGCCACCGCCGCCATTTCGGCCATGTCCAGGCATGAATAACATCATTAAAGGGCAGGCCAGACTCATTATCAATATGGGCAGCCAACTCAAGTTCTTGGAACCAGCCTCGGCATTCCCCGGTGGTGCAATATAATAAAAGACCATCATGCCTGCCAAGACAATTACCAGCAACCAGGGCAACCAGGTTAGCCCATTGGTTTTGGGGCTTGGCAGGTTAGAACTTTGATTGGGTTGGTTATGTTCTGAGCTTCGTTCATTATGATTATGGCAATCCATACTCCATTACCTCCATCCATTAGCCGTGCCGCTTACATTTTCTAACTGACTCCATTTTAAAAAGCTTTTGTGTTGATTTTATGAAGACCTAAGGATTAATCACGATCATACCCAGCTACTGCCGGCAAAAAGGATGCGTATGTACCAAGGGATCTGCGGTCACCTATACCATGTGCTGCCCGGCATCACATCTTGAATGGGTGGAGTCACGAGGTTGATCAGATATAAAACATAAGAGATTCCGCTCCCTGCATTTTCCTATACTCGATCAACAAGTCCTCCAAAGTGATACTGTCAACGACTGTGTCGATGCTCGTATTGATCCTATCCCATACCTGCGTCTTCAAACAATATTCAACCGGATTTAACGCTTCACTGCCGGTCTTGTCCCCGACTACGGCCAGATCCCCTTCCAAGGCTCGAAGTATTTGGCCAACCGTAATCCGGTTCAAGCTATCGGCCAGCATATATCCTCCCTGAGCCCCTTTTATGCTCACTACCAAACCGGCCTTTCTCAGGGTGGAAAATACCTGCTCCAGATAATTGGTGGAAATGTCCTGCCGTTCAGCTATAGTGTTTAAAGCAACATGATCGCCGCCCGAGTTTAGCGCCAGATCGAGCATAGCCCTTAAACCATAACGACCTTTGGTTGACATCTTCATAGCCCAGACCTCCAGATACCATATAGTTTTCTTATATGAATAATAATATATCCTTGACAGCGGATGCAAGCAGCACGATGATTTGACAATGAATACATAAATTAAAATATAAGCCATGAGAATTTTTTTAGCGCTGATACTTCTTCACAATATCTTCACTCTGTGATGATAGTCTTGAAGCGGGATTGTTTTGTCTGCTATCGTCATTCAACAATGAGCCCTGATCAGAAAGGATACCGCGAGATATGGATAGAATTCTGTTTCAGTTTGGTCCGCTGACAATATATACCTTTGGCTTTGCCATCGCGGTTGGGACTTTGACTGCCTACCTGCTGGCCATTAGAGAGGCCAAAAGAAACGCTCTGGATGAAGAAAAGTTATCTACCCTAATACTTGTTATACTGCTGGCCGGTGTTCTGGGGGCACGTATATTCTTTGTTCTTTTCTACCAACCTGCTTACTACTGGCACAACCCGGCCGATATTTTCAAACTTTATGAAGGGGGGCTTTCCATACATGGAGGTATTTTGGGCGCGTTACTGGCCGGACTTTGGTATACCAAAAAGGTTAAATTGCCCTTCTGGAAGACCGCTGACCTGATAGCTCCAGCTGCCGTTTTGGGACAGGGAATTGCCCGCGTGGGTTGTGATGTATACGGGAAGGTCATGAGCGGAATTTGGCCCTGGGGTATAGAGGTAAACGGCCTCGTGGTGCACCCGGTACAGATCTATGAAGCCCTGCTGGACCTGGCACTTTTTGTCTTCCTATGGGGCCAGCGCTCCCGGCAAAAATATACCGGGCAAATCTTCGTGTACTATTTGGGCGGTTACGCGCTGATCAGACTGATGCTGGAGTTTTTCAGAACCAATCCAACTATCATTGGCGACGTCACCCCGGCGCATTTAACCAGTTTGGCATTCATTGTAGTGTCTTATGCGCTAAATAGCTGGCTTGGCAAACGAAATCCGGGTGAAATAATAGCCGGAACCCCATCATCAACCTGGGTGGCCCCTCTCGTCTGGGGCCAAGTAATTATACTGGCTCTGGTTAACGTAATGATATTTTATGCTTTAGCAAGCTAGTTAAGGCCGGCTTATGATGTCTTCACAATATCTGCACATTTACCAGATAAAATGGTCAAAGCAATTTCAGTACAGGAGGGATTTTTAATGAAGAAAAGCGGTGGTATTTCAAAAATAGTATTTTGGGGATGTGTGGCGCTATCTCTGGCCATTATAGCTTTTTATGGCTTAAACCCCGGATCAGCTGATCCAGCCGTTCCCGACAGAACAAGCACTTCCGCGGGAAACAATGCTGAACCCGAGCCTATCACCAAACCGGCCCCCAATGCGCCCCGCGAAAACCAACCAAGCGGCAATGCTCAATCCAATAAGGCTGACAGCAAAAACAATCCCCAAAATGGAGACATCGCCATAAATATTACCAAGAGTCAAATCTCTTCCCAAGCCAGCTTTATCCCCTATACGCTTAATGGCGTGAACATGGAGATAATTGCGGTTAAGGCAAGCGACGGCACTATCAGAACGGCCTTAAATACCTGTCAGGTTTGCTATGATTCGGGCCGGGGCTATTATATTCAGGAAGGCTCCTATCTGGTCTGCCAGAACTGCGGAAATAGATTTCATATTGACCAGGTCGAAAAGATAAAAGGCGGATGCAATCCGGTTCCGGTCATGGGAAGTGATAAAACCGATCTGGGCAGCACCATCGCCTTATCCAAAGAATTTATTGCCACCCAACTGCCATACTTCACCAATTGGAGAGACAGCTAATCATTATCAATGATCGACCTCGTCAGTAAAATATGCAGCCCCCGCTATGTCCTCACAGATTAAGCGGGGGCTTTGTTTTTGTCAATTTAGACGCAGACACCTTATTAGCCTTTTCGGCCATATGGGTGTACCGTCGTGATTATACCCGCAGGGTTTGAGACCTCTGCCCTTCCCATTGTCAGGATGACGGTTTTTCAGTAACGCCGCCCTGAAATAAGGAAGGCATATAAGCCCATTAAGATGGCAAAGCCGCTGGTAGCCATGAGGACTCTGTTCAAGTGAGCCGCGGAATGATCCCCCGCCAGCAGCAGCAAAGACGTGCTGATCAGCCCGCCGGCAATGATCAAACTGGCGCTTATACGGTTTGATACCTGGGTGATTTTAGTTTCGAAGCTCTTCTTCAGCTCATGTTTGTGGGATATTTCCAGATCCCCCTGCCCGGCCACCTTTACCAAATGGTTCAGATTCCGGGGGAAAGCAAACAAAGGCTTGATTTCCCGATAATAATTACGGCGCAGGCTGCGGTAAATACCTTCCGGCTTTATCCTTTCTATAAACATTTCCCGAATGATAGGACCGGCCACTTCGGAGATATTAAAGTTCGGATCGAGTCTTTTGCCGACGCCATCCACGGTGATCAAAGCCTTCATGAGAGCGGTGAGGTAATTGGGCAGCCGCAGTTGATAACGGTAGGCGATGTCCATCATTTCCCGGCGCAAGCGGTCGGCGTCAATGCTCCCCATATTGGATAAATATACCCTTTCTATCAGATCCGAGAAGTCCGCCTCAAAACTGTCCAGATCAACCCGCTCATTTAATATTCCCATATCATATAAGGCACTCATGGCACTGTCCAGATCCTTTTTGTCGATCCCCACCAGCAGCTGTCCCAGGGTGGTCAGCCTTTTTTCCGTCAATAACCCGATCTCCCCAAAATCAATAAAGGCGATTTTATCTTCATTCAGGAGCATCATATTCCCGGGATGCGGGTCAGCCTGAAAAAAACCGTGCATCATGACCTGGGTCAAAAAGGCCCGGGTTCCCAAACGGGAAATCTTATTGCGGTTCCATCCCCGGGCTTGAATGGTATTAAAATCACTGAGTTTTACTCCATCAATAAATTCCTCGGTCAGAATCTTTCTGGTGCTGTATTCCGCAAAAACACGGGGAATAACCACTGAATGGTCCGCGGCAAAATTCACACGCATTCTTTCAGTGTTTTTGGCCTCCCGTTCATAATCCAATTCCAGGCGCAATATTTTGGCATAATCCTCAATCATAGCCTGTATGCCGATTTGCCTGGCATCCGCAGAGCGCTTTTCCGCCAGGCCGGCCAAATCGATCAGTATCTGCAGGTCGTCTTCCACCAGGTTTTCAATGCCTGGGCGCTGCACCTTTACAATAATCTCTTCCCCGCTTTTTAAACGGGCCCGGTGCACTTGTCCAATAGATGCGGCCGCCAGCGGTACAGGATTAAACTCTGCAAAGATTTCCTCCACCGGGCCAATCTCCGCAGCGATCTGTGCTTTGACTTGATCGACAGGAAAAGGCAGTACTTTATCCTGCAGCTTCTCAAGTTCTTCAATAAAAGCCGGTGAAAGAATGTCTGACCTGGTGCTGAGCAATTGACCGAACTTGATAAAGGTGGGGCCCAGTTCCATCAGGGCGTTGGTCAGCTTATCTGCCATACAGCTGTCCGATTCCTTTTGGCATTTTTGCAGTGAATATACCGCAGGTAAGGGCACTACGCTTTCCAGACCCAACCGGTGGACGAAATAACCCAGGCCATGCTTCAACAAGGTCTGGATGATTTGCCGGTAACGACGCCTATGCCTTATTTTGCGATAAATATTCAAATTGCCGCCTCCTTGAGGTTAGGTTCAACCGCTATCCGGCTGTTTATGTCCCACTGCAACTGATTTGGGGTAAAAGCTATATTCAATATTTCTTTACTGTAGTGGCTTAAAGGCTGGCTCTAAGTTAAAGAGAGCTTTCAATATCAGGCATATTCCTCCAAAATAGTGTAGCATTTTCTTTGCGAATTGTAATGCACCCATCCGGTATTTAAACTTTCACAGACCTAAAGAACCCTTATCCAGCCTGAAAGCACCTCCAGATGGGGTGCTTTCGGGATGAATGATGCAGTTGATGGAAAAGTAATATTACTCAGCCGCCATATGGGCTGATGCTTTATGCCTGCATAATTCGAATCCTTTGTTTTACTGCGACATCGACCAGATAAGCCTGGAGCGCTCCACCACTTCCGGCAGGATTGACATCAGCTTGTCGATGTCCGCTTCGCAGTTATCTTTACCCAGACTTAGCCGCAAAGCGCTTAAGGCAATTTCGTTTTTTAATCCCAGGGCTCTTAAAACATGGGATGCCTGAAATGAATTGGAGCTGCAAGCCGCCGCACTGGAGGCGGAGATGCCTTGCGAGTCCAGGAAATATATTAAATAATCACCTTCCACCCCGGGGAATACGAAACTGGCATGGCCGGGGATACGATGCTGCGGGTGTCCGGTAAGGTAACTCTGAGGAATTTCATCCAACACCCTTTGAATAAGGTTCTGTCCCAGTCGCCCCAGATGAGAAGCACGTTTTTCCATTTCATACCGGGCTATTTCAGCGGCTTTGCCCAAACCTACGATACCCGGCAGGTTTTCGGTCCCCGGACGCCAGTTTCGCTCCTGTCCCCCTCCATAAGCCAGTGGGGCCACATTTATTCCCGACCTGATGTATAATGCGCCGCTCCCCTTGGGCCCATATAATTTATGGGCTGACAGCGACAGCAGATCTACACCCAGTTCCTTGACATTTACCGGGATGCGGCCTACGGACTGCACCGCATCACTATGAAAACATATGTTGTTCTGCCCGGCGATTTCTCCGATTTCAGCGATGGGCTGCATTGTGCCGATCTCATTATTGGCGTGCATAATGCTGATAAGGACTGTGTCCTCACGGATAGTCTTTTTTAATTGGTCTATATTAATAGCTCCATAAAAGTCGACGGGTAAAACTGCTACCTCAAAACCCAACTGACCCAGAAATTGAAAAGCGTTAAGCACTGCGTGATGCTCTACTGCGGAAGTTATAACATGGCGCCCTTGTTTTTGCCTGGCCAAGGCCGCGCCGATGATGGCAAGATTATCAGCTTCGGTTCCGCCGCTGGTAAACACTATTTCCTGAGCTTCTGCTCCAATTAGTGCGGCTACCTGTTTCCGCGCAGTTTCTAAATGTTCTTTGGCCTCGCGTCCCTGGCTGTGCAAACTGGATGGATTCCCCCAGCCATTTGTTATAACTTCCATCATCGCGTCGGCAACCTCAGGATCAACAGGAGTCGTTGCACTATGGTCCATATATATTCTCTTCATCTTACCGCTCCTCCGCGCCTTTGGCCTATGCCCTTTACACCCATCGTATCCGCTTCCCATGCCTCTCTGAATTTACCTATTTGAGCAGCGGTGACAATGCCTTAAATTCCGGAGTGCCTGAAGTTTTGAGGATATCGAAGAATATGGTCTCCGCATTGGTGATCACCGCTCCCATTTGCTTCATCAATTCCAGACCGCTGCGATAATTCTGTTTAAAACGCGAGCAGATCGCATCTTCTACCACGTGTACGGTGTAGCCGTTCTCGAGCAAGTCCCTCACGGTCTGGTACACGCAAACGTGAGTCTCAGTGCCGGTAACGATGATCTTGGGCCGGTCATACGCGAAGAGCGCTTTTCTGGTCTCCAGGGTGCAGGCGGTAAAAGACATTTTTTCGACTACCTCGGTTCCTTCGGGAAAATTCTCCTTTATCTCGGTAACGGTAGGGCCCAGGCCACGGGGGTTTTGTTCGGTGACTAAAACCGGCAGGCCTGTTTCCCTGGCGAGCTTGAGCAAGAGGCTGGTGTTTTTCACCACCGAGTCCCGGTATTTCATGGCTTTTAATAGCTTGTCCTGCAAGTCGATAATCAACAAGAGCGAATCCAGCCGATCCAATCTGTACTTGCCCATTTCCATCATTGCATCCTCCTTATGGAATAATTGACTTATGGGATTATTCTATCATGTATAGGTTGCTCCTTGAAGCCCTGGCTAATGCCGATAAACATGACATTGCTTTCTACAGGTGCTAATCTGTTATAATTAGTAAGAGTATTAGGGATATGGTCCTATCATGAAATATTTTCGTTTACTTGTTTTTATAATATTATTTTTTGGAGTTGTGGCTGCCGGAATGGTGACGTGTTTTGGGCTGGGAAGTGAAGCTTCGCTGCTCAACGCCGATTTTTATGAGCAGCAATTTACCCGGCATAATATCTACGAGCTGTCACAGCGCTATGTTCTTATGGAGATACGCTCCGGCATCAACCAGCAGCTGGCGGAACCGGTTCGTGATGCCTTGATGCATGCTATAGAAAGGTCTTTTTCCCCGGAATGGACCCGTCAGGAGACTTCCCGCTTGATTGAGAACCTGCTGGGCTACCTTAAAAACCAGGAGGATGTACTGGATCTAACCATTGACTTGCGTCCCAGGCAGAATTTATTACTGCAGGAATATATCCAACAATTCAGAACACTTCCCCCGGCAAACAGCGCCCTGGCAGACATGATCGAGCAGCAAAGCGAGCGTCTATTAAGTCATATAAGCCAATTCCTGCATTTGCCGGAGACTATTGATATTACTCAGAACACGGTATTTTCCCGGCCCGAAACACAGCAATACATGCAGGCTTTCAGACAGTACTACCCTTATACCGCCTACCTGTACTATGTGCTCCTGGGCTTGCTGGCGATGTTGATCCTCGTTCGGGGCTTTGCCGCAGGCTTAAGATGGTTTGGCCTGGGACTGGTTTTGGCCAGCATACTGTGTTTGGTGGCTTTAAATGCCGGTGATGTCCGCGTGGAACGTTATATAATAGAACATGTGACCGACAATAGCAATTGGCTTTCACTGGGCGCAAATCCCGCCGTACTGGCCAGAATTTTAAAAACGGCTGTTCAAGCCGCCTTTATGAAGACGACCCTGATGCTGGGTGGTGTGGGTGTGCTGCTAGCCGGCTGCGGATTCTACTGGGAAAGGCTGCAGCGCCACAGTCACCAAAGCAGGTTTGGGGCTTAAAGCATCAGTTGCGGAAATCCTGCAATCAACGTGCGGCATGTTTATCGCTATTCGGATCACCGTATTTTATCATAATCAACTGAATATAATACGATCTTAATATCCCCAGGTTTCTCAGTTTGATCTTAAGCGAAGCTTTCTCTTCCTCATCGCTTGACTTTCCTATCTGCTCCTGTAATTGTTCTATCTGATCGAGAATTCTGAGCAATGACTTTTCCAGGCGGGTTTGGTTGCTGGTCTGCATATATCACCCTTCTTTTAGTATTCTATTAATTGCAATATATACCTTGCAGACACTATTCTGTGCTAGTCTCACTAATACCAAAATTTATTAAGTAGATGGCAGAAGAGCGTGAAGCGCTGACATTAGCGGATCGTCAATATGTTGGCGGGTGCTCGCAAGCTAACAGTTGATGATGCTGGTTCCTGTTGAAAAGTAAAAATCCCTGAAATAATATCAGGGATTTATTGTTCTATGTGATTATGTTATGGTGATCCGTTCCCTCGCTGGCGCCAAGGGGCAGATCACCCTGATAAAATGCTATTGCGGTATTTTCGCGACCGTGATGCTGAGGGTTTGGTCTGTGGTATAAATGAGCGAAACGCCAATACCTTCGCCGTTCTCCGCACCATAGGTCACATTTCCTTCCGACTTCATATCATAGCTTTGCTCGGTAAAGGTCTGCTTGATTTCACCCAGATAATCTGTAAAGTCCTCCTTAGATGCCTCTTCCAGGGCGATAATCAGCGAATCATTCATTTCCATAACTGTAACGACTTTCCCGCCTTTGAATTTGGGAATGCTTTTTGCCAAGTCGGAGGTTGGCCATTCAGTTTGACCGAAAGTCACCTGTTCTCCGTCTTCGCCCTTGATGACCACCTTGTCTCCGTCGATGTCAACATCGCCCCCTCCGGCTTCCTTGATAATTTTTTCCGCCAAGGCCTCTCCGGCCTTTTCCTCCATTTTTTCTTTTGCGCCGCACCCGGCCAAGGATAAGATCAGCATAAAGGCCAAAAGACCGACTATAATCTTCTTCATATCATCTCTCCTCTCAGTTTAAACGCAGCTATTTTGCAGCTGCCCTATTTTTGAAATTCAATGGATACCTGTTTTTCCTCACCTGTATAAGCGCAGACCATCATGCTGCTGTCCTTGAAAGCGGAAAATTCCATGTGGTCGCTAAAGCCAAGATAAGAATTTCTTCATATCGGTTCTCCAAAGTTCTTATGATCAGAATACGATTTCGCAGTTATAAAACCATGCCTTATTTCAAGATGGTAAACTTGCCGATGAGGGGCAACTGCTTTGCTTTCCCCCCAAATCCATTGATGAGTCCCATAATACCCAATATTAAAACACCGGCTCCGAAAATTGGCATCAGCATCCAGCCAATCACGGGAATGATACCCAGTATTACGTTGCCTGCTATTCCTGTAATCAAGAGCAGCAGCGCTTGATTGGCATGAAATTTGCCATACCTGGATTCGGGACAGGCGATCAGCGGCAGGAAGAACAGAAAATAGGAAAGTCCCGCCATAGTCTTATTCTTTTCGATATCTTCCATGGTATAGATGTCTTTCTGTATGGATTCCAATCCCTGGTTTTCAAGATTATTATTTTGCTCTGTCATGTCAATTTCCTCCAAAGTTTTTATATTTGTTTGGATTCGGTGGGCTTACGGTGATATATCTTCATATCCCGTTATATCTTGCTATCGCAACTGCCACAGAATTTGAGCCTGCGGCATGAAGCCGGAGAGCCCTTGATCAGGCCGCCAAATCCGCCGGACAACTCACTCATAGTCATCCATCCTTTCCTCACATGTTTCGAAGTGCGGTGCACCGCACACCTTGCAAAACTGTTCGCTCTTGGACGCAGGGGCGCCACACTGGGTGCAGATACGGGGCATACAAGCAATACACATCATGCGATTCTCATTGAAATGCTCGTCGCACACCCACCCGTGGCAGCATTCGCAGCGGTTGAAATGCAGCCGCGCATCCTGCTCCCCCAAATGCAGGGCCTCCTTCGGAGTATCGCAGCCAAGCAGCGGAGTGGTATATCCACCGCCGCAGAGTTCGCAGAAAAAGGTCAGGCGAAACCCGGCCCCTTCCCGCACCGTTCGGTATTTTGCCGTAAATATTGGAACCGGCCGATCCGCCACCATGATCTTGACCCTCGCTTTCCTTATCCCGTACCTTCACACTTTCCTAACCGGCAATAAAGGCAGTTTTTGCATACTAAAATGATCCAGCCTGCGGATGGCCTCTATTATTTCCTCCAAATTGTCTGTGATCTTTTTGCATCGCACCCCCTCTTTCTCACCGGCAGGAAATGCTTGGCTGAGTTAGATTTGTTTGGTAATATACAGGCAACGGTCCCATTGATTTTCCGTGTTATCATACTGAAAATGCCACCTGCTGTAATCATCCCCGGGGTGATTGTCAAGTCAAAATAGGGGTGATTATTGGGGTGATTTTTTATAATCCTCCGAATAGCCTGTCTAAGTTACCTGGGAAATGCTTGTCTGGCACCGGGAACAGGTGATGAAAGGAAGATTTCTAAAACGAGCCTTGCGGAAGGGAATAGGTGTTCTTATGAAAAAGAAATATATTATTTGGACAGTGCTGCTGCTGTCCGTCCTACTGTCTGGCTGTGGGCAGACAAAGGGGCTGAATCCGAAAAGCCCGGTAACCATCACACTATGGCACAATTTTGGCGGACAGATGCAGGCCACTATGGATGAACAGATCGGGGAGTTTAACGCCACGATTGGTAAGGAAAAAGGCGTGATCGTAAGCGTCACGTCTATTTCCAGTTCGGCTGCCCTCCAAGAGAAGCTGACCATGATTGCCAGGGGCGATCCCGGTGCTCCGGAAATGCCCGACATCACCACCTGTTATCCGGCCACGGCCATGCTGCTTGCGGACAAAGGGCTTCTTGCGCCGATGGATGGGTACTTTACCGACGCAGAGCTTATGGATTATCTGCCCCGGTTCCTGGAGGAGGGCAGGCTGCCCGACGGAAAACTCTATGTGTTTCCCTTTGCCAAATCCACCGAGGTGCTTTTCCTGAACCAAACGCTTTTTGAGCGCTTTTCATCTGCCACCGGGGTCACTGCGGACAGCCTTGCCACCTTCGAGGGGATTGCTGATGCAGCGACACAGTACTACCGCTGGACCGACCAGCAAACACCGGACATATCAAACGATGGAAAAGCCTTTTATACTGCGGATTCCTTTTTCAATCTCGCTCAGGTGGGGATGGAACAGATGGGAACCTCCCTCTTTGATGGAGAGAAGCTTCGGCTGAACACACCGGAATTCGAGCAGATCTGGAACACGATCTTGGAACCGGCAGTGCGTGGCGGCTACGCCATATATGACGGCTATTCCTCCGATCTTTCCAAGACAGGCGATATTCTTTGTTCAACGGGCTCGACAGCGGGTGTCCTCTTTTACGGTGAGGAGATCACCTATCCCAATAACACTAAGGAAGCGGTTGAATACGCTATCCTGCCGTACCCAACCTTTGAGGGAGGCAAAAGAATCGCCATCCAGAGAGGTGGTGGCCTGGCAGTGGCAAAATCCACCCCCGAAAAGGAAAAAGCGGCCACTCTATTCCTCAAGTGGTTTACCGCCCCGGAGCAAAACATGCGCTTTGTGGCTTCCACCGGGTACCTTCCAGTGACCGGGCGGGCTTTTACCGACCACATGGAGCGGGAGATCTCTGAAAACAGCAACCCGAATATTCAAAGGCTGCTGCGCACCGCTATTACAGTTCATGAAGAATACGATTTTTACATCCCCCCGGTATTTGATGGATTCAACACCATCAGCGCGAGCTTTGAAGCCAGTTTCCTTGCCATAACGGAGCAAAGGCGGGAGCAGTATATGGAAAGTCTGAAAACAATGGAGCCCGACGGCGCCTTTGAGAGGGCGGCAAACGGCGCTCTGAAGGAATTTATTGCGAGACAGACGGAGGGCAGGTAATGCCAAAGCAGAGACTAATGGAGATTGTGGGACTTTATCGCGAGGCCATACGCCGCGGCGGCCAAAACGGCCTGCCCATGCGTCTGCGGCTGTTTCTTTTTCTGATTCTGTTCCTCAACACCATTATGCTGGGTGTTCTTCTCATCCTGTTTTCCGTCGGCGTTTTCAAAGCCGGCCTGCTTGAGCACAGACCGGTTCTTGAAAGGGAATTGATGCACTATACGGCGGATATCTATAAATCCTTCGGCAACCTTTCGGTACAGACGGTGGATCTGGCCAAAGAGCTCTCGGCGGGACTGGAGCGCAATCTGAAAGAACACGGCGGATCGGCTGCTTCGTTGCAGGAAAATCCCGATCTGCTGGAGCATCTGCTGGAGGAGGAACTGGACAGGCTCACCGGCGCCCTGGAAAGATCCCGAGGAAGCGGCGTTTTCTTGCTACTGGATGCGACTGTCAATCCCGAGCTGCCAGGTGCGAAGGATTCCCGCGCCTGCCTTTACCTGAAAAATATGGAGCCGAATATTATCAATGGCATGGCGGCAAATCTGCGCCTGAGCTTTGGCCCCATGACCATTGCAAGAAACAATGGCATCCATATTCTTCCGCAGTGGCAGATGGAGTTTGATTTGAGCGAGATGCCCTGCTTTACTGAGCTGATGGCTGCCGCAAGAGAACAAAAGCTCCCTTTTTCCCGCCTTTACCGCTGGAGCGAAGGGACAAGCTTGCCGGGCAACAGCGAACGGATTATGCTTTGTATCGTGCCGCTGATCGCATCGGACGGCACGGTATTTGGCGTGTGCGGGTTTGAGGTGAGCGAGATGCTCTTTAAGCTCTCCCACACCCCGGGATCAGAGAGCTATGACCATTTGTTCTGTCTGCTCTCGCCCCTGGAAGAAAATACACTGCGGCTGTCTGGCGCACTCTTTGCCGGAAACTTTGCTGCCGGCCCCAACGCGCCGGAACACACGAAAATGGAGATATCCTCCGGTGGCGGCGAATTTTACCGCTACCAGCAGCCGGAAAAGGAGAGCTATGCCGGCCTGCACCAGACAGTATCCCTGTATCCGGCTGATTCCGCATACGCGGATGAGCAGTGGGTGGTGGCGCTGATGATGCCCTATCAAGGGCTTAACACGCTGATTTCAGCCAAGAGCCGCAACCTGATCTTAGGGCTTCTGATACTGATGCTTGTCAACATTGGCCTGGCGTCGTTTATCAGCCACAAGTATGTCCACCCGGTGGCGGCGGCTTTGGAGCATCTGAAAGAACCCAACCTAACCGCCAAAACCAAAATTCCGGAAATCGATGATCTGATCGAGTTTCTCGCGGCCCATGATGCATTACCTGTGTCCGGAGAAAAAAAGGAGCTCCCGGCACGGGAGCCTTCCGCTCTGTACCTGGAGTTCGTAAGGAATATCCGAACGCTTTCGGCCGCTGAGAAATCGGTTTTTGATCTGTACGTGCAGGGGCACAAGGCCAAGGAAATTGCAGAGATTCTTTGCCTTTCCATCAATACAATTAAAACACATAACCGGCGCATCTATATGAAGCTAAACGTTACCTCCCGCAAGGAGCTGATGGTGTATATTCAGATGATGGAGGAGGTAGGCTGCGCAAATGCGGGAAACAAGTGAACCGAGAGAACTGGAAACCTTAGCGTCACGCATCCAATGGATCATTGGAGAACAGCAGATTAAGCAGGTGGACTTCGCCAGAGCACTTGGAATCAGCGCAAATTATGTCTATCTGCTGACCAGCGGCAGGAAAACCTTAATATCCGGGCCGTTGGCACGACTGATTGAAAGCACCTACGGGTACTCCGCCGAGTGGATACTGACCGGCAAAAGGCCAGAAAACAATGGAATCGCGCATAGCGATTTGCAAAACGACACCATTCAGAAAGTGAAGCAGATGGATAACGGGGAGCTGAGGGCAGTGGCGGCCTTTATTCGCTCTTTGCAGAACATGGATAGGGAATGAGCCAAAGGCAGACTGATATCATAGCGCCCTTTTCCTTTCCTGCCGGAACTACGCCGTTAGGATCAGATGGTAGGAGTCGTTTCTGCTGTCGGATATGAGAATATGAGAAGCGGCGCCCTTTCCAGTAGGGAGGTATACTCATGTACCATTACAGAAAAGGGCGGGAAGGCGTTAGGACATATAAAACCATTTTGAGCGCTGCAAGTCCTCATTTCCGTATCAATCATCGTAAAAGTCCCTCATGTGTGAGTTTGAATATAGGATTTCTCTAAACATTGAAAAGATATCCTCAAACCGAATATCTGTCTTGGCGGGGCAAAAACCGTATAAAAAAAGCCCGAAAAAAGTTAACGTTCTGCGGTTTTTCCGCAGAACATCTTTTTGAGGGCTTAATTATGGTGCGGCAGAGAGGACTCGAACCTCCACCACCTTGCGGGACTAGAACCTGAATCTAGCGCGTCTGCCAATTCCGCCACTGCCGCTTAATGCTGATTTATTGCCTCAGCAAGACAAATTATATTACATGCCTTCCTCCCTTGTCAAGCCGGTTTTTGTACATGATGATTTCTAGCTTCCCCTACAGATGGCTTCTTAGCTTCACCTTCAATTGCAGTGATTAATACTGCAAAAACCTGTCGCAACTTTTTTTCACCGCTATGAATATACTTCCACATTATAGCTGCGCTGCCTTCAATATGCCCCGTTGCTTGGGTCACATATCTGGCTTGATGATAACGGTCCAGCACATAAACACTCCTTTAATCCTGCCCGGAACATTTTATATCCAAGGTTCTCCATCATAGGTTTTTTCAATTGCATCGATTTCATATGATATGTTCGTCAATCTAGTCTGCTATTTCCAGTCCAAGATCATCCTTGCCGCTATAACCCATTAAACTCCACCTTCTGGTGTCGACATAAACCCCTCTAAAATCCCGACGATCCCCCATTTATGACGAATAATACCGGTTATCTCCATTATTTACCACCATAAATCGGCAGGGTTCTCCTATATTTTGTAGAAATTTGTCATTGATTACTCTATTACCAAAAAAATTTTATTTATGAAAGGTTTGATTATTTATGTAGAATTTTGTCTTTAATTATTTTTTTGCTAAAACGACCTTATTAAGGAAGGAGAATATTTTGAAAAAAAATCGCGATTTGTTAAAATGTTTCGCAATTCTAACTTTCTTGACATTGTTTGCATTGACTGGATTAACTCCGTCAGTACATGCAGCAACATCCAAAGCTACAGCCACTGTAGATTATGGGACCAAAGATCTTGCCTTAGGCAGCCAAGGCTCAGCCGTCACGCAATTGCAAAAAGATCTTGCTGGATTAGGCTTCTACTCAAATAGTATTGATGGATCGTTTGGTGCGAAAACTAAAAATGCTGTAGTTA
>ENA-UOOM01000368-UOOM01000368.1-fermentation-metagenome-genome-assembly--contig:-NODE-368-length-53688-cov-20.072306_pt1 | contig 53688 bp, 38 predicted proteins | sample MGYA00245781_ERZ724031 | MGnify/ENA primary metagenome ERZ724031 (study PRJEB28704, sample SAMN03018317) | fermentation metagenome | biome: anthropogenic terrestrial biome; feature: soil; material...
TGCCCTCCCTCCAAGCTTACCTGCTATTTTTGGAAAGCGAGTGCAAAGGTAGAAAAAGATTTTATTCCCGCAAAATCTTTTCGCAATAAATTCAATAAATAATTCAACTTTTCTTCGAGCATTAAAATAACAATTTGATAACAAATCAATTAATCAAAGTCATTTTTTTAATATATTTCTCTTGCATTTCATCCTCGACAGTGATTAATATGTAAAAATGTCATTTGAGATATTTGGAATCATAAATTATGAGTATCTTGCACAGTTTTTCAAATTGCACTAGAACTATATAATAAGAGTAAAATTTTTGATGAAAGGTATTATAACTATATTAAATCGTTTCTTGCCACCGTATAAAAAGTACGTGGTGCTATCGTTCCTTTTTAATATACTCACTGCAATATTAAACGTTTTTTCGTTAGCCACTATTATTCCGATACTCCAGGTTTTATTTAAAGTCAACAATAAAGTTTTTGAATTTATTCCCTGGGGCGCAAAAGATGTTTCGTTAATCGATATTGTTTTAAATAACGGAAATTGGTACATGTCACAACTTATTGCAACTCACGGAAGCAGTAAGACGCTTATGTTTTTGGCGATTGCACTTGTTATTATTACCTTATTTAAAACAGGAAATGCATATTTTGGTTCCTATTTTACCATCCCCATCAGAACAGGTGTGGTAAAGGACATTAGAAATAAAATTAATGATAAAATCTTAGCTCTGCACATCGGTTTTTTTTCAGAAGAACGTAAAGGCGATATATTAGCAAGAATTTCGGGAGATGTTAACGAAGTGGAGAATTCGGTAATGAGTTCACTCGATATGCTTTTTAAAAATCCGATTCTTATTCTCATCTATTTAGTTACAATGATCGTTCTCAGCTGGCAGTTGACGCTCTTTGTTTTTGCCGTGTTACCAATTATGGGATATGTGATGGGGACAGTTGGGAAAACGCTGAAAAGAAGCTCGTTTGAGGCACAAAACAAGTGGGGCGAACTCATGTCTCAAATTGAGGAAACATTAAGCGGACTTAGAATCATAAAAGCTTTTAATGCTGAAAACAAAATATCAAAACGATTCTATGCCGGAAGTGATTTATTTAGAAAAATGTCCAATAGAATTGCGAGACGACAATATCTTGCTCATCCAATGAGTGAATTTTTGGGTACCCTTACAATCGCTATTGTTCTTTGGTTTGGGGGCTCACTAATTTTAGGTGGTAACGGACTTATTGATGCGGCTACATTTATTTATTATCTTACCATTTTTTACAGTATTATCAATCCGATTAAGGAGTTTTCAAGATCAGCATACGCTGTGCAGAGAGGCCTTGCATCCATGGAGCGTATCGACAAGATATTAAGTGCTCAAAACGATATTTTAGAACCCCAACATCCACAAAAGCTTGTTTTTGAAAATCAAATACACTATAATAATGTTTGGTTTAAATATAACAAAGATTGGGTGTTGAAAGGAATTGATCTGAAAATTGAGAAAGGAAAAACAATCGCTTTGGTAGGGCAATCGGGTTCCGGAAAATCTACAATGACTGATCTTCTGTCTCGATTTTATGACATTCAGGAAGGCAGCATTTTTATTGATAACATCAATATAAAAGACATCACTCTACACGATTTACGCTCAAAAATTGGTTATGTAACTCAGGAGGCTATCCTCTTTAACGATACGTTCTTCAACAATATCGCCTTTGGCAAAAAAAATGTATCGGAAGAAGATGTTATACAAGCTGCAAAAGTTGCCAATGCTCACGATTTTATCATGGCAACGCAATACGGATATCAAACAAACATCGGGGATAGAGGTGGAAAGCTATCGGGTGGCCAGCGTCAGCGAATAAGTATTGCCAGAGCAGTTTTGAAAAATCCGGAGATCTTAATTTTAGATGAAGCCACTTCGGCGTTAGATACCGATTCAGAGAAACTAGTACAGGATGCGCTGGAAAAACTTATGAAGAACCGCACAACAATTATCATTGCACATCGGTTATCAACCATTAAAAATGCAGATAATATTCATGTATTAAAAGAAGGGCAAATTGTTGAATCGGGAGACCACAATTCACTTTACCTCTTGAACGGATATTATACAAAACTATGTAATATGCAGGGAGATTTAAACTGAGAAGGCATCTTGTATCTTAACGCTCTCTTTATCTTCCAGCTTCTCAAGCAATCGGTCAACGGCTTCATAAGGAGAGTTAATGCTTTGAAATTCGGGGACAATCTCTTTCATTTTTTTCACTATTCTCATATCATCGTATTGATATGAAACAGTTATCAATTTTTCAATCTGATTCTTTACATCCTCGTATTCATACTCACGTACCTGAGCGATCATGATTTTATCGTGGTGTGTCTTTGTCGTATTCTCGGCATCATTAAGTAATTCCTCATACAGTTTCTCGCCGTGACGAAGACCTGTAAACTCTATTTTTATGTTTTGAGAACCCGACAAACGAATCATGCGTTTTGCTAAATCCAGTATTTTTACAGGTTTTCCCATGTCAAAGAGATAAATTTCACCACCTTTACCCATCGACCCAGCCTCGAGAACCAACTGACATGCTTCAGGAATAGTCATAAAATAACGAATAATTTCGGGGTGTGTAACTGTCAAAGGTCCCCCATTTTTGATCTGTTCTCTGAATAAAGGAATTACTGATCCATTTGATCCAAGTACATTCCCAAATCTGGTAGTTATAAACTGGGTTGTTTTCTGTCCGGTTTTTTCAAGATGTTTTGACAAAGACTGAACATAAATCTCACTGATCCTTTTAGAGCACCCCATCACATTTGACGGATTTACAGCTTTATCTGTTGAAACCATCACAAATTTTTGAGCACCATACTTTACAGCTAAATCAGCTAATATTTTCGTTCCTAAAACATTTGTTTGAACGGATTCAGACACATTATCTTCCATCATAGGAACATGCTTGTAAGCCGCAGCATGGAAAATATATTGTGGGCGTGTTTTTGCAAAAACACGTTCCATCCGCGAAGAATTACCTACATCAGCTACAATGATGTCTGTGTTGATATCGATCCATTTTTTTTGAAGTTCGAGCCTCATGTCATGAAGAGGAGTCTCAGCCTGATCTATCAGAATTATATTGTAAGGGTTAAATGAAGCTATCTGACGGACAATTTCACTTCCAATTGAGCCTGCAGCTCCTGTCACCATAACCCTCTTACCTTCGATGTGAGCAGCTATCTCTTTCAAATTAATATTAATGGGGCTGCGAGGCAACAAGTCTTCTATTTGAATATCCTTTAATTGCTCTTTTCCTGTCAAAGTCCCATTCCATTCACTAACCGGCGAAGTTGTCAATAGTGATATGTTGTGATCAACAAAGTTCCCCAACAAAGGTGAATTTCTTATTTGATCCATTTTGTGAGGAGAAACAATAATTGTTTTCACATCCTTCGTCTCAAGTACCCTGAATAGATTTTCGTTATTTGCATAAATATTGACTCCGAGAAGATTTTTCCCGACCATGTTATCCTCATCAGTTATAAATCCCAGTACCCTATACTTAAAATCACGATTTCCTCTAATCGCTTTCGCAAGACTAATTCCCGCAGATTTGGTTCCATAAATAAAAATATTAGTGGCTCTCTGCGGTTTACCTGTAATAGCTTCATAGACTTCCTTGACAACTATACGAGAGAAAACCATCAACATAACATTGAGAACATAAGTTGCAAAATGGATGGTATTTGAATGCGTAAAAGAAGGATTGAACTTCTTTATTAATATCAGAACGATGAACGAAACAAAATAACCAAGGGTTAATGCGTAGATTATGCGAAGCAGATCGGAAAACGCAGAAAAACGTAAAACTCCGCTAAAGGTCTTGAAAATAATGAATGCGATGATATTGGCTGACACCAGAACAAATGTTGTGGTTATACCATCTGCCTTAACTTGTGCCGTAATTCCATCTAGGCCAAAGCGCAGAAAATACATTGTAAGGGTTGAAAATAAAATAATAATAATGTCTATAATGAGGATAGACATACGGGACAAAACCCTATTCGATAAATAGTCCTCTAAGTATTTATTCATAACTTTACTCAAAGATCAGTGACAGTATACCTGTGTAAAATATACTGCTAATTTATGAAGATTCGTGTGTTATAAAGACGTTTTTGTCAAAAAACAGAGTTTATTGAGTATTTACTCCACAATAATCTCATTCTGACAAATAATCATATCCATTTTAATATCTCGCTCGTTTGCCGGAATTTCATCAAAAACCTGAAAATCAAAACAAACAGCAAATTTCTGAGCTTTTATCTTTGGTAATAATCCATCGTAGTAGCCTTTGCCTCTACCCATCCGGTTCAGAGTGCGGTCAAAAGCCACACCCGGAACAATTACCAGATCTATCTTATCATATTCCAGAAAAGTAATTCCAACAGGTTCTTTGATTCCGAAACCGGATGTTATCATACTTTCTTCTGAAACATATTCTTTCAGAACTAATTCACCATTATTAACGATCGGCAAAAGAAATTGTTTTTGCAAATGATACTTTTTAATCAATTCGTGCGTATTTACTTCATCTGACATGCTGTAATAAGCAAGAATAACTTTTGCGTTTTGGAACACTTCAGTCAACTCTAATGTCGATATTGTTTCCTCGGACAGTTCTTGCAATTCTTTTTTGGAATATGACTGCTTTATCTCAACAATTTTTTTGCGTAATATTTTTTTGTGCGAAGATATATCCATTTCTTTTATGCGTACAACATACCAAATTCATCCGGAACAGAAAAACCAATTCTCTGACCCAACGTAATAGATTTATATCTTTCTTGCACTACCGATTCAGGTTTCGCCAAACCTTTCTCAATAAGATCAACTGCTTTTTTCATTAAAGTATCGTCTTGCATGTAGACGGAATAATAACTTTCTTCTCCAAAAAAGTTTCTGACGATATAAGAGACCAGCTGCCGTTCGAACAGTTTTCTGGATTCTTCGATGTAATATGGCCTTGGGCGAACGCCTCTATTATCTGCAAAACTTACCAAATTTAATAAAAGCGGTTGCTTATATAAAAAGCGTGTAAGATCTTCGGCTGATTGGAAGTCCTGTAACTTTTGTTTGTGCATGTCAGAATAAGTAACTGAATACTCTTGAATTAGATCTCTGTTTGCGAGAGAATTAAAGTAAGAATTCATACCCGTAGTATCACGGGCAACAAAAACATCCGGCATTATACCGTCACCTCCGAAAACAGTTCGTCCGCCTCCGGTTTTAAACGGAATAAGTGTCGATGCTGTATCCGTATTCACATAATCACCCTGCATGTATCTGTTTATCGCTTCCAGCTCGTATTCATCATACTTCCCTTTTTCATATTTTCGTTGAATGGAACGTCCGGATGGGGTATAATAACGGGCAACTGTAAGTCTTACGGCAGATCCATCGGGAAAACTCCGCTGACTTTGAACCGAACCTTTACCAAAAGATCTTCGCCCTATAACCAGACCTCGGTCATTATCCTGAATGGCTCCTGCAAATATTTCGCTTGCAGAAGCACTTAATTCATCGATCAGAATTACTACATCATCTTCCTTGCTTGTCCCCGAACCATTAGCATAACTATCCTGGCGCGGGAAGTTTCGCCCATCAGCGTAGACAATTAAATCGCCTTTATTAAGAAATTCATTAACCATGGCCACCACAACTTCCAGTGATCCTCCACTATTGCCTCGCAGATCTATTACAAAGGAGCGTGCACCCTGACTCTTGAGCTTGGATAAGGCCGATATAAACTCATTGAAAGTATTGAACCCAAATGTACCTACTTTGATATATCCAATTGTGCTGGTTGACATATAAGAAGCCTGCACACTGCTCATTGGAATATCTCCGCGGGTAACGGTTATGTCGGTCAATTTAGAATCATTATCTCTTTTAATTCCAAGCTTTACTTCTGACCCTTTTTCACCTCGAAGCTTTTGTAATACATCCGCATTTGTGATCTTCTTACCGGCAATTAAAGTATCGTTTACATTTATAATTCTGTCCCATTGCTGTATACCTGCGGCTTCTGACGGGCCACCGGGAACAATGCTTGTTACAATAATAGTATCCCTTAATACGTAAAAACTAACTCCGATCCCTGAAAAATGACCCTCCAGATCTTCATTTACGCGCTTCATTTCGCTGGCAGGAATATATGCCGAATGCGGATCAAGGTCCTGAACGATTTTAGGCAAGGCTTCTTCCACAAGCTGATGCATATTCACTGTATCAACATACGATTTGTTGATGTAATTGAATATAGCATCAATCTTTCCGGTTCCGTCAACCTTTCCGGTACTTCCAAATCTGGAATATATGCTTCCGATGAGAATTCCAAGTGCAATACTCAATCCAATCCACAAGGGAAGCCAAGTTCTTACCTTTTTTTCAGGGCTCATTACTTTTTCCTTTCAATCTACTTTTGTAAGTCAACCGAAATCAATTCTATATCGGCTCTCTTAAGCAATTCTATTCCATCGCTCAATCTGTACGAATCAGCATAAACAACTTTCTTTATGCCGGCCTGAATTATGAGCTTAGCACATTCAATACAAGGCGATGACGTAACATACAGTGTTGCACCTTCGCTGCTGTTATTGGAACGGGCAACCTTTGTAATGGCGTTTGCCTCAGCATGGAGAACGTATGGTTTTGTAACATTGTTCTCATCTTCGCAAACATTTTCAAATCCCGATGGCGTTCCGTTATATCCATCCGAAATTATCATCTTATCTTTTACCAAAATAGCGCCTACCTGACGACGTTTGCAATATGAATTTTCGGACCAGATAAATGCCATTCGCATGTATCGTTTGTCTAATTCGAGCTGTTTCGTATCTATCATGAATACTTTTTATTCAATTGCCTTCAAACTCATATCCAGACTTTTCACGGAGTGCGTTAGTGCGCCAACGGAAATGTAATCTACTCCACATTCGGCGTACGCGCGAATAGTATCGAACGTAATTCCACCCGATGATTCCAACTCCACCCGCCCGTTAACAATTTTAACTGCTTCGAGTGTCTGTTTCGGAGTAAAATTATCGAGCATAATGCGATCTACACCTCTGGTGTTTAAAGCTTGGTTGAGTTCATCAAAGTTCCTGACTTCGATTTCTATTTTTAATTGTTTGTCTTTTTCTTTCAAATATTTCTGTGCCCCGCGAATAGCGTTTTCAATGCCTCCGGCAAAATCTACGTGATTATCTTTAAGCAATATCATATCGAACAATCCGATACGATGATTTTCACCGCCACCTATTTTCACCGCTTGCTTTTCCAGCATTCGCATTCCCGGTGTTGTCTTGCGTGTATCAAGTACTTTGGTATTAGTTCCTTCGAGTAACTTTACGTACTTACTTGTAGTTGTCGCTATTCCGCTCATACGCTGCATGACATTGAGTACTAACCGTTCAGTTTGCAGCAACGATTGCACTTTTCCCGATACGATAAAAGCTACATCACCCGGCTTCACATAAGTACCATCATTGAGAAAAACATCTACCGATAAATTTTTATCAAAATGTTGAAAAATCGTTTTGGCAATCTCCACCCCGGCCAAAACTCCTTCTTCTTTAATTAAAAGACGAGCCTTGCCCTGCGCTGTTTCGGGAATGCTGCAAAGTGTAGTATGATCGCCATCACCAATATCCTCGGCAAAAGCCAGTTCGATAAGTTTATCAGTCAGTTCTTTTATTTTCATCTAATTTAAATTGAGCTAATATTTCATACTAACAAATTCGACCCTCATTTTGTTAATAAAACTTGCAATTTGTGAATGCAAAATTATAAAAATAAAAGGTTATATTTGTGCGCAAGTTGCTAATTTAACGTAAAAAACGTTTATTTAAAGAGATGAAGGTTGTTTTGCTGTCTGTTGGAAAAACCGATGATGATTTTTATACTCAGGCAATTGATATTTTCAAGAAAAGACTGAGTTATTATATCCCCTTTGAGACGGAATTTATTCCGGATTTAAAAAGTACAAAAAAATTATCGGAGAAAGAGCAGAAAATTCTGGAAGGAGAAAATATATTGAATCGAATCCAACAAGGTGATTATATTGTTTTACTGGATGACAAAGGAAAACAATATTCGTCGATAGAATTTGCCCGATTTATGGAAAAGAAATCACACAGTGTGCCTAAACGTCTCGTTTTTGTTGTGGGTGGCCCTTATGGTTTTTCAGACGAAGTTTATCAACGTGCCAACGAAAAACTGTCACTTTCGAAAATGACTTTCACTCATCAAATGGTTCGATTGATTTTTGTGGAGCAGTTATATAGAGCAATGACCATTTTGAAAGGCGAACCGTATCATCATGAATAATATATTTTGAAAATGAAAAAAAACATAACACTCTTCTTTTTATTTTTACTGTGTATTTCTGCATCAGCGCAAGAAATAACCGGAAGCTGGAGTGGTACTCTAAATATTATGGGCAACAAACTACCCCTGGTCTTCCATATTTCTAAAACCGATACCGCGTATGTTACCAAGATGGATAGCCCTGCACAAAACGCGTTGGGATTACCCACTTCAAAAACATCTTTTATAGAAAATAAACTGGAGATAGTGGCAACCGGTTTGGGTATTTTTTATCAGGGAACATTGCAAGGTGATTCTATATCAGGAACTTTAAATCAAGGAGGGATGCCTTTTCCGCTGGTGTTGAAACAATCCGATAAGCCGGTTCTAAATCGTCCGCAAGAGCCCAAACCTCCATTTCCGTATAAAACAGAAGACATAACATTTATCAACAAAAAAGACAAGATTGAACTGGCAGGGACATTCACTATTCCCGATTCTACAGGCATGTTCCCGGCAGTTGTGCTGATTGCCGGCAGCGGGCCACAAGATAGAGACGAAACAATTTTCGGACACAAACCGTTTCTGGTCATTGCCGATTATTTAACTCAAAATGGATTTGCTGTTCTAAGATATGACAAACGCGGAATCGGACAATCAAAAGGTGATTACGACAGAGCTACCATGCAAGATTTTACTGTGGACACAGAGGCAGCCATTAATTATTTGAAAACCCGAAAAGAAGTGGATAAGTCAGCTATAGGGCTTATTGGACACAGCGAGGGTGGCATGGTTGCACCCATGGTCGCTTCGAAAAACCGGGATGTCAAGTTTATCGTGCTCATGGCTGCACCTGGGGTGCAAGGAACAAAAATTGTTCTCGACCAAAATCGATTGAGTTTGGAATCGATGAATATAGAACCGGAAAACATGGAGCGCACGCTCACAATGCTTGACGAAATTCTTGGAAGTCTCACAACATGGGAAAACTCACCCGTAGAACAAACTATTCTCAGAGACAGACTTTCGCAAGTTTGGGAACAACTCCCGATAATGATAAAGTTGAAACTAAAAAAAGAGTCTTATCTCAGAAGCCAATATAACCAAATGGTTAAGCCAGGCTACCGTAGTTTTCTAAAAATCGATCCGGCAGAATTTTTGCAAAAGACAAACTGCCCCGTTTTTGCCATCAACGGTGAAAAAGATACACAAGTTTTATTCGATAAGAATTTGAACGCAATTAAATCGGCATTGGAGAAAGGCAAAAATTATAGGACAGAAACAAAATCGTATCCCAACCTCAACCATTTGTTTCAGGAAAGCGAAACCGGAAATGTAGATGAATATGGAGAAATTGAGCAAACCATTTCACCCGAGGTTTTGTCTGATATAACGGTTTGGATGAAAAAACAACTAAAAAACTAAATATATGGCTACCAAAAAACAAATTCTCACTATAATGTGGATAGCTATCGCGGTCATCGCTGTCGCATCCATTGTTTGTCTGCTTGTGCTTCCGAAATGGAAGGGTATTTTTCTGGCCGGGGGCGGCGGTTTTTTAATAGTGAACCTGTTTATTTCGATGTTTTTTATCCAAAATAACTATCGCGATAAAAAATAACAAAGAATCAGTTCTTCATTAATTTCTCCATATTGATATAGGCAGATAACACGTCGTAAGCCGCTTGCAGGTATTCCTGTAGAGCGTTTTGTTCACGTAATTTTTCAGAAGAAAATTCACTATCGAGAATATATCCTTTTTGTAGCTGTAACTGTTTTGCTGCTATGTTTTCGCTCATTAATTTCAAATTGGCTTGTTTTAACTGATAATTATTTTTGTACGTTTCCAACTGAGCCAGTTCTCTCGATAACTCTCCCACCCGATTATTCTGCAAGTCTCGCAAATTTTCCCGTTCAATCTGCTCTTGCATACGTAATTGGGAAACTTCCTTTGCTGTACTCAATGACTGCGAAATGGGAATCCGAAGCAAAAGAGCCACAAAACTGTTTCCAAACCACTTGTCAGTATTGCTTAATTTCAGTTCTTTTCCAAAATAATTGGCACCGTAATATCCCGATAACGACAACGACGGTGCATATTTCAATACCGCATTCTTGGTCTTTATCTCGGACAACGAAATCAACTCAGCCTGACGGCTTTGGGAAAGAGAATTTTCATCATTCATCAAATTTCCCGATGTCATTTTTGAGTAAAGCAATTGAATATCGTCCGATAAATGCAATTGGTTTAATTTTTCCTCGCTCAACTCTTCACCTAAATTCAACAATAAATTTATTTTTGCGTTGTGCAGGATATTTTTCGCCTGATGAAATCGGGTGAGCGAAGCATTATAATTCATCTCCGAATTGTTTTTATCGGCCAATGAAATATTCTCACGCTTGTAAAGAGTTTTCGCTTCATTAAACAATTCAGCGTAATAAGCGGTATCGGCAGCTATCGCATCCAATTGGGCCTGTGCTATCGCACAATCGATATAAGCCTGTGAAACGTTGGCTCGCAGGTCGTTTTCTGCAATTCGAGAATCGAGTTGGCTTATCTTCAACTGTTTTTCCTGTTCCGATTTTCTACCTATCGTTTCAGGATTGAAAATATCAAAAGCAAGGTTCAATCCCGCACCCGAACTCCACGGAGTGTTAAAACGCATGTACATTAACTCATCTTTGGGTGCCGAAGGATTGATCATCGATGCCGGGATTGGTGTTGATGGAACAATTATGTTTCTCCGCAAATCTGACGTAGCGTAAATATCGGGTAAATAATCCAGTTTCGTTTGTGAAAGTTTGTATTCGGCTTGCTGTTCTTTCAATCGCTGAACGTTAACAGCAGGAGAATGCATTAACGAATAATCTACAGCCTCTTCAATTGTCAAAGCGTTCAGATTTATCGTTCTTTCCTGTCCTGAAACGAATAAAACCGACCCAATTAATAAAAGAAAAAGAAAATATGTTTTTTTCATTTGTGTATGTTTTTATGAACTTAAAGTTTTATCTAAACACCGACGATGGTTCCACTTTTTTCAATTTCTGTATTGAAAACATCGAACTGGCGACTGCAATAATCAGCGTAACGAAAAACAAAAATGCCAAGAATTGTGGTGAAAGATTAATGATAAGTCCTGCTTTTGCCATTCCAAATTTTGTGCCTATAATCAGGATCAGTGCAATCGCAAACCCGATTACCGCGTAAATGAATGATTGTGCCATCACCAGCAGAGTAATGTAACGGTTGGTAGCGCCAATGGCTTTGAGAGTTCCGTAATCTTTGATGCGATCATAAGTAGCAGAATACATCGTAAGTCCGATAATAAAAAAACCGCTCACGATGGCGAAAATAACCAGTGTTCCAAAACTCATTCCCATATTATTGGCGGTCATTACGTTTATAACAGTGGTATTGTTGAGTTCTTCCGACCGCCACGCCCGAAGATCAGGAGCCACGGCATTTATCTGCTCTACAACATGATCAATTTTAGCTGCATCTTTAACCGTAACAATAACTGCATTGACCATATTTTCCGAAAATCCCGAATAATATCGTGCTGTAGCGTCAGTTGTATAAAGCATCGGGCTGGAAAAGCCTTTGGCATCCTTTGTCATTGCCCCAACGGTAACACTTTTTCCGCCAATTTCGAACTGAGTGCCTTGTTTTACATCGTATCCAAATGTTTTGTTGTCGTAAAAATCGGTAGACACCGTTCCCTGAAGAAACAAATTTTGGGTTGTACCGGAATTGAGTAAACTTTCCGATGGACCGGCCGCCAGCTCCGGATATTCGCTTCCGATAATTATTGCCGGCGAACTTTCACCGTTATCGAAACGCACACTCACATTAGACATCACCATTCCGTGTGTGTCGTCAACCCCGTCAACGCTTCGCAACTGGTTAACCCAACGCTTGTCGAACGGCGAAAGAATATTGGCATTGTTGGTGAGTTTGTTTACTACAAAAACCTGTGCATATTCGGGTTTGGCGTTGTTAATAACACCGCCGATAAGCGTGGTGAGATAAAAGAAAATACCCAGTTCAAGCCCAATCAGGTAAATGCTGATGATTATTCCCAGCAAAATGCCTGTACTTTTGGATTTCTCGAATCGAATAAATTTGTATGCTGTTGCAAACATTTCAAATTAATTTAATTGGACGATGCACTCAACTTTTGTATCGATAAGTAGATTGGCATCGTTATCGATGGAAATTTCAATTTCGCGAATACGACGGTCTTGCAAATCTTGTCCACTATCGGAAAAGAGCGATTTTTTCTTCAAATCAGGTGAGATACTGAGAATTTTTCCTTGTGCCACCGGCTGAGCATTGCCTGAAATCCTGATTTCGCACGATTGACCCAAAGCAAGCCTATTCGAAAACATTTCGTCTATCTCAGCCTGCACGATAAGCGGAGCATCGGGTGCCAGCACGACATACGTTTCATAACGATTTATGGCTTCACCTTTTTTCGGTAGCACGTCAAGCACAATTCCATCCATCGGCGCACGCAATGATGTTCTGTTCAAATCTTCGGCCCTCATACTTTTTAGGGAAGCAATTTCCCGAAGTTGTGCTTCTTGCAAAAGAATATCGTTCTGCAGTTTTTCCTGACTTTGTTTTTCAAGATCGTAATCGTTTTGCAAGGTGCGCACACTTTCGCCGGTCACTGCTCCGGCAGCAAGAAGTTCGCGTGCATCATTGAGCTTTCTCTCTTTTTCCTGCAATCGGATCAAGCCTTGTTCTTTGAGTAATTTCGCCGATTGTATTGATTTTTGCTGCGTGGATAATCGGCTATTAATCTCACTTAACGCAAGCGATGCATCGGTATTATCAATAGTGAGTAACAAATCGCCCGATTTCACTTTAGTTCCGGTGGTTACGCCAATTTCGGCAACAATTCCCGCTACAGGTGAAGCCAGATTACTGACACCTCCTTGCGGGGTTATTTTTCCAATTCCTACCGCTACGTTTGCCGGTTTTACTTCAACCGGAGCAGTATTTTCCTTTTTGTTACCGCACGCAACAAAAAGCAGGATTGAAAAAAAGCCTATACATAGTTTTTTCATTTGTATATTGTTTTATTTAGTTATCGAATTCTTCTTCAAAAGGCGTATCACTGATCTTTCCTTCCGAAACATAGATAGTCCGGTCGGCATATCTTTTTAAGCGCGCATCGTGTGTAACGATAATCACAGCACGATTCTCACGCGACAGTGCTTTTAACATATCCATCACTAAAACCGCACTTTTATGGTCGAGTGAAGCAGTGGGCTCATCGCAGAGTATCAGTTGCGGATCGGAAACCAACGCGCGAGCCACGGCAATTCGCTGTTGCTGCCCCCCGCTTAGGTTTCGCGGTAAATTCTTCATCCGCGATTGCATATCGAATTTTTTAATAATTGCCAGCGATTTTTGCTTAGCTTCTTTTCTCGACTCGCCTTTTAAAATTAACGGTTGCATCACGTTTTCGAGTGCATTAAGCGGAGCTAACAGGTTAAATCCCTGAAACACGAAACCGATTTTGTTTAAACGGATTTTTGCCAGTTCGGCTTCCGATAATTTGTTTACACACATATCGCCCAGCCACACATCTCCCATCGTGGGATAAATTACGCATCCCAGTAGCGAGAGCAACGTGGTTTTTCCCGAACCGGAAGGTCCAACGATCAACGTTACTTCGCCCTTTCTGAACTCTGTGGTGGACGGCGCTAATGCAACAATGGTGGTGTCGCCGGTTTTGTATTCCTTTCCTGCTCCTTCAATTCTTGCAGCGATTTCCATTTTTATTGAGTTTTTACGGCACAAATATAATACATTTACGTACTATTTTCAATTTATTATTGAAAATTATTTTATAACTTCGATATTTTTAGTACTTTTACGGACTATTTATCGGATTTATGAAGTCGAAAAAATTGTTGATAGAAATAATTGAATTGCTCGAAAAGTTTGAAGAGACGAGAAGCACAAGCGGATATGAATCGTCGTTGGATGATTTTATTCTTTTTTTGCAACAAAACAGGACATTAGAAGAAGACAGAAACGACATTGTCCGCATCGCACAAAACGTAAGTTTTCTGCATCGATATTCCAAATTCTATATCAAAAAAGCACTGAAAGGGTCGTTGCTTCAAACGGTTGACGAATACACGTATTTGGTGGCGTTATTCAATGAGGAAAGCTTATCCAAAACCGAAATAAATAACCTGAACGTAATAGAAAAGACGTCGGGAAATGAAATCATGAATCGCCTTCTGAAAGCGAAGCTTATCGGTGAACGGCGAGACGAAGAAGACCGGCGCAGAATGCGTGTATTCATTATGGAGAAAGGAAGAGCGGAGTTGATGAAAGTTTTTCCCGACTTATGGAAATCGGCAACAATTTTATCGGGGATATTGTCGCCATACGAAAAGGAGTCTTTTTTACAAACATCCGATAAACTCTGCGATTTTCACAAAGATATTTTTGTTAATAGTAAAGAAGGGGAAATTAACGATTTAATGCTTAAATTACCACAGACTGATCTTAAAAATCAGTAAACTCGAAACTTAAACTGTCGTATATTTCATTTTTTACCGGATCTTCCGATGTTTTAAAACTCTTAAGTTCAGTCAATATTTTTTGCGATAATTCCTTTGAATCTCTGCCTAAAAATTTTAACGCATTTTGTGCCGAAAGGCGAAGAAAATAGGAATTGGAACTCAAATCAGAAATCATTTTATCCACAAGTACTTTTTCGTCTATATTTTTTACCAAATCAGATCTGATAATCAATAACCTGGCAAATAACCAGTAACCTGTGGTTCTGATCTCTTCATCCGAAGAATTCGTCCAGTTTTGTATCAGTTTATCGGCAAAATTCAGTTTTTGAAATAAATTCATACAAACCTGCTCACGTATTTCCTGATTGGGGATTTCTTTCACCCACGTTTCGGCATTTTCAATATTGAATTCTCTAGCTGGACACAGCATAGTTGCAAGTATTTTTAACTCACGTGTCTCTTGTTTCCATAAAAGTTCAGCCAATTGACTGTCAGCAGGGTATCTTTTTGACAAATCACGTAACCGGGGGATATCCACTCCGAAGTTTAACTTGTAGTTCAACCCCTTCTCACGCATACTCTTTGAAGTGACACCATTCATTGACTTACGTAGATCGATTCTGATTTGTTGTAATGTTTCGCGCATACTTGCTTGTCTGATAATTAATTCGAGTACAAATATAGTCTTAAAACCCGGTTTTTTCAACATTTTTATTATCTTTGCCTCCTAAATTAAACTTAAAACCACAAGAATATGAGATTATTGCTAATCAGCAACTCTACCAATCCCGGAGAGGCTTATTTAGACTATCCGAAAGAGCAAATTAAAGATTTCCTGGGTAATAAAGCCAAAAACGCTATTTTTATTCCTTATGCTGCCGTTACTTTTTCTTATGATGAGTATGAGGAAAAAGTGAACAACAGGTTTGCCGAAATAGGGCATCACGTAACCAGTATTCATCGGTTCATCAATCCGGTGGAAGCCATCGAAAATGCCGATGCCATTGTTGTTGGCGGCGGGAATACGTGGCAATTGGTAAAAACTCTTCATGAAAAAGGTTTGATGAAGGTGATAAAAAAACGCGTAAAGAAAGGTACTCCTTATATTGGTTGGAGTGCCGGATCGAACATTGCCTGCCCAACGCTGAAAACGACTAACGACATGCCCATTGTGGAGCCGGAAAAATTTAAAACTCTTAAGTTAATTCCATTTCAGATTAATCCGCATTATTTAGACGATCATCCTGCAAACCACGGCGGAGAAACGCGCGAGATGCGCATTAATGAGTTTATTGCAATTAACAAAGACGTTTTTGTAGTTGGTCTTCGAGAAGGAACAATGCTACTCTTAGAATATGACGAACTGGCACTTATCGGAAAACGCAATGCCCGCATTTTTAAATTCGGACAAGAGCCTAAGGAATTGTCCAGCGAAGACGATTTTAATTTCTTACTTTCATAACCAAAAACATATGAGTCAACATCTACATTCAGTAGAAACAAAAAGTAATAAGTTCAATTTGATGGATTTTCTTCACGATAGCCGTGCCGTAGGCATCTTATTGCTATTGTGTACAACTGCATCATTGATAATCACCAACTTACCAGGAATTGGCGAGAATTACAATAATTTTTGGGAAATAGAAATTCCGTTTTTACACTCCATTAATCTACCACACAGCATCTTACATATAATAAACGATGCCTTAATGGCTTTGTTTTTCTTTCAGGTAGGGATGGAGATCAAACGGGAATCGATCGTTGGTGAGCTTTCATCACCCAGCCGGATGATGTTTCCAATGGTTGCCGCCTTGTTTGGCGTTGTCTTTCCCGCAGTTATTTTCTTAACCGTTACTAAAGGAACTATTTATCAGAATGGATGGGCAATTCCCGCTGCAACGGATATCGCTTTTGCTCTTGGGATCTTAAGCTTGCTTGGAAAAGCTATCCCTCATTCAATGAAGATTTTTCTCGCCGCACTCGCCATCATCGATGACCTTTGTGCTATCCTTATTATAGCTTTCTTTTACGGAGACCGGCCAGAATTTATGTGGTTGCTGGGAGTTGCCGCGTGTATTATCCTCATCGTACTGGTAATAAAATATATGCGAAATCCATTGTCAAAAGTTCTGTATCTCTCGCTTGGAGTCGTAATGTGGTATTTTATGTATCAATCCGGGATTCACGCAACTTTTGCGGGGGTAATTCTATCAGCATTGCTTCCGGTAAAGAGGATCCCAGCTTATGAAAAAGTGCTGGTTCTTCCTGTCAACTTCTTTGTAATTCCCATATTTGCATTGGCAAATACCAGTATTTTTATCAACGCTTCGGCTATATCAAACCTCACAAGTGAACTGTCTATCGGAATTATTCTCGGATTGTTAGTCGGAAAACCTGTTGGCATAACACTGGCTGTCTATTTACTGACTTATGCCCGAATCATTAAACTGAAAACCAAGCCGGACTGGATGATGTTTACAGGTACAGGAATTCTTGCAGGTATTGGATTTACCATGTCGATTTTCGTTTCGATGCTGGCATTTGATGATAAAACGCTGCAAGACACTGCAAAATTGGCAGTACTGGTTGCTTCAACTTTATCTATGATAATAGGTTATACATGGTTAAAGATTGTCACTAAGAAAAGGCAATTGGAAATGAGTGAAGAAGATTTGGCTGCGGAAATTACCGACAAAAAAGAATGAAAAAAGCTGCTCAGTTGAGCAGCTTTTTTTGTAAATATGCGTGGTTTAAGCTATGTGTCGAAAATAAAGCATTCGGATCAACTATTGATCTCAATGCTATTAATAGAGATATTAACCTGCGTTACGCAAGTTTGATTTCAATGTTCTGATTCTGCTGATTCTGTTTACCTGATATGCAGCAGATCCTTTCTTAATATTCCGCTCCAAATACTTGATTTGAGACAGAATTTCTTCTTTTGTCAGGTTTTTGATGTTCATAATTTTATCCTTTCTTTTAAAGTTATGATTTACCGGCAACCGTTTACAAGAAATTTTTTCAAAAATTGTTGATAACCTAAAATTGATTTCTAATAACTCGCTTGCCATTAAAATCACTACAAAGATACAAAATTATATGTTATAAAACATATTTTTCGATAGATTTTTATAAGAATACCATAAATGAATACTATAAGTCATCGATTGGTGATTTAAACTGAGCTTTGATAAAGTCATTTAAAAACTATAATTCCATACCAAACCCTTTAGCTTTTTCTTCTTCCAGAATTTGTTTCAGGAACTTTGTCATCAATGGATTTTCGTCGGCTACATTGTCGTATTCTCCTCTATCAATGGTTATATTATATAACTGATCTTTTGGATTATTTCCTAATTCGGTATTGGTTTGTGCGTTGTAACTGTTTCCTTTGCCCGGCTCTATATATTTCCAACCGTTGGTTAACACGGTTAATGTGCCTGCTGCACCAATTACATAATCGCGGCCTTTGGAGTCTTTTCCCAACCACGACGGAAGTTGTTTTTGACTATCTGTTTGATTATCTTTGGACAGATCTTTTCCGACGAGTTCAGAAAAAGTTGCCAGCATATCTATTTGAGAAACCAGCGCGTCGGAAACTCCCGGACGGACATTGTCTGTCCAATGCACGATAAACGGAACACGCGTTCCAGCTTCAAAAGTGCTGTACTTTCCTCCCCGAAAAGGCCCCCAGGGTTTATGATTCTGTAGTTTTTCAACTGCTTCATCCTGATAACCGTCATCAACCACAGGACCGTTATCGCTGGTTATGATAATGAGCGTATTATCGTAAATTCCAGCTTCTTTCAATGCTCGAACCACTTCGCCTACCGACCAGTCGAATTGCAAAATGGCATCCCCCCGATGCCCCATTCCCGTTTTTCCTCGAAAGCGTTCGTGAGGATAACGCGGTACGTGAATATCGTTGGTTCCGAAATAGAGAAAAAACGGTTTATTTTTGTTTCGTTCAATAAACCGAACGGCGTGAACGGTAATGCTGTCAGCAATATTTTCATCTTCCCAAAGTGCCGATTTACCGCCTTTCATAAATCCGATGCGGGAGATACCGTTTACCACTGCCATATCGTGCCCATGGCTGGGTTTTAATTTCGTAAGCAATTCAGGATTATCTTTCCCTGTTGGTTCTCCCGGGAAGTTTTGAGTATAACTCACCTGAATGGGATCTTTCGGATCGACTCCAACTGCTTGCTGATTTTCCATATACACGCAAGGAACACGATCGCCCGTTGCAGCCATAATATACGAATAATCGAATCCGATTTCGTGCGGTCCGGGCGAAACGCGTTGGTTCCAGTTTTGCTTTCCGGTTTCGGCTCCCATTCCCAAATGCCATTTGCCTACGGCACCGGTGGTGTATCCGGCTTCCTTCATCATTTTTGGTAATGTATACCGATTGGGGTTAATGATGAGCGCGGCATCGCCGGCTGCAACTCCCGTTCCTTTTCTTCGCCAGGGATATTCGCCCGTAAACAATCCGTAACGTGATGGTGTGCTTGTTGCTGCGGCTGAATGTGCGTTACGAAAGCGTACGCCGTTGCTTGCCAGAGCGTCAACGTTGGGAGTTTGCACGAGAGTGGCGCCATAGCACGAGAGATCGCCGTAACCGATATCGTCGGCGTAAATAAGAACGATGTTTGGTTTTTCCTGAGCAGCTAATCCTGCGACAGCTAATGAACCGGATAAAAAAGCTGATATTCTTTTCATTTTATTAGATTTTTAAAATAATTTCCAATTCGGATCATCCGTCCTGGCACAATTCATAATCTTTTTCAACTCTTCCGCTTTTTCAGGATACAGCGAGATGATGTTATGATTTTCCGATGGGTCGGAAGCTAAATTGTAAAGCTCAAAAGTCGGTTTCTTACGAATACTTTGGTGCAGCAGTTTCCAATCTCCCTGAATAACAGCTTGCTTTCCGTCCATTTCAAGAAACTCGAAATAGAAAAAGTCACGACTTTTTTGGCCGTTTTTGTTTAATAACGCAGGCAAAATACTTATACCATCGGTATTTTTGGGATATGGCTGCTGTAATAGTTCGGCAAACGTAGGCATATAATCCCAAAATGCAAAAGCAAAATTGCTTTCGACTCCGGCAGAAACTTTACCTTTCCATGAAATGATCGTTGGAACACGAATTCCACCCTCGTATAAATCACGTTTGTAGCCGCGATAAATTCCGTTGCTGTTGAAGAAATCGGGATCACCACCGCCTTCACGATGAGGCCCGTTATCGCTTGTGAAGATAATCAGCGTGTTATCGTAAATTCCTTCGGCTTTCAATTTTTCTATAATCTGCCCCACATACACATCAATCCGCTTTACCATTGCAGCGTGTGTGGCACGTGGATGGTCTTGCGACCCATATCCCCCTTTTCTATAGGTAGGGCCATCATCGACACCCTTATAGGGCGTTTCAGGAAATTTTCCCCGAAACTGCTGAATAATGGAATCCTCGGGAACGATTAATTCAGCATGTGGAAGAATGATTGGAGCAAACAGAAAAAATGGATTATTCTTATTTTTATCTATAAAGTTTAACGTTTCTTTCTGAATTAGATCCTGAGCGTAGGCGCCAAACTTACCGTTATCATTTTCGGGCAAATCTATTCGTTTTTGGTTGTGCCACAAGTGGTCCGGATAATAATTATGGGCTAATCCCTGGCAGTTGAAACCATAAAATTCATCTACACCCTGATTATTGGGATCGCCGCTCGACGCAGGAGAACCCAATCCCCATTTGCCAAAAGCTCCGGTAACATAACCGGCATCTTTAAAAACGTGAAACAGTGTGCGCGTATTTGCCGGAAGCGGGAACTGTCCTTCAGGCTTCATCTCCCTATTGCCCCGGATTGGAGTATGACCTGTGTGAAGGCCGGTCATCAAACTGGCACGGGAAGGTGCGCTTACGGTTGTTCCCGAATACGTACGGGTGAATCGGGTTCCGTTGAGCGCCAAACGATCGATATTGGGCGTTTGAAACTTTTCCTGTCCGTAACAACTTAAATCACCATAACCCAAATCATCCGTAATAATAAAAACAACGTTCGGTTTTTGTTGAGCGTTAAGTGCAGTAAAAGCCGTTAATCCTAAGGCGAGTGTCCTGAATTTGGTATACATGTCTAATTTTATTTAGAAAGTCCAAATATAAAGAATTCAGACGAAAATGCAGTTAAATAATTACATTTTAAACTTCTCTATTTCAGGCTCAACGTGTGCCTCTTTCATTTTTTTGTACAATTTACGTACGATATGAGGATATCTTGAAGCCAAATTGTGTTGCTCACGGAGATCTGCTTCCAAGTCGTACAATTCCATCGTGTTATTTCCTTCCTTGATGTTACCGATATATCCTTTCCATTTTCCCATCCGAATAGCTTTTACGCCTTCGTTTTCCGGAAACTCCCAATACAGATATTTATGTTTTTTCTGTTTCTTGCCCAATAACGTTGGTAAAAAGCTGATACCGTCTGAAACATTATCTTTCACTCCTGCAATTTGGGCAAAAGTGGGCATAACGTCCCAAAAGGCGGAAATGTGATCGGTTGTTGTTCCTGCTTTAATTTTTCCTTGCCAGGTAGCAATCATCGGTACACGAATTCCGCCTTCTCTCAACGAAGTTTTTCCCCATCCAAACTCGCTTTTAAACGGATGTGCACTGTTAAACCAGGGTGAATCTGCTCCACCATTGAATGAAGGCCCGTTGTCGCTGGTGAAAATAATGAGTGTATTTTCGTAAACCCCGAGTTCTTTCAATTGTGCAATAAGTTGACCGACTTGCTCATCGAAATAGCTTATCATTGCCGCGTAGGTAGCTCGTGGGTACCGTGTGGGGAAATATCCCGATTCGCCCAGATAGGGTTTCTCGTCACTAAACTTTTTCACGTAGTGATCTATCCATTTTTGAGGTGCTTGCAGCGGAACGTGAGGCACGGGTGTTGTCCACATCAGCAAAAACGGGTTATTTTTGTTTTGTTTGACAAACGATTGAATTTCCGATAACATCAAGTCGGGTGAATATTGTTGCTGCGTATATTTACTGTAACTTGACTCAAGCATCGGATCAGCACCTTTGTCGAGCAAAGTATGCGGTGGCAACAATTTGTTTTGCAAGTATTCCCGGCTTTCGTTCCGATAGAGAAACGGCGGATAATACGTGTGTGCCTGACGCTGACAGTTGTATCCGTAAAAGAAATCGAAACCCATTTTGTTGGGTGTGCCTTCGGAGCCGGGATAACCCAATCCCCATTTACCCACCATGGCGGTGGTATATCCTGCTTTTTGCAGCATTTTGGGAAATGTAACCGTCCCGGTGGGCAACGATCGTTGTCCTTCCAGAGTTGAATCTGCGAGCATGGCCTCGTGGCTCCAGACCTCACCGCGCTCCCGCATTTCGTCGTTACCGCGTATATATGCATGCCCGCTGTGCTTCCCGGTAAGCAATACACCGCGCGACGGTGCGGAAACCGGCGAACCGGAATAATGTTGCGTGAAACGAATGCCCTCGCGAGCCAATTGGTCAATATTGGGCGTTTCAATTTTTTGTTGACCGTAACATCCCAAATCGGCGTAACCGAGATCATCGGCGAGGATGTAGATGATGTTGGTTTTTTGTTGAGCATAAAGCGAACCCAAAGCGGCCAGCCCAATAGAAAGTGTTTTGATTTTTGTATCCATAATGAATTAGTTCTTTTTCATAAATAGTGGATTTTGTTGAAATTGAGTGGGCGCATTCACTCGATTCATCCACTTATAGAGTTTATTACGCATTTTTTGTGCCTTTCCTTTATTGGTTTGAGAATAATCGATGGATTCACTGATGTCTTTTTTCAGATTATAAAGTTCTGAATGGCCATCTTCGAAAAAATAAATCAGTTTCCAATTTTCTGAAATAATTGTAGCGAAAGGTGTTGCCCGAAAACTGTTTTCATCGCCGTAAGATTCCAGATAGGCGGGAAAATAGAAGTAGAGAGGGCGTTTATTTGTTTCCGTTGATTCTCTTTGGGATAATATATTATTCAACGATTTACCATCGGTCTTCACTTCAGTTTTTACGTTGGCAATATCGAGAAAAGTGGGAAATAAATCTGCACCCATCACTGGAACATCCGAAGTGCTGTTTTTCTCAATTTTATTACCATAAGAAATTATTAGCGGCACCCGATTTCCACCTTCGTAAGGCATACCTTTTCCGCCTCTCAAAAAATAATTGTTAGAAATTCCGGCGAGCATTCCTCCATTGTCCGAGAGAAAAACAATAAGTGTGTTCTCTAATTTGTTCTCTTCTTTGAGGGTTTCGACAATTCTCCCCACGCTTTCATCCAAACTCTCAATCATAGCTGCATATGTGGTATTATTATGCCGCTTTCCGAGAACTTTCTGCTTGTATTTTTTCTCTTTTTCAGCTTTTGCCTGCAACGGGGTATGCACCGCGTAGTGTGCCAAATATAAAAAGAAAGGTTTTTCTTTGCTAAGCTTTATATGGTTTATGGCTTCCTGCGTTAATCTATCGGTCAAATACCGATAAGTTGAATCTGACAAATCAAGATTTGGAAGACATTTTCCGTCTTGATCACAAAACGGATAATAATAAGAATATGGCGTTCCGGTATGTGTTCCGCCGATATTTACATCGAAACCATTCGCTAACGGACCGGTTTGGTTCTCGTCGTTGCCCAGATGCCATTTGCCAATATGAATGGTGCGATAACCGTTTGCCTGAAGTAATTTGGGAAATGTCACAAATGTGGTATCCAACACATCTTTGTTGGACAATGGAATTAGTTTTCGGTTTTCCGTTTTTCCTCTGTCAGGAGGATTCACCGTGTAGATCCTATGACGCGGTGTATATAATCCGGTGAGAATACTCGCTCGCGATGGAGCAGAATTGGCTGCATTAGTGTAGGCTCGCGTGAAAAGCATGCCATTGCTTCGCAATTTATCGATATTGGGTGTTTCATAAAAATCACTTCCCATACAGCCCAAGTCCGTCCAACCTAAATCATCAGCAAGAATGAAGACAATGTTTGGTTTTTGATTTTGGGCAGTTGTAGAAAAACACAGACCAGTTGCAAAAAAACCGACAAGTAATTTATTGATTGCCATTATCGAAAATTAAATTGAAGATAATGCGACAAAATCGCATTATCTTCTAAAATAACAAAAAATCGTGATTTTTTACTCCCAACCCGGGTTGTTAGGTGCTAAAGCAGGATTTAATACTATTTCATCCGTTGGAACTTGATACAGATAATATTTATCTAACCAGCCTTTACCTTCTTTCAATGGGTCTGCCCAAAGATAAATATAGCCTTCAGTTTTAGATTTTGTGGGTAAATGCGTATTTTCATCCCAGAGTGATTCAGTTACTTTGGATTGTTGTATCCACATACCTAATTGTTGCTTATTTACAAACCACGGAGCAACTTTCCAGCGGCGTATGTCATCGAATCCGAAACCCTCACCCATCAATTCGACTATTCTTTCTCTACGAATTTCCCAAAGAACAGGATTTACATTTGGATCTCTTTTAGGGTCAAAACTTGCATCAATTTCTGCTATCTTCATGTCAGCCACTCCGGCTCTTTTACGAAGCTTGTTAATGGTTCTGTCTGCAACTCCCTGATCAAATTGCCCTTGCTCCCATTTACATTCAGCGTAATTCAACAATATTTCCTCTATTTTAAAAATAGGTTTATCGGACGTATTCAGTGCACCATTATTGAAATTTGTTTCCCAATTACTCCAATGTTTCCATACATAATAACCGGAGCGTGCCGCAACAAAAGCAGCTGCTTTAGTCCCTTGTGCAGCAATGCCATTTTGCAGGTTTGGAGCATAAGCCAATAGACTTGCTCCCCAGTTTTGTACCGGCAGTCTTTTCATCCCAACACCCGGATTTGAAGTTGATGAATTAATACCCATGATGTCAATATATTCCCGATCTGCAAGGTTTGTAGTAAATGACCACGTTGCATAATCACCTTTTCCGGCTTTTACTCTAAATGGCGGCATAATGGTATGATACATACGCGGATCTCTGTTTCTGTAAGTAGAATACGGGTCTTTATCTCCGGCGTATAAAGGAGAACGATCGATTGTTTTACCGTCATTCAATAAATACATGTCCACCGTGTGCTGAGGCATTTCAATTATATGAGATGACGTGTGCTCTACGTGTCCATTATTGTGAGTCAAAATAGCCTCCTTATATTCTTTATATAAAATTATTCCCGGAACTTTACTTAAATCTTCCGTAGTCCACATTTCGCCATAACCGGCTGCAGGTTGACCGTCCACACCCGAGTACAATGTGGGATATTTTCCCATCAACAACTCTGATACACGAGCACATTCGGCAAAATATTTATCGTACTCTCCTAAACCATGATATTTTCGCCATGTCCCTTCTCTAAGTGTAAACCGGGATAACGCCGCAAGAACCACATCTAATTTTATGGTATTACTTCCATTTCTATTTTCGAAGTTACCTATATTTTTTTCAGCCCATTGCAATCTAGCCAACACAGAATCTGCTACTACTGTTCTTTTTACTCTTGGGCCGTATGCTTCTTCAGATGTTTCATTAAAAACACTTGTGACCCAGGGTACATCGCCAAATCGATTTATTAATTCCATATACCAGTATGAATGAAAGAAATATCCGACCGAACGCCAATGATCTTTTTCTTGTTGTGTAAGTCTTTCGGCACCACTAATGTTAGAGAGCATTATATTGACTCTTCTTATATATCCAAAATTCCAACCATTTCCTGTAGATGCAGTTGAAATTGTTTGAAAAGCATAAGGGTTGTAATCAAATCGTGTAGTCAAATAACCTGCTTTCACATCACCCTGATAAGGACCATTTTGAGCAAAACTATTATTATGAGAAGTTGCTATTGTGTTGTTTATGAACATTTCATACAATGGAAATGCAAATGCTTTAAAATTATCATAGGTTTCAAAAGCATTATCTTCCGTGAGAGATGTTTTGGGTTTCTTTTCTAGAAAGTCATCGTTACAAGCGATCACCGAAACCGCAATTATTAATAATATGATGTATTTTTTCATTGTTCTGTATCTTTAATTAAAATGTAACACTTGTTCCGAATGATACCGTACGATAGAAGGGATAATTCCAACCCATTCTTTCAGGGTCAGTTCCCTTTGGCAATGTTGTAAACGTTGCCAGGTTTTCCACACCAACAAATAACTTTAACTGACTGAGTTGAATTTTTTGGATAAGTGTTTTGGGGAACATATAAGAAAGTGTAACATTTTTCACTCTCAGATAAGCTCCACTTTGCAAAAACTTGTCGGAAATACGTGTATTTGAACCAACGTTTTGAACCTGTCCATAAAGACGATAATAAGTAGCATTCGGATTTTGCGGTATCATATAATCAGGACTTGCAGGATCGTCGCTTTTCGGCTTCCAATAATCCATTTGATTGTAATATACAGGATTAAAGATAGCATCACTAGCGCTGGAACCGGCAAATGGGAACATTGCTTGCCCGGCAATCCAGTAATCCCGTTTTCCAACACCTTGCAACATAACACTTAAATCAAAACCTTCGTAATTAATTCCAAAGTTAGCTCCATATTGAAATCGGGGCGTTGAATTACCTATTATGCTTCTGTCGCCCGGATTATCAAATGTATTATCTCCTTGATCAATGCGGTTTGTACTGTTCTCATCGTCTCTTAAGTTTTTGAATTTCACGTCTCCGGGACGAACATTTACACCTTGTATTGAAGGGACACCTTCTTTAAGTGTCCATGATGTAAGATCGGCAAAGTCAGAAACTTCATAATATCCATCTGCCTGATATCCCCAAATTTCACCCAATTCCATACCTTCACGATATCGTTTAGCTTCTTGTGCTTCATTTCTGTCGTAAAATAAACCGGCTTCATTAGCAAATTTAGTAATAAAAGAACGATGATCATATATGTTAAATCCAAGATTATAACCCACTTTCCCGATATTGTCTCTCCACGAAATACCAAATTCCCATCCTTTGGTTTGCATATCGGCACCGTTTTGTGCCGGTGCTTCTGCACCCACTACAGCAGGTAGTTCCAATGCCCCCGCTCTGGTAAGCATTCCTTTGGTATCTCTTTTGTACCAATCGAAAGTGCCTCGCAAGCGGTAATTCAACAATGCAAAGTCAAGTCCAAGGTCAATTGTTTCAACTGTTTCCCATGTAAACGTACTGCTTACAAGTGCAGGCAATGCAATAGTTGTGACTTTTTTTCCATCAATTAACCAGATGGAATTTGAGTTATTTATATCCATTGAAGGCGTGTACTGATAAGGATTAATTGCCTGATTTCCGATTGTTCCCCACGATGCACGCAATTTCAATTCATCGAGCCATTTGTTTGAAAAACTCATGAAATTTTCTTTCCCTAATTGCCATCCGGCTGAAACGGATGGAAAGAATCCGAATCGTTTTGAGGTCGGGAATTTAGAAGAGCCGTCGTATCTTCCGTTAACTTCTAACAGGTATTTGTCTAAATAGTTATAGTTGACTCTGAAAAAACCGCTTCGGATGGTGTACTCCGAGTAGCTTTCGTCGTTGGTTATTTCTCCTGTGGAGTTTCCTAATGAGGGAATAACGGACGACACCTGATCTTTTACCTTATTTTGTATGAATTCATAGAAACTTGACTCCTGATTATAACCTCCCATTACTTTAAAATTATGATTTTCAAAACTTTTGGAGTAGGTTGCATAAGCATTAATGGCATTATAATCTGTATAATACCTTTGACGAGTGTATTCATCATTCGCCGGAGCAACACTTGCCGCACGTTGAATGGTGGTATGTTCCCATTTATCGGTATAATACGAGTAATTAAAATCATCTCTGTCAAACGTATATTCGAAAACAAGCTCTAAATCATTCATCGGTTTAAAAATAGATTTTGAAAAAATGCGTGGGTTATTTCGAACTGTTTTGCTGGTATTACCATAAAGTAAAAGATTCTTGGGCGTAAACAGCGGTAGATCTTTTCCGTTTAATGTTAATGATCCCGGCAGAATACCCTCAGGGTAATAATTAATCAAACGAAGCGTGTAAATGTCGTTGCCTCTTCCTTGAGGCATCGTCTTTTGACTTTGGGCATAACGCATATCAAGCTCTTGTGTAAACCAGTTGGTCATATCAGCTGATATAAAAGCGCTTATATTTGTTCTTTTGTAATAATCTTTGTCGGTAATCAGCGGGCCATCTTCTGAACTTAGACCACCTGCCATTCTGTAACGAACTTTTTCCGTTCCTCCTGAAGCTGAAACGTTGTGACTGTTATAAAAGCCATCGGTCAAAACATTCTGAAACAAATCTTTTTCGTGTAAGAAATATGGAATACCGTCTTCAACGTAAATTCCATCACCAATTGTTTGAAACGCTGATGGATTATTTTTATAATCTTGTACATATTGCGCCCATTTTGTAACATCTTGACTATTAGACCAGTATGAATTACTAAAACCAGCATCTTTGTATGCTTGGAAATAATCAGTCAAAGGTGCTTGTTCAGGTCTGTTTATTGAGGTTGAAAATCCAAAGTTGTTGTTGTAATTTAATTGAAAACTCGAACCGCTTCGTGGCCTTTTCGTTGTAATTAAAACCACACCATTAGCTGCACGCGCACCATAAATTGCGGAAGAAGCGGCATCCTTAAGTACGGAAACCGACTCAATATCCTCAGGGTTAATCATATTTAAAGAACCCGGCACGTTATCAATAAGTACTAACGGCGAGCCTCCGTTTATTGAAAGTGTACCTCGAATATTTATATTTTTATTATCTTGCCCGGGTGTTGAGCCACCGGAAATTGTCAATCCAGGAATTGCACCCTGTAGTGCTACCCAGGCATTATTTACAGGCCGGTCGCCCAATACCTCTTCCATCTTTACTTGTGTAACCGCTCCGGTAAGGTTCTCTCTTTTCATGGTTCCATACCCCACAACAACCACCTCATCCAATAACTCAGTATCCTCAGTTAAAGTTATGTTAATAGATGTTCTTCCGGAAAGTGGAATTGTTTGGGTTTGCATTCCTACGTAGGAAACAACTAACGTGGCATTCTCGGGAACGTTGGAAAGAATATAGTTCCCATCTATATCGGTAACAGTTCCTCTTGCTGCATCTCCCTGTACTACAACTGTTGCACCAATTACAGGCTCTCCGTTGGCGTCGATAATTGTTCCTGTAATGGTTTTGCCTTGTTGTTGTGCTGTTCTTAACTCTGCCTGAGTAGCGCTTTCCGGTGTTTTATTGCTTTTCAGAAAAACACGGTTGTTCATTACTCTGAAGCTAACATCGGAACCGGTAAAAATGCGGGAAAGCACAGTTTCAATCCGCTCATTTTTCACGTCAAGCAATACGTTTTTTTGCAAACGATGCGAAAGAATTTCGGCATCGTAGGAAAACTCGTATCCGGTTTGTCCCGATAGCTTTTCAACCACTTCGGCAACTGTAGGTTTGTTTAACAAGAGCTTCACATTTACAGATTGTGCCGAAGCATTTCCTGCGAAAGTTTGTGAGACAAACAGTATTAGTATTAAAAACAATTTTAAGGTTTTTAATAATCCTGATGGGACGAGGAATGTATTCGCTCCCATCCGTTTTTTCAAGTGTTCATTCATACATCTTTGATTTTTAATTGATTTGGTTTTTAATTTAATCTTAAATCTATCATTCTCCTATAAATACTTCATTTCCTTCTATCCGATACTTTATGGGTGCTAAGTAGCTGAGTATATCGAGTACTTCTTTTAAGGTCTCTTCTCTGTTTATGACATATCGATAACGGCGTTCTGCCAGTTTTTTCGATTCAAGGTTGATGTTCACATCGTAAATTAAACTGAGTTTATTAACTATTTCGCGCAGCGTGGCATTTTCAAAAGTAATCTGATCCAAATACCAGGAAGTGAGCGTATTTGCATCAACTGTCTTAATTGTGTATTGATCATTATTAGAATCATATGATACTTTTTCGCCTGGCGACATTTCATAAACATCTTTTCCATCTGTATCTTGAAGTATAATTTTACCGGAAACTAAAATAGTTTCCACTTGTCTCTTATCTTCGTCAACAAAAATATCGAAAGATGTCCCGGTAACTTTTATGTCCAAGAAAGGCGACGAAACCAAGAATGGAGATTCAGGATTTTTCTTCACATCAAAAAATGCTTTTCCTTTTAGCGAAACTGTCCTTCGGTTTTCCGAAAACGATTTGGGTATCTGCAATTCCGACGATTCGTTTAACCATACGAACGTTCCATCATCCAAAAGAACTTTTTTTACCGTTTCGCCCTGTGCTACTACAATGGTCGTGAATTTTTCTGCAGATAATCTATTCCAACCAAACAACGATAATCCAACGATTAAAACTGCCGCAGCAGTATATTTTATGATGTTTCGCAATTTTAATGTCGCTTTGTTTCGATGGAGTTTCTTTTGAATGCGAGACAACGCCAACGCGGTTTCGGCAACCGTGTTTTGATATTTGTACTCATTTAAAAGGCGTAATTTGCTTGCTTCCGAAAAGAGCTTTTGATTTTCGGATGACAAGTCACGCCACTTTAACAACTCATCTCTTTCATCGGTAGAAAGCGGTTGACATAGATATTTAACAAGGATTGAATAATTTGATTCCATAGCAATAATTATCACTCATCATAAACTAAACGAATGAAAAACGAAAAATACGGAGAAGAAACCGAAAGTTTTTCAGAAAAATCTAAAAAGTAGTGCTAAAATAAAAAAATCGGAAGGTGAAAGTTGTGTTCTCAGGAACTTCAAAGTTAAGTAGATGTGGCTTTCTACCGTACGCAGAGGCATATCAAGTTTGGACGCGACTTCTCTGGCTTTTAAACCGTCAATATAGATCAATTTGAATACCTCTCTCCTGGATTCAGGTAGTTGCTCAAGTAAGGCCTCCAGCTTTTTATTAAAATCCTGGCTGAAAAGCTCTTGAATAGGATGGGCATCATTTTCCAAATAAGATTGATACTCCTCTGCAAATTTTAAAAGTAATTCTTGTTCCCGCTTGTCTAATCGGGAATCTTTTCTTATGTAATCCACACATTTTGTGTATGTCGATTGAAAGATATATGAGTAAAAGCCTGCGTCTGTACGCAAGTACTCTTTTTTCTCCCACACATAAAGAAATACCTCCTGGACAATATCTTCAGCTGCTTGTTTATCATTCAAAATTGATATTGCATACGCAAGCAACTTTGGATAAAACTCGCAGAATAATTCTTCAAAATGCTCTTCACTTATCCTTTTAGAAGCATAATGAGATGATTCACTATCATTTAAGTTAATCAAAGTCAATTATTCGAAAAAAAATTGTATCTGAAGCTATTAATTTTTTAAATCTATATCAATTTCCATACAAAGATAGGGAGTTTTACAAAAAATAACAATCTTTTCATTTTCCCTTTGAAGTGTCTTGGCTAATTCTTAATTTCTTCAAGTTTATCAGTAGACTATAGAAACAAAGCCCCCATAAAACAATTGTTTTATGGGGGCTTAAATCTTTGTGACTTTATAATGTCTTTCCAGCGGAAGCGGTAAGACACAAGTAATCTCAAGCAATTTAAATGCTATGGTTCCAACACCTTTATTGGAGATTGCAACTGCAGCACGTTGTTCGTTTTCTCTACGTTCGGATCAGAAATATTCAGTTCCAATGTTTTTTTGATTTCACGTGAAGATGTACCTAAAAGTATAGTGTAGTTACCAGAATCCACGATCCACCCACTCTTATTATTATCGAAAGAAGCCAAATCTGCTTTTGCAACGCTCATTCTCAGAGTTTGAGTTTCTCCTACTTTCAGTTCTTTTGTCTTTCCGAACGCTTTCAGTTCTTTTGATGGCTTTGGCAAATCCGCATTCTGTGGAGCAGCTACATACAACTGAATAACTTCTTTGCCTGAAACACTACCGGTGTTCGAGATATCAATACTTACAACGAATTCATCTTTTGTTTCCTCAATTAAAGGATTAGTGTACTCAAAAGAAGTATAAGACAAACCATAACCAAAAGGATACGAAACAGTTTTTTGAAATGTATCAAAATAACGATAACCGACAAAAATATCTTCCTCGTAATTTGTATAATCAACATTTCGTAAAGACTCTTTTCCATCACGCTGGCCTCCGGGGAAATTGACACCGACTGATTTTACGACGGAAGGATCCCATGGAAAGTTGGCGGAAGACGCAGCATCCATATAATGAACCGGAAATGTCATTGGTAATTTGCCCGATGGGGCTACTTTTCCGCTCAGCACATCAGCAACCGTATTACCACCTTCCTGTCCGGCTTGCCAAGCAATCAATATGGCATCGGGGAAATCTTTCCAGGAAGCAGTTTCAATAACGCCACCAATGTTCAGGATAACTATTGTTTTTTTGCCTGCGGCTCGAAAAGTCCGGGAAATAACTTCAATCATTTTCTTTTCATTAGCAGTCAGATTAAAATCACCTTCTATCATTCGATCAACAAATTCGCCCGAAGTCCGTCCTATTGTGATTAGTGCTACATCAGATTCTATTGCCTGTCGGGCTAACTGTGATGAAACCGGAACAAATTCTGCCGGACGTACCTTCGGCATAAATGCAGCAAGAGGATTGCCGGAGTCAGGTTTGTTCTTTTCATTTTCTGTAACAATGTATTCTTCGTATTGAATCTTTAATTGTGGATTCAATTGATATCCGGCATTTATTAAGCCCTCAACTAAAGAGATGGTATATGCTTCGTTGACATCACCACTCCCTGTGCCACCAGAGATAAAATCGTAAGATGAAATACCGTATGCAGCTACATTCTTTACAGAAGCTGACAAAGGAAGCGTATTGTTGTTTTTCAGTAAAACCATACCCTCCGCCGCCGATTGGCGGGTTATAGTAGCGTTCGCTTTCAGGTCCGGTTTATTAGAGTAAGCATAGCCTTTGAAACGAGGAGTTGCAAGAATCATATTCAATATATTCTTCACGTTACGATCTACATCCTCCATTGACAGGCTGCCATTTTCTATGGCTGCAACAATTTCATCATACTGTTTCGCAGAACCGGGCATTAACAAGTCGTTACCGGCACGTACCATTGCAGAAACATCACTTCCTCCAAACCAGTCAGTCATTACTACTCCTTTATAACCCCATTCATCACGAAGAATTGTCGTTAATAAGTCATAGTTTTCAGGAGCATACGTACCGTTAATCCGATTATAAGAAGACATGATAGTCCAGGGATTGGATTCCTTTACCGCAATCTCAAAACCTTTCAGGTAGATCTCACGCAAAGCGCGTGGTGTTACTCGGCTATCATTACCCATACGATTGGTTTCCTGATTATTGGCCGCAAAGTGTTTTAATGAAACCCCAACACCATTTGATTGAATACCTTTTGTCATTGCAGCCGCCATCTTTCCGGAAACTACCGGGTCTTCCGAATAGTATTCGAAGTTACGCCCACAAAGGGGATTACGATGGATATTAAGAGCCGGTGCGAGGAGTATGTCAGCACCATATTCCAGAACCTCATTCCCCATAGCCTTACCTACACTCTCTACCAGTTCAGTATTCCAGGTGGCAGCTAAAGTTGTTGCTACCGGAAAAGCAGTACAATAATAGGTTTGCTCATCACCTTCCCGAATAGGAGTAATACGCAAACCGGCAGGCCCATCAGCCAGTACAGTAGCGGGTATATCTAAACGGGGAATCGCATAGGTTGTGCCTGCAGCGCCGGGAACAAGTTGTTTTGTCTCACCCACAACAGTTGTTTCGCCTGAAAAACCCGCCATTCCGGTACCGATCAACAATTTGACTTTCTCTTCTAAAGTCATAGCCTCTATAACTTTATCTACAGATGTCTTACCCAATTGAGGCACCTTTTCTGCACACGAAACAAAAAGTAATGTAAAATTTAAAATTGTTATTAGTATGTTTTTTTGGTTCATAATAACTTTAAATAATTATTTAAACAGCATGGGGGCCAAAGTATTCAGATAATCCCGCCAATTTGACCAAGTGTGTCCACCACCTGTAACATGAAAAGTGTGTGTCAATCCATTCCTGTCCAAAGCTTCATGAAGAAGTTTTGCTCCCGGATAAGCGAAATCTGCATCGCCACATGCCAGCCAATACAGTTTATAACCCGCTTTTTTCAAGGCTTTCAACTGATTATCTATATCTTGTCCTTCTCTTATTCCCATACTCATAGGAGCAATATAGCCAAACATACCCGGATAATTATTTGCAATATTCATCGTGTGTCCACCACCCATTGACAGTCCCGACACTGCACGGGAATCGGGTTTGGGTATAACCCGGTAATTTTTCTCAATAAAGGGAACAATGTCTTTTGCCAAGCTATGTATATATAGATTGGCAGTAGAGGGATCGCGGTAATCAAAAGTATTTTCTGCGAGCATTAAAGGCTTCGCCGCCTGCTGACCCGGATTACCATTGGGCATAACCACTATCATCGGCTTTGCTTTACCTTGCTCTATCAGGTTATCTAATATCTGGCACGCACGCCCCATATTCGACCAAGCATCTTCATCGCCACCGCCGCCGTGAAGTAAATAAAGTACAGGATACTTCTGTTTACCTTTTTCATAATTGTACGGAGTATATACATACATTCTTCGGTTCATTTTTAATGTTGGAGAATCATACCAAACTTTCGTAAGGTTGCCTCTTTTTTCAGCTTCTTTGTAATTTGCTGATCTTGTTCCGTCTACAAGCAACATGCTAAGGTAGCGAGTCCCATCACGCTGCATCAATATATTATTTGCATCGCTCATCGCTACTCCATCTACAATGAAATGATAAGTATAAATCTCGGGATCAGGTGTTGGCAAGATTACTTCCCATATACCATTTTCTTTTTCGATCAGATCCTGCCTGTCGGTATAATTTGCCATCCAGGAGCCATATAACTTCACGTCTCTGGCTTTTGGAACCTTTATCCGAAAGATTACCTCGTTGCCTGATATTTCGGGTGAAATTACAGGTTTATTATTCACGAAATTAGCAAGTTCTTGTGCCGTTACTAAAGTTGAGCATAAGAATATGGCAATTGATAAAAAAATGATTTTCTTCATGACTTTCTTATTTGAATAACATTGGTGCAAACTCCGACAAATATATCCGCCAATTCTTCCAGATATGACCTTCAGCACTCTCACTGTAGGTATATTTGAATCCAATTTCGTCCATCTTTTTCATACTATCGATAACACTTTGGTACAAAAAGTCTGTATCACCGCAAGCAATCCAATACAGATTGAATCCATTCCTTTGCTGTACTTGTAATTTTTTCACGAAATCCTCTGTATTTTTGGCTACATCGTCGTTGTTACGAGCCATCATAGTTGCAATAGGAGGAGCAGAGAATACACCTACGTAATTAAAAGTATTTGGATACTGGGCCGAGATAGCAGCAGAATGCATCCCTCCCATAGATAAACCCGCGATAGCACGGTTAGCTTTGTCCTTCTTTACACGATAATTACTTTCAACGAATTTCATAACGTCACCAAAGCTATCTTCCATGCTGGCTACAGCCTGACGTGGGCCGCCACCCATGGCCGGCAAATAATTGCGATTAGACTCACTTGGCGCGGCTGTATTTTGCGTATGCCCGTTTGGCATAACAACAATCATGGGTTTAACTTTTCCCTGGGCGATCAAATTATCCATTATCTGAGCAGTACGGCCCAAAGCAATCCAGGCTTCTTCATCGCCCCCCGAACCGTGAAGGAGGTAAAACACTGGATAAGTTTGATTATTACTTTCGTATCCCGGAGGAGTATAAATAGTTATACGACGCTGTTCCTTTAATGTCGGACTGTCATACCACCTCCGTACAACACTACCGTGTTTAACATCTTTAATGCTGTACAGATCACCCGGATTTCCGGGTATGATAAACACATTCGTTACCGATGCAACATCACGAATCATGGCCACATTTGCAGGATCATTAATGCGTAAACCATCAACAATGAATGTATAACTGTAAAGTTCAGAAGCCAACGGGGCAGGAGTTGTGTATTCCCAAACTCCACCTTCCCCTTCTTTCAATTCAGCCGTGCCGGGCAAATCATACTTTCCAAATGGGGTTTCAGTTGGCTGAGGTGGCAAAAAGTCTCCGGTTACTGCAACTTTTACAGCTTTCGGTGCTCTCAATCGAAAGGTCACTGTGTTGTTTTCATGAATTTCAGGTGAAACAATAGCTTGTCCACCCCAAAGAGCTTGCTGTGCAAATGATGATGCAGCGATTATAAACATTGCTGCCAAAATAGTTATTCGTTTCATATTCAAATATTTTTAAAAAATTATATGTTGTTAAATATTTCAGTTTCTAAAATAATATTATGTTTCAGGCAATAACATCTCTTCTATTGTCAAGACATGGCTGTTATATGTAGAACCGTTACAAGACACCATTAAGAGTATCAATAAAAAGAGTCAATAATTACGTGCGTGTCACTTACTGTCTGTTTTAATTTTTATTAATTATCTGTTGTAGTTTCCGGAAAGTTACTTACTGTTTATGAGATTCGTTGGATTTCCGGCATAAGTTAGCTAAGATCATGTAGATAAATTATCGGAGTAAATACTTCAATAGCAATCCACAAATTTAGTGCTTCCTTACAGAATATATACATGCATCAACAGAAATTATATTAGAAAAACCTTGTGCTCTATCAGTTACAAAAATATATTTAAACTAAGTTAAAGAGATGTAAACTATCCTGGATTATCGAATTGTTTTGATTACTGCTTCAGGAGCCATAACATCATGTACCTTAATCGTCTTTACCCGGTCAACTTCCTGATTCACTGAACACCTCACATCAGTTGATGAGGCAGACACCAACCATTGGTATGTCCCTTTTTCCAATACCCACGAGCTTGTTTTTACATTGAACGATGACATATCCATCAGGTTCCACGTTAACGTCACAACTTCACTTTCACCAGGTTTTAATTCTTTGGTTTTAGCCAGTGCTTTAAGTTCCTTTGATGGTTTATTCAGGTCTTTCCCAGGTGCTTTTATATAGAGCTGAACTGCTTCTTTACCGGCTGCTTGTCCGCTGTTAGTAACTTTCACTTTTACTTCGCAGTTCTCATTCCGTACAGATGAACTAATTATTTCATAATCAAATGTAGTATACGAGAGTCCAAAGCCAAACGGATACGAAACTGCTTTGTTGAACGTATCAAAATAACGGTAACCAACGTAAATACCTTCCTCATAATTAGTGAAATCCACATTGCGTTCCGGTTCTTTCGGTTTTACTTCCTCCCGATCACGTTGTACATTCATACCGCTACCCATCATAAATGAAGGCATTTTGAACTCATAATCAAAAGGGAAATTGCTGTCTGAAGGAGCATTTCCGTATTTCAAAGCAAACGTAACCGGAAGTTTACCTGATGGATTGACCTTTCCTTTCAACACATCAGTAACACAGTGACCAACTTCCTGACCCGGCTGAAAGGCACATATGATTGCATCTGCCATTGATTTCCATGATGCTGTTTCAATAGGACTGCAGACGTTGAGAATCACAACCACTTTTTTACCGCCAGCACGATAAGCATCAGACACCTGTTTTAGAAGTGCATTCTCATTTTCAGTAAGATAAAATTCATTAGAATGTCGATCTTTTGCTTCACCGCTGGTACGTCCGATTGTAAGAATCGCCAAGTCATTTAATTTGACTTGTGCCGCTATTTCTTCAGCAGTGGGGAGGAATTCATCTGCCCGTGGTGGCGGAGTAAAAGAAAAAGGAGGACGACCGTTAGGAAATAATCTTTTTTGTTCTTCTTGCAGATGTCTCTGATACTGCTGAATTAAATTTTTATCTACTGTATAGGAGGCCTTGCGGAGACCTTCAACCATGGAAACAGTATATCGCCCGAAACCGGTACTGCCGAAACCCATTCCAGCAGGCACCATATCGTAAGATGTTGTGCCATAGAGTGCAATCTGATTTATTTCTTTATCAATAGGAAGAATGCCATTGTTAGCCAGCAACACAATCCCTTCTGAACCAACTTGTCTGGAAATAGCAGCATGAGCTTTTAAGTCTGTTTCGTTGGGATAGTTATAGTTATTGAAACTATGACATTTAACTACCAGTTCAAGTACACGACTCACATTCCTATCTAAAATCTTCTCGTCCAAAACTCCATTCTTAACAGCATCATATATTGCTTGGAATTGACGGTCTTGTCCCGGCTGTAACATATCATTTCCGGCATTCATAGAGGCAACTGCATCTTGTCCGGCATTCCAGTCTGATATTACCATCCCTTTGAAACCCCATTCATTTCTCAGAATATCAGTTGTCAATCCTTTATCCTCACTCGTATACTTTCCATTGACCTTATTATAAGCTGTCATGACGGTCCACGGTTGCGATTCTTTAACTGCAATTTCAAAACCTTTAAGATACAGTTCCCTCAATGTTCGTTGGTCAAGCCGGGAGTCATTGTTATTGCGGTTGGTCTCCTGACTATTTACAGCAAAGTGCTTTATGCTAGTGCCTACACCTTTACTTTGAACTCCATTAATGAAGCCGGCTGCAATTTTACCGGTTAATAAGGGATCTTCGGAATAGTATTCGTGATTGCGTCCATTGAGAACATTCCTCATCAGATTCACACCGGGAGCTAACAGTACATCCATCCCGTAATCTTTTACTTCGGCACCAAGAGTCTCGCCTACCTTAAATGCTGCATCAGGATTAAAAGTGGCGGCAACTGTTGTGCCTGAAGGAAATTCCGTAGTATAATAGAACTGGCTATCGAACTCGCGCCGAACACTCATTGCTAAACGATGAGGTCCATCGGCAAAATAAACCGACGGAATACCAAGCCGGGGAATGTCATATGTACGTCCCGCGGTTCCAGGAAATTTAGCATCACTACCCATAGACATACCACGCCCAATAACCATTCGGACTTTTTCCTCCAAAGTCATTACTTTAACAATCTCATCGATATTGTTTTTATTAAGTGTGATCTGTTGTGCAATGGTATTTGCCTGGCTAAATAGCATAGCCAGACAAATAATAAAACAATTTTTTTTCATGTAGTAAGAATATTTTTCATTTTAACTTTGTTCATTACCAGCCTTCATTCTGAACCATATTAGGATTCAGTCGCATCTCAGTAGCAGGAATAGGCAAAAGGTTGTGTCTGGATTTGAAACCATAACGATTCGGATCTGTATTGTATTGTCTGTATTCAACCACCACATTGTCCGGTTCACTTAACGATGTAGCTTTGTTTGTTAGTAGAGGCGTCACTGAACCTTGATTTTTCAACAAAGCTTCAGCATCTTTCCAACGTATAATATCCTGATATCTTGTATACTCACTACACAGTTCTAATCGTTTCTCTAACTTAACAGCATCCAGATTGGCAGTCTTAAACGGTAATCTGGCGCGAGTACGAACCTCGTTCAGGCAAGCATCAGCTTCTGATTGATTTCCTGCCATCAAATTTGCCTCAGCAGCGAGTAATAGAACTTCTGCGTAGCGCATCCAGCGGTAGTTATTGAACGAACACCAGAATGTAATAGGTGCTTCTGCAGATGTAAAGCGACGCTTCCACATGAAAACACCTTCATTTATAATAGTCTTTCCCTTTTGTAACTTTACTCCTAAATCGTTCATCTGAGCATAAGTTTTCAATGTATGATTCAGACGATATCCATTAACACCTTCTTCTGCGACAAATGCGTCGTATAAATTCTTTTGAGGTACCATAAATCCCCATCCTGTATCTTTATAATCATTAAATTTCGGAGATGTTGCCTCTAAATTATCCATGCGCCAGTGGTTCATCACATTGTAGAAGCCGAACTCATCAAAAGGATTACTTGTGTCAAGAATGCGGTTGCTCTCTAACATGCTTTCAGTGGATCTTTCAGCTTTATATGTAAGAAGGTCTTCATAATTTCCTTTATAAAGGGCGTATTTTCCACTTTTTCGTACCTCGTTAAATACACTGGCTGCATCTGCATATTTCTCTTGCCATAAATATGCCTTACCCAGCACTGTCTGAGCCACCTGTTTGGTGATACGCCAAGTCGTGTTATCGTTAACATCTTCTTTTTCTTGCAGATATCCTGAATTAATGGACTCAGTCAAGTCCTTTTCAACTAAAGCCCAGAGTTCTTCTTTTGATGACTTAGACATCTGATACTCATCCGGATTTAATTCACGATCCACCAACGGCACTTCACCCCACATTGAAATTAAGTCAAAATAGGCGAAAGCACGGAAGAATTTTGCTTCGGCATGAGCCATTTTCTTTATATCTGAATCCGGTTCAATATGACCTAGAATTACATTGGCTTTATATATTAAACTATAATAACTTTCCCATACACCGCGGATAAAACTCTGATCTGAGCCGAATGAAAACTCGTTACAGCCTTCCAGTTCAGCATTATCATTTCGACCACCACCACCGGCCCACACATCATCAGAGAGAGCATTCTTTAACATTGTATAATTATAATAAGTCCCTTTTAGCTGAATATAAAGTGCGTTAGATGCTGCCTCAGCTTGCTCATCTGTTTGGTAATAGAAAGAGTAGTCAAGAACACCTTTCTGAGCTATATCAAGTTTGTCTTCGCAAGAAGTTAGACTCAATGTGAGTAAACCTCCAATTATTAAAGATAAATATTTATTTTTCATGTTGTTTGCTTATTTATAGAAAAAATAATTAGAATGTAACAGTTAAACCCAAAACCACTTTCTTTGAGTTAGGATAGCTTCCTTTATCTACTCCCAACCCATTTCCTACACCTGTCACCTCGGGGTCAAAACCGGGATAATCCGTAAAAGTAAAATAATCTTCCAATGAACCATACAAGCGTAAATTCTCGACAGCAACTTTTTTCAGTAAATCTTTCGGGACAGAATATCCTAGCTGAATTTGTTTAATCTTAAAGTAAGAACCATCGAAAACTGAACCCGACGAGATCATAAACTTTGTATAATCAGTCGCATAGGCTCTGGGAGTAGTGCCGTTGGGATTATTTGTGGTCCAACGATTCTCAGTAAAATACGTCAGTTGATTCAGGTTATAGTCGACCCTGTTTAGACCGATATAAATATCATTGCCATAAGAGCCGGTGCCAAACATGATAAAATCGAAATTCTTCCAACCAGCAGTCAAGGTAACACCATATGTTAAATCTGCTATTCCTTTTCCAATTTCAGTCTTATCATTATCAGTGATAATATTGTCGCCGTCTATATCCTTGAAAAGGGGCTCTCCTGTTTCTTTATCAACACCTTCGAATTTATATCCATAAAAATACCAGGCTGGCTTGCCTACCTCGAAGCGAGTGATTGCACCATATGTCACCAAGGTTGCACCATCAATGGCAGCCAGAGACTCGTGAATATAGGTAACTTTGTTCTTTAATGTTGCAATGTTACCTCTGATACCGTATGAAAAGTCGCCAATTCGTTCTTGCCAACCAACTTCCAATTCAAACCCTTTGTTGGTAATGTTACCGGCGTTTACAGGAGAAAAAGTGTTACCTACAACGGTGGATGCTTTAATTCCCGACACAATTAAGTCTTTAGTTTCCTTGTTGAAATAATCTGCAGATAATGTCAGGCGATTATTGAAGAAGCGAGCATCAACCCCAATGTTAGTCTGTTCAGATGTTTCCCATTTCAGATAATCATTTCCAGTAGCAGACGGTGCGTAACCATTCACATAATGAAAATTATCGTTTTCACCCACAGCCAAATGACCACTCGGGACAACTGAAACATTCCATAGATATCCGCCAAGAGATGCTGTAGATCCGTTCTGTCCCCAACTGGCACGAAGTTTTAAATGTGACATCCAATTCTGTGTGCCTTGCATAAACTTTTCCTGAGAAATAACCCAACCCAAAGAAGCTGCGGGAAAATAACCCCAACGCATGTTTTTGGGCAATACTGAAAGGTCGGCAGCATCTGCTCTAAGTGAAACCTGAGCTAAGTACTTCCCTTCATAATCATAGTTTAAACGTCCGAAATAAGCCAATTTACGAATATAATTCTCTTCACCTCCCGAAACATCCTTTGCAGCATCTGAATTGGCATAAGCAAAGTACCAAAATAGCGGATCATCTTGTAAGAAGCCAATGTTCTGATCATCTCCTCTTTTATTACCACTTACTCCGAAACTGCGGCTTTCGCTGTATGATGTACCAAGCATCAGGGTCGTCAAGTTCTTACCAAACGCATGGTTGTAATTCATAAAGTTTTCCCATTGCCAGTACGTCGGGCTATTGTCAGAGGCATTTACCTGGATATAGTCTTGTTTAGCAGTACCATGATAGTAATAGTCATGACTAACGCCATACGAGGACGAGGAAGAAAGACGATAGCCCAAACGAGAGGTGATTGTTAAAGGATTAATAGGCATAAAGTTAAAATAAGTAGTACCGTTTATATTATAACCTCTACTCTTAGTGAATGAACGATCTCGCATAACAAACGGATTGATAGCCTCTGCATTGCCGGTGAATGCAGAAACGCCATAAAGATTGCCCTGACCATCACCTAACATATTGGGATGCAAAGTATAAATATTTGACATGTGCCTGGGTAGGTTGTCAATAGGATATAGCGGTTTTGTCAACGGATCCAGCTGTAAAACTGACAAAAGTAAACTGCCATACTCAGAGCCTTCAGCTACAGACTCAGCTTTATAGTGTTCTATCTGGTTATTTGAACCAATCTCAAGCCATGGTTTTATCTTCCAGCTGGCATTTATCATACCGGTCAGCCGCTTGTACGTATCTGCATCGCCAACCACCATACCATTATTCTTCAGGTCTGACAAAGACAAGTAGAAAGCCCCCTTGTCGCTACCACCCTGAAAAGTAACGCCGTGACGTATCATGGAGCTTTTTTCAAATGCAACATCAGTCCAGTCGGTATCAGTTTTACCATCCCAATTAATATCGAATGCACCTTCTGCAATCTTACCGGCCTCAATGAAATAGTCCTTGTACTGCATGGCATTCATTACTTCAGGTATTTTTCCCAAACTCTGTGATGTATTCTGAAAATTATAGGTTATTTTTCCATTACCTTTACCTTTTTTTGTAGTAATCAGAACAACACCATTACCGGCCGCAGCACCATAGATAGCCGCAGAAGCACCATCTTTAAGTACTTCCATTGATTCAATGTCATTTGGATCGATACCGCCAATATTTGCAGCTATCCGCCCATCTACTACATACAATGGATCGCTTGGACCATTGGAGCTAATACCACGAATTCTCACCTGTGGCGATGCTCCAGGTCTTGCAGAAGCACTAAGCACTTGCACTCCGGCCGTTTTACCTTGTAAGGCTTGCTCGGGGCGGGTAATTGTACGGGCTTCCATATCCTCGGATTTCACTGAAGAAACAGCGCCGGTTAGTGAACTCTTCCTCTGCACACCATAACCTATAACCACCACTTCATCCAAAGCCTGTACATCTTCTTCCATAACAATATTCAACGTTGCACTACTTACAACGTGTTCTTGAGAAACGTAACCAATATAAGAAAAAATCAAAGTAGCCCCTTGTTGAACGGATAATTGATAATTACCGTCAATATCGGTAATCACACCATTATTTGTACCTTTCTCAAGCACACTCGCACCAATTATTGGTTCACTTTGGTTGTCCACAACCTTACCTCTCACTTGTACTGATCCTTGTGCCAATAATAAAGGCGCGGAAATCATCAAGGAGAGCATCGACATCATTAGTCTCTTTAATAAATCTTCATTCTTCATTTTACTCTGTTTATTAGATAGTTAATTGCATGATTGCTCTTTTATTTAAAAGCCATTTTGAGGAAATAACCGGACAATGTCCAATAGTTCCTTATCATGGTTATATTTTACTTCACAGGAATTATCAAAAAACATTGTTGCCCCTTCTTCCGGTGTATAGTGTTTCCAATCGGGTAATTCTTCGGTATTTGGATTGCCTGTATGAGCGAAACTGAGCCAGGCTCTACTCATCCGCTTAGCCAATAACTGTGCTTCTGCTCCTCCACCTGTCAGGTGTCGAGCCTTTTGCACATTATCAAATATGAATGGCAGTTCCATACAGTGGAAAGAGCGAAGTCTACCGTTCAACACCGGAGATTCCCAGGTAAAAATATACATGTAAACCGGTGCACCACCTTGAGCAGATTTGATATCTGCCAGTTGTACAGTATTTGGTCGAAAAAGAAAATCAATATCAATCAAGTCCTGCTCTTTATAGTTTGGATAGGCCTTACCAAATGCTTGGAGAAATTCATCAACACGCTCACCATATTTCTTTCTTATATGCTCAACAGCCTGTTTACGTGTGACATTACGCAGAGATGGCACATATGTGCTCTTACAAAACTCATGGAGATTAGAACCCAACAAAACAGGAATATCCTTACTCTGATCGGGTGCTTGGGAGTTGAACGGTTGTGACGGCAATACATTATCATCAACAGTTGGTGCCCATCCAAATATAAAAGCAGAGTAACCTTCTTTCTCAGCTTCTCGTCTCACCTCTGCTACAGCCCTGTCACCAGCGGCCAATAACTGCTCATAAGGTAGTTGCTGCAATACATCAATTTCCGATGAATTTAACCCTAATTCTCTCATTATTGCCGTACCAATTCTGCGTGACCACCTGGCCTCCATTGTGCGCAGCATGGCTCCACTTTGTATAATAGCCTTATGAAATAATCCTTTCGCTGATGGTGTGGCAAGTAAAGTGGACACTTTACCCCCACCGCCTGATTGTCCGAAAATGGTGACGTTTGAAGCATCACCTCCAAAATATGAAATATTCCTGCTTACCCACTCAAGTGCAGCTACAATATCGAGTAGCCCTACATTCCCTGATTCTTTAAATTTTTCACCATATGCTGACAGATCAAGAAAACCGAGCACATTGAGTCGATGGTTCAAGGTAACTACGACGACGTCTCCGTTACCGGCAAGATTAGTTCCATCATAAGACGGGAGTTCCTGCCCCGATCCGGCAGAGTACCCTCCACCATGCAGCCAAACCATCACGGGACGTTTCTTGTTGTCGTTAATGGACGGCGTCCAAATATTTATTCGCATACAATTCTCATCAGAATACCCATCGTCCCAATTGAACACAAAAGCTTGTTCATCATTAAACCAACCTGCACGTTTAGCCTGAGGGCAGGTAGGACCGTATGAGCGACTGCTTCGAATTCCCTCCCACTTGTTAACTGCTACAGGTGGCATGAATCGTTCTGCCTGGGCGTATGGAATTCCTTTGTATATATAAACTCCTTTTTCGATATACCCGGCTACTTCTCCTGATTCTGTATTTACTACTGTTGAGTTTTCCGATGTTATGATTTCACATTGTGTCTCATTCACATCTCCAACAGAAGTCTTGTTAACGCATGATAGGAAAGACGATAAGATGAAAACAATAATTGATACAAGATATATCCACATACTAAAACATGACTGTTTGTGTATGTGCAAAATTAGAGTTCTTTATGTGAAGACTCTTTTTGATATGTTTAAAAGAGTTTCTTATTTGTCAAAATAGACTTTCGCTTTTGTCCAAAAAATATCAAATTTGTGTAAAAATGCGTTTATTTAGTATCCATTAACATTTACTTGTCTCAGGAATAAAAAATAAAGCTTTTTGTCTTTGGAAAAGAGCCCAAAATTGTATATTTTTGACCAATCTATTGGATCATACCTACTTAGTTTAATTTACAACTTTTAATAACCATTATGCGTAATCTTATCATTACCTTACTATTAATGCTCCTTGTTGCTTGCAATAATAAAAAAAACTTTAATGAATTATCGAATATTGAAAGTCCAATTATTGCGAGTGATATCTCCAGTCAAAAGATTACTGCTTTTGCTGAGGATGGGCATGGGCATATATGGATAGGTACTTTCAGAGGACTAAATAAATATGACGGAAATGAGTTTCATCAATATTTCAGCACTGATGATTCACTGGATTTACCTGACAACCAAATTACAGACATCTTACTCGACTCAAAAAATCGTCTGTGGATAGCTACAGTCAATGGTGTATGCCGTTATACTGAAAAAGATAATTTCCACCGCATACCCATTAAACAAAGCAACCAAAATGGACAACAACTAATAGAAACCCGGGATGGACAAATCCTCCTTAACTTTTATTTCTCGTTAGCCATTTACAATCCCGGCACTGACAGTTTCGATGAGTTTAAACAATACGATGCTCCTTATCTTTCTATGAATTTTTATGCAGATGCCAGCAATGATCTATGGTCTGTCAATGACAGGACTATTAATAGATACAATTCAAAAACTTTAGAATTGGAGGATTCAATAGTAACGGACTTTAGTGTACAGACTTCGTACCTATGGAGAAATAATGAACTGTGGATTTCAGGGGATGGGAAAGTCGCTATTTTTGATACTCGTACACGTCGTTTTGTCCATACGCCACAATGTATTACTGAACACCCATTGTTTAAATTGAGCTCTGTTAGAAGAATATACTCTATCAATCCCGGTACTCTGGTGATCGCAACTGATAATCACGGGTTGTTTGTCTATAATCGGGGTGAGCAAACTCTTTTTCATCAGAACGAGAGCGGATTTCCATTTTCAGGAACTGATGACCAAATCACTACTCTTTTTGTTGACTCTCAAAGCAATCTTTGGTTAGGGACCGAAGATCAGGGATTTTCTACTCGAAACAGTTACAAGGAACGGTTTAATAATGACAATTTTTTAAGTGAGTATTTTCGCAATAAACCAGTGTTGGCGCTAGCTGAAGATAACACACGTAATCTTTGGCTATTGACAAAAATGAATGGGCTCTATATCTATAATCTGGATGAGAAAAGGATCCAAAACCTGGACATATCCTCTTTATTAAACTCAGCCGTATCAGACAAAAAAGGCGAAACTGTGATAAGCTCGATGTTTTTAGACAATGAGGGTCATATTTGGGTAGCCTCATGGGAGTCTAATTGGGCGGGACAATGCAAACTTGATGGGAGTAGACTGACTTTACTGAAGTCATTTCAGATTCAAGGTCCGCATGTGTTCACACAAGACGATGATGGCACCATTTGGGTAAGTACTACTTCAGAGTATGTCTATTCACTTAAAAAGGGGGAAACAGTATTCGAACCTTTAGAGGTATTTCAGCCATTCTTCAATTTTGTTTCAGGTTTTATCAAATTGCGAAATGGCAAGATCATGGCATCACCCTTTTATCATAGGCCCAAAATGATAGAGCCCAAAAGTCGCAAAGTTGAAACCATTGATTTTGAAGAAAACGAATGGAAACAGAGTATTCCACGTTCGGTACTTATTACAAATGTGCTTTTCGAAGATAGTCGTGGTGAGATTTGGATTGGCACCAAAACCAACGGAGTTCTTCGTTACTACCCAGACAGAGATCATCTTGAGCCTGTCCCCGGCGCCCCTTGTATGGATATCGTTTCAATTGAAGAGGATGTACACGGGAACCTGTGGGTGGGGACTGAATATGGGTTGGGTCGCTACAACAGAGACACTAAAAGCTTCACAAACTACTTCGCCTCCTCAGGTATAGGAGGTAACCAGTTTATAGAAAGATCATCCTGTATTCTTTCAAACGGAACATTAGTATTTGGCGGAACTCACGGCCTAACTTTCTTTGATCCAATTGACTTACCTGAAAAACGAAAAATTCCCTTGATGTTTGAAAATTTAAAGGTACATAATGTTTTGATAAGACCGCAAGATAATGACGCCAACATTGCAAAACATCTTTCCTTTAAACCGGACATTCGACTCCGACATTACCAGAACGGATTTAGCATCTCTTATGCCGCATTAGATTACAGCAAGTTCAAAAGAGTAAACTATTACTATAAACTTGAGGGATTTGATAAATATTGGGTTGATGCAAATAACAACCGGGAAGCCTACTATGCTAATTTACCTGCCGGTAAGTACAACTTTTCAATTCGGATTGCCGATGACGATCAGAGTATTGCAGAGGCACAGGAAACTATACGTATTATTGTTGAACCTGCTCCCTGGCTTACATGGTGGGCATGGGCTCTCTATATCCTCATAGCTTGTTCGGTGATTATTATTATTTTCCGCGGTTTGTGGAGGATCCGTAAAGAAAAAGAAGCGGCTTTTCTGGCTGAAAGGGAAAAAGAACATGAGCAGCGAACCAACCAAATGAATATGCGTTTCTTTACGAATGTATCTCACGAGTTTCGTACCCCTCTCACCATGATTGCAGGACCCATATCTCAACTCTACGAAAGTACGGAAATTCCTCAAAACGAGAAGGCATTACTTGGCATTGTAAAACGCAGTGTAACACGTATGTTACAGTTAGTTAATCAGATGATGGACTTCCATATGCTTGAGAATGATACATTAAAGCTTAAAGTGAAATTGAGAGATGTGACTGAGCTGTTATCTCACATCATAGATGTGTTTCGTGTCAACACACAAAGCAAAGGTGTTGAATTGCGTGTTCAAGGACTGGAAGACCGTTATGAAATGTGGGTTGATGAGGATAAAATGGACAAAATTTTGGGGAATCTGCTTTCCAATGCAATAAAATTCACACCTGCAGGCGGGCTAATTGCCATTGATTTTGATATAATTAGCCGTCGGGAAGCAGAATTGTTGTTCAATTTGAGTTCGGATAATCAGGCAACACTTTTTGCAAAACTGACAGTTAATGACAATGGGAAGGGAATTCCGGAAGGAAATGAAGAGAAGATATTCGAACGTTCTTTTAAGGCAGACAATAATGATAACAGCAATTATTATAGTACCGGCATCGGATTGTATCATGCTCGCAGCTTGGCTGAACTACATCATGGTTATTTAAAAGCTGAAAATAAAAGAGAAGGTCAAGGTGCGATATTCACACTGCTGCTTCCCGTAAACGAAGGATGTTACGCCAAAAGTGAACGCATTCAAGGAACGGAAACCGAGTCAAAGCAGTACCAACTGGAACTAGGCGATTCATTTATGGTAGAAAACTCGATGAACCAACATGATCAAAAGACGGTGTTCGTGGTTGAAGACGATCCCGAACTTTCTAATTACCTTCACGCTATTCTCTCACCACATTATAATGTAATCCGCCATTTTGATGCCGACAAGGCATATCAGCAAATGTTAGAAGAAGCGCCGGATCTGGTCTTAAGCGATGTTGTAATGCCTGACAAGGATGGATACAGCTTTTGTCGGGATATCAAGAACAACATACAACTCAGCCACATCCCTGTAGTGTTAGTTACTGCAAAAACAGCACTGGAAGACAAAATAAAGGGATTGGACACAGGTGCAGATGCATACATTACAAAACCATTTGAGCCTTCGTATCTACTGGCGCTCGTCAATTCACAATTGATAAATCGTGAAAAAGTACAGTTATTACTCTCAGCTACAACAAAGGCAGATAAAATTGATAAAAATGTTCTTTCACATCATGATAACGTATTCATGTCTGAACTCTATCATCTGATGGAAACTGAATTATCTAATTCAGAACTAGACATTTTGCAAATGACAGAAAGGATGAAGATTTCGCGTTCCAAATTTTATTATAAGGTAAAGGGATTAACCGGCGAGAACCCTGCAGCTTTTTTTAGAATATACAAATTAAATCGTGCAGCTGAACTGATAAAGGAGGGGAAGTTTAATATTTCAGAGATTGCCGATATGACAGGATTCACTACGCTATCGCATTTTTCTGCAAGTTTTAAGAAGCAATTTGGTGAGTCGCCAAGTAAGTATCATTAATCCAGTCCTGACTACCTCTTTCAGCAGGTTTTTGGTTTTTTGGGCTATTCGTTAGACTCCCCACAAAAGCAAAAGTCAATTCTGATTTTTGTTTTTATCGTAAACAAACCGTAAAGATATGTTTTTCACATGGTTATAGGTTTCGCATAAAATTAAAAAACGTGCGAAATATAGGTTGCTGTTGATGTTTACAGGTTATTACTCCGGAAAAACCATTGTAAACTTACTCCCACTTTCATCCGATTTAACCACTATTTTCCCTTTGTGACGTAACATTATTTGCCGGCAAATGCTCAATCCTATGCCGGAGCCGGTAGGCTTTGTAGAATAAAATGGTATGAAGATTTTTTCGATGGCTTCGGGTGAGATGCCATGTCCATTATCCGAAACCGAAATATGGATTTCGTCGCCTACCTTTTCTGCTTTTATGCCTATCTTGGATTGAGATTGTGTAACACAGGCTTCATGAGCATTTTTTAACAAATTGAGCAACAATTGATCCGTCATACCCTTGTCAGCCTTTAAAATAAGCTGATCGGGATAAACAGAATAGGTAAACTCAATGCCACCGGGAGCTACCAATTGCTGCATAGATTTAAGCATGGATTGCACGTGAATAGGCTGAACGGTGGGTTGCGGTAACCGCGTGAGTTTGCGGTAATTTTCCACAAACGAAAGCAATCCTTTGCTACGCCGGTGGATAGTTTCCATCGCTTGCTTCATGACACTATACGCCTCAGAGTCAGTATCGTCAGAAATCTCACGTTCACTAAGTGTTTCGGAAAGAGAAATAATCGGCGTAATGCTGTTCATTATTTCGTGAGTAAGCACACTGATTAGTTTCTGCCACGCTTGCGATTCGGCTTCATCCATCATGGCATCGTGTGCGCGGGAGCGAAAAATATCCAGCGCCTCGTCCATTTCCTGCGAAAGACGGCTAAGTTCATCGTTTGAAGCAGTTTTGACAAAATGAGTCGAAAAATCGGAATGGCGAATGCCGGCAATAAGTTGCCCGATTCGCCCGATAAGTTTTTTACGGTCTAAATACATCGAAATCGCGAGGGATATGATTCCAACCAATATCAAAGCGGCGGAGAATACCAATCCCTTTAAGAAAACCCACGCTCCCGCCAACGATAACAGCACGATGGCAATTATTTTTAAGAAAAAAATATGCTTGGTTTGAAATTTCATACCTACTTATATTTTTCAATTTTCCGATACAAGGTAAATCTTGAAATTCCCAACAGCTCTGCTGCCTGGTTCATATTTCCGTCCGCCTGTTCAAGCGCTTTTTCGATGGCTGATTGCTCCATTTCCTCCAGGTTCAGGTTTTCGGGTTTTACTTTTCTGGATGATGCCGGTTTCAGTATAAAATCATCACCCGAAAGCGTGTATCCCGACGCCAATATCACGGCTCGTTCCATAGCGTGTTGCAATTCGCGCACGTTGCCCGGCCAATTGTACGCGTTTAGTTTTCGCAATGCCGAAGCAGAAATGCTTTTAATGTCTTTTTTGTATTTTTTCGCGAAGCGATTCAAAAAGTGATGAGCAAGCAGTTCAATATCTTTTCCACGCTCACGCAGCGGCGGGATGTGCAGTTCTATGGTGTTGATGCGATACAGCAAATCTTGTCGAAAATCGCCACGCTCCACCATGGCGTGAATATCGGCATTGGTAGCACAAAGCAAGCGTACATTTATGTGTATGGGCGTGGTATTGCCGAGCCGCACAATTTGCTGTTTTTCGATAGCCGTAAGCAATTTTACCTGCATGGCGGGTGTGAGATTACCGATTTCGTCCAAAAATAAAGTGCCGCCCGACGCAATTTCAAACCGTCCCTGTTTTTCTTTTTTGGCATCGGTAAAAGCACCTTTTTCATAGCCAAAAAGCTCACTCTCGAATAGAGTTTCCGGAATTGCGCCTAAATCAATGTGAACAAATGGTTTATCGGAGCGGGGTGAACAACAATAAAGCAAATTAGCTATTAGGTCTTTTCCCGTGCCGTTTTCACCCAAAATCAGGATGTTGGCATCGGTATTTTTCAGTTTATCGATGGTTTCGAATAACGATTGCATCACTTCGCTTTCACCAATAATTTCGGGAAACGAACGGTTGCTCTCAAGTGCTGCCACCTGTTTTCTCAGTTGTGAAACTTCATTACGGCTTTGTCTCAATTTCACTGCCGAAGCCACCGTTGCCAGCAACTTATCCTTTGCCCACGGCTTGGGAATAAAATCGGTAGCGCCTGCTTTAATGGCTTGCACTGCCTTTTCGGTATCGGAGTACGCAGTTACGAAAATCACCACCGCATCGGGATCTGTTTCCTTAATCTTTTCGAGCCAAAAAAAACCTTCCTGTCCGCTATCCGCATCTTTTGTAAAGTTCATGTCAAGTAAAATAACATCGGGTCCGAACGTTTCCATGAAATGGGTGATACGTTCGGGTTTTGTGCTGACTTTTACCTTTTCAACGTGTGGTTGCAAAAGCAGATTGAGAGCGAAGAGAATGTCTTCGTTGTCGTCAATAATGAGTATTTTTCCTTGTTTTTGCATGTTGTACAGCTAATTGCAGAATAATCTTAATGTCAAATATCCACTTCACTCCAGGGAACCACCTGCGCCACGCTTCGTTCCTGACGGTCACTGCCTCCATAGACCAATGTCTTAATTAGCTTCACATCCTTTTCGAGGTCAGCGTAATAATTCAGTCCCTTAAACAAATCGGGCATAACGGTTTGGGTGGCTTTTATTTCCACAATTTCGATTTCTTGCTGTTTTTCGATAAGCATATCCACTTCATTGCCGTGAGAATCTCGCCAAAACCAAGGCTCTAACTGCTTTTTATTCTTGTGATGAATTTGTTTTATATATTCTGAAACGATCATATTTTCAAACAATACTTCTTTTACCGACTGATTTTTTATTTTATCTACATTATTTATTTTTAGCAGATTAGACAGCAGTCCTGTGTCATAAAAGTAAAGCTTAGGTGACTTAATAATCCGTTTACTGAAGTTTTTATAATAGGGTTGCAGCAAAAAAATCACATAGCTGTTTTCCAAAGCCGACAACCACGCTTTCACCGTTGGTGCGGATATTCCTCCTTCGTTTGCTAAATTGCTCATATTTAGGATTTGTCCGGCTCGGGTTGCACACAAGGCTAAAAATTTTCGAAACAGACTCATATCCTGAATAGATAGCAGTTCACTTACATCTCGCTGAATATAGGTTTCGATATAATTGGGATAGAAATCTACAGGTCTGATATTTCGGTCGTAGATCGCCGGATAAAATCCTTTTATTAAGTGAGGAGCGTATTCATCCTGCAATAATCCCGCACTTTTTAATTCTTGAAAATCGAACGGAAACAGCCTGAAAATAGCAACTCTGCCCGCTAAACTTTGCGTAATGTTTTGCATCAGGTGAAAGTTTTGCGAACCCGAAAAAATAAATTGTCCCATTATTCTGCTGTCATCGACAATAGACTGAATGTATGAAAATAAGAAGGGGGCTCGTTGTACTTCGTCAAAGATAACGTACTTGTCATACTGTTTCAAAAAACTACGGGGGTCAGTTTCAGCAAAATTACGTGTGTCGGGGTCTTCAAGGCTCACATACCTGTAATCAGAAAACATTGTTTTTAATAACGTTGTTTTACCCGATTGTCTCGGCCCCGTAAGAGCAATGATGGGAAATTTATCAACCATCTGTTTCATTACGCTCACTATTTCCCGATGAACTAACATAATTATTCTTTTGAATTTTTTATAATGCAAATATAGTCTATATTTTATTATTACACGAGAAATATTTTATTATTACACGAGAAATATTTTATTATTACACGAGAAATATTTTA
>ENA-UOOM01000370-UOOM01000370.1-fermentation-metagenome-genome-assembly--contig:-NODE-370-length-53632-cov-4.820651_pt1 | contig 53632 bp, 49 predicted proteins | sample MGYA00245781_ERZ724031 | MGnify/ENA primary metagenome ERZ724031 (study PRJEB28704, sample SAMN03018317) | fermentation metagenome | biome: anthropogenic terrestrial biome; feature: soil; material...
TTCACTGGAGCTTTTCTTTAGCTCCGTTTTTTCATAGGATACTTTACAGTACCAAATTCTAATTTGTTATTTCTTCTTTGAACTATATTTTTTGTTACTGCGATGCGTGCCACTATCACCTATAACGATATTGCTTCGCTTCATTTTTTCTTCCTGTACTGACCTGAATTCATTCTCTGTTATAATTGGCGGATGATTATCCTTTATCTTATATTCATATTCCTGTGTAGATGAATCCAAAAGCGTAACAGTACCTGTGTACTTCTCATTTTCAAGCATTTTCTCAATGGGGCGCTTACTCCACTTCTCTATGCCTGTAGGAGAAGGGATGCCTGCATCAGATAGCTTTTTAATGATACCCAATACGCTATCACCACCAAGATACCACCGGAAAATATCACGAACCACCTGCGCCTGTCCTTTATCGATAGCCAGTTCGCCAGTCTCAGTCTTGGCATATCCATATAGCTTTCGCTTATATAATCCAGAAGTTCCATTAGCTGCTCGGAAGGAAAGACCCATGCGAATATTTTCACTTCTGCTTTCATTCTCGGATTGTGCAACAGATTCCATTACAGAGATCAGAAGATTACTGTCAACATCATCAGTATCAATGTTTTCCTCTTCAAAAATTACCCGAACACCAAAATCCCTCATTAATCTTAATGCCTCTAATGTTTCAACCGTATCCCTACCAAATCTGCTGATACTTTTAGTGATGATTATTTCTAACTTTTTAGATTTACAATCATCCAACATACGAGCAAACTCTTTTCGAGATGCACCGGTTTTGCTTGAGGCAATGTCCATATAAACATCAACAAGTAGCCACTGTGGTGTAGCGGCTACTAATCTTGTAAGTGCTGACACCTGGACAGCAAGGCTGTTTAATTGATCAGCATCGTTTGTACTTACACGGCAGTATATACCAACCCGTTTCTCTCGTTTTGGAGGTTTTGCAGGTATAACATGCACTTTGGGGTTGTATGCCATATCGTAACTCCTAAAGATTTTTATATCAATCCACTAGTAAAATGGGGATTTTAGGTACTTTATAAATTCAGTTCCTTAGTTCAACAATTATTACTTCGGGTTGATTATTAAAACGAACAGGAATTATACTATTTCCTATCCCCCTGCTTACAACCATAGCAAATTCATCTTCTTGATAAACTCCACTATCGTATTCAGGAAGTAGCCCCTGATTAGGCGCTACTAATCCCCCGACAAACGGTATTCGAAATTGTCCACCGTGTGCATGTCCGGATAAAATCAGATTTACATCTGTTGTTTCGTAAACTCTATAATATTCTGGTCGATGTGACAGCATAATAGAAAACAATCCTTCGGATGACAGTTCGTTAATTTTATCAATTGACATTGTCTCCGTCATTCCACCTACTGAATCTGCATAATCGGGGTCATCAACTCCAATAAGCGAAATCTTCTCATCTCCTTTGGATAATAAAACTTCACTATCCCTCAGAATAACTACTCCATATTCGGTCAATCTATCCTCAAGTATTTGATAAACACCATTATCTAACCATGACTCATGGTTTCCTGTAACATAATAACAGGGAGCAATTTCAACTAATCCTTTAACTAAATTTAATGCTACTTCAACATTTATGTTACTTGAATCAATTAAATCACCAGTAATTGCAATTATGTCTGGTTTTTCTTCTTTAATTCCATCAACAATAGATTCTGCTGCATTTCCAAACTTTGCATTATGAAAATCAGATATATGTGCTATTTTAAATCCTTCAAATGACTTAGGTAAAGAATCGAATGAAATTGCATAGTGAGTAAAAGCTACACTTAAATTCGTATATAACATCCACACTAAGAATGTCGCAATGCATATTAGTATTATTATCTTCTTTCTTTTTTTCATTATTTCCTCTTAAAATTTAAATCTATATTTTTGATAAGCAGCTAATCATCATTTCTGCTAATATTCCAAATGATGACTAGTCTAATTATAACATTTTGCCTTCTCTTCTTGCTACAGTAATCTTGTCAACTCAACTTCCTTTTTGCAGTAATACTATCCACTCGCCACCCTTTTTACATCTATATCGTCAACTCAGTAGCAAATAGTAATAATATCCACTCAACCCTGTATTTTCAGGGTTTTAGATATGTTCTTACAACAAATATTTTCAAGCCTTGAAACCAGGTTGAATATGAGTTCAAAATCACGGAAATCCCTTTATATCAAGCATCTTTACACTCTTATTTTTCAACCCTTGACATCAATACCACCGTCTCAACATGACTCGTCTGAGGAAACATATCAACCGACTGTACTTTCTCCACCTTGTATCCATTCTCCACCATGTACTTCAAGTCCCTGGCTAATGTTGCTGGATTGCAGGATATATAGACCATGCGTTCTGTCGCAATTTCTACTATTGTTTTGAGTAGTTTTTCATCACATCCCTTTCGTGGTGGATCAACTATCACTACATCAGCCTTGACACCTAACTTAAACAACCTGGGAATTACAATCTCAGATTCACCAATAAGAAATTCTACATTCTCAATCCCATTGATCCTTGCGTTTTCCTTTGCATCTTCGACAGATTGTGGCAGAACCTCTATCCCATATACCTTTGATGCACTACCTGCTAAAAACAATGAAATAGTCCCAACACCACAATAAGCATCAATAACGGTTTCCTTTCCTGTCAAAGCCGCAAATTCCAATGCTTTAGCATAAAGCTTTTCTGTTTGAACTGGATTCACCTGATAAAATGATAGTGGAGAAATTTTGAACTTCAAATCTCCGATAGCGTCCATTATGTAATCTGAGCCCCAAAGGGTAACATTCTTTCTTCCTAATACTACATTCGTTCTTGCTGTTTGATAGTTCTGTATAATGCTGGTGACAGCAGGAATACCTTCTTTAAGCATGGATATTAATTCTTTTTTTCCAGGCAGTTCTCCATTAGTCACAATAATGATCATTAACTGATTACTATGGAAACCGACTCTAGTTACAACATGGCGTATAACTCCCTTATGAGTTTTTTCCTGATAGACCGGGATATTATAGGTTTGTACATACTTATGAACCAGAGCTGTTACTTTTCCATTTATGTCATGTTGTATTGGACAATCTTTAATTTCAATTAGATTGTGGCTTCGAGCCATGTAAAAGCCCAAAACCGGCTTACCTTTAACCATGCTTGCTGGAAATTGAGCTTTGTTTCGATATTTCCATGGCTCTTCCATTCCCAAAGTAGGCAAAACCTCTACATTTTTCAGATGTCCGATTCTCTCCAAAGCATCCTTCACTTGTTGAGTTTTATACTCCAACTGACCTCCATAGGACAAATGCTGTAATTGACAGCCACCACACATTTTGAAGTAGGGGCACTTGGGTTCTACACGCTTAGTCGACTTTTGTATTATATGAAGTAACTTCCCATAAGCGTAACTTTTTGCTGTCTTAACTATCTTAACAAGTACTCTTTCTTTAGGAAGTGCACCTTCTACAAAGATAGTAAATCCTTGAATTCTGCCAACTCCTTCTCCTTTAGAACCTAAACTATCTATATTTATTTCATAATCTCTATTCTTTTCTACCGGTATCTGCGGGTCTATCATTTAGCTCGTTTCCTCCTGATTAAATCTAAACAATATTTGTCATTCCGTTACTCTTGTATACTACTTTATTTTTCACAAACAAGTCAACGCATATTAAGTAGTATTTTCCCGGATGGGCGTCTTTTGCTTAGTCTATGAAAAATTGGGCATAGGATGTTTTGTTTTACTAAAAACCTTCATTCTCTCAAGCATAAAAATCATCCAGATAAATGATATAATAAAAATTGCTCTCTGTCATATGCCAGAGTAATCTGGGAGATAAAGCATTAGCATTGTAAGAATTGTTGTTATTAATCCAATAGTTATATCTTTACCTCAGAAACCAAACAGAGACGATGCATTAAAAAAATATTTACCTACCTCTCTTTCATCCTTTATATAATTTAATTACTACCCCACAATGACTCGTTTGCAAAAAACGTCCGCTGACTGTGCAGCGGTATTTTCAAATGACCATATCGTTACATTTTAGGGGGTTTTATAGGTAAAATAATATGCTAAATTAAATGGACAGCACCTGTGCCAGCTCATATAGATCCTCATTGAAAGTCTTGGGCATAGCCAACGCTTTTGCAATATCATCATCCATAATTTTATTTCCTCTTATTATAACAACGCGATTTCCGATATTTTTTTCCAGTAAACAAACAGCATGATATCCCATTCTACTGGCCAGTACGATATCAGCTGCTGAAGGATTGCCGCCTCTTTGAAGGTATCCAAGAACCGTTGCCCTGGTTTCCATTCCGGTTTTCTCTTCAATAATTTGTTCCAATTCCACAGCCTTGCCGGCTCCTTCTGCCAGGATTATAATGCTGGAAGTCTTGCCTCGGTGCCTTCCTTCAATAATCCGCTTACAAAGTTTATCTATATCCAAGGGCATTTCTGGTATCAGTATGCCTTCAGCACCACCTGCCATACCGGTATGAATGGCAATATTACCTGAATAACGACCCATAACCTCAACAATATTTGTGCGTTCATGAGAAGAAACAGTGTCCCGTATCTTATTAATAGCTTCAAGTACAGTATTCACAGCAGTATCAAAACCAATGGACTGTTCGGTACAGGAAATATCATTATCTATTGTGCCTGGGATTCCAACAGTTGGAAAACCTCTTTCGCTTAAATCAAGTGCTCCGCGTAAGGAACCATCACCGCCTATAACAACCAAACCTTCTATACCAAATACATTGAGGACATTTATGGCTTTTTTCATACCTTCTTCTGATTTAAAGTCATCTGACCTTGCAGTATTCAGTATTGTGCCCCCGCGATGGATAATTTCACCAACCGATTTCACATCCATGTGATCTATATCTCCATTGATCAGCCCGCGAAACCCTCTGCGAATCCCATATGCCTTCATACCTTTATAAACAGCTGTTCGCACTACAGCACGGATAGCTGCATTCATGCCAGGTGCATCTCCGCCACTTGTTAATACTCCTATTTTTTTCATATGCGCCCTCCAACTATTGATCTTCCTTTATAATCATCCATAAATCCCCAGAATCTATTTTCTATAATATTTAGAATCATGATTCTAACTCAATAGCCATTTTCCATTAGCAGGGTATGTACTTCCTCAGCCTCAGATTCCGGAATCAGGATTTCATAGTAATTATCCTTGATAGAGACATTGCGATAAACAGGCTTGACCTTAATCCAAAAACCTTCCCTGGAAAGTAAATCACTTATGCTGTCCGCTATTTCCTTTGTCTGAGCTAGATAGACAACTCTCCACATGAATTGAGCAGCCTCCTTCTATTTGTCCATATCCTCAATATCAATTCCATACTATTTTTACACATTTTTCTCCCAATAAACTGCTAAGTTCGTGAAGCAGTCCAGGATCACGCCGTACCCACAATTCCGGCTGAAATCTATATGTCTTTTTTACCGATTCGAAATAAAGATATACAGGTATGCTTCCCTTATACTTACTTAAAACCTGACGGATGTCCGTTTGAATATTGGAACTTTGCTCACTGGAAATCATTAAATAAAGTTTACAGGGTTTTTCATTTACCAACGCTTTTGCTTCGTTAACAATAAGCTTTGGTTCCTCCTCTTCTCGTAAACTTATACGACCCTTAACGACAATAGCTCGATCCTCTTCCAGTAAAGATGAATATTTGGATAATACCTGAGGAAATACAATGACTTCAATAGTGCCATAGAGATCCTCCAATGTTACAAAAGCCATGGCATTATTGTTCTTGATATATTTTACCTTTTTATCTGTAATCAACCCGCCAAGCATGACAATAGAACCGTCTTTTAGACCAGTTGGCATCATAGCTTCGTTTTCTTCGACATTCTGAAGTTCCATGATATCCATCGTTGTGTGGTACCCTTCCAAGGCATCCTTGTACTCATCGAGGGGATGTCCGCTGATATAGACGCCAGTCATTTCCTTTTCCATTGATAACAGCATTTTCAAAGGATACTCCTCCAAATCCGGCAAATTGTCTCTTTGATATGTGCTGGGTTCAGCATGTGAAAGCCCTTCAAATAAGGAAAGCTGCCCGGTTATATTGCGTCTTCGTTCTTGTATTACAGAATCCAGGGTCTTTTCATAGATGGCTATCAACTGCGAACGACGTGCACCAAGGGAATCAAATGCGCCGCATCGAATCAAACTCTCCACCAGTCTCTTATTAATACCTACATCCTCTGTTTTCTGACAGAAATCCAGAAAACTGACAAAAGACCCCTTTTCTTTTCTTGCTGTTATAATTGCTTTTATAGCTGGGGCTCCGACATTTTTCACTGCTGCAAGTCCAAAGCGAATGGTATTGCCTGTAACTGTAAATTTCGATTGACTTTGGTTCACATCAGGCGGAAGAACCTTTATGCCATGCTTTTTACAGTATTGTATATATCCAGCTACCTTGCTGCTGTTTCCCATGACACTTGTAATGAGAGCAGCCATATACTGAACCGGATAATAATATTTAAGCCATGCTGTTTGATAAGCCACTAAAGCATAAGCAGCTGCATGGGATTTATTAAAGGCATACTTGGCAAACTCCATCATTTCATCAAATATCTCATTGGCTTTTTCTATGCTGACACCATTTCCATACGCTCCAGGAACTGTAATATTACCATTTTCATCTTTGATCCCATATATGAAATACTTACGTTCCTGTTCCATAACATCGGTTTTCTTTTTGGACATGGCTCGTCGAACCAGATCCGCACGACCTAAAGAGTACCCAGCAAGACCTTGAACAATTTGCATAACCTGCTCTTGATATACCATGCATCCGTAGGTTACCTCAAGATAGGGAGCCAGTTTTTCGTCCGTGTAATCAATGGATTCCGGATGATTTTTATTGGCAAGGTATCGAGGAATTTGCTCCATCGGCCCTGGACGGTAAAGAGAAATCCCTGCTATGATATCTTCAAAGGAGACAGGTTTCAGCTCTTTCATAAATTGCGTCATTCCTGCACTTTCCAGTTGAAATACACCGTTGGTATTCCCTTGACTCAGCATTTCATATACAGCAGCATCGTCAAGAGGAATGTCATGTACATCAATTTGCTGTCCCCCAGTCTCCTCTATCATAGCCAATGCATCCCGAATAACAGTTAAGGTTCGCAATCCAAGAAAATCCATCTTCAGGAGACCAAGCTGCTCAAGAATTCCCATAGAAAATTGTGTAGTAATGCAGTCATCGTTTCTTTGCAGGGGAACATATTTTGTAATTGGTAATTTGGAAATTACCACACCGGCAGCATGGGTGGAAGCATGACGGGGCAGGCCTTCCAGACTCCTGGACATATCAATTAAAGTACGGGCAGACGGATCTTCCTCATACAGCATTCTCAATTCAAGATTTTTTTCAAGGGCTTTTTCAATAGTCATGCCAATTTCCATAGGCACCATCTTTGCTATACGGTCCACTTCTCCATATGGTCGATTCAGCGCTCGACCCACATCCCGTATGGCTGCTCTTGCGGCCATAGTACCAAATGTGATTATTTGTGCTACCCGATCTTCACCATATTTTTCTATCACGTAATCGATGACTTCCTGACGGCGCTCGTAACAGAAATCAATATCAATATCCGGCATGCTGATTCGTTCCGGATTCAAAAATCTTTCAAAAAGTAAACCGTATTTTAAGGGGTCTATCTGTGTAATGTTCAAGGTATAAGATACTAAACTGCCAGCTGCGCTTCCTCTGCCAGGTCCTACCATGATGTCATTATCTCTTGCGTACTTGATAAAATCCCATACAATAAGGAAATAGTCCACATAACCCATTTTGTAAATGGTATTTAACTCAAAGTCCAGACGATCCTGGATTTCCGCTGTAATTTGAGGATATCGCTGCTTAAGCCCTTCCTGGCATAGATTTCTTAAATAGACCTCCGCTGATAAACCGTTTGGTACATTGTACTTTGGAAGATAAAGCTTGTTGAAATCAAAATCTACATTACAACGCTCCCAAATCCTTTTAGTGTTCTGCAAAGCCTCCGGATAATCATGGAATAAAAGCTCCATTTCCTCTCCGGATTTTAAATAAAACTCTGATGTTTCAAAGCTAAGCCTATTGGCATCTTCTATGGTTTTACCAGTTTGTATACATAATAACACTTCATGAGCTTCTGCATCTGCCTGATTGACATAATGAACATCATTGCTTGCCACTAAAGGAATGCCCGTCTCACGGCTTATGTTAACTAAAGATTCGTTGATCTCTTTTTGTCCCGGCAGTCCATGATTTTGCAGCTCCAGATAAAAATTACCTTGTCCAAATAATGTGTTCCAGGCATTTGCTGTATCTAGAGCATCCTGATAGCGTTTTTGCTTCAACAACTGCGGGATTTCCCCAGCCAGACATGCGCTTAATCCTATAAGCCCTTCACTATGAGCAGCCAGAGCTTCCTTATCAATGCGCGGTTTATAATAAAAGCCTTCTGTATATCCCAAGGAAGACAGGGCTGTTAAATTTTGGTACCCAGTTTCGTTTTCAGCCAGTAGAACCAGATGGCTATGGTTACTGTCAAGCTGCGCTTCTTTATCCTGCATTCTGCGAGCTGCCACATATAGCTCACAGCCAATTATTGGTTTTATTCCTCTGGATTTGGCTTCCTTATAAAAATCTACCACTCCATACATTGCCCCATGATCGGTAATGGCAAGACCCGGCATACCCAACTCTGCGCACCTGTCCAGCAAATCCTGAATTCGACCTGCACCATCAAGCAAACTGTATTCGGTATGGCAATGTAGATGAACAAAATCCCTCATTTATTCTCCACTCCCAAGATAACTACTTTCTCATAGCCTTGGCTGCCAGCATGGCTTTGGCTATGAGAACCTTTTCCCGGTAAACACTGACCTCTACCTTATTGTACATTCTGCTTTCTTCTATGGGTTCCACATCGATTTCAAGTATATCGCCCAGTTCCAGCGGTCCTACAAAGTATACAGTAAAGGTATCTACTACAACATCTGTCTGACGAAAATTTGATAAAGCCACTATGGCTGCTGTGGACATCATCATGGTCATAGAACTCCAACTGGCAGTACCCAAATGGCTGGTCAATATTGGTGTTACCTTGCCGGTAAAACGTATACGATTTTCCATACGTTTGCTTCCAAAATTGGACAATACCATGTCTTCCAGAGTTTCGCCCATCTGCGGCTGATTCTTCATATATTGAATGGCTTTTATTACATCTTGCCGGCTGATTACTCCTACCAGCTGTTCGTCTTCAACAACAGGTAATAATTCAATTCCTTCCCATATCATAATATGAGCAGCATAGGCAGTGGTGGTTTTCCTGGTTACAGTAAGTGGGTTGGCAGTCATATATTGGCTGATTGTGCCTGATGAAGTTTTATGGATGTCTTTAGGGGTAAGCATCCCTACTACCTGATCATATTGATTCAAAACTGGGAATCGGCTGTGCCCGGATTCCTGGAAGAGAGCACCCCACTTTTCGATTGTATCATTCTCATAAAGATATTTTGGCTCTACCATCATGATATCTTCAACCAATAAAACTTCCTTTTTTATTAAACGATCGGATATGGCTTGATTTATCATGGTAGCTGTAGTGAAGGTATCATAAGTTGAAGAAATAACGGGCAGGCTTTTTTGATCAGCCAGCTGGCGGATTTCATCACTGCAGCCAAAACCGCCTGTTATCAATACAGCACAATTGTGCTCCATTGCCAGTGAAAAAGCTTCTTCTCGGTTCCCTACAATGAGCAGACTGTCTGAAGACAGGTATTTTTCCATGGCATCAGCTGTCATAGCACCGATAACAAATCGGGAAAGGGTTTTATTCAAGCCTTTCCTTCCACCCAATACAGATCCGTCAACCATGGTTGCTGCCTCGGCAAATGTTAAACGCTCAATGCCTCGCTTTTCGTCTTTTTCTACACGAATGGTACCCATGCGTGGAAATGTTTTGACATATTCTCGGTTTTCAGCCTCTTTAATAGCGCGATAAGCAGTGCCCTGGCTGACTTTCAGCTCTCTGGCAATTTTTCGCACCGATATGGTCGCACCAGGCTCCAGACTCATAATATACTGAATGATTAGATCGTGTTTTGTTGCCATGTTATAATTCCTTCTTCTGTTCATTTCTACTCGACATCATTTTAACATGACATGGAGGGACATGGCAAGGAATCCAATGTGTTATTTGATTGCTACTAAACTTAAATAGATATGCTTGAAAATTACTCTTAGTATCAAAACAACAGGAACTGCCAGGAACATACCCACAATTCCAAAGAACAGACCACCTGCCCATAGAGACAGAATTACATATACAGGATGAAGATTTACTACTCCGCTTAATATGCGTGGAGTTAAGAAAACTCCTTCCAATTGTTGAATGGACAGGATCACTGCCAGGGTCCATATTAGTGTTCGAGTGTCAGTAATGCAGGCAACAATAACTGCCGGAATCGCTCCCAGCCAAGGTCCGAAATAGGGAATGAACTCCAAAATCCCAGCCAGTAAACCCAGAATCAATGCATATGGCAGACCAACAAGCAAATAACCGGCAGAAGCCAGGATACCCACCGCAGAAGCTATAAATACTTCGCCGCGAATAAAGCAATGCAGAATATGATTGACTTCAGCAGCAACCGGTAATACCTTTCTGCGGGAACGTATGGGGATTAGCTTCGACAATACTTCACCAAAGTATTCCCTGTCTTTTAGAAAATAAAATCCAAGAACCAATACAATGAATAAAGATGGCAATTTATATACAGTGGAAGCCATTCGCTCCAAAAAATTCACAGCAATATCAACAGCTTCTCTTTGAAATGCATCGCTATGGTCAATGATTGAGTCTTGAATCCCTTTAGGTATCCCTATGGTTTCCATATGTATTTGGATTACTCTCAAAGTGCTTCGGATGCGCTGCATAATCAGAGGTAATCGTTCCACCAACGTTGTAAATTCTTTTATCATTCTTGGAATGAACAGCAGAATAAAAGCAGTCATTAGTCCACCAACTGCCAATATAACCAAGCCTATTGCAACAGACCGCAGTAATTTTTTCTCAAGGAAATCACATACAGGCGTAAAAACATAAGCTATGACGATCCCTATTATCAATATTTTAAATAGATGCAACAGTTGCTCCCAATATTGAGACATTCCCCAAATAATAAGAATCAATATCAGGCTGATCAGGGTTATCCAAATATATCTCCTGGTCAATCTCATCAAACTCACCTACGGTCTTTTTTTCTGTCTATGTATTATCCTCCTATTCCAGTCTGTTGAACAGAATGTTTTTTATGCCTCTGTTGCTTGAATCGATACTTTCAGCCTGCTCCATAGTAATAACCAGAATATCACCGTTTATATACTCGTATGGTTCGTAAGGTAGAATCCTGCGCCCTGCCATCAAGTCCTCAAAAACACTTTCTGACAGCTCAAGCCCTTCTATGCGACCGGTCAATGGATCTAGAATTATGTCACTGATGATTCCCAGATCTACACCGTCCTCTCTCACAACCTTTTTATTCAGCAATTTTTTTAATTCTTCATTCTCTGTTTCTGTTTGATTATGAGATTTTATCAGCTCCCCTTCTACCATAACTGCATCGTATCCTATTGTAGCATTATGAAAAGGCAGTCCCATGGTTTTGCCTCCCAAGGCTTTATTAACTACATAAAATCCTTGTAATTGCGTACTTTGTTTAGCTGCATAAAAATCCTTGACCACACCCAGTTTCTTGCCGGTGCTTCCATCGATAACCGGCAGACCCAATACGGATTCTCGTTTAATTCTGCTCGCTCTTTTTCTGTCCATTGTCTGCCCTCCAGTGTAATCAAATACCTTCATAGTATTTCCAAATAGGAAAATTTCCATGAAGGTATTTAAAAAAATTAATTTTATTAAATTTTCTAGATGCTTGACTTTGCTGGGTTTTTTGCTCTATAATCCTTAATTGCATTTTTAATTGCATCCTCTGCCAAAACAGAGCAGTGCATCTTAACCGGTGGTAACCCGCCAAGGGCTTCTGCTACACTCTTATTGGTAACCTCCAATGCCTCGTCCACCGTTTTCCCCTTAATTAATTCTGTAGATATACTGCTGGTGGCAATGGCAGCACCACAGCCAAAAGTTTTGAACTTGACATCTACTATAATCTCATCTTCTACCTTGATATATACCTTCATAATATCACCGCATCTTGGGTTACCCACCTCACCTACTCCATCAGGGTTTTCAATTTCACCCACATTTCTGGGATTCGTGAAATGGTCCATAACTTTGTCACTATACATAGGTTTTACCCCCTTCTTGTTGATTAAACAGCGGAGACATTTCCCTCAACCTCTGTACGACTTGAGGGAGAACCTCCAACACATAGTCCACTTCTTCCTCTGTATTTTGGTCACCTAATGTAAGCCGAAGTGAGCCATGAGCTGTCTCATGGGGTAACCCTATAGCCAGCAGCACATGAGATGGATCCAATGAACCGGAGGTACATGCAGAACCACTGGAACCTGCTATTCCCTTGATGTCCAGGCTGAGAAGCAGGGATTCCCCTTCTATAAACTCAAAACTGAAATTAACATTGCCGGGAAGACGCCTGGTGGGATGTCCATTTAGCAGCGTATTGTCTACATTGGACATTATTCCTTCGATGAGTCTATCTCTAAGAGACTGTATCCGCGTATTTCGTGCAGGCATATCTGTGACTGCGAGTTCTATAGCCTTACCCAAGCCCACTATGGCAGGAAGGTTTTCTGTACCTGCCCTGCGATTTTTTTCCTGTGCTCCACCATGTATCATCTGTTGTGCTTTAACGCCTTTTCGCATATAAAGCGCTCCTACTCCCTTAGGGCCGTAAAATTTATGAGCGGATATGGATAAGAGGTCAACATTCATTTCATTTACATCAACGGGTATGCTGCCAATAGCTTGTACAGCATCGGTGTGAAAAATAATATTTCTCCCTTGTGCAATGATACCGATCTCTTTTATAGGTTGAATGGTACCAATTTCATTATTGGCTGTCATTATTGAAATCAAGATGGTCTTGTCGGTTATGGCTTCTCTTACAAGTTCCGGATCTACAAGACCATATTTATCTACAGGCAGATAGGTGACGGCAAACCCTTCCCTTTCCAGTTTGCCGCAGGTATGCATAACAGCATGATGCTCTATTGAAGAAGTAATGATATGATTCCCTTTTTCCCTATTGGCAAGCGCAACACCTTTAATTGCCCAGTTATCCGATTCTGTACCGCTGCCGGTGAAATAAATATCATTTGAATCCGCATTTATGGCCCTGGCAACCCTATCTCTTGCCAAATCCAATGCCTTTCTGGTTTCTCTGCCAAAACTGTGTACACTGGAAGGATTCCCATACATCTCTGTAAAATAAGGCAGCATTTCCTCCAGCACTTCAGGCTTGGTATATGTTGTCGCTGCATGATCCAAATATATTCTCTGTTCCATTAATGTAACGCTTCCTTTCGAGTCAGATTTATTGAACATGGTATTGCATGGCTTAATGTTGTGTTCATTGAGATTGGTTGTTGTAATCTTCCAACATATCTTGCAGTGTGATTGAATCAATTACATTATCAACACTCTCACGCATCTTTTCCCAAATAGGTCTGATGACACAGCTGTCTGCTTTTTTACAATCCAGAGGTTTCTCTTCTGTTACACAGGCTGAAGGAGCCATAGAGCCCTCCAAGGTTCGGATTACGCTGCCAACTGTGATTTCTTCAGGTGGATAAGCCAGCTTGTATCCACCCTGTGATCCTCTTACACTGTTCACCAGACCTGCCTTACGCAGGCTGGAAATCAGCTGCTCCAGATAGGCTTCGGAGATTTCCTGTCGTTCCGCTATGGTTTTCAAAGGCAAAGGTGATTTACCGCCATGTAAAGCCAAATCAAACATAGCTTTCATACCATATCGACCCTTTGTAGATAGTTTCATGTACTCACCCCTTATACCCGAGTAATTCACCAGGCTTTACTCGATAAAAGATTATTATACCCTAGTAAAGTTGTCAAGATTAAATTTATGTATTCCTTCGCAAACGATCCCTCTCTTCCAAATCACCTTTTAGTTCCGCAAGACGTTGACGGATTTTCAACTCATGACCGGAATTCACAGGCAGATAATACTTTTTATCCTTCATTTCATAAGGCAGATATTGCTGAACAGCATTACCCATGGGGTAATTATGAGAATATTTGTAATCCTTTCCATGTCCCAGCTCCTTTGCACCTTTGTAATGTGCGTCCCGAAGGTTAATGGGGACTTGCCCGGAGCGTTCCTTCCTGACATCATCCAGCGCCTTATCAATACCTACACAACATGCATTAGATTTAGGTGAACATGCTACCATAAGGGCTGCTTCAGCCAATATAATACGGCTTTCCGGCCATCCAATTCGTTCTACTGCTTGAGAAGCTGCCACTGCCACTTGTAAGGCAGCCGGGTTGGCTAAACCTACATCCTCAGCTGCGCAGATCATAATCCTCCGTGCGACAAACTCTGGTTTTTCTCCGGATTCAATCATACGGGCAAGCCAGTAAAGCACTGCATCGGGTTCCATATAATTACGCATGCTTTTAATAAACGCACTAATGATATCGTAGTGGTTGTCCCCATCTTTATCATACTTCAATGTCTTTTGTTGTATACATTCTTTAGCGGTATCCAAATCAATGACAATGGTACCTTCATCATTAGCATCGGTAGTCAGGTAAGCCAGCTCCAATGCATTTAATGCTACACGTGCATCTCCATCGCTAAGCATGGCGATATGTTCAGCTGCTTTCTGTTCAAGTTGGATGGGATAGCTTCCCAATCCCTTCTCTTCATCATCTAAAGCACGTTCCAGTAAGACTAAAATATCGCTGTCTTCCAGAGGTTCAAAGCGAAATATGGTAGATCGGGACAGCAAAGCCTTGTTAACTTCAAAATAGGGATTTTCGGTTGTAGCACCAATGAGTATAATGATGCCGTCTTCCACAAAGGGCAGCAAGACATCCTGCTGTCCTTTATTCAAGCGGTGAATTTCATCAAAAAAGAGAATAATCTTCCCCTTGGGGTTTAACAAGAGATTTTGAGCCTCTGATGCTACCTCTCTGATATCTTTCACACCTGCTGAAACCGCATTTAATTGGACAAAGCGGTATTGGGTTTCCAATGAGATGATACGTGCCAAAGTGGTTTTTCCTGTTCCTGGAGGTCCGTAAAAGACAACCGATGATAAACGATCGCCTTTTATTGCCCTGTACAGCAAACGATTACGACCGATAATGTGCTTTTGTCCTACGAATTCGTCCAGGGTTTCCGGCCGCATTCTAGCAGCCAGTGGTGTATGTCGATCCATATATCATCGCTCCTCGCTATCTAATTTACTATAGGTTTAAAGTACATACCTGTCTGACGCCCAAGATCCTTCGTTGCACTCAGGATGACAAACACTGAGTAAACTTGGTCGATCACCAGCATTAATTGTTCGATCACCAGCACTGATTGGTCGGGCACCAGCACTAAGAAGTAAGATAAAAGAGGCCTGTCGGCCTCTTTTATCTTACCACATTTTCAGGATATAATGGATATTTTGTGCATAAGTCATCTACAATGTACAATACTTCCCGGTAGTTGTTGTCAGAGTCTTCAATTGCCAGGCGGATTGCCCTGGCAATGCGTTTCATATCTTCTTCCTTCATTCCTCTGGAAGTTACAGCTGGTGTTCCCAAGCGTATTCCACTGGTAACAAAGGGACGCTCGAGGTCATTGGGAATGGTATTCTTATTTACGGTAATGCGAACCTTATCCAAGAGCTTTTCCGCATCCTTCCCTGTGGTGTTTTGCTTACGCAGGTCAACCAGTATCAAATGGTTGTCAGTACCTCCGGATACCAGGTCAAATCCTTCCTGCATCAGGGCTTCAGCCAAAGCAGCTGCATTTTTGACGATTTGCTTCTGATATTCTTTAAAAGAAGGTTCCATTGCTTCTTTAAAGCAAACTGCCTTTGCTGCAATGACATGCATTAATGGACCTCCCTGAGTCCCTGGAAATATTCCCTTATCCACTGCTTTAGCAAACTTCTTTTTAGAAAGTATCATTCCACCTCTTGGACCTCGTAATGTTTTGTGAGTGGTGCTTGTCACAAAATCAGCATAAGGAACTGGGTTTGGATGAAGACCAGCAGCTACCAAACCTGCGATATGTGCCATGTCTACCATGAGCAAAGCGCCGGTTTCATCGGCTGTCTCCCGGAATTTTTTAAAATCAATGAAGCGAGAATAAGCACTGGCACCAGCAACTATCATCTTAGGTTTATGCTCTCTGGCAAGCTGTGCAAGCTGGTCATGATCAATGTAGCCTGTATCAACGTCTACTCCATATGGTATGATGTTATAATAAGTTCCAGATATATTCACCGGACTTCCATGGGTTAAGTGTCCACCATGAGCAAGATTCATGCCCAAAATGGTATCGCCGGGTTTAAGCATGGCGAAATACACAGCTGTATTGGCATTGGCGCCGGAATGGGGTTGAACATTTGCATGCTCGGCACCAAAGAGTTCTTTAGCTCTGTCGATGGCCAGCCTTTCCACTACATCAACAAATTCACAGCCACCATAGTATCGTTTCCCCGGGTACCCTTCTGCATATTTATTTGTTAGATGCGAGCCCATAGCTGCCATTACTGCAGGGCTGACAAAATTTTCAGATGCAATCAGCTCCAAATGGTCTCTTTGACGATTGAGCTCCTGTTCCATGGCCGACGCTGTTTCCGGGTCTGTCTTTGAAATTTCCTTAAAATCAATCATAGCTAGCTCCTTTGTACTAGAGTATTATATAAGATAAAAAAAGGATTGCCTTTTTTTATTTTTGTTGCAGGTGAATATATTACGTTATTATATAGATTCCTTTTATGATTATCAAGAAATTTTTAATTCACAGAAAAATTTAATTCACCCAAGTTTTTTTCGACTAATTCAAAACGCCGGTTGGGAAACCGGCGTTTCTGCTTTTTCTAAAATGATTATGCATTATGAAGCAATTTCGTCAGCTCAGCCTTTGGTCTGGCACCTATCATCTGATTGACGACTTCGCCGTCCTTGAATAAAAGAAGGGTAGGAATGCTTGCGACTTGAAATCTAATAGATAAATCTCTGTTTTCATCCACATTAACCTTAGCAATCTTTACCTTGCCATCAAACTCGTCAGCTAGCTGATCTATGATGGGTGCAATCATTTTGCATGGACCGCACCAAGCTGCCCAGAAATCTACCAATACAGGCAGGGTGGAATTTTCCACCTCTTCTTCAAAATTTTCCAAAGTCAAGTTTATAACCTTTTCACTCGCCATCTTCATTTTCTCCTTTCTTTTCTAGCTTAATAACTTGTATAACTTGTGGTGTAAATTGATGTCCTTTGCGGAATTGAGGTTCCATGGCTCGAATTCCGAAAAAGGATAGAATCGTAAACAACAAGCCCAGCAAGCAAGCGCTTAGCTCTTGGTTGAAACTAAATTTATCTCCTAAAATATATCCAGCTGCAACTCCCAGAATTAAAGCCAGTAAAGGTATCAGATAAGCAATTGCTGACGCTTTCAAGACTTGACCGGACGCTAACTCCAGCTCTACGTGATCCCCCACTTCACCGTGAAGGGGATTGGGAACCGTTAACAGCATTTCATCAGGAAGAGTACCCTTGGAACAGGCGCCGCAATGTCCGCAAGCTGAGTTTCTTTTTACTTTCACAACCGCATTGCTGCTTTTTAATTCAATGATTTCTCCGTATTCATTCATAGTTTTATCCTCCCCCGAGCTTTGAGTATTATAACTTCCAGGAAATCAGGTCACGTATTACTTCACCGCCCAGTATCAAACCAGCCACTGACGGAACAAAAGATACACTTCCTGGAATGATTCTTCGTTTGTTGAGGTCTCCAGTGCCAGAATGCTCTTCTTTCACCAGTTCGAGGTATGTTACCAAAGGTATTACAGGTACTTCTGTAGAATAAACTACTTTTAATCCACCAATACCTCTCTTCCGAAGCTCTCGCCGCATAATCTTGGCCAGGGGATCAACTGAGGTGGAGTAGATATCAGATACCTGAAATTTAGTTGGATCCATTTTATTTCCAGCTCCCATGCTGGATATGATTGGTATGCCCAGTTCCTGACAACGCACCACAAGATGTATTTTTGCAGAAACGGTATCTACTGCATCTATTACATAATCGTAATCCTCTTGTAGAAGCTCTTGGCTGGATTCCGCTGTGTAGAACTTTTCACAGGTGGTCACTTCTGCATATGGATTGATGCTTAGGATTCTCTCCTTCATCACCTCTACCTTGGGTCTGCCAATAGTAATATGAGTGGCATGCAACTGACGGTTAAGGTTGCTTAGGCAGATGACATCATCATCTATTAGCACGAGGGAACCCAGACCTGCCCTTGTTAGAGCTTCCACAGCAAAGCTTCCTACCCCGCCTATACCAAAAATCGCTACCTTGCTATTCTTTAATTTTTCCAGTGCTTTTGCACCAACAAGCATTTCCATCCTGGAAAATTCATGTAACATCACTCAACACCTTGGCTCTTATCTTTATATTTAACCTGCCCTGTCTCTTACAAACATTCATTTTTACATCTCTTAATCTCTAAGTGTTTTTTCTGTGAGACAGATATGAAGCTCCTTCAGTTGGTCGGCATCAACACTGGATGGTGCTTCTGTCATCAAATCCGACGCGTTTTGAACCTTGGGAAAAGCAATGACATCCCTAATGGAATCAGCATTGGCAAGCAGCATAATCAATCTATCAAGGCCATAGGCAATACCTCCGTGGGGTGGTGTACCATACTTGAATGCCTCCAGCAAAAAGCCAAAGCGTTCCCAGGCTTGTTCCTGTGTAAAGCCCAATATCTTCAGCATGCTTTCCTGAAGCTCGGTACTATGGATACGAATACTGCCTCCGCCTATTTCCACACCGTTTATAATCATATCATAAGCCTTGGCTCGAACTTTTTCAGCTTGACTTTCCAACAGGGGAATGTCTTCTTCCATTGGGCAGGTAAAAGGATGGTGCTTTGCTGCAAAGCGCTGCTCTTCCTCATCGTACTCCAACAGAGGAAATTCCGTAATCCAAAGCAGATTTTTCTGGTTTTCATCCAGCAATCCAAGCTTTTCTGCCAACTGTAATCGCAGATGACCCAAAGATGCAAAGACCACATCGTCCTGACCTGCTACAAACAGAAGCAGGTCACCTTCTTCTGCGTTTATATACTGGAGTAAGGTGTTGAAATCTTCTTCAAAGAAGAACTTGGCAATTGGAGATTTTATGCCCTCTGCTGTTACTCTGACCCAAGCCAGTCCTTTTGCCCTATAGGTTTTTACATATTCTCCAAGGCTGTCAAGCTCTTTTCTAGAAAACTGACTTTCAGAACCCTTTACATTAATGGCGCGAACACTGCCGCCTTGGGCTACTGCATCGACAAAAACCTTGAAGCCGCTGTCTTTAACCAATTCACTGACATTTTGAAGCTCCAGACCAAATCTGGTATCCGGCTTATCTGATCCGAATCGCTCCATAGCTTCCTTATATGTCATTCGAGGTAATGGCAGTGATATATCAATTCCCAAGGCTTTCTTCATCACTTCAGCTATCAGCCTCTCGTTAATGGCGAGAATATCATCGATATCCACAAAGGACATTTCAATGTCAATTTGAGTAAATTCCGGTTGTCGATCTGCCCTTAAATCTTCATCTCTGAAGCAGCGGGCTATTTGAAAATAGCGATCGTAACCAGACAGCATCAGAAGCTGTTTAAATAATTGGGGAGATTGAGGCAGCGCGTAAAAGGAACCGGGATGAACCCTGCTGGGAACCAAATAGTCTCTAGCGCCTTCAGGTGTGCTTTTGGTCAGCATAGGTGTTTCAATCTCCAGGAAGCCTTCGCCATCCAGGAAGTCTCTTACCCATTTGCTTACCTTGTGACGCAATATGATATTCTTTTGCATCTCAGGACGGCGAAGATCCAAATAACGGTATTTCAGGCGCAGTGCTTCGGAAGCATCCAAACCATCCTCAATATATATTGGTGGAGTAGCTGCTGTAGAAAGAATTTTAAGTTCTGTTGCAATTACCTCTACATCTCCATTGGGATACTGGGTATTTATATCACGCTCTTCCCGCTCTACAACCATACCTCTTACAGCTAAAACGTATTCGCTGCGGATTGTTTCTGCCTTTTCAAATATCTCCCGGCTTGTATCAGTATTAAAAACCACTTGGATAAACCCTTCCCGGTCTCTTAAGTAAGTGAAAATCAGCTTACCCAAATCTCGTCGACGCTGTATCCATCCTGTAATGGTAACTTCCTGTCCAACCAGTGCCTTGGTTACTTCTCCACACATATGGGTTCGCTTTAGAATGCCCATTGATTCACCCATTTTGCTTCCTCCTAAAAAATATATTCTCTTAAGTCGTCAAAGGCTATGGTTTTTTCCCTGCCAGTGGCCATTTCCTTTAACTGCAATTCTTCTGAGGCCAGTTCATCATCTCCCAGAGTTCCAACAAATCGTGCCCCTAATTTATCAGCATACTTAAACTGTGCTTTCAGGCTCCGCCCTACATGATCCATATCAGCGGAAATACCAATATCACGTAAATCCTGGATCAATTCAAAGGCTTTCACCCTGGCTTCTTCACCTATTGTAGCAAAATAAACATCACAGACGCCCGGTTGCGGAATTTGTATTCCCTGGCTTTTCATTACAAGCAGAAGCCTCTCCAAGCCCAAGCCAAACCCAACCCCTGGAACACTTGGACCACCAATTTCCTCTACCAGGCCATCATAACGTCCGCCTCCGCAAACTGCAGCTTGAGATCCGATGGAATCGGAAATGATTTCAAATACGGTTTTGGTGTAATAATCCAGTCCCCTGACGATCATAGGGTCTATTTTATAATCAAAGCCTGCAGCCTCAAGGTATCTTTTGGTATCTTCAAAATGGTTACTGCATTCCTCACAGAGATGATCTATCATATGAGGAGCTCCTTCTATAACAGGCTGACAGCCTTCCACTTTGCAATCCAATATCCGCAATGGATTTTTATAATAGCGCTCTTTGCAGCCAGAGCATAATTTACTCAAATAGCCGGCCAGGTAGGATTTCAGCACTTGATGATATACCGGTCTGCATTTAGGACAGCCAATACTGTTAAGTGCAACACTTAACTCCTGTATTCCCAATCGTTGGAACAGATTCATGGCTAAAGAGATGATTTCCACATCTATGGATGCCTGTGTCGCACCGAAAACCTCTACTCCAAATTGATGGAACTCTCTCATTCTTCCAGCTTGTGGCCGCTCGTAACGATAGCAGGGAGTAATATAGTACATCTTTACCGGTTGGGCATCGGCATAAAGCCTGTGCTCGATATATGCCCTGGCGGCTCCTGCTGTGCCTTCAGGCTTTAAGGTTATGCTTCGATCTCCCTTGTCTTGGAATGTATACATTTCCTTTTGAACGATATCCGTAGTTTCCCCTACTCCTCGCTGGAAAAGCTCAGTGTGCTCAAACACCGGGGTTCGAATTTCCCGATATCCAAAGGCTTGGGTAATCTCACGTATGTTGTCCTCTATAAAATGCCATTGATAAGCCTCCTGAGGTAAAACATCCTTTGTACCCTTAGGTGCTTTTGTTAACATGTGCATTTCCTCCCTGCTTAATAAACTCGCAAAAATCCAAATAACAATTATGTAATATAGTATATCAAAAATATCGCCTGTAAAAAATAAAAACCTCTGCATCCAAAGAAGGGACGAGAGATGGGAATTGTTTTTATTATAATCCGCAACACTGGCATTGTCAACTAATTGCCAAAATTGATCTATCTGGTCTAACTCACCAAAAATTGATAGTTAAAATTGAAAATTTGATATTTTTCCAATTATCTGGTTTAATATAAATAATGTAAATTACAAAAGGAGGCAATATTATGGCAGCACCCATGATAAAAGCAGAAATTAGAAGCAGTGTAAATAGAAAAAATGCTGGTAAACTGAGAAGAGAAGGATATGTGCCGGGGGTTATCTACAGCCGGGGCAAAGAAACCATATCAATTCAGATTGATAAAAATGAACTGCAAAGGTTTTTGAGCAAACACGGTAGTTCCGGAGCCATTGACGTTGAACTGGAAGGCAGTACCGTGCCGGTTTTGATTAAGGAAACCCAAAATGACATAATAAAGGGAGATGTGCTTCATATAGATTTACAGCAGCTCTCAGCAGACACAAAAGTCAAGCTTCGTGTACCCATATCAATACAAGGAAGAGAAGAGGCTGAGTCCCTGGATGCTGTCATGCAGCAACAGACTATGGATATAGAACTCCAATGTCTGCCAAAATATATCCCCCAAGTTATAAGACTGGATGTATCACAGTTGAAATTTGGTGAAAATATTACCATAGGTGATCTGGATATTGCAAAAGATGACAACTATGAAATACTATCTGACCTTGGTGAAGTAATTGTTTCACTCATTGCAGCACATGCTGTTGAAGAGGAAGAAGAAGAAACTGATATGGATTTGGATATGGATGTTCCTACAGTTGCAGAAACAGAAGAAAAAAGCAGTGAGGATGAGAACGAATAAAACCGTCCGGTGGAATACACTCGCACAGTTGGAGGACAGACCTTTTGTCTGTCCTCCATTTGCTTTGGCAGGTTTTTGCAGCTTTATATGAATGCTTTCTTTTTTCTTTCAATCATTTCTTCAATTCGAAACAGATATTCATCCAGATTTTTTACATTCCTGGTCCGTTCCAACCTGTCTTCTGCAGCATGATGGATTTTACTGGAAGCTCCAGCACCAAATGCCCAAATACTCCGTTTTTCATTCATAAACTGAATGTTATAGAGACATTCCTTTCCAGGTAGTCCATAGCCAACATTCTCCAAATGATCAAGCATATATTTCTGGCGATAGAGGTAATAAGGTTCCATGCCCAGTTTATCTAACCATATTCGGCAGACATCTGCCATCTCTTCTGCCAATCCTTTCCTGGAAATATTATATTGTTGGAAAGTGTCCTTGAAAACAGATGCCCGCTTCACAGCCAGTGTATGGACGGTAATATTATCAGGTTTCAATGCTGTTATGCCCTCCATGGTGCGCTCCATGTGCTGTGCAGTTTCGTTTGGAAGCCCGAGTATCACATCCATATTAATGCAATCAAACCCTGTTTTTTTAGCTATGCCGTATACTTGAATTATATCTCCTACTGTATGGTTTCTTCCCACCAAATCCAGAGTTTCCTGATTCATGGACTGTGGATTGATGCTCAGCCTGGTAACGCCGTGGTCCTTCATCAGCTGCAGCTTGCTGCGGTCCAGGCTGTCAGGACGCCCGGCTTCAACCGTGTATTCCAGAATGGAATATTGGGATAAAATATGTTTTTGGACCAGTTCCAGCAACTTTTTCAGGTGAGCATGACCAAGAACGGTAGGAGTCCCCCCGCCAATATAAACTGTGTCTGCTTTCTTGCCACAGCTTAACAGCTTATCCATTACAAAGCTGATTTCCCGTTCAAGACAATCCAGATAAAGATCCATTTTTCCCGATACCCTGCTGATTAAGTCAGAAGGAAAGGAGCAGTAAAGACATCGTGTAGAACAAAATGGAATATGAATATATACTGAGACTTTGTTATTTCCCGGTTGATCTGTCAAAGGTCGTTGGACATGGGCTGTTCTTAACAACAGATCGGCTTTTTCAGCTTGCAGCTTGTATACTCCAAGCAACTCTTTTCTGATACCTGTTTCGTCCAGTCCACTCTCCAGCAATTCATGAACTACTTTTACCGGTCGGATTCCTGTCATAGCACCCCATTTGGGATGCTTCCCGGTAAACTTTGACAACAGATCAAAGACGCAGCCTTTTACAGCGTTTTTTATAACTTGATTGATTTTCCTGCTCCGTGCATTACCAAAGCAATTACTTGTATCACGATATTTGTTTTTGCTTATTTCAGTGTATGGTTTATTTTCCAGCAAAGAGATGTCCCCGGCATTATGAAAAGAAGATGATGTTTTATGTTCACATACCAGATTTTCATCCATCCATAGATATGCAAAAAACAGGTATGTATCCGCATCCTGCATTTGATAACCGGTTTCCAATACCATGTCATCTGCAAAATCATATTCTTCTCGTGTTTCATCAAGCATGTTTATGTTTTTTAAGGTTTGTTTGCCGGCATGATCAATATTGATGACTTTCTCTTCTGGGTAAAACACCTTAACCAGTTCTACAATTTCATTAACATAGGATATCTGTGGAGCTTTAACCTGTATCATCAGATATCAAAATCCTCCCTGCTATGCAAAAATGGATTAAATGCTCGTTCTCTGCCTATGCTGCTGATTCTTCCGTGCCCAGGATAGATCAGCATTTCATCATCCAATACCATCAACCTGTTATGAATGGACTGCATCAATATCTTTGAGTTCCCTCCCGGAAAATCTGTTCTGCCAACTGATCCTTCGAAAAGAGTATCGCCGGTAAACAGTATCTTATCTGTCATATAGGACAGTCCGCCCCTGGTATGACCTGGTGTATGAACAGCAGTAAGCTTCATATTTCCTATTTTCACTACCCTGCCATTTTCAACCATTATATCTGCAGGGCACTGTACTGAATTTTTCCCAACAAAATAAGATAAGTTTTTTTCAGGATTAACCAGCATCTCTGCATCATCTGAGTGTATTGCTGCCTGTGCCCCTGTTTGCTCCTTTAATTCTTTAACAGCTCCTATATGATCAAAATGACCATGGGTTAACAGAATCATCTTAATATTTATATTATTTTTTTGAATCAAGCGTAATATTCTGCTTCCATTATCTCCTGGGTCAATTACAACTCCCTGCAGCGTTTCTTCACAATAGGGAATATAACAATTAACTCCCATTTCCCCTACTAAAATGGATAACAGCTTCACTTTTTAACTCCTCCTAAAAGGTCTTTTTACTGTCCAATAATATGGTTACCGGTCCATCGTTAATCAAATCGACTTCCATATGTGCACGGAAGACACCTTTTTTCACGGGAACCCCCCTTTGAGCTGTCTGTGAGCAAAACTCTTCGTATAAAGCCTCCGCAGTCTCCGGAGCAGCAGCTGAAGAAAAGCTGGGTCTTCGCCCTTTTCTGCAGTCACCGCTGAGGGTAAATTGAGAAACTACCAAAATTTCACCTTCTATGTCCAAAAGAGATAAATTCATTTTGCCCTGAGTATCCTCAAAAACACGAAGATGTACTATTTTTTCAACCAAATACTCCAAATCCTGCCCGGTATCTCCTTCTTCTATCCCTAAAAAAACCAAGTGCCCTTTGTGTATACGGGAAATCTCATTTCCTGCTACATGGACACTTGCTTGTTTCACTCTTTGTATAACCGCTCTCAAAAAAATCTCTCCTATCAGCTCTAGGCATTGACACGATAGACATCCACTACATCCGGTAAACGGTTCACATATTTCATTACCTTTTCCAGTTGCTTGGTATCATGAATTTCCATATTCATATTTACTACTACCATCTTGTTTTTAGCTGTTCGTGCATTAATGGCTGTAACATTGATTTTAATATCAGCAATGGCATTGGTCAAGTCTGCCAGTAAAGCCTGTCTGTCCTGGGCTACTATCTGAATTTCTGCATTATAGGCTGCCTTATGTTCGCCTATCCAGCTTACTTCAACCAAACGCTTGGCTTCCACAAACTCATCTGCCAGGTTAATGCAATCCCCGCGATGCACCGATACGCCTCTTCCCTTGGTAATATAACCAATAATTGGATCACCTGGTACCGGATTGCAGCATTTGGCAAAGCGTACCATAATATTATCCACACCTTTAACCTGGATACCATGACTGGATGAGGGCTCCTTGTCCTTATCTGCTTTTGTCTCTTTAATCAAACTTTCGGGGATTCCATGGGCATTGGCCTTTCGATATTCTTCCAATAAACGAGTCATAATCGGTCCTGTAGAAATGCCTCCGTAGCCCAGAGCAGAATACAAGTCGTCCATAGAAGTAAAACCATACTTCTTGAAGATACCCTCTACCCATTCATTACGGATCAGCTGGGATAGGGAATAACCTTGGCGTTTTGCTTCACGCTCCAGCATTTCTCTACCCTTGTCAATGTTCTCTTCCCGTCTTTCTTTTTTGAACCATTGCTTGATCTTATTCCTTGCCTGATTTGTTTTAACTGTTTTCAGCCAGTCGCGGCTGGGTCCGTGGCTGGTGGATTGGGTAGTAAGGATTTCAACTATGTCACCTGTTTGCAGCTGATAATCCAATGGAACGATTTTACCGTTCACCTTGGCACCTATACAACGGTTGCCAACGGCACTGTGAATGTTATAGGCAAAATCCAGAGGGATGGCTCCTTTGGGTAAATTGATAACATCGCCTTTGGGTGTAAAAACAAATACTTCATCGGTAAACAAATCGATTTTCAATGTTTCCATAAAATCCCTTGCGTCTCTGGATTCATTCTGCCACTCCAGCAATTGACGCAGCCAAGATAATTTCTTGTCCATATCATAGGAGGTTTTGCCTCCCTCTTTGTATTTCCAATGGGCAGCAATTCCATATTCCGCTGTACGATGCATCTCCCAGGTTCGTATCTGTATCTCAAAAGGTTCACCTTCCGGACCAATAACAGTAGTATGCAAGGACTGATACATATTGGGCTTTGGTACTGCAATATAGTCCTTGAATCTGCCTGGGATGGGCTTCCAAAGGGTATGAGCCACACCAAGTACACCATAACAATCTTTCACTGTGTTAACCAATACACGAATGGCCAAAAGATCATAAATTTGCTCAAAGTCCTTATGCTGCATATACATCTTCTTATAAATGCTGTAAAAATTCTTTGGACGACCTTCTATTTCGTAATCAATGGAAATATCATTCAACTTTTCCTTCAGCATGGAAATGACTATCTGTATAAAATTTTCTCTTTCCTTACGTTTCAAAGCCACTTTTTCTACCAGATCGTAGTAGCCTTTTGAATCGATATATCGAAGAGAGATATCTTCCAATTCCCACTTTATTTTGAAAATTCCTAAGCGATGAGCCAGCGGGGCATATATTTCCAAAGTCTCATATGCCTTCGCCCGCTGTCTTTCTTCATCCACATATTCCAGTGTTCGCAAGTTATGAAGCCTGTCTGCCAGTTTTATAATAATAACCCGGATGTCCCTTGCCATAGCCAAAAACATCTTACGCAGGTTTTCCACCTGTTCTTCTTCCTTGGATTTATAGGAAAGCCGGCTCAGCTTGGTGACGCCGTCTACCAACATGGCAACTTCTGCGCCAAACCTATCTTCCAGCTTTTGTTTGGTGATACCTGTATCCTCAATAGTATCGTGAAGCAAGCCGGAAATAATTGTATCCACATCCATACCAAGGTCGGTCAGGATATTTGCAACTGCAAGGGGATGAATGCTGTAAGGCTCGCCAGAGGACCTTTTCTGGCCATTATGGGCTCTTACAGCAAAATCACAGGCCTCTCTGACTTTTACAGCTGCCTCTTCTCCAAACAATCTGATTATTTTTGTTCTCAGCTCTTCCAGCATATGTATCTCCTTTTAGCTGTCATTGCTCTCTGTGTGTATTTACTATCATTATTCATCATATTGAATTAAGGTATGAACATCGTATCCTTCCAGAGTCTTTCTTCCGTTAAGAGCATTGAGTTCCATTGCGAACACGAGACCCACAACCTTGCCCCCCAGCTTTTCTACCAATTTGGTAACCGTAAGAGCAGTTCCCCCGGTAGCCAGCAGATCATCTACTATCACAACCCTTTGTCCGGATTCTATGGCATCTTTGTGGATCTCTAGTATATCCTTTCCATATTCCAATTCATACTCATAGCTGACTGTTTCAGCAGGCAGCTTGCCTGGTTTATGCACCAAAACAAACCCTACATTCAAGCCATAGGCTACAGGAGCCCCCAGTACAAATCCTCGAGCTTCAGGACCCACAATTACATCGGCACCTATTTCCCTGCAAATATTAACCATAGTATCTACGGTGTAATGATATGCTTCCTTGTCTTTTAATAAGGTGGTGATATCCTTGAAGGATATACCCTCTTTAGGGAAACCCTCAATCGCCCTGATTTTTTCCTTTAAGTCCATGATGCATCCTCCCTTTATACTCTTACTGCCTATTGCTGTTTATACTGTGACAAAGCATCCATTGTCTGTGATAATTCACCAATTGGCTTTCATCCAGCTGCCTGCTTACCGGGTTTTTATTGCATTGTATTTTTATATATTGATTTCCAGAATCAATAGTCAAAAAATTCAATTCCTTAAAAATCTCCAGACCTAAAAGAAGTTGAAACCCTGTCCAATTGAAACCCGTGCTTTCCTGGCTATCCATTAGGAGTTGTCTGCCATCCAGCCATATATTACGCCCCGGCACCAGCTTTCGTAACCACTTGTACAAGATTCCCAATTGGTTTCGGTCCAAGTCAAACCCCTGGGCTGAAAACTTCTTATCCTTCATGGTCTCATCAGACCAGGCTTGATAGTGCTTGCGTTTGTGACCATTTGACAAAGATACGGGAAGATTGGAATGAAAGCTTTCTTCCTTTCCCGGAGTAATTACCGTACGATAATACTTTTCCGGACTCTGCTTGTAGTCGGGCACCAGTACAACTGAATTGCGACTCGGACCATTACCCCAATAGGGCTGATGGTATTGAACAGGAATACTTTCCAGTAGATTCTCTTCCATTAATCGATTTAAAAGCAGGACTGCTTCCTCATAGGTGCTTACAAAAACCACTGTTCCAATTAAGGAATCTTTTAGATAGTTTATTGTATCTTCCAAAGTCAGAACAGCCTGTCCATTCACACTTTTGTCCCGCAGAGAAGGCTTTTCCTTAACCATATCCTGAATAATATTATCATTATACATAAATTCCTGTAAAAAAACATCAAAAACTTTAAAGTAGAAAATAGAAAGTAAATTATTCAAATCTTCCGGCTCGCTAAATATACGTTTCATACTGTAAATTTGAAATTGTGCGCTGCTGACTCCCATCCATTCATTTCTTTTCAGTGAAGTCATTAAGCTGATACGGCAACCTTGTTGAAAGTCTCTTCCAGCTTCCGCCAAACCAAACCCAATTGCATCCCAGGACCGCTGTCCTAAAGACAAAGCCATCTTAATATGATTGGACTCAGACCCAATCAACCTGCTGCTTTCCACCAAAGCAGAGGGCAGGAGAAATCGCGGAGCCGGGTTACCACAGCCAAAAGGAGCCAATTGCTCTATTTCATTTAACAAATTAAGAGATACCTGTTCTTGCGGCAGCTTTTCGTCATAATAATAATGAGGGACGAGTGCTTCTTCATCCAGAACCTCATCGGCATAGCTGCAAATCTGTTGGCGGAAAGAATCAATATTGTCTCGTGACAGGGAAAGTCCAGCTGCCATTTCATGCCCACCAAAGCGAAGGAGCAAATCACTACAAGAGGAAAGAGCTTCATACAAGTGGAATCCCTTAATACTTCGTGCAGAGCCAACTGCTTTTTCTCCATCCAGAGACAAAATTATGGAGGGGCGGCAATATTCCTCAGTAATTCTTGAAGCAACAATTCCAATAACCCCGGGATGCCATTCTTCACCTGATACCACAATAACTCGCTGAGATGTTAAATCAACCTGTTGTTCAACCATTTTCATAGCAGACTCAAGAATCGTGCTTTCCGTTTGTCTACGTAATTGATTCTGACAGACCAGTTCTTCTGCCTGTGGCAGGGCTTGTTGGATGTTTTCAGCTGTCAACAATTCATATCCGGGTCGAAAGCTTGTCATTCTTCCTGGGGCGTTTAAGCAAGGAGCAATGCTATAGGAAATCTTCCCTGCATCTATGGTTTTGTCCTTCATTTCCAAAGCTTGCAATAGTGCAGAAATGCCTGGTCTGGGGTTTTCATTAAGCTGCCGAATACCCAATGCTGCAAATACCCGGTTTTCGTCCATAAGAGGAACTATATCTGCCACCGTACCAATGGCAACTAAATCCAAATAAGCCTTTAGTGTATCCAAGCCACCTAAGGCTTGTACTAATTTTGCTGCTACACCTACACCTGCCAGCTCGTCGAAGGGATAGGCTTGTCTGGGAATTTTGGGGTTTATTACAGCATAGGCTGGAGGCAGTATCTGGCCTGGTGTATGATGATCTGTAATAATAATGTCCATCTTACCTTGCATCTCCCCCACTTCCTCTATGGCGGAGATTCCACAATCAACAGTTATGACCAGTCGGCTGCCTTGTTCCAGAATGGTTTCCAGTGCATCCTTGTGTATACCATATCCCTCTTCCTGACGGCTGGGGATGTATACATCCACATTTCCACCTTGAGATCTGAGATAAAGTGACAACATAGAAGATGATGTGATCCCGTCTGCATCATAATCACCATATATAAATATTTTTTCCTGGATAGCTATGGCATGACGTATTCGGTTCACAGCTTTTCCCATACCCTTTAGAAGAAAGGGATCGTGAAGCTGATCCAAGGATGGATTCAAGAAGGCCTGACCCTCTTTAAGTCCGGTAACTCCTCGGTTTACAAGCAAAGCTGCTGTCAACTCGCTGATGCCCAAGCCAATTTGTAATAGGGCAGCAACGGACTTTGTGTTTTCTGAAACTGGCTTACTCCTTTGATAAATTGACATGAAAACTCCTCACTAATCTACTTTTCAGATCCTAAAAATTCCAAGGCCTTCAGTGCAAGAGCGCACTCCAGCCTCTTCTTTTCCATCTCGCAACCGAGTTCATAGGGTTCATTTATGTTACCGGAAAAATGCTGTGCATTAGCTGCACACCCCCCGCTGCAATAAAACCTGGCCCAACATGAAGAACATTTTTCCTTGGTAAATATATTGGAGCTGCGGAATGTGTTCTGCAAATCATCATCAAAACTGCCATCCAGTACGCTGCCCATCTTAAATTCATCATCACCAACAAATTGGTGACAAGGGTAAATGTCTCCTTTAGGGGTAACTGCAATATATTCACTCCCTGCACCACAACCTGCAGACCTTTTTGCTGCGCAAGGCCCTTGCTTCAAATCCACCATGAAGTGAAAAAAGTTAAAACCTTTTCCTTCGTTTTTTCGAACCAAACAAGCCCGCATGAGGCGTTCATATGATTCATTAATTTCAGGTAAGTCTTCAGTTGAAAGATGATATTCCTCTTCATCAGACGCTACTACCGGTTCTACGGATATCTGCTTAAAGCCAAGATCTGCCAGATGCAGAACATCCTTATCAAAATCCTTATTATATTTTGTAAAAGTCCCTCGAACATAGTAATCTTTTTGGTTACGGGACTCCGCTAGTTTTACAGCTTTAGGAGCAATATGCTCATAGCTTCCGGTGCCGCTGCGTGTTATACGCAATTTATCATGAACTTCAGGGCGGCCATCCAGGCTGATTACCACATTGACAAACTCCTTGTTGATATATTCCAAAGCTTCATCATCCAGGAGCAAGCCATTGGTAGTTATGGTAAATCGGAACTGCTTATTATATTTCTTTTCCAGCTCTCTTCCATACTGGACCAGTTGCTTGACTACCGGAAAATTCATCATGGGTTCGCCGCCGAAAAAGTCTACTTCCAGGTTTCTTCTATGACCGGAATTCTTTACTAGAAATTCCAAGGCCCTTATTCCAGTTTCCAAGTCCAGCAATCCTCTTTCCCCCTTAAAATCACCAGTGGAAGCAAAGCAATAGCTGCACCTGAGATTGCAATCATGAGCTGCATGAAGGCACATGGCCTTAATAACAGGTTCGCCGAGCATGACAGGCTTGTCCTCCTGATTCCAAGGAGTGTAGAGCATTTCTGCTTCCATTAAAGCTCGAAGCTCGGAAACGCCTTCTTTAAGAACTTGGATTTCGTATTTAGCATTTAACTCATTTTTTATGGTCTCCCATGTAAATTCGGGACCATAGTCCAGTAGATCCCATATTAATTCATCTATTATATGAACAGCGCCGCTGTGAACATCGAGAACCAGACGAACACCACTTAATTCAAATTTATGTATCATTGATACTTTCCTTCCTCACGGAAAACTTGTTTATTCCATGTATCTAGATTAGTAAATTACAGTAAATATTAACTAGATTTATTATATTCCAATAAAGATAGCAGTAGCTTAGCTACTGCTATCAGTCATTTTTATGTAAGACACAAAAAGGTTATTTCTGACAGCTCTGGTTACCGACAGTGCAAGATGTTTTGCATGCTGACTGACAGGATGTTTGACATTCACCGCAACCGCCCTTGGCAATACTTTGCTTTAAATTTCCTTTATGCATGGTTTTGATATGTTTCATTCCAACTCTCCCTCTCTTAAGCTATAACGAATTCAAAATCAATATGTATACATAGTATATCATAGAATCTATTAGGTGAAAAGAGGGACGTTTAGTTTTCTGTGAGGTGAGATTCACTTAAGATTAAACTTCAACTCTTCAACGAATGTTAATTCCAATAGCACCACCTGCTGCTCCTACTACCAATGCCATAAGCGAATCGGATAAAAGTATACGATCTAGTGCAAATTTACCTCCTGAGATAACACCTATTAAGGAAACCAGTATCACATAGCCTATTCCGGTTATTGCTCCCTTCAGCCATCCTTTGTTTGTAGTCTTCCTGGCCGCATAGGCTCCTCCAATTGCTATGCTTAAAATTCTTACTACCTGCACAATAGGCCTTATTATTGTTTCCGACAAGCTGGACAGCTGCATCACAAATGCAAACAGGATGATAAATATCAAAGTAATAATTACTGCAAAAATTGACCCTTTAGCTACTAATATCATACCCTGCAACAAGGAGTTCTCTTCCTGCTTCGCAGTCACCTTCCGACCTTTTTTCATCCTCTCCCCAACTCCCTCTATGCATCTTAATTCAAACATATGCAAAAAATAAAGATGTTATGACAAAGCACAGGGGGATACGGTAAATTAAAAAAAGGCTGATCAAAAAAAGCCGGTTCCCAACGGAAAAACGGCTTCTTCTATTTAGTCAGATATAGGTCTGTCTACGTCACGAATAGCCCAACGCTCAAAAACCAGTTTTACCTTGTCAGCTCCAACTTCGATAGTGAGAATATCATCTCTGACTGCTACTATTTTGCCGCAAATTCCGCCTATAGTGGTAATATTGTCACCAACTACCAGCGAGGCCAACATTTGCTTGTTTTCCTTATCTTTTTTTCTTTGTGGACGAATTAACAAGAAATACATTACAGCGATCATCAGTATAAATGGAGCTAAGCTTGCCAGAATCGCTGTTATACCGCCTGGTTCCCCTGCGGGCGTTGTCGTTTGTGCTAAAAATAACATTCATTTCCCTCTCTTTCCAAATATTATGTACATTCCTATATTAAACGCTTTGTCTAATTTATTCAAGGTCTATATTCAAGAAATTTTCATTCATAACCAAACTTTTGAAAAAACTTGTTCTTAAAGTCACTTAAGCGCTCTTCAATAATAGCTTCGCGCACCATCTCCATTAGATGCATCAAGAATCTGAGATTATGAATAGATGTCAGGATAGAAGCTAAAATTTCATTGGCTTTAACCAGATGACGAATATAAGCTCTGGTAAAGTTCTGACAAGCATAGCAGTCACATTCTGGATCCAATGGAGAGAAGTCCCGTTCATAAGCAGCATTCCTAACAACCACCCTGCCCTGACTGGTAAATACAGTGCCATTTCTGGCAATCCGTGTAGGCAGAACACAGTCAAACATATCAATACCTCGCAAAGCACCTTCAATCAAGCAGTCGGGAGAGCCTACTCCCATCAGATATCGAGGCTTGTTTGAGGGCATAAGTGGTATAGTACAGTCCAGCATTTCATACATTAAGGGTTTTGGTTCTCCTACGCTGAGACCTCCTAAAGCATAACCAGGAAGATCATTTGCAATGACAGCTTCTGCACTCAATTTTCGAAGATCTGCATACATACCGCCTTGAATGATACCAAACAAAGCCTGATCCTCCCTCTTATGTGTTTGCATGCAGCGTTCGAGCCATCGGGTCGTCCTTTCTGCTGACTGTTTGACATAGTCATAGCCTGCCGGATAAGGAGTACACTCATCAAATGCCATGATAATATCCGCGCCCAGGTCATTTTCAATTTCAATTGCCTTTTCAGGAGATATAAAATGACGGGATCCATCAAGATGTGATTGAAAGCTTACGCCCTCTTCTTTAATATTACGAAGATCTGCCAGGCTGAATATCTGAAACCCGCCACTGTCGGTAAGGATAGGGTGGTTCCAATTCATAAATTTATGCAGTCCGCCAGCTTCCTTTACCAGTTCATGTCCTGGTCTGATATAAAGGTGATAGGTATTTGCCAAAATAATCTTTGCCTGCATTTCTTCCAGATCCCTGGGTGTAACAGCTTTGACTGTAGCTTGAGTTCCAACCGGCATGAATATTGGGGTGTCAAAGCTGCCATGCGGTGTATGAAATCTTCCCAGTCGAGCTTTGGATCCTGGATCTTCCTTAATTAATTCAAACTCGAACATATTTCCTCCATTGTGTTGTGTGATCATGGATATTGGTAGTTACGGGTTACGAGTTGCGGGTTACGAGTTGCGGGTTATGCTTCGGAGCTTGATAATAGATACTGGTTAATGGTAGTATTCGCACCAAATTCTTGCTTTCGTCTACTATTAACTAATATCTAGTATCATCTTCCGTACTTCTCACATCTCGTATCTCGTATCACGGAATTTTTGGGAACCGTCCCCCGCCTCTGATGTTTACGCAACAATCCCCAGGGTCCAGCGTCAAGGTACCTATCGCCTGTAGCCTGCTCTACTCGCATCCCACATCCCGTATCACTTATCCCGCATCCCGCATCCTGTATCACGTAATAAACATTGCATCACCGAAGCTGAAAAACCGATATTTCATTGCGATGGCTTCGTTGTATACTTTAAGCATTTCTTCCCTGCTTGTCAATGCACTTACCAGCATCAACAATGTAGATTTGGGAAGATGAAAATTGGTTATAAGGCAATCAACAATTTTAAATCGATACCCGGGATAAATAAAGATATCAGTTTCTCCTTTACCTGGATGTACAAATCCGTCTTCGTCTGCTATAGATTCAAGGGTCCGTAATGAAGTGGTGCCCACGGAAATAATTCGATTGCCAGCTATCCTGGCCTCATTAATCAGATCAGCAGCTTTGTGCGATACTTCGTATACTTCCTTATGCATGGTATGGTCTATGATATTTTCCACTTTTACCGGTCGAAAGGTGCCCAAGCCGATATGAAGAGTCACCTTTGCAATGGATATGCCCTTGGATTCCACCTGTTCCAATAGCTCAGATGTAAAATGCAGACCTGCCGTAGGAGCAGCTGCCGAGCCTTTGTATTGTGCATAAATTGTCTGATAACGATTCTTATCCTTAAGTTCTTCATGTATATAAGGGGGCAAAGGCACGATGCCTGCTTTGTCCAAAATTTCCTCAAATACCCCATCATAGAAAAAGCGGACTATACGTCCCCCCTCTTCTGTAATCTTTAAAATCTCTACTCTTAACAAGCCGTCTCCAAAAACAAACCGAGAACCAACTTGAGCTCTCTTCCCCGGTTTTACCAATACCCGCCATCTATCACCAGGTTCTCGCTTTAGAAGGACAAACTCCATCTTTCCCCCTGTATCTTCTCTATTACCCAGCAGTCTTGCAGGCAACACTTTGGTATCATTGATTACCATGCAATCCCCTGGAAGCAGATAATCCAAAATATCATGAAACTTTCTATGTTCTATCTTTTTTGTTACTTTATGATACACCAGCATTCGGGATTCATCCCGCTTTTCCAGGGGTGTTTGAGCAATCAACTCTTTCGGCAGCTCATAGTCAAAGTCGGAAACCTTCAGATTCGTTGCTAGCCTCTCCATTTCTATAACATGCTTCCCTGCTCGTTCACAGGCAGCTTCATGTGCTTATATCCCAAAGAAGTCATGATTCTTCCTCTAGGTGTACGGGCTATAAAACCCAGCTGCAGAAGATAGGGTTCACAGACATCCTCTATTGTACCGCTTTCCTCGCCGGTAGAAGCAGCTAAGGTATCCAATCCAACCGGTCCTCCATCAAACTTAATTGCAATAGCCTCCAGGAGCCTTCTATCTACATCATCCAGCCCAACATCATCTACTTCCAGCATGCTAAGCGCTTCTCGCGCCACTTCCAAAGTGATGATGCCATCTGCCCGAATTTGAGCGTAATCCCTGACACGTCTTAACAGCCTATTGGTAACTCTGGGAGTACCTCTGGAGCGTCTTGCTATTTCATAAGCCCCTTGATCAACTATCTCTATGCCGAGAATCCCTGCGGAACGGACAACAATTTGCTTTAATTCATCAGGTGAATACAATTCCAGACGGCTGATTACTCCAAAGCGGTCTCTAAGAGGAGAAGTCAGCATTCCCGCTCGAGTCGTAGCTCCAATTAAAGTAAACCTTGGTAAATCCAATCGGATAGACCTGGCACTGGGTCCCTTGCCTATAATGATATCAAGAGCATAATCTTCCATGGCTGGATATAGAATTTCCTCTACACTGTGGTTCAAACGATGAATTTCATCGATAAAGAGAACATCCATATCTCCCAGATTTGTCAAAATAGCTGCAAGATCTCCTGCTTTTTCAATAGCCGGACCGGAAGTAACTCGAATACTGACACCCAATTCATTGGCAATGATATTGGCCAGAGTAGTTTTTCCCAGCCCCGGCGGACCATACAGAAGCACATGATCCAAAGCCTCTCCTCTTTGCTGGGTTGCTTTAATATAAATCGACATCTTATCCTTGATCTTTTCCTGACCAATGTATTCCACCATTCGCCTGGGTCTCAGACTCATATCGATATCTTGATCTTCCATCATCCTGTGAGATGCAATAATGCGATCTTCCTGATCCTGCAAATTGGATTCCTCCTATTTTTTATGATTGCTTAAATTCTTCAATGCCACTCGTATTAAGCTGGAAGAATCTTTTTCTTTCAAGCCGGTCAATGCCCTCTCCGCTTCTATAGCCGAATAGCCTAATGTCTGCAATGCTTCCAGCGCTTCCACATGTTCATTGGTCCAACGATTGGATATCCCTGCCCTGGCATCGGGAAGCTGAAAGACATCTTTGTCGATCTTGTCTTGAAGCTCCAGAATAATTCGTTCAGCTGTTTTTTTACCAACACCTGGTGCACGACAAAGGGTTTGGCGATCGCCGGTGGCGATTGCTGCTGCCAGCTGATGAACGGAATGCACCGACAGCATACCCAAGGCTACCTTCGGACCGATACCTGTTACAGTAATAAGCTTTTCAAAAAACTGTCTTTCCTCTTTTTCTAAAAATCCATAGAGCTCCTGAGCATCTTCACGCACATTTAGATAAGTATACAGCTTCGTTCTTTCACCCACTGAGGGCAGCCTCTGCAAAATTGAGCCTGGTACGAAGATACGATAACCAACTCCATTGGCTTCGATTACCACTTGCTGACTTTCCAGTTCCTCCAAAATCCCGGATATGTATGCGTACATTTACGTTTCTCCTATAATCACATTTTGTTGTTATTTTCTATCAACACCTAAAATTCTTCCATAGCGGCTGCTGTGCGTATGACAAATAGCAACCGCTAAAGCATCTGCTGCGTCATCCGGTCGTGGAATATCATTTAAATGCAAAAGTAATTTTACCATGCTCTGCACTTGCTGTTTATCTGCCCGACCATAACCAACTACTGCCTGTTTTACCTGTAAAGGTGTATATTCAAACAGGTCTATGCCTTGTCTGGCACCAGCCAACACGGCAACTCCTCTGGCGTGACCGACAGTTAGAGCTGTTTTGACATTCTGATTGAAAAACAATTCTTCATATGCTATGGCGTCAGGAGAGTACTTTTGAATCAACTCTTCCATTGAAACAAAAATCTTCAGCAAACGCTTGGGAGTATCCATGGCGGAAGATGTGGTTACCGCGCCGTAATCCAAAAGCTTCATATCATAATTGAGCGATTCGATTACCCCGTAACCCAATATCGCCATACCTGGATCTATCCCCAAAATTATCACTGAATCACCCTTTATATATTTAAATTCCTAAACTTAATGTAATATTATGCTTTTTATGAAATGATGTCAACGAACAATACAAGACAATAAGAGATTCAACTGCCTGCAAAGCCTGTATATGGTAATACAGGCAGTTGGATTGTTATTGTAATTCTACCTGATCTGCCCGGTACCCGTGACTACATATTTAATAGTTGTAAGTGCTTCCAAGCCCATTGGTCCCCGGGCATGGAGTTTCTGTGTGCTGATTCCAATTTCTGCACCAAAACCGAACTCAAAACCATCGGTAAATCGAGTGGAAGCATTGACATAAACGACTGCAGAATCAACTTCCCTGGTAAATTTCCGAGCATTAAAAATGTTGGAAGTGACAATTGCTTCAGAATGCCCAGTGCTATATTCTGCTATGTGAGAAATTGCTTCGTCTACTCCGTCTACAATCTTAATAGCCATAATTAAATCAAGGTATTCCTCATGCCAGTCTTCTTCTCTTGCAGGAGTTAATCCTTCAATCAGCTTAAGGGTTTCCGGGCAAGCTCGCAGCTCCACTCCTCTGAATTGTAACTGTTCTACAATAACAGGAAGTAACTTTTTGGCTGCTTTTCGGTCTATTAACAGCTTTTCTGCTGCATTGCACACACCAGGCCTGTGAGTTTTTGAATTTACAACAATATTTACTGCCATTTTGGGATCGCATTCTTCATCTATATATACATGACAGTTTCCAGCACCCGTCTCGATAACAGGGATTTTAGAATTTTCCACAACGGTCTTTATCAAGCCGGTTCCGCCTCGTGGGATAAGGACATCTATGACCCCTCTTTGCTGCATCAGTTCTATGACGCTGTTACGATCGATATCGCATATTAATTGGATAGCGCCTTCAGGTATTCCGGTTCTGTATGCAGCAGCAGCCAAGGTATCCGCTATAGCTTGATTGGAATACAGAGCATCAGAGCCACCTTTTAGAACTACAGAATTGGCAGTTTTGATACACAAACCAACTGCATCTGCTGTTACATTCGGACGAGACTCGTAAATTATGCCAACAACCCCCATAGGCACCCTGTGCTGAGCGACTTCCAATCCATTGGGACGGATCCAGCCGGATATAGTTTCCCCGATTGGATCAGGCAGTGCTTTTATCTGACGAAGCCCTTCTGACATATCGACAATCCGCTTATCATTTAAAAACAGCCTGTCAATAAATGCATTAGGTCTTTCATTGGCAATAGCATTGTCAACATCCTTCTGATTCTCTTCCAGTATGAATTTCATATTGTTTTCCAAGGCTTTTGCCATAGCTTCCAAAGCCAAATCCTTTGTGTTTGAAGATATTGACATCAGTCTTACAGATGCATTTTTAGCCTCTTTAGATTTCCTTTGTACTTCACCCATTTTTTACACCCTTTCTATCAGGCATGAAAAGCGTTCCTACTTCTTCTCCTTCCAGCACCCTGTTTATGTTATAAGGATCGTCCCCATTTGCAATAATCATTGGAATATTTTGTTCGATGCAAATCTGTGCCGCTGCAATTTTGGTTTTCATGCCGCCGGTGCCCAAATCGTTGTGGCTGCTTCCACCAGCGATTTTAATATCTTCAGTAATACCATGTACCACGTGAATCAGCTCAGCATCAGCATTGTTATTGGGATCTTTATTATAGAGCCCATCTATGTCGGAAAGTAAAATTAACAAGTCAGCCTTAACCAGTACGGCAACAATAGCTGACAAGGTATCATTGTCACCGAATTGAATTTGTTCTACGGAAATTGTGTCATTCTCATTTACAATAGGTATGCTGTTATATTTAAACAGTGTTTTAAATGTATTCCTTGCATTCTGTTCCCGTTCGCCTCCATCCAGTACATCTTTGGTTAACAAAACCTGAGAAGCTGTTTGTCCATATTCTCTAAATATTTTTGAATATATAAACATTAAATTAAGCTGACCAAGGGCAGCCAATGCCTGCTTTTCCGGTATACTGATAGATTGTTGGGTTAAACCCATTTTAGCGCGGGCTGCTCCGATAGCTCCGGATGATACAAGTATAACATTCTTCCCCTGGTTTTTTAAATCAGAAAGAACCCTTACCATTTTCTCCATAATCATTAGATTCATTTTCCCGTTAGGACGAATGATGGTAGAGGTTCCTACTTTCACCACTATGGTTTCAGCAGATTGTATTCTGCTTTTTATGTCAGTCAATCAAATCGTACCCCCTGTAAGCCTTAATTGATTTTGTCCCATGCAAAACAAGCTACGCCTATTGTACTATTTATTACAGGGATTGGCAATGGAATACATTCAATCAACTTGTAATCAATCAGCTTTCCCAGTTTTCCAATAATTGTTCCACAGCTTCCATGTTGTCTACTACAATACCTTCCCTGATTTGTTTCTGTAGTTCCGTACTAAGTTGATCCAATGAAATCTCCAAAGCTTCTACAACCAAAGGTATTCCAGTATCCTTATCTGCGCGGAAGATTATGAGATAGCCGTCCTCTTCCCTTATAATATAGTGATCAGGACAGTAGCCGCTAATCTCCATGCGGAGGACTACCTGCTCAGGTACAAACCTCTTAACTTGCCACTTCGGGAACAGAGTATGCAGTTCTTCTTCTGTTTTCCCTATATAACAGCTTTCTATTGGGTGTTCCTCATCAAGTGTATGCCCGCAGCTTAAATAAAATCGCTCCAGCTTCATAGTTGATTCCAAGATGGTTATATTGGTCTCCACACTGAGCATATGGGCTATCTCCTTGTCCGTATTTCTGCCTATATGGGGGTCACTGGTTTCTTCCGCCAGGGATACATTTGGATGAATTCTGTCATATATGTTTGGTATTTTCTTAATGTACCCATAAGAAAACACAGCTATCGTCAACAACAGAATCATGCCAATTACCCATATAATCCGTTTTCTCAGTACTCGAAAAAACACTATGATCCCTCCAAAATAAAACGTTCTTTCAGGATATAGTGTTTCCATTTTTTATGTTATTATACATATATAACTATCCACTATAGGAACCCAATATTTTTATAAAACGAATTCTACTCCAAAAATATTTAGATAGTGGATAATCCTTTCTATCATAGGTATGAGTATTGATTAGAACATTATCTACAACCGGCGGATTGCCGCATTTAACAACCACAAGTGAATGGCTGAATCTGCTCGTTTCCTGAAAGGCTAGCTGGATGACGTCGCCTGCTTCAATTTCCCATAAACCAATCTCTCTTCCTACTGGACCTGGACCTCCAGTTGTTCGGGTGAAAAAGTTGAAAAAATGAGGGACACCAGTCCAAGCGGGAGCTTTATCATTGGTATTGTTATAGTACCATCCCAGATCTCTGGTGTAATTCATTATACCGCCTCCCGCAAGGATGCATTGAGAAGTGAAATTGGTACAATCCCCACCAAGATTGGAATAATCAAAATATTGCGGGTTCCTGGTCGTTGCCCATGTATATGCATATTCTAATGCCTTTTCTCTATTGTAAGGTAAGAGTGCCTGCAGCGAAACATCATTATCAGACATAAAAAAATCCTCCACACATTTATAGACATTATATGCAGAGGGTTACCGCTCGGGAACATGTTTCTATTTTATTAAGCCTGAAAACCTTCTGGTAGTTCAGCATTGTGATATATGTTTTGTACATCATCATTGTCTTCCATCATATCTATAAGATTCATTACCTTTTCAGCCTGTTCTTCATTCAGTTGCACAGTATTCTGTGGAATCATCTCGATATCTGCAGATGCAAAGATATATTCAGCTTCTTCAAGGGCACTCAGCACATCAGAATATTTTGCTGGGCTGGTATAAATCTCGTATGCTTCATCTTCTTCTGAAATGTCTTCAGCACCTGCTTCAATGGCAGACATCATCAATTCGTCTTCGTCAATAGTGTCACTGTTTTCAACTACAATAAGACCCTTACGGTCAAACATCCAGGCTACACAGCCTGTTGCGCCGAGACTGCCCTCATTGCGGTCAAATATATATCGAATTTCACTGGCTGTTCGGTTTCGATTGTCAGTCAGCACATCAACGATAATGGCGACACCACTGGGGCCATAGCCTTCATAGCTTACATTTTCATAGTTGACGGAATCTCCTTCACCAGCTGCTTTTTTGATGCTGCGTGAAATATTGTCATTTGGCATATTGCTTGCCTTCGCCTTAGCAATTACATCCTTCAGTCGGGAATTGGTGCTGGGATCGCTTCCGCCGCCTTCTTTAACTGCAACTGCAATCTCTCTGCCGATTTTAGTGAAGATTTTACCCTTTTGCGCATCGGTTTTTTCTTTTTTGTTTTTTATATTTGCCCATTTTGAATGACCAGCCATGTTATACCTCCTACTAAGACAGTTGTTACTCTTATGGTATCACACGATGCCATTCCTGTAAAACTTTTTAATGATAGCCTTTATATGCTCCATCTCGATTCAATGCCGGACACAGTGCATACGAATCCAAATGAGTTATATTATATTCTGACTGGGTTGTGGCTGGAAGCTGCGCTATTTTATGATCAATATGAAAAAAGCTGCTCACCCCAGCCAATCCGGAGCGAGCAACCATTGTGTTAATGTGTAATAACTGTTAAAAAAACAAGTTCTCTGCTGCTGCTATTTTACTTGTTCTTTTTCCATTCATCAACCTGTCTTTGAACCTCTTGGACTATTTTATCTACATTGTTGTCTTTCAACTTCTGAACAAACTCATCTACTGCAGCATCAACTTCGGCTTGAGATTCAAGCTGACCACTACGTATAGTATCACGGTATTCCATTACAACGTTGGTGGTAGCAGCGATCTCATTGGCTATTGGATTAACATCCAGCACGAAGCCCATGTGGGTAGGTATGACAGCTTCGTTATTGTATCTTTCCATTTCTTTAAGCATGATGCCATCGGGGCCTGTCAAACCTTCTGGTGCATTGACGATCAAGAGGTTGCCTACAGGTGCAGCATACCAGTAGTAGTAGCCCCAATCAGCACGCTCGCCGCTATTTCGCTTACTGCCTTCAAACTGCATCTTGTCATTATCGTCGTAGATGTAGTGCTCATCTTCTATACCAAAGCGCATCATAGTAGCAAATTCCGGATCTGTATTGACTAGATTCAGTATCATCATTGCTCTTTCAGGCTCTGCACATTTAGCAGAAATAGCAGTGCCGGCACTGAAATAGTTTTTAGTTTCGGTCCAGATACGGTCTGAAACGATCATCTTGGTAGTAAAGGCATCACCATATAGATTGTCTTGCATATAGGTATAACCCCAGCCTGCAAATCCAAATAATGCACCTGAGTAATTCCATTCGGTTTTGCCTGTATAATCGTATGCAAATATACCCTTTTCTACCATACGTTGTCGTCCTCTGGCGTATTCGCGATATTCGTCTGTTTCATACAAATTGAAAATTGTATCGGAATCATAAGCTGCTACATTATTGAAAGGCTCAATATTGGCAACAGCATAAAAATGATCCAGGAATGTTTCAAGTTGGAAGTGATAAGGAAGTTCGGCCGTAACATTACCACATAACGGGTATTCGTCGTACTCAGGCATTTTTTCTCTGCGTTTTTCCAATACTTCTGTTAAGAACGGCTCAATTTGGCGCCAGTCAGTAAACTGAACAGTTGACATGTCAAGTCCCAGAGCATCTGCCATATCAGCATTGTAGATTAGTGACATGATATAGCAATTATCCTTCAAAGACGGGATGCCATAGATTTTTTCATTTACTCTCATGCTGTCCCAAATTTCTTGTGGAAACAATGCCAATGTGTCTGCAGCATATTCATCCAGCAGATCGTCCATTGGATAGAATGAACCTCGGTTGGACTGTACTACATAGTCCAGCTTGGACTGGCTGCCAAAGCCGACGATACCCACATCCTGACCTGCAGAGAGCATAGTGGTCATATTTGTTTCCCACTCTGCCGCCGGCCAATAGAACAGTTTGACATTGGCATTGACCTTTTCTTTCAGGTAGTCATTGACAGCATCGTTAACCATGTCATGATCAGGCATTTCATCCAAACCAATATACCAGTCCAATGTAACAAAATCCAAATCATCAGGCTTCGACGCATCCCCCGGTTTGCCCGTATCTTTACAGGCAGTTACAGCAAAAACTATCGCCAATACAAGTAGACATGCAAGTGTTCGAGTGCACCATTGTTTTTTCATGGTAATCCTCCTTTTTTTATGTATCTTTTTATTCCTACTCCCATATTATAGGAGAATAGAATCATTCCTTGATGCTCCCCATCGTCAACCCATATACAAAATAGCGCTGAAAAAAGGGATATGCAAAAAGAATCGGGATAATTACTGCCATAGTACTTGCCATACGCATATTTTCATCAGGCATCGTACGAAGCAAGGCTACTCCATCCGGTGTGCCTGACATAGCTGCATTTTTCTTTAGGAAATCTATGGTGCTGCGCAATTTGTACAGCATTGTCTGCAAAGGAACCAATTCAGGATCTTGTATATAAAGCATACCGGTAAACCAATCATTCCATCGTCCTACCAGGCTGAATAAACCGATAGTAGCAAGACCTGCCTTAAACAACGGCAGCACAACGCTTATAAATATTCTGAAATGTCCGGCACCATCTATACGAGCAGCTTCGAATAGCGAATCAGGTATAGTGGTTTTTATAAATGTCCGCAAAATAATTGTGTAATAAGCGTTTACAAGACCGGGAATTAAAAATATCCATATGGTGTTGTTAATGTGTAAATAGCGGACATTCAGGATATAACTTGGAACCAGACCTCCTCCAAAGAGCATTGTAAAGAATAGGAACCAGGTAAATATTCGGTTATATCTAAACCTTCTCTGAGCAATTACATAGGCATACATAGACATAACAGCAAGGCTCATGGCTGTGCCTGTTATGGAATGAAAAATTGTCACTTTATAAGAAGCTGCCAGCTGATCTCCTGCTTTGAACAGATACCTGTATCCGTCCAATGTCCATTCACCGGGAAAGAATGAATATCCATTGTTCGCAATGCTGAGCTCACTGGAGAAGGATATGATGGCAACCAACAGTACTGGAATTATAACAAGCATCGCAATTACAAATAATATGATGGAAAATACAGCATTCCAGCCTTTGGATAACATAGTCAGTTTGTTAATGTGTTTCGCTTCTTTAGCCATGTTAAATACATCCTTTCTAAGTGTGAGATTAAAACATTGCACTTTCCGGGTCGATTTGGTTTACAATTTTATTAGAAATCAGAACCAGAATGAATCCAACTACCGATTGATACAATCCAGCTGCAGTTGACATACCGACATTATTCAAATATGTCAGTGCTCGATATATATAGGTATCGATTACGTCCGTCACTGGATAGAGCCTTCCTGTATCCATCGTTACATTGAAAAACAGACCGAAATCGCCGCGGAAGATAGAACCCATGGACAAAATAAGGGAGACGCCTATAATAAAGCGCAAATGAGGTATTGTAATATAACGCGCCTGTTGAAACTTTGTTGCTCCATCAAGAACTGCAGCTTCATAATAATCACTTGATATGCCTGATATAACAGCCAGATATAAAACTGTTTGGTACCCACAGCCTTTCCATGCATTGACAGACACCAGTAATGGAGGCCATAAATTCAGCTGATGATACCAGTTGGTCTTTCCGGGTTGTCCCATCAACTTTAGAAATGCGTTGACCACCCCGTTATCTCTATGTAAAAAAGCATTAACTACTATAGCAACTACAGCATAGGAAAGGAAATACGGCATCATGTAAATAGTTTGTGTAACCTTGGCAAATTTACCGGAACGAAGTGAACTGAGCATAAGAGACAATGTAATTGAAATAGCCAAGTTTATGATTATAAAAACCAGATTATAGACTACAGTGTTGCGTGTGATAACCCATGCATCGGTAGTGGAAAAAAGGAATCCGAAATTTCTAAAACCCACAAACGGGCTGCTAAGAACACCTTCGGCGATGTTAAGGTCTTGAAACGCCATTACCAAACCTACCATGGGAAGATAAGAAAATATTAGTAAGTACACTACTGCAGGCAGTGCCATGATAAATAAAGCTCCATCTTCTTTTAATAATTTCTTTCTTTTTTTAGTTTTGATATTAGTTTTGATCTGCAGCAAGATAATTTCCTCCCCTTATCATATATGTTTTATGTTAGCTGTAATATGCAAACATATTGCCTGTACATTAATAAGTTTATCTATATCTACAATGTTATCAGCGAATCAAGGGTGTAAAAATAATCTATTGGTAAACCTAATAAAACTGCTGATATCTGCAAATAGATCTTTCAAAATTCAAGCTGTAAGGAATTTTTTTCTCTTAGTCAGGAAAATACATCCTGCAGTTTCGTTATTGTGTTGTAACTTGGGCTGTATTTTGAGCCGCATTTAAGTCGTATTTGAGCTGTATCTTGAGTCGCTTTTGAGTCGTGGTCGTACTGCTTAAACTTTATATATTTATAGTAAAATATAGATTTCTTTGTTAAATTTATACTAACATATTCTTTTTTTATTGTCAATGCTACTTTATTTTTTTACAACATCGCAATAAAATCATTCTTATTGTATTTTTATTCTATGTTTTATATGTTATTTTGTATATTTATACTTAGTAAAATAAATATTTTACTGTATTTACGCGCTTTTTGTTGTTTTTTGTCATATCTAGAAAATCAAGAAAGGTTGGTTTAAAACTTCATAAATTTTTTAATGCATAATTTACTATTACTAATCTATGGGAAGCAAGTTCAGCATCTGGTTTTCATCCTGTACATTTACATATGTGTCAGGAACCTCTCCAACAATGAGAGTTTCAGTTATGGGGACCTTTGTAGATACATTTATAATCTCACTGCCCAATGGCACTACTATTCGAACCTGAGTCTTTAACTCCAGGTAAATTTTGTGCCGGGTCTGATTGATACCTGCCTGTTTGAACTCATCAGTGAAATTAGTAGATACAGAACCTACTGGTATTATTGTCACTTTGATATCCGGTCCTTTACCGGCCAGTAATTTGCTTTTCGTAATAGAACCCAGTGGTACGGTGATCCCTTCAGCACCAAGTGAGCGGATTTCATCCTGAGCAAGGGATGATGTGTCTCGAGCCAGGGTATTGATTAAGATAGTATTATATTGTATCATGGATATTTTTCCGTCTTTATCTGTTAACACATCTGTCAAATCGGTATATTTAACATTGTTGCCCAGTATTTTGTTAACCGCATTATTCATGGCCAATACAGCTATATACTCCACCTTCGCCTCTGACATGGCAATAATGGTAGGTTTAATCCCTTGATCTATTAGTATGAATATCAGCACGGCTGCGATAATAATGCTTATAAGTATTATCAGAAACTTATTTCGAGGTTTAAAGAACTTTCTGCGGCGCATGGAATACACCTCCTCTTCTATTATATGAATGAAAGCATTAAAAAGTGACAATAATGAGCTGTACTCACGGTTTATTTTTTCTGAAATTGATTCTTTTTCTTTACAATTCAGACTTACCGTAATACAATATTAATTGGAAAGTAAATTTACAAATATCTAAAATATGTTATAATTGTCATGACTGATGTATTTATTCGAAGACCTGATATTTTGATAAAAAACAGAATAAGAAATTCATTATGGAGGTTCTATGTTTACGAAAAATGCTGAAAAAGATAAGGGCAAAAAGAAAGGCAATGGTCTTTCAAAGGTCTTTACTAAAAGAAAAAAAGAGCCTAATTTTTTACTATCGGTATTTGTAACCTGTCTCAAGCTCTTTGTGATTGCTCTGCTTATCATCGGCTTCGCTGGATTTGGTGCGGTTCTAGGTGTTGCCAAAGCCTATGTGGATGGAACACCTGCTCTGGATATCGATCGTATCGAAGACCAAAGCCTAACTTCCTTCATCTATGACAAGAATGGTGATTTAATCACAGAATACAAGGGGTTGGAGTATCGAATCTGGGCACCTATAAGTGAAATACCCAAAACCATTCAAAATGCATTAATTGCAACTGAGGATGTCAGATTCTATGCACACGACGGACTGGATTATAAACGTCTGGCCGGTGCCTTTATCAACAACCTGAGAAACGAAGCCGTGCAGGGGGGCAGCACAATTACCCAGCAGCTGATTAAAAACACGCTTCTCAGCCCTGAGCAAACCTACAAACGGAAAATTCAGGAAGCTTATCTGTCAATTCAGCTGGAACAGGAGTATGAAAAGGATGATATCCTGGAGGCTTATTTGAATACCATTTATCTGGGCGGTGGCAACTATGGTATTAAGGCAGCTGCTGAAAACTATTTTGGCAAGGAACTGCATGAACTTACTTTGCGGGAAAGTGCAGCTCTAGTAGGAATAACAAAAAACCCCTATCGTTATGATCTTCGACTTAATTTCTACAGCAGAGAAAAACCTGAGGTGTCATACAGCAGAACCAATTTAGTGCTTCGACTCATGTATGAAAACGGCTTTATTGATAAAGCAACATATGAAAAAGCCAAATTTGATGATAAAAATCCAAACAGCCCGAAAAATGAAGGCTTTGTTGTGTTGGAAGAATCCAATCACCAACAGCTTTATCAACATCCTTACTTTGTAGAATATGTCATCGGTGACCTTATTACAGAATTGATGAATCTATATGGTTGGGAGGGTACAGAAGGTAGAAAGCAAGCCAATAATCTAATCCAATCAGGCGGTCTTCAAATATATACCACCATGGGCCCAGAAATACAGACAAGGTTAGACGATACCATATATAACTATGACAAATATCCAAAAACAGATAAATCCAAGGACAATGTGAAACGCGAAAAAATTGGTGATAGGATAGTTGAAATAGAACAGCCCCAGGCATCCGCTGTAATTTTGGATCATAATACAGGCGAAATCAAGGCATTAGTGGGTGGAAGATCTGAACCTCAAGCTCGGTTCTGGAAAAACAGAGCAGATTTGGCTTGGGCGGCTCCTGGTTCTGCCATCAAACCATTATCAGTCTACGCCCCATATGTAGAAGCAGGATACCCTGGCGGCTATATTATTGAAGATATCCCTGTACCCATAAAAGGATGGGATGATGGTGAAGACGGAAAAGGCTATCCTTCCAACTACGACAGTAAAAGATTTAACGGACCAATTACTGCTAAATGGGCAGTGACAAAGTCCTACAATGTTTCATCTGCAAGAACCCTGCTGGAGCGGGTCGGTATAGAAAATTCAATGAATAAGCTTAAAGAATTGGGTATTACAGAGGAAGGTTATGTAGAATCCGGCTACGCCTCCAATTTGGCTCTGGGCAGTGATGATATCCATATGGTCAACATAACAGCTGCTTATGGTGCGCTTGCAAATAAAGGAGTATATACAGAGCCCACCTCCATCAGCAAGGTTTATGATAAAAACAACAAGCTGATACTTGATAATTCCACCCGACCGACTATGACTGCATTTAAGGAAAGCACTGCCTTCATCATGACAGACTGGTTGGAAGATGTTGTCGGCACATCCGCCGGTACCGGCGATAGAGCTGACTTTAAGGGTATGTCAATAGCCGGCAAAACTGGAACCAACGATGAGCATAGAGGAGTTTTCTTTGCAGGTTATACTCCATACTATACAGCTACAGTGTCTATAGCCCATGACTACCATGCTGCCCTGGAAGATGGATCTACAGGCGGAAGAACTGCAGCACCATTATGGAAGGTTTTTATGGAAAGAATACATGAAAATTTGGAAAACAAACCTTTCTATGAAAATGTCCCGGATGGTGTCAAAACTGTAAAAGTTTGCACAGTTTCAGGATTACTCCCATGTAAAGAATGTGCAGAGACAACTAAAGAATACTTCCCTTCTAATGCTGTACCGAAAGAGGAATGCAACATGCACCAAAAACTTACCGTCTGCGGTCTTTCAGGTAAGCTCCTCTCCCCATTTTGCCCTGAGATTTATCAGCTCACCAGGTCTGTTGTGATAATTCCCAAGGATTCCATATATCAACAGCTTGATGATGAGCAGCTGCAGGAGCTTATTCCCGGTGCATTCCGTTCTCTGGAAGAATTGGATCTCATAGATTACAGCAATCCGGAGCATAAAGATCTGTTCTGTCCATTGCACAACGATATCTGGTATACCGGAGAAGAGCAGAGAATTGTGCTGACAAAGCAAGCTAATCAGCTGATAGCACAAATTCAAGATAACATGAACCAATATAGTGCGTATTTAACCCAAGCCCAGAAAGATGCGTTGAACAATGCCATCAACAGCTTGAAGGAAGTTTTAATAGAAGAAACTCTGGAGCTCCCTAAGGAAGGTGAGCCTTATTATACGGAAATTGCGTCATTCCAGCCTGAAACAGTTATAACTGAAATGGATGAACTTCTAAAAGTATACGAAAGTGTTTTCAATGCAGATTTATGGAATATCATAAACAACGGCGGAAACACGGGTGATGATGACGATGACAATAACGGCAATGGTAACGATGAAGACAATGCAAATAATGGGAATAACAGAAAAGACCACAGAGGTCCAGGCAGAAACTGATAGAATTCATGCTCACATGAATACACTCAAAAAGACACACAGTATAAGCTGCGTGTCTTTTTGAGTGTCTGAATTTATATGCTTAATTAAGGAAAACCAGGAATCAAAAAAGATACAAGAGAACCAAATACTTTTCCTGCAAGAACCACAATTATAATAAGATAAATCCAATTTGCTATCTTCAGCTTGTTTGCCGCTATGGAAATAATATCCAGAGTTTCTGTCAATGCTGCTACAATCAGTCCTATAAAAATACCCATTAAAAATCCTATAGCTATGGTTAAAAACTCAAAGTGCTTCATAGTAAAATCAGAAAAATAAATCAAACAGGAAAACAAAGCGCCCAGAACAAAACAAATTTCATAAACCAAAACAAATTCTTTGGACTTGCTCCATTTCGTTATAAATGCTGTAACTCCCAACACTGTAAAGAAGGCGGTAACACTTGCCCCAACTGCCAAGCCTCCTGAAAAGCCTATCAATACTGTCAGGATAACAGTCATCAATTTCCCTGTTCTCCCTCCTGGTCCATGAGGTACTCATGTAATTCCTTTTCCGATTGATGCATTTCCAATTCCAGCGGCCCAGGATTTTTCTTGTTTTTAAGTTTTTCAAATATTTCGAAGTAAACAGCAATACCCGCTCCAATTCCTGCAGAGTATGCAACATTCAGCAAGACAGGTCTCTCTACCTTTTGTCCGCTGATCAGATAATATACCATTTGATGAGCTTCGATCATATTGACATCAGAATGAAAATATATAATTGCCAATACAGCCCCCCAAAAAAGAAGCATCATGGAAAAAAGAACCCGTATGGCTTTAAATAGCGGGTTGTCTTTTTTCTTTTGTTCTGGCTCAAAAAGGGCAGAAGATTCGCCAACAGGCTCAATGTCCAAATCATCGCCCAGCTCTTCATGAATTGCAGCGATAACCTGAATAGCAGTAAGGCGAACAGGATTGCTGATTCCATATGGATAAACAGGAATCCTTTCAATTTTCTGTTTGATTTGCTCTGTACCCGTCAGCTCTATAAAATCGCCTAGATTTGCTTTTTCTCCGCCAGCCTTTTTGTATTTGGTCTTGAACTGGAAATAAACCTTACAGTTTTGCACTTGGCATGTCCTCTGATAGATATTTTATGAATTTGGCACCAGGATAAGATCTATCCTTATTGGCTTGATGGCTGAGAACTGTCCAGAGAGAAACTACAACAATGATGGTAATCATAATGGATATCACTGCCCATTTTACTGACTTCTTCTTAATACTCATTATTTCCATCATCCTTCTACTGTTAATTTGAACTGACTTCTTAAGCTCTTGTTATTGTTAACATATTTTGGCTTATTATTCAAAATCTTTGCTTATTTGCTTATTTTCTCTTGCAGGGAAACCAACGCCTTCTTAGTAATAACTTTAATTAATTCTTACATCATCTCTCTCATTTTTGTAAGTACCTTTTTTTCAATTCTGGATACCTGAACCTGAGATATTCCAAGCATATCCGCTATTTCACTTTGGGTTCTGTCTCGAAAATATCGCATAATAATGATGGTTCTTTCTCTTTTATCCAATTTGGAAAGCAAGTCCTTAAGGGTGGCACGATCCATGGCATCCTCTGCCTCTGAACTTTCTTCTGAAATCTTGTCAATGAGTAAAATGGGACTGTCTTCATCCTCATATATTACATCATAGATTGATGCAGGAGTGCGTACAGCTTCCATAGCATATACAATTTCTTCAGGGGTGGTTTCCACTGCTTCAGCTATTTCCTGAATCGTCGGTTCTCTGCCAAGACTGCCTTTCAAATTTTCTCTGGCAACAGCTGATTTACTTACCAGCTCCTTTATTGACCGACTGACCTTAATCATACCATCATCCCTAAGGAAGCGTTTTATTTCTCCCATAATCATGGGAACTGCATAGGTAGAAAATCTGACATTATAAGCAGGATCATAGTTTTGAATTGCCTTAATCAATCCGATACAACCCAGCTGCAATAAATCCTCATATTCATGACCGCGATTTAAAAACTTCTTAACCAGACTTTTTACCAAAGCAATATTTTTACGAACCAATACTTCCTTGGCATCTTCATCTCCATCTTGCGCTTTCTTAATGAGAGCCATGGTTTCTTCATGAGAAAGAAGCCGCCTGTCGTCTTGATATTCCGGCATGCCGCTCATCCATCTCTCCCCGTTTCGTCCGCTTCATGACTGATATACTTTACCATTCTAACCTTGGTACCCTGGCCTGGAGCAGAATTCACCTCCACCTTATCCATGAATGTTTCCATAACTGTAAAACCCATACCTGAACGTTCCAGCTCAGGCTTGGAGGTATATAGAGGCTGCCTGGCCAGTTCAACATCCTCCATTCCCTTACCATGATCAATTACTTCGATAATTACACTGTAATCAGATATCTGTGTCCTTACATGAACCATTTCATTTGGATTGTCATAGCCATGAATAATAGCATTGGTCACTGCCTCAGAAACAGCAGTTTTAATATCGGCGATTTCTTCCAGAGTTGGATCCAATTGAGCTGCAAATGCAGCAACCGCAACCCTTGCAAAGGCTTCATTCTGGGATCTGCTTAAAAATTCCAGCTTCATTTCATTTTTTATATTCATTCTGATTCCCCCCTAATGCCATCGGTAGTGTAAAGTATTACACTCCCTATTTATTAATAAAACCTTGTATTTTCAAGG
>ENA-UOOM01000371-UOOM01000371.1-fermentation-metagenome-genome-assembly--contig:-NODE-371-length-53409-cov-14.614781_pt1 | contig 53409 bp, 50 predicted proteins | sample MGYA00245781_ERZ724031 | MGnify/ENA primary metagenome ERZ724031 (study PRJEB28704, sample SAMN03018317) | fermentation metagenome | biome: anthropogenic terrestrial biome; feature: soil; material...
ATGGTGTTCTCAGCGGAAGCCAGGTCGATGGCCAGCACGCCCTTGTTCTCCAGCAGCTGCTCGCCGTGGGAGACAAAGACTTCAGAGGCCAGCGGGAAGATGGCCATGTCATAGGTGCCAAACACGCCGGAGCCGTCCTTTGTGGTGGCGGTAACAGTGAGCTCCTTGCGAGAGGTCACTTCAACCGCCCTCACTTCACCATTATCCCGAATCGTCGCAAGTGTCTCATCCGAAACGGACCAGTCAACCTTTTTGTTGTCAGTGGTCTCCGGCAGCACTTCCGCCTTCAGCCTCACGCGACCCTTGGATGGGATGGCGTTTTCACCCGTGATGTTCAGTGAACGGGCCAGGTTGGCTACATTCACCTTGAAATTCGCGGTGGCGCCGCTGCCATCCACCGCCGTGGCTGTGATGGTAGCCTCGCCCTTGCCCTGCCCCTGCACTACGCCGTAGGGCGTGACGGTGGCAATCTTGGCGGAGGAACTCTTCCACTCAACGCCCGGCCACAGGCTCTCAGGGAATGTTGTCGCGTTGAACTGCAACGAGCGCACATCGGATGACAGGTCGATGGCGTAGCGTCCGCCTGCGGCATTTTCGCCGGCATCGTTCACAACGCGCACTTCGTTGGTAGCCTGCAAGGCTTCAAAGGGCAACCCCACACGGCCCGCGAAATTCTGCGCTTCGCTGCCGGAGAACCCCTGCACCTTGAGCTTGGCGGGTTTCAGCGTACCGCCAAAGAGCGCGTCATCCTTAATCTGGCGCACGCTCGCGGGAATCGCGATGGTCTCAAGCTGCACAGCCTTATCAAACAGGTTGGATGGCATGGCCTGCAGCCCGGCAGGCATGATGACCTTGGTCAGGCTTTCGCTGACAAAGAACGCCCACTCATCAATACGCCGCAGCGTATCGGGTAGTTTCAGCTCCACCAGATTGCGGCTGCCATAGAAGGCCTGCTCGCCGATGGTTTCCAGTCCCAAGGGCAAATCAAGCGTCTTGAGGGCATTGACGGCAAAGGATAGTTTGCCAATTGACTTCAAGCTCTTGGGAAAAACCACCTCTTCCATGTTGACACAACGGAAAAAGGCGTTGTCGGGTATCTCCGTCACGCCTTCCGGAATGACGATTCTCTCCAGGGAGGAACATCCACTGAACACGCTTTCCCCAATCGTGCGCAGGGTGGAAGGCAGCGTGACGCTCTTCAGATTGATGCTGTCGCGAAACGCGCCTTTGCCAATGCTGACGACGCCTTCCGGAATCTCAACGCTGACTACATCTCGGAAGTCCTTAAAAGCATTCTCGCCAATGGAAGTAACTGGCCGGCCGCCCAACTGGCTTGGTATCACAAGCTCCGTTGCGCTGCCCGCCATACCGGTCACCATCGCGTTGCCATCAGCGCCAATCGCGTGATTATAGTTCTGATCAGCGGTTTGCGCGACGCCAAGCACCGGCAATACCAATATCAAAAGCACGATTAGGCCCGTTCTTAGTAGTCGGTTCATGATTCGTCCTCCCATGAATTAGTACCATCAAGAATAGTAAACTATTCTTGTACATTAATCAACCGCTATCTGTTCCTTGCTTGGCGCATTATTAATTTGGGGTATCAGACAAGCCAGCCTGTACAAAGCCAATTGATTTCAAAATGAAAACACAAAAGTTCTTCCTTGCCTAATACTTTCGCCAAACCACCCTGTCCACTATCCCCGTATAACTTTGAATGATCTTTACCACCTTGATACTCACGTTCTCGTCCAGGTAATCAGGAACCGGCGCTCCCAAATCTCCATTCTGATTCATAGCCACAGCAGTATCAACCGCCTGAAGAACCTGTTCGGTTGTAATGCCGGCCAAAATGAAGTTGCCTTTGTCCAGCGCCTCGGGCCGTTCCGTGGAAGTACGGATACACACTGCAGCAATCGGCTTGCCAGTGCTGAGAAAGTAGGCGGCTTCCTCGGGCAGCGTACCCGAGTCAGAGACTACGGCGTAGGCGTTCATTTGCAGATTATTGTAGTCATGGAACCCCAACGGTTCATTCTGAATGACACGGGGGTGGAAAACAAAGTCTCGCTGCTGAATAAACTTTTTGCTGCGCGGGTGGCAGGAATACAGGATGGGCATATCATATTTCTCTGCCATCGCATTCACCGCAGTCATCAGGCTGAGAAAATTCTCCTCTGTATCAATGTTCTCTTCCCGATGTGCGGACAGCAGGATATACTGCCCGGCCTTAAGCCCCAAACGTGCAAGAATATCGCTTTGTTCAATGCTTGCAAGGTTGCAGCTCAGAACTTCTGCCATGGGGCTCCCTGTTACATATGTACGCTCTTTGGCCACGCCCGACCAGTTGAGATAACGCCTAGCATGCTCAGAATAGCAAAGATTCACGTCACTGATAATATCCACTATGCGGCGATTGGTTTCTTCGGGCAGACACTCATCAAAGCAGCGATTCCCAGCTTCCATATGAAAAATCGGGATATGCAGGCGCTTTGCGGCAATCACTGACAAACACGAATTGGTATCCCCCAGCACCAGCAAAGCATCCGGCTTGACCTGCTGCATCAATTTATAGGATGAGGCAATGATATTGCCGATTGTTTCACCCAGGTCCGCACCAACCGCGTTCAAATAGTGATCAGGTGCGCGCAAACCGAGGTCTTCAAAAAAAACTTGATTCAGGGAATAATCATAGTTCTGTCCGGTATGAACCAAAGTGTGCTTAAAATACTGATCGCATTTTTTGATTACCTCAGATAGGCGAATGACTTCCGGCCGTGTTCCAACAATGGTCATCAGATGTAACTTGCTCATCCATAATCTCCCTTTGGTGGTGCGTTTGGTTCGGGACCAAAAGGTCACATCAGCTATACTTGTTCAAAAAATGTGTCCGGCTTTTGCGGATCAAAGGGCTCATTGGCCCACATCAGGGTTACCATGTCCGCTTCGCCTGCATTCTCAATATTGTGGGTATAGCCAGTAGGAATGTCAACCACCCTGAGTTCCTCTCCGTTGACTGGATACTCAATCACTTTGTCATCCCCAATCCTGCGGAAACGAATCACTCCTTGCCCCTGAACAACCAGGAATTTCTCGTTCTTGGTATGGTGCCAGTGGTTGCCTTTTGTGATGCCTGGCTTGGAGATATTGATAGATACTTGTCCGCGATCCGGGGTACGAAACACCTCAGTAAAGCTCCCCCGATGGTCAGTATGTGTGTTTAGTGGATAGGCAAACGCGTCCTCTGGCAGAAAAGACAAATAGGTGGAGTAGAGTTTCTTAACAAGTGGATTGTCCAGTTGAATCACTTGCAGATTCTGCCGAGTTTCCGGAAAGCTTTCAAGCAGGTCGACAATATCGCCCAGGCTAGCCTCATGCACCGGACGTACTTCGCAAAAATCCCCATGACGGGTAGGCCGTCCATTCATGGCTCGTATGATCTCCGCCACGATGTCATCAATATATACCAACTTCATTTGAACGCTGCGGTCATTCACCGTAATGGGAAGCCCTCGTGCAATGTTATAGCAGAAAGTGGCAATCGCACTATTGTAATTAGGTCGCGTCCACTTGCCAAATGCATTGGGCAAGCGGTATACATACACCGGCGTGTCCGTCTGCCTGCTATACGCAAACATCAAGTCTTCCCCGGCCTTCTTGCTGTGCCCATAAGGATTGTCCAGAGCTGCTTGGATGGAGGATGTGATGAGTACCGGTGCTTTGTTTCCGTGCTTTTTGAGGGTTTCCAGAAGAGTGGAGGTAAAACCAAAGTTGCCTTCCATGAACTCCGCCGAATCCTTGGGACGATTCACCCCCGCCAAATGGCAGACAAAATCTGCCTGCTGGCAGAAACTATCCAACAATGTCGGATCTGTGTCCAAGTCAAAAGCCAGTACAGTTATGTCCTGCGTCAGCCCGTGGCTATTGTCCTTTCCATCCCGTATAGCTTCTAGGGTGACTATCAAGTTTTTCCCCATGAAGCCTTGCGCTCCGGTTACGAGTATGTTCATTTTCTGCTCTCCCAGACGGCTAACTCTTGTTGTACATAATCCAAAGTAAGCAACTTCTCTTTTACTTCCTCCAGCGTCATCAGCTCCGTATTGTTGCTATTGAATTCCGTTAATACATTTCGCTTTGTTTCGCCTTCGGTAAAATATTTATCGTAGTTCAAACCCCGTTTATCGCTGGGCACGCGATAGAAATTGCCCAAGTCAATGGCCTTGGCACTTTCCTCATTGGTAAGGAGGGTTTCGTACATCTTTTCACCGTGACGGATGCCGATGACGCGCTCCTCATTGTCCGCGTGAAACAGTTCCTTCACCGCCTGCGTCAACACGCCGATGGTGCTGGCGGGGGCCTTCTGCACCAGGATATCACCGCTGTCACCATGCTCAAAGGCAAAGAGCACCAGGTCCACCGCCTCGTCCAAAGTCATGATGAAGCGGGTCATATCCGGGTCTGTCACCGTGAGCGGTTTACCTGCCATGATTTGTTCCACAAACAAAGGGACCACGCTTCCACGGCTGCAAAGTACATTGCCATAACGCGTGCAGCAGATTTTTGTGCGCTCGGGCGAAACGGTGCGGCTCTTGGCCACGATGACCTTCTCCATCATTGCCTTACTGGTCCCCATGGCGTTCACCGGATAAGCTGCCTTGTCTGTAGACAGGCAGATGACAGCCTTGACCCCCTCGCTGATGGCGGCGGTGAGCACATTGTCTGTACCCAGCACATTGGTCTTCACTGCCTCCAGCGGGAAAAACTCGCAACTGGGTACCTGCTTGAGCGCGGCTGCGTGGAAAATGTAATCCACCCCGTGCATCGCGTTCTTCACTGAAGCCAGGTCGCGCACGTCGCCGATGTAATAGCGAATTTTGTCCGCCAGCTCGGGAAAGCGCGTCTGGTACTCGTGCCGCATGTCATCCTGCTTCTTCTCATCCCGGCTGAAGATGCGGATTTCGCCGATGTCCGTGTGCAGGAATCGGTTGAGGACTGCGTTGCCGAAAGAGCCGGTTCCGCCCGTGATGAGGAGGGTGCTGCATGCAAAATTACCCAAGTTAATTTCTCCTTTGATATGAGAAAATCTTCCAAACCACCGGATATGATCTAGTCGATAGTCCTCACACTTTAGTTCATTTCAACTTTTAGGAAGGCTTCAAAAAGAGCAATATCCGCACTTGTTGTTATTTTGAAATTTCGAATATCGCCCTTTGATGCAACGACTCTTTTCCCATAGTGAAGCATCAAAGGAGTCAGAGGAAGGTCCCAAATATTATCCGCGAACGCTTGCCTATATATCATCATACCATCACCGAATCTTACAGATTCTGGGGTTTGCCCTAAAAAAACCATTTTTCGATCCAGGGAGCCATCAATATAGGTGCCATCCTCTGCAGTGTAAAGCGCATCAGTTATGGGGGAGAGTGTCACGGAGCAGCCATACTGCTGTGCAAGTTCCACATTTTTTCTATAATTTCGATGGGCATCAACGGGCGATTAGCATCAATTAAGCATACAACATCTTCGTCATTTAAATAATTAGACAGACAAATAAAAGCATTATATGTCGATTCTTGCCGAGTAGTTCCGCCGATTACCGTTTCTTTGAATTTCGTAATTCTAAATTCTATCAGGTATTTGTCAAGAAAATTTAGCCATCCCTCCGGGACTACAGCAACTATTTCGTCGATTTTACTACAACGTTGCGCATTTATTAGTGAGTATATAATAATTGGGATATTCTGAACACACATGAATTGTTTTGGGATATTGGATTTCATGCGACTGCCCGTGCCACCAGCGATTACAACTGCAACATTCATCAATTACACCTCCAAGTATACTCATCTAAGTGTTCATCCCAAGCCTAAGAACCTTTCTCGTAAAGGAACAGAAAGATACTGTGTATATGGCTTGGAAGCATCAAACATTTCCACACAATGATGAGATTTTCTTTTTTCGGGCGGTGGAAGCTTCATATAGTCACCGTATACATGCGTAAGGTATTTATCGTATTCATATGGCGCATAGTACATTCCGTTCTCAAATATTACCTCTCTTACATCCGAAAACCATTCATATGGTACAATTTCTCTTGATCCATATATTCCACACAAATTAGCAACAAGTTCACTCTGTTTTACGGAAGAATACAACTTGCCCCGTCTATTTAGTGCTTTTGATATTGACGGGAAAAGGGTTTTAATAAGTAGATATGCCATTCTAGATAAAAATGATGGTTGATAGTTGTCCGATAATAGAAAAGCATCCCTTATCCTTATTGACAGTAGTTTTCGTTGTAGCTCAAAGAACTTTTGAGCGATCCTGCTTTCAGGATAATAATCCACGGGAAATATGTCGATATATATCCCGTGATTCATAGGGATATGCTTAACGCTCGTTTCGATTAAAGTTGTTCTGCTGTCTCGGATTTTCATGAAATTGTGAGGATAATCTGGCTCTGCTCCTTCTGATTGCAGAAACGCATATGAAGGTAGGTATTTTTGACCTTCCTTTTTAAAACTCTCAAAATCACTTCTCAACATTCCAACATCTATATCGTCATCCCAAGGTATATATCCGCGATGTCTTGCTGCTCCCAGTAAGGTCCCCCCCATCAAGAAATACTTCAACTCCATCTTTTGACATGCTTCGACAAACAGATTTAGCAGATGCAAACCTGCCGCTTGGATTTCTTGGAGATTGCTATCGGATAATTGCACTTTTCCCTCCCCGAATGACAATATTTGGATTCCAGATATTCTTAATGAATCTATAACATCAATGATTGAGCACAATCATGACAACCTCATTCTAACATTTGACTGCAAATTTACAATCACATTCGACACCGGGGCCTTCAATTCAAATTTTTCCCTGCAAAGCCATTGACGCATTTTTTTGGATAAGCCACAACAGCCTATTTATGTCAATTATGGACGAATTATAATTCCTAAGCTTTGCCTTATACTTCATACATCGATTTGCTTGGTAGTATAGAGTTAAAGGCAGCTAGAACTCTTGGCTTCATGACAACATATTCCTCATCAGAACAGGTGTCATTTATGCATACCATTTTATACTTTCTCTTCTCGATGTCACCAATCACTTTTTCACTGTCCTTTCCAATATCATAGTACTTACCAATCCTTGAGGATTGCGGGACAACCTCTCCTGATAACCATTGCCACTCCTGGATAAGATATTGGTTCACATCTGATTTTGATCGAAATCTGTTGGCACAGGCCTCCGTGAGAATACGCTCTTCCCTTTCCCAAAGCGTTTGATATGTGCTTTTCAAAAGCGCACTGGGCAAGTGGAGGTTTTGAAAACCCAGGAACTTTCTGATCCGCAGGTATTGTAGATTTCGCAGTGCTGTTTTGCCATACCTGGGACTGTAATACTTCCAGAAGTGCTGCCTAATAACTTCCCGCTTGCTGAAGTGCCTGTTAATGATCTCCACATTGTTAAATAGTATATGTGGGAATACATCGCCGTATAACGGGATTGTTGGCATTTCAAAGATATGGCCACGCGGCTTCCCCTTGATGAAGAAATCGCTTTCTTTGACGTTTCTTAGTAGAAACATATCATCATTGAAATACACGAATTGCTCGGACAACCCTGGAATTCTGTGAAAGTTCATATCTATTGTGTTTGAATTAAAAGTGGGCAAGTATTTGCTTGGAATGAACTCTTCATGATTTACTATGCGCAGTTTTGGATGCTGTGTGTTCAGCCACATTGGCATATGCCCCACTGTTACAAAGTGAATATATCTAACCCATGGCGCACATTTCTCAATCCCCCTGAAAAGGAATTGAAGATTCTCCCAGTCCCGAAACCTTTTTGTATCATCAATATTCGCAACGCCCGAAAATCTGTTTTTTTCTGCGCGCCACACTTGGTCATTGCCATCGACCCACGCAATTACGATATCAATATCATCTGCCACGACTAACCTCCCTCGGGGTCCTTTATCATTTCCTTAAAACCTCATCATAATTGCGTCCAGCATATATTTCCCACTCATTCTGGTTTTTTCAAAAAATGCGGTGGATACAAAGGCAACAAAAAACTGAGAAATTAAAGTTGATACAGAAGCGCCAATGATGCCAAAAGGAGGTATAAGGACCATATATAAAATGATGGAAAAAACAGCAGAAATTGCCTGGCATGGTATGAGGAATTTGTTTTTATCCTCGGCAATCAGCCAAATGGTTCGAACGCCGGCCATCAGTGAGAACCCTTGTGACCAGGTAATAATCTTAAGCGCAATTGCTGATTCAGCATATGCTGAGCCATACATGATATTCACAAGCCAAGTGCCGGAGATTGTGAACACAATCGCCACAAGAATGCTGAGCCACCAAATAAAGGAATAAAGCTGCTTAAGCCTTCGTAAGTAGTTTTCAGAATTGCTGTCCCTGGCCTTAAGTATGAGAGGCCGGGCAGAGGTAATGATTGCGGCTGGGATGAACTGCCACATGTAGCACAACGTTGCCCCAACACCATATTGCCCCAGAGCGTTTGCCCCATGATACTGTTCAAGAATAACTCGATCCAACCGTCCATAGGCAACGACCATCAAGCCAGACAGTATGAATGGATAGCTTTGAACAAGCAAGCCCTTCATCATCACTCTGCTGATAGTCATTTTTTGTTTCTGCCTGCCAAAATATAGATAAATGTAAAGCAACGCAATGATGATGATATCCAGCGAGGTTGCAAATGCAAACCACAGGACGCTTTTGTTTGTTACCAGCAGGAATACTTTATACAAAGACATAACAGTATATGCAATGGCCTTTATGATAGTGGCATATTTGGACCGTAAATGAGCCTGCAACCAGGATTCAACCAGCGTAAACGAGTAAAAAAGCAGCGATACTGCGTTTAGCGCAGCGACTGTCACATATTCCACGTTGTTTGGTTTCAAGATCGCCACGATGCCCACAATTAATAAAAAGCATAGAAAGCCGGACACGGTACGCATAGCAATGCCGCTCCCAAGCACTTCACCGGTTTTCTCCGGCGCTCTTACTATTTCTTTGATCGCCACATATTCCAGGCTTAACAGTGCTATCGGCATAAATGCCGCTACGAATGTTGCCGCGTAGGTGATGATTCCCATATTATCGGGACCCAAATACCTCGCTGTCAAAATACTGATAACGAGGGAAAGTGCCATCTGATAAACTCTTTCTGCCACTATCCATCCGGAATTCATCACAAAAGCGCTTCCGATGTGCTTCTTAACAAATTGGGCAATTGTGTGAATCTTGCTCATATAGTAGTACCATTATTATTGATTTTTCGGTATATATTAAGTAGATTCTCCAAATTGACTTCTGCTGAATGTGTTCTTAACGCATGAATCCGTGCCTGATTACCCATATGAATCGCCATTTCATCCTTTTCAAACACCTTCATAACATAATACGCCAACATATAGGGAGAATCAGCTTGATACAGAAAACCCTCCTCCTTGTCCTTAAGCATGCTGGGAACCCCCCCCACGTAAGAGGACACAACCGGCATGCCCAACAACATGGCCTCACCCAACGAGTTGGGCGAATTCTCTATAGTTGAAGGCGAGACAAAAACATGGCTTTTCAAAAGACGTTCACACATCTGGTGCTCATCAAGCGGACTGGTGAATACCACATGATTAGTGAGATTATGTTTCTTTATGAGATGCAGCACGTATTGACCGTAACTGGTGCGTTTTAGCTTAGCTTTCAATGAACCGCCTTGTGCTGTTGGGTCACTGCCGCCGATATACAGATGCGTATCCGGATAATGCCTGAGAATCAAAGGCAATGCTTCCAGCATGAAATGCAGCCCTTTAATCGGGTAACTTCCCTGGCTGACAAAGATGCTATATCGTTCGCATTTATTGATATCCCACTGGTGTCGGTAAAAAATCTCTCGTAGTGTTTCATTGCAGAAGTGATACTCAGCCCGGGGATTAATGTGATAGGTACAAGCACGATCCCAGTCAGTCCTTCCGCTGATATGCTTTAGCAGCTTGATGGTTTCTATCTCAGACTTGCCACGACGCGCAAAATCCCGCTTCCCATGCGCAATTGAAGCGTTCTTCAAGAAATCCCTCGGCATCATCAAGTGTTTCCATAGCCAGGGGATTCCCAAGTCATAGTGTCTCGAGTAAACTGAGACAAGACCTTGAATGTGTAGAAGCGTCCGGTCAAGGAGCCCTAGTTCTTGGCATGCAAGCATCATGGCGTACGATGTGATGTACTCACTGCCAAAAATATGCACAATGTCAGGTTTCACAGTTAATAGAAAAGTCTTAAGACATTGTGTTGTATTGTCAAGTGAAGTGGATATCGTATGTGGAAAAGCGTGGTATGCTATGCCATTAGCATCCCCTTCAGACTTTTCGGTAAAATACTTTGTGAAGAAACAGTAATGCAGCGAAAGTTTTTCTTGTTTTGATAAAAGATAACTGAGTTTTTCAAGCCATCCTCCACCAACAGTGAAAGGGAAACCCGCTGCTTCCGAAATTACACGGACAGGTACATTGCAAAGCCATACAATTACTTTCTGATCGTTCAACTTTCCAACCTCAATTCAACAGTTTTCAGAGTAACTAATCAGTAATTGCATTTTTTATTAATTCTCAGATATCTTCAAAAAAGCTCTTTGAGGAGCTAAACCCGAAAATAAAAAGATATAGAAAATTGCTGACCGATCATATTGCTCTGTAACAATTGTCGCAAATAAAGGAATCATCAGTAAAATGCGAATCCATATTGATAAATTTGTAAACAAGATAATGCCGGCAAAAGCAAGGCTTAACAATAATCCAAACAATACACCGTTTTCTGCGAACCAATTTATTGGTGTAAATGTGTTAAATCGATATCCTACATCATTCGCAAGTGCAGTAAGCTTATCAAAACCCACACCGACTATAGGTGACGAGACAAAGGCATTAAGGGGGTATAGAAATGCTGAGAATCTGCCTGCTTTGGACACTTGTTTTTTTAAATCTTCGTCATTCTTAATATTTTCAACGCTGATGATCTCTGTACTAGACTTATCTGTGCTCAATATTTGTTGTTCATGCGTTTTTGGCAACACTATGTTATTAAACTGCATGATCAACTTCCCGTAACCTGCTTCCTGATATCTTCTTGGCGCTTGATAAAACCAAGTGAGTCCAGAAAGAAATACCAAAAAAAGTGACAATGCGATTATCACATTCCTTGATTTTGCTCGGCCTTTTTGTTTTGAAAATATCGATGATATGAGATTTATCAAAACGATTACATTGGAAACAATTATGCCAGCAGTAGAGAAGGTGGTTTGAACTGCAACATACAGCAATATTGCATTAAGCAGCTTATGCTTCCTGTCCATCAGAAACAACTCAAATATAAGTGCGAGATTCAAAAAACTCTGGTACGCTCCAGGCTCCCAAAATAATCCATAATTTCTTGAGACTAATCCTGGGTTGACTGGGAATACGACAGAGAAGAAGAGGTTATGTGCTTTCCCACCAGCTTTATTGATAATAAGTGGAAATTTCTTTATCATATCAGGGGAAATCTGATATACAAAGTATGTAAGCATTGAATAAACAGCAAGAAAAACCATAATATTGGTAAAGCTTCTAAAAACGTTATCTCTTCCGATTACCATCATTGTCATGAGTCCAATTCCCATCATACCCCAGAGAATCAGGTAGAAATGCAGGCTGTTTTTGTTGACCAACATGGAGATACTGCTGAGCAAAACAGCCGCAGCATATACGATTACCGCATTCCTGTTGTCTTTCAATAAACTGACACAGTAATCAAAGAGCATCTTAGGGAATTTACGAATACTTGAATCATGATCATTCTCCTTCACCCTCAAGAGCACGCAAAAAAACAACAACATTACTGTTGAGAGTAACATTATGCCCATCATGACAATGCCACGCATATATGCGTGAACAACATACCCGCACGAAATGTTTAGGATGATGAGAAGTAATAAGTGATTCATCGCTTGCGCCAAACGAGTTCTTGATCGACTTAAATTCATCTCATATACATCCTTTCCTATCATAGCTAATTATTTCCAAGATCTTTCTTGCCTGTATCGCAGCATCTTTTCTGTTTATGATAAATTGCTTTGCAGCATTTGATTTCGCTTCTAATTCCTCGGTACTCATCTTAAGAACTGACGCTACTGTCTTCCCAATCGCACCAGGCATATCGTCTGGTATATAAAACAAATGCTCATCATATTCATCCGGAATGCCCGGTAACTTGTACATCACAACCGGTTTACCACTCAGCATATATTCCATCGTTTTTGAGGGAAAACTATATTTCGTATAGTCTCCTTCAGGTTTTCTTGGGTTCACAAGAATCGTAGCCATTCGCTGCAATCTCATGACCTCCTCTACAGATAAAAAACCAAAGTACTTCAGCCTTGAATCGCGTTTCTGGTATTCCAATATCATCTCTTCCCCTTCACCTGACCCACAAATCCACAGCTCGAGGTTTTCATCGGAGATTGCCTCAAGCACTTTTAAGAGGTCCAAACACCCAAATCTGATGGTGAGCGATCCAGAATACAGCAGGATAGTTTTATCATGCTTCTCTTGGTTATCCCCTGTTCTATTATCAACGGTATCATGCAGGGAAATGGGCGCGATCCCTTCCACGATGGTATATGGCCGGTTGCCTACTTTCAGTACTTCATGCATTTCCTGGGTAAGCAAAACAAAGCGGTCTACCCTCTCGATATAATGATAGGTCATCCGACTGATTACGCGTCTGACAGCTTTACGAATGGATGACTGATTACGCGTCAAATCATAGTATTCAGGCAAATCAGTAACAATTAATGTTGTGTTCCTGCTAAACCGTTTACTGGTCGCAGCCGCCAGAAACGGGAGGTATGTCGAATATATCAGTATTTCCTTATCCTTATGTTTACGAAGGTAACTCATGGCAACAAAATAGCGGGATAGCTGCTTAAGAATAGGAATATTGATGGTGGGAACTTCTGAATAGGTGCCGGTAGGTGTCGTTGATTCGTGCCGCTTCAAGTAAAGCTGTCTATGATGCCTGGGCCAGGAGCCCACTGGAAGGGCATTTAGAATGTTGAGATTGTTGATTCCATTCGCTAAGAAGCCCTCAAGCAGACTCCACTGAAAACGATTGACAGCGTTACTTGTTTGCACTTTCATCTGCGCAGAAGTTTGCTCAATCCTTTCTTGAGGCACGTAGCAACTTAAAAATATCACAACCTGACCTCCGCCTTCGATTTCTTATCAAATAGGAGTTCCATTTGCTTGGCAAGCATATGTGAATCCATTGCTGAGAAGAAAAGCTTATTCGGGTAATTCTCCAAAATCTCCTTAGAAAACGGCCGATCAGCCGCTATAATTGGCGCACCGCACAAACTTGCCTCTTTCAGAGGAAGTCCGTATGTTTCTATATGATGGGAAAATTGGCAGTACCTCTGCATCACTTCTTCATGCGGGATGCTGCCAAGAAAGGTGATGTGGCTTTCTACTTGCTCAACAATCTTGCCGCACTCTTTGGTAAACCCTGCCGGTAAGGATGTAATACTACTACAATTATTTGGACCAACATGCTGACGAGAGCCTTTCATCAATCTGTTTTTAAACAGTTGATGTGCATATGGCACTCCACGTTTTGATATTGCGTTTATTCCGTCTTCGTCCTCATGCGAGAAATAGAGGTCAAAAAAGGCGACATAGTAGTTATCTATCATCTCACCCCCTGCAGCACTCTATAATAGAGGCTCAAGTATGATGAAGTAGAGACGTCCTTACCATATGTCGCCCTAACGCTATCTTCAAAGGAATACTGCCTGAAGTTAAGGACTGCCTTATACAGACTCACAGCAGTTTTTTCCTGTGCAAGCACACCATTGCTACTCCTGATTGTCTCTGACACCCCACCCGTGTTGAATGCAACGACCGGAGTTCCACAGGCAATTGCCTCAAGGTTTGTCGTAGGATAGTTGTCCTCAAGCGTAGGATTCAGAAAGTAATCCGCTGTAGTATATAGACCAGCCAATTCTTTTACGTCGTTTGTTCTTGGGATAATAGTCATGTTGTTAGGGATTGTCTTACCTTTAGTCTCATTCTCTCTCACTCCAACCAATACTATGTGTTCATTGTTTGAGATAATTGAAGCAAGTTCAAAGAAGAACTTAAGGCCTTTTCTCTCACCCCAAATACTCGCAACACCAAGTAGTATGGTCTTGCCTTCTAGTCCATATTCGCTTCTGAAGTTGCATTCAGTTGGCTTGAATGAGCTCAAATCTATTCCATTCCGAATAACCTCAACCGGATACTCTGACAGATAAGATCCTTTAACCAAATCAGCAAGCCACACAGATGGGGTAACGATATGTAGATTCTTCACGCCAGTAAACACTTGTTGCTTCTTTCGAAAGTTAGCAATCGAATTGTCAATATATGCAGTTGGGTAACTTCTGGATTGTGGACAATCACGACACTGAGTCTTCCACTTTTCGCAATTGGCATACGTGAAATGAGCACAATGCCCAGTAAACGGCCAACAATCATGAAATGTCCAAACTACAGGAATCTCTGAATGCTTAATGTACGAAAACAATAGGTCCACATTCATATAATAACCATGAATATTATGCAAGTGAATAAGATCTAGCCGCATACCGCTAATTATCTCAAGAAATTCGCTAGTAGCCTTCGTTGACCCGAAACCATGCTTATCAAGTAACCTGGTTTTCGCCACATGGGCATAGACTGATCTCTGATTCCCAATTCTAATTGCATTTGACTGGTCAACTAATGGTTGCCGACCATACGCAACGAAACTCTCATGTCCGCTATCAAGCAAAGAACCATGTATATCTCGCACTATACGACCTGTGCTACCAACTCCAAAGACAGAGTTAACCTGCAAAACTCTCATAGTTACTGCACTCCAATATTGTCCGTTGAATCAGCAATCGCATTCCAAATAATGTTCTCAAATTTGCTCATCAATTCTGTCTTCGAGAAATTTGATGCAGCATAGTTCAAAGCATTAATAGCCATTTCGCCACGTTCAGAGTCTCTCATCGCTAGCATATGCTCAATATCCTTTACCAAAGCTTCAGCATTTCCGGTTTCAGATACTAGCCCGCATGCAGCCTCTTCGATGATTGCTTTGGTCTCTCCAGAAACTGATGCTAGAATAGGAACGCCACAAGCCATATATGACTGAAGCTTCGCTGGAATCGTCATAGAAAACAACGGCTTATCAGCAAAGGATATGAAGGCAGCGTCTGCTCCGGCGAGAATTGCAGGTATTTCATGCTGAAGCTGTTGGGGTACAAAATGAAAATACTCCTCAACACCATTCTCTTCAATAGCCCTTTTTAGGGCAGGCATTCCCCTGCCATCACCTACCATAAGGAACCTGACTTGCTGTCCATTTTCTTTAAGCAGCGCAGCAGCTTTTGGAAGAATATCCAGCCCCTGGGCTGTTCCGATGTTTCCGGTATACGCAATAGTGAACCTATCATCCGGCGGAACAAGAGAGGATGCTGTTTCAGATGGTTTATAGAAATCCTCAGCATACTGCGGCCAGAAAACCACCTTATCTGCAGGTACTCCCCTTCTCTCAACTGCTTTCTTGAAGCTATTAGATGTGACCAAAATCAGCTTGCATTGCCGGTAGATGTAATTGGACATCCTGGTGATCAGCTTGATGATAAACCCATCCTGGATACCGGTCATTTCCTGAAAGTTCTCCGGCCATAAGTCCTGTACATATACCATGCAGGGAACTTTGCGACGCTTCGCGAACCACACTGCCGGCAACACCTGTGTCATTGGGGATACTTCAAAGGAAAAGACGATGTCAGCCTTCTGTCTGGTAAACAATTGCCAAAAAAAACCTGAGACCACAAACGATAAATAGTTAAGACCAAGGCGGACTTTGGATGTTCCCCGGGAGATGATTGGCAGGCGGATAATTTTCACACCCTCATGGATTTCCCGCCTTTTCTTGAACCATCCATAGCCTTGGAAGAACTTGCCTTGCGGATAGTTCGGGATACCGGTCACCACAGTGACATCATAGCCGCGCTTCACCCATTCGGCGCACATATCGTTGATGCGAAACTGCTCCGGATAATAATACTGAGAAACTACGAGCATCTTGATTGGTTTGCGGGTTGCTTTGGTCATGCGCTGCGACCGCTTTCGGTCATTTTGATACTCTCCTCAAATGAAACCAACTGCATTGAGGCGTCCGTTTGCTCATAAACCAAATTGCCAAAAACCTTGTCCACTACACTAAGTTTCCCCGAAAGCAACCGCAGCAGGGGGTTGAACATCTTGGTCATCCGTATCTTCTTCCCATGTGCCAACGCAATCCGGAGAACCATGTCGGACGTTGACACATATTCTTTGTTTTGAGGAAAAAATAAGCCGGAAGACCCGCTATCAACCAAGCCCTTAACGTAAGTGCAAAGGTTATGTACGAACAGCATGGACCTCTCATTCTTGATATCCGGGAAAATGGGCAGTTTAAGGGCCGCTTTGGCGAGCAAGGTATAGTTCCCCTTGCACCCCGGCCCGTATATCATTGGCGGGCGAAGGATACATACATGGAAGGAGTTGTCGTTCAAGGGCTGAATGCCCTCCTCTGCTTTTAGCTTGCTAAAGCCATAGGCGCCTTCGGGAGAGGGCTTAGTATCCTTGTTAATAACCTTGGTTTTACCCAATCTGCCTCCGGCACCATAGACAATGATACTGCTCATGAAGATAAACTGCTTTACCCCGTCAGCCTTGGCCTTAGTCGCGGTTTCAATGGCAAGGTCAGTGTTAACGCTGAAATATTGCTGTTTCCGTTCTTCGGTGATTCTACCCGAATCCTGATGCGCTATACCCGCCACATGGAACACACTGCCGTAACCCGCAAAACTCATTTCTCGCCATTTGCCGTCCACCATGTCCACTGTGTCAATCTTGTACCTCTCTGCCCACTGCGCCATGTATTTCCAAAATGACGTGCCGATGTAGCTGTGCGCCCCTGTTATAAGGATTCTTCTCACTTGATACTCTTATCCTTGTTCATTACTTGCTTCGAAGCTCCCGTCCTGCCCTCAACCACTCCCTCCCGCTTAATTATGGAGACTATAGTGCCAAGAAAACACTTAACATCAAAAGCAAAACTCATCTTTTTCACATACTCCCCGTCCAGCATCGCCTTTACTGGTATTTCCAACTCATCCCGACCGTTGATTTGTGCCCAACCGGTCAGCCCGGGACGGACATCGTTGGCGCCATACTTATCACGCTCCGACACCAGGTCTTCCTGGTTCCATAGAGCGGGGCGCGGACCAATAAGAGACATCTGTCCTGTCAGGATGTTAATAATCTGGGGAAGTTCATCTAAACTTGTCTTGCGCATAAAGCGTCCCACTCCCGTAATGTACGCCTCCGAGTTGTTTAGCATGTGTGTGGGAACATCACTTGGAGCGTCAATGCGCATTGTGCGAAACTTGATGATATTGAACATTCGTTTGCGTCTTCCAACACGCATCTGATTGAAGAATACTGGACCTCTGCTGTTGATTTTCACTGCAACAATCAGTGTGATAAACAAGGGAATAAGTGCAATGAATGCACATAGAGCAAAGATAATATCAAGTAAGCGCTTAATATAATGTCTGTACATTTATCCGCCCTTTGTGATGAAGCTCCCATGGTATGGATGAAAAGTAGGTAGTATGTGGCTTACAGATTCTTTGAACTAACACTTGTTTATGCACACTCCTCTTTGAAAGTACAACTTTCAAAATTAAACCATCACATATCCTGCTATGGTCTTGCCGGACTTGCCAATACTTTCGATCAGTCTGTAGACACTACGAATGTTTGACGCGTTCTGGCGCTCAACCAATATCACACAATCAGCCTTGCCAAGCATTCTAATTGTGACGGGATCATCGGCAAGATTTCCACCAAACGAGACCATGGTATCGCTCACTTCGACCTCCTCAGCGAATGCTTCGGCAAGCGCTGAGAGCACATCAGGCTCAACGGTGCCTGTAAGCATTATGTTCGTGCAGCTATTCCGGTTTACGTCAAGGATTGCTGCACTGACTTTGACTGCTTGTGATGAACTTTTCTGCAGAAAACTGTCAGCAAAGAAACTCGTTACACCTGCGACAAAGATGCTTTCTTTCTTGCGTACCCCACCCAAGTACCTTATCCCTAGTTGTCTTTGTATTTGATCAGGCAGTATGACGGGTAGTATTGAGAAATAGTAAACAAGGGACCCGAGCGTGCCAACCACAATACCAACTATGAACCCAACAACTGTTCTGTTCATGGTAGATAATGGCACTTCCTGCAAAGCCTGGATTTTCCTCTCAGTCTCATTAAGTTTGCCTACATAAACGGCGTGATTATCCGATACCCACTTAGGTGCGATCTTGTTTGACCCTTGCTGAACTATTCTTAAGGAGTGCTGGGTTGTAATGGATTCAATTTTCTGCACATTCTTCTCGAAGAAAGAGAAAAGCTTATCAATAAACAGGGCGCCCTCAATACCATCGATATCGGTAGTTTCTATGGTAATTATGCTACTCTCGTTGTTCACCTTAATCATCCATCTCAGGGCTTCCTCTGAGTATGTATCAACCATGTCTGCAAAAATAGCTACGTATGATGCGTTCTTCTCGAGTGCCATATGCTGATTAGCAATTAGGTTGATCAAATCAACCTTGCTGGAGGTTTGCATGCCAGCATCATCAATATGAACGCTGAACGAACGAAAACTCGTTTTGTAATTTATGGGATCCCACATCGCTGCAAGACCTGCCTCGGTTTTTTGTTTTATGAGAAGGTCATCCAATTCGGCGTCATAAGCCGCTACCTCTCCAACTGGCTTCTCACTCGGGGTCATTAAGTACTCGAACGCCAACGCAAACAATAGCCCAACTGCCAGGATGATTACCCAATGGCGTGACACTGCTACTAATAGATCCTTTAGAGATATCTCCACTTTTCTCATATAACTACTCCACTTCACTAAAGCTTACTATAAACCGATTGGCCGAATCGCTGCAGTACCTATGCCTAGAATGTAAAAGCAAAGGTTCATGGCTTCTTTGGCGCAGGGACTGCATTATTTTGCACATACTTACGTATCCACCAAGAAATCAAACCATTTTCCATTCCCCTATATCCATTCTGCTTTCCCCCCTCTTCTCCTGTATGTGATCTCCGCTACCCCCTGCAGATACTCCCGCAGGGATTCGGTTTCGCCTAGCCCGATTGATCTGTTCGTGCCATTTTGGCATTTCTCGCTAATCAAATTGACTGAGCGAACTAACGCAGAAATTCGCGCAATGTTCAGGCGCGTGCAGTAGACGCTTAGTCATATACGGAGCGCGCTATCGTCTCCTTGGCAAAGGACAAGTTGACATCGTAGTCAATCCAAATTTGAACGAAAGTATTGGCGAACTTTACAATTACGCCTAATCATTCCACTGGCCCACTTCACAGTCAATGCAACTCCAACTTGAAAGTCCAACTTACATCTAAATTCAGTGTCCTGACCAAGGCTTAGCGCACTAAATGCCTCTGCCGGCAGGTGCACTGCATTGGTACCGGCCTTCCCAAACCCTAGCGCCACTGGCTCCCCGCCCCGCATTTGATTGACAATCTCAGCCACCTCAATCAGGTACTCCCTCAGCGGCCTGGGCTCGCCGGAGCCGATGGTGTAGTTGGTGCCATCGATGCCCTTTTCCCCAATCAAATAGAATGCGCGGGCCACATCGCTGACATGAATGAAGTCGTACAGCTGCGTCCCTTCCGTCAGCGCGGGTGATTCCCCTGCCAGCAGCTTGCGGATGACCGTGTTGATGAGCCGGCCGGAGTTTTCGCCTTCGCCATAGGCGTTGGTAATGATGGGCCAGAAAAATCGTATGCCCGCGGCACCGGCCTTTGCCTTCGCCATCCAGTGCGCGCATGTTTTGGCTGCCTTGTACATAAAGCCCAGGTTAGTGACAACTTTGTGTTCCGCCATTTCCACAATGCCCTCAGCCTCATGCAAGCTGCCGGCACCGATAAACGTTTGGATGCCCATGACTTGCATCGCATCTATTACATCCAGAGTTGCACGCACATTTGCCAGTTGGATATCGGCATCCCGCGCGTCGGCATCCGACACCCCCTGCCATGCGAAATGGTAGAATGTGTCAATGTTCCTATCCTCAATCAACTGAGGTAATTGCGCAATCGTTTCTAGGTTGCATACGACCGAACGCGCACCAAGGTCGTCAAGGCCTTTTTGTTTCGTCGGATTCTCCCTGACAACAGCAATGACCTCGATGCCTTGGCGAAGCAGCTCCCGAATAACCCAACTGCCAATAAACCCTGTCGCACCTGTCACAATGGCCTTCTTCATCTCATCTCCTGTTCCCTGTTATGCCATTTCGACGGCAGTACTCTGACAATGTTGGCCATTGCATGTCCTTGGTTGTAGCGATGACATGTTCTATTCCATACTTCCTCAGCGGCCACGGAATGGACAGTTCGGGATCGTCCCAACGAATGCCACCACTTGCCTGGGGCAAATACGTGCCTGAACACTGGTAGGAGAAGATGGTATGCTCTTCCAAAGCAATATATCCGTGAGCAAAGCCTTCCGGGATGAAAAGAACCTTTTGCTCGTGGGCCCGCATCAACTCCGTATGGTAGCAACCGAAAGTTGCAGACTCAGAGCGCAAATCAACCGCCACATCATACACAGCCCCGGAGATAACACGAATCAGTTTGGCTTGGGATTGCTCCGTTTGATAATGCAGCCCGCGCAACGCTCCTTTTTGGGTGTACAAATCGCTGCTTTCGGTGAATAAGCAGGTGATACCATGCTGCACGTAGATGTCCCGCTCATAGTGCTTGAGGTACACCCCGCGATCATCCTCGAACAGATGTGGCCGAATGCGCACCAGATTGGGGATGGCGGTTGGCTCAAATACGAACGGCATCATTAAACCTCATCATCTTGGCCATCACGCCTCAACCCCAGTGTTGGGCAGGGCAGCCTTGTATCCGCTCATAAAGGCCTGATTGCTCCACAAGTAAGCCCACATGCCCCAACGTCCGATGGTGGTAATCCCCTGCTCCTTCAGATAGTCGCGGACAATCTTCCGATCCCGCTCCATCCCTTTGTAAAAGACCACATTGCCATACTTGGCGGTTCTGACATCTGTCACTTCCACATCATTGGGTTTGGATATGCCCATCTCGTCCAGCGACTTAATGACAATATCGGTCAAGCCATCCCCATCCTGAGGCAGGGGCTTGTATCGGGAGTGATAGATTTCAAACTGGAGTGAGCTTTTACCCGACGGAACATTGTCCGGCGACTTCATGCTGGGCGAATAGCCGCGCGCAAAGGGAATCTCCTCATTGTAAACATAGAACCACAAAGATGGCAGGTCCATCACTTGCTTGTAGCCCACGGAAACCAGCGTGACGGATGTAGGATACAGGCGTTTAGAAGCGGCGACTACTTCCTCAGGCACATTTTCCATCGCCGCTATCACCTCGGGCAGCGGCATGCTGCTCAACAGACGATCGTAATCGGCGGTATTGCCGTTTTCAAAACCAACGATTTTTTTCTTGGAGTCGATGCTGATAACGCGATGCGAGAGGCGAATATCCATCTTATCCGCGATATGCTCAAAAAACGCACGATAGCCGCCAACCTTGGGATAGCGCATTTCCTCAGCATAGTATGTGTTGGGCGTTTCATCCGTCATGGCGCCGTGCAGCACCTCATCAATGGAAGGCAAATACATGCGGCTGGTAATCCACTCAACAGACAAATCCGCCGCCTCGCAACACCAATACTTTCTGGTGTAGCGCTTGGGATAGCGGTCGGCAAAGTACTGGCCAAACTGGGCAATCAGCCACTGTTCGTAGTCCTCGACTTTATCATAAGCTGGCCGTTCCATGATGCTTTTGATGATGCGGATTTTCTCTTCCACAGGCAAATTGAACGTATTGTTTTGCAGTGGATGCTTTGCCCAATATCCATCACAATAGTTCTGTGCGATCGGTTTGTGACCAAAGTAGGGGGTCTGGTCGAACACCGAGCGGACTACCTTTTCCTTGGCAAAGGAAAGGTGAACGGCTGTATCAAACCGAAACCCGCCAACGGTAAAATTGTCGCACAGACCGCCATAGCGCTCTCTTGCTTCGTAAATCTCGGCTGCACCATCCAGGCGATAGCCGGCTCCGATGCCCGCGACACCCGCACCCAAAATGACAACTTTTTCCTGCACGCTATGCTCCTTGCGTTGTACGTATTTCTGGCGGAAGGAACTACCTTCGGCGATTAAAGATACCAGAATCCATCTAAAAAATCTACTGATGCGGATTCGCTATGGTTTGTTCCGCCCGCTGAAGATACTCGTCAATCTGGCGGTTCATACACGCCGCGGCGTCTTCCCCGGCAGCCCAAACTTTCGTCCACTCGACCGTTTTGGCAATCGCTTCCTCAATACTCCAAACCGGACGCCAGCCGAAGCGTTCTTTCAGAAGGGAACAATCGAGCTTCAAAAATGATGCTTCGTGTGGCCCCAATCGATCGGATTGATCAACCCACGAAGCCCCTGTGCCCCATGCCGTACAAAACAAATCCACCAACCTGCCAGTCCTGCAACAGCCTTCTTCGTCCGGCCCAACATTGTAGCTGCCCGCTAAACTTCCGTCTGCATATTGCCGGGCTGCGATCATCAGATAGGCGAACAGGGGTTCCAGCACATGCTGATAGGGGCGGGTAGAATAGGGGTTGCGTACCACAATGGCTGTGCCCTGCGTCGCGGCCCTCACGCAATCCGGCACAATCCTGTCCTTGGCAAAGTCACCGCCTCCGATGACATTGCCCGCTCTTGCCGTGGAAATGGCCACACTGCCGTCGCCTAAGAAGGAACTGCGATAACTATGTGTTACCAACTCCGAGCAGGATTTGCTGTTGGAGTAGGGATCCTGTCCGTTCAAGCGTTCATTCTCACGGTAGCCCCACGCCCACTCCCGGTTCTCGTACACCTTGTCAGTTGTGACATTTAAAAAAGAGGCAACACTATCAGTCAGCCTGATGCACTCAAGCACATTCACTGTACCCATCACATTGGTTTCATACGTATAGTGCGGGTTCTGGTAGCTTTCACGAACAATTGGCTGCGCAGCCAAATGAAACACTATCTCAGGCCGTACTTGCTCTACCACCTGCTTCAATGCATCCAGATCACGGATATCACCGATGATGGAATGCATATTCCGGTCCATGTTTGTTATTTCAAACAACGAAGTCGCAGTCGGCGCAGCCAAGGCATAACCGGCTACCTCGGCACCGGCCCCGGTCAGTATGGCACTTAGCCACGTGCCTTTAAACCCTGTGTGGCCGGTGACCAATACCCTTTTGCCTCGATAGAAATCAATGATTGACATGCTCACCAAACCTTCCACGGAGCATGCCCGGAAGCCCACTCCTTCTCCAGCAGTTCTTTGTCCCGTAGCGTATCCATACATTGCCAGAAGTGCTTGTGGTGGTACGCCATCAATTGATGTTGTACGGCAAGGTTTTCGAGCGGCTCGCGCTCAAAAACGCAGTCGTCACCCGAAATATAATCCATAATCTCAGGTTGCAGAACCATAAACCCGCCATTGATCCACCCCCCATCCTCCTTGGATTTTTCCTTGAAGCGGGAGATTTCATGGTTGCTTTGCATGTCCAGCATGCCAAAGCGCCCACCCGGCTGAACAGCGGTAAGGGTAGCGATTTTGCCATGCGCCCGGTGGAAATCGACCAGCTGACGGATATCAATGTCGGCCACACCATCCCCATAGGTGAGCATGAACGGTTCATTGCCTATGTAGTCTCGAATGCGTTTGATACGGCCGCCGGTCATGGTGTTTAGCCCGGTATCGATGACCGTAACCTTCCATGGCTCGGAACTGTTGGTGTGGACCGTCATTTTGTTGTCCGCCGTAAAATCAAATGTAACATCTGAGGTGTGCAGATAATAGTCCGCGAAGAATTCCTTGATAACATACTGCTTGTATCCACAGCAGATGATAAAATCGTTGAAACCGAACGCGGAATAATACTTCATAATGTGCCACAAGATTGGGCGCCCGCCAATTTCAATCATTGGTTTTGGTATCAGATGGCTCTGCTCACTGATACGGGTGCCGAAGCCTCCGGCCAGAATTACAGTCTTCATAACACACCTCTCATTTCGTCATAATGAATCATCTTGTTCAAACAAACCTGCTTGTATCTCCAAGCCCTACGGCATCACAAGGTGGGCAAGACTTTTCAATCGCCAATATCCCGTGGTTAGCAAATGATACAATGTCGCCCTGATCCTGCGCTTCTTGAGTTCATTGGGATTGAAATAATCGGTGGCTATCTTCCCCACGTGATCGGTATATTCTTCCTTGAGCAAGGCTTGATTCTGCTCGTTGACAAAGAACCTTTTCAAGAATGCACCAACACGCGTGTCACGGGCAACATCTTCGCGAAATTGAATCCTGTGGCGCAGGAATGCAGCTTTGGTTTCATCCTTCAAGGAAACATTGACAAAAACCCGGTAGTAAGCGAGCCGCTCCATGGATCGATAGAGCCGAAATCGCTTGCTGTACGCATAGAGATAAAACCAGTCGAAGGAAGGATACAACGTGTCATTGAATCCACCTGAACTCACCAAGCAGGCGCGTCGAAAGATGCTTCCGCAAGTTGGGGGTCCATATACATTGCCAATCTTCATCACGCTGTCCACCTGTCGAAGCGGCATTAACTTGTTACGACTCAACCGATCATACAAGCCGGATTTGACAGACTTTGCTCGCGGTAGCTGAGAATCAGCATTCTCTCCCTGATGGAGTTCATGATAAAGTGTCATGATGCCATCAATATCACGCTTTTTCGATAATAGCTGAAGGATCTTGTTGAGATAGTCGGGCATCAACACATCATCATCATGCAAGTAAGCGACCCACGCTCCCCTGGCCAGCGTTATGCAACGATTCCAATTGCCAACCAAGCCAAGGTTCTGCTTGTTTTGATAATACAACAAACGGTCATCCTGATATTGCCGAATCAGCGCCTCTGTCTTGGACACTTCGTCTGAATACTCATTATCTATCACCACCACCTCGTAGCGACATTCAGGTTGTGTTTGGTGCAGCGCGCTCTCAAGTGCGATCTTGAGAAATGCCGGCCTTTGGTAAGTGGGAATCACAATAGATATCAACGGATCACGATATCCTTCCGCAGAACCGTACTTCAATTCCGAAGGAATATCCTGTGTTTTTGCAAAGTTATCCGTTGTTTTTATTAGTTCCAGGGACATCATGCCGATAACTTGTCAACCTTCCATTCATGATAATATGACCATGGGATTGGATTCGTTGGGCGACTCCTAAGGGCGATAGCCGATGCGCCGGAGCGGTTTTTCCAATATTCTCCACGCATAGTAAGGGCTGAACCGGTTTATCCATAACCGCATCTTGACGACCAGGGGCAAATCGGTTCGCAGAAGTTTGTCTGCCACCTGTCGGAACTGTTGTCGCAAGTTCCCATACCGCGCTTTGTATTGGCTATCCGAAGAATCGAGGTGCACATAACCCTTCGACATGGCCATTAATCCGGCAGAGGATGCGTAGTAAGCTTCGCGCGGCGAAAGTCCATGTGCAAGCAACGCTGCCGCCCGGTCAAACTGTGCTTCGGCACCATCAAGTCTTCTCACAGTGAAGCCACTGCGGGTAATGCCCGCGTTATGCTGTAGGTAGTGATATAGAGGCTGCGCAATGCCAACAACCTTCTGACACGCAAGCAACAAATGATGAATAACAAACTCGTCCTCATGCAACTTGCCTACGGGGTAACGAATACGCTGGAACAATGCCCGTCGATACAACTTATTGCACGCGACCACCCACAGCCAATTATCAGCAGAACCTAAGCGACTCAAAATCTCTCCCTGTCCCTGTACCACCTCATCGCGAGGAAGGAACACTTCCTCCGGATGAACGCTTCCCTCCTCAAACACGTGTCGAATGCCGCACATGCTCATATCCGCATCATTCATCTCAAGCGCGCGGAGCAAATCTTCATACATGTTTGGGCTGATGAAGTCGTCGCTATCAACGAACCCTATCAAACTGCCGGTTGAACGCTCTATGCCAGCATTTCGGGCGGCGGATAGGCCCGCGTTCTGCTGGTGTATAACACGAACACGCGCATCCACGGCAGCATATGCATCACAAATCTGAGGGCTACTGTCTGTTGAGCCATCATTAACCAGGATAATTTCCAAGTTGGTGTGTGTTTGCGTGAGCAGGCTGTCCACGCACTTGCGCAGATAGCGTTCCATATTGTAGACCGGAACGATGATGCTGATGATTGGGTTACCCATGTTTCGTTCCTGATTGCTGCTTCCTGCGCAAATCGGACCATCTGGATAGACTCAAATACAGATGGGGTGATCTCCGGAAAATATCGATTTTATCGGGCAAACCACGCTTCTTCCTGGCGCTCATTCGGGCTGTTACATGTCTGCGCATGCCCGGATATGCTTGGTCAAGTTCCCCATCCAATTGACGAACCGCTGATTTCACTGATAATCCCTGTACATCAACCAAGTGTTGGAGACACATCCTGTAAGTGCCAACATAGAAATGCAGCGCATCATAATCATACACTCGCTTGGCGAGCGCGGAAAATGCCGAATCCTGAAAGTCAGCGAAATGGTCGCTCAATCTGTCCATGGCCTGCACGGCATCGAATTTTCGAATATTGTATGAACCCATGACCGACCCGCTACGCTGAACATAATACGACCTCGGTCCATCAGAGAAAACGACAGAATCGGCGTGTGAAAGCGCTTTGAATGTAAACTCCAAGTCCTCTCCGGCAGCACAGCCGACGGTGTAATACAACCGATTGTTTGCCAGAAAATCTCTTCGGTAAGCCACACTGCCCGTCCATATTCTGGTTTTCCTATGAAGGATGATGGCATCTAAGGTATCGATACCCGACTGAGGAGCGGCAACTGTTTGATAGGGGAATGGCAGTATCGCTGCGCCTTGTTCATTCACCAAGTCGTATGGCCAATGGACTATTTGAGGGCGGCTGTACTTGTTGATGACCGCCTCGAACCGATTAATAAAGCGATCAGAGATATAATCATCTCCATCCAGAAACACAACATACGCACCGCTTGCCTGCTCCAAGCCGGCGTTTCTAGCTGAACTCACCCCAGCATTAGGTTGTGTAAGGACACGCGCGTTGAGGTGGCTGTGCGTACGAAAAAAGTCATGTGCAACCTCTTCTGTCCTATCTGTTGATCCGTCGTTGACCACAATGATTTCTATCCGGTCGTCGGGTTGTTTGAGTAGGGACGCTAAGGTACTGGAGATGTGACGCTCCACATTGTAGGCCGGAATCACAAAGGAAAGAAGAATCATGTGCCGCGGCCTCCCCCTTGCCGTTCCAACCTTTGCCGGTGGAGTCTACGATATATGCTGCTGGGCAGCAAACCAACCAACAACGGCTTTACAACCTGTGGCAACTGGCGTATACCATAGCCAAACTCCCGGTAGATTAGCCAGCGCACATAGCACTCATTCCAACGATATTTGAATTTGCGCCTGTCCTGCGCATCCCTATCATCGCGGCACCGGTACAATGCATCAGGGATGTTATAGCCACGGAAACCCTCACGATACATCTTGTACCACAGGTGATAATCCTCGACCCGCGTAAACTTTGCGGCTTCGCTATATCCACCGACAGCCCGGATAGCCTCTGCCCGCATCATGCTCGGTGCATGGGCGAAGGGGGTACCTCTGATGAGATCCTGAGGCTTAGGTTGCTCCAATCGTTGAATCGAGCCCCAATCGCCTCGGTCATCAAAAAGCGTCATCGCCGTGCTCACAATTACGTACTCGGGTTTCTGCTCCAACAGGGCAACCTCCTGCTCGAGCCGCTGTGGGGCAGACGCATCATCTCCATCCTGCCGGGCGATGTAGTCGCCATCCGCTGCTTCAAGGCACCTGTTTAGGGTTCGATTCAGCCCCATATTCTCAGGGTTCTGCAACAGGATAACTCTATCTGTGTTTCGCTGAGCGAATGACTTAGCGATCAAATAGGTGCTATCCGTTGAACCGTCGTCGCAAAGCACCAGCTGCCAGTTTTCATAGGTCTGGTCTTTTATGGACTGCAAAGCATCATCCAATGTTGCCTCGCAATTGTAGATGCCCATGATGATGGAAACTTTCTTGGTCATAACGTGGTCACAATGCGGTACTTCCTCAGTTCCCGATGATTTGCGTACGCCAAGCTGCCCAGCACGATAAGGATCCAGAAGGCCGGCTGACGTTGATTGGCCAACGTAAAGCTCTCAATCAGCAACGCCAAATAGGCAGGAACGAGCATCCGACTCATATGTTTCAAGTTTCTTCTCATCCAGACACAGAGCAACAGAAATGGGAATATGCCGTAATAAAACAGAATCCCCAGGAGCGTGGAGTGAACTTCATATGCGGGGCCCGGAAAACGAGTATGTCCGCCTTCGCCAGAGCCGAATAGCATATAAACTGGGTTTTCGAAAACCTTGTCAATCGCTCGATCTTCAAGCAAGGCCATCACACCGCCGCTCTCCACCTTACCGACCTTCTCAAACAATCGAAATACCAAAAATGAACCAGAGCCTACCGAGTTGTCTAAACCATCGGTCGAGAAGCCAACAAATATGGCATATAGAATGAGTATCAGTACCAACATTAACGTGACGACCCGGAGGAACACAAAGAAAGGTGTTTTTTCACTCGCGATAAATAACGCAAAAAATGCAATAACAAAGGTCCCAATCCCCAGTAGCATTCCCGTCGAGCTGCCTTGCGTCACGAAATAGACGGATAGGATGAATATCAGCACAACCAAAAACTTTTTGCGGGTCTTCTCCATCTCCTTAAAATAGCTGGATAGGACATACACAATCAAAAAGGACGTAAACATAGAGAATGCGAATTGGTTTGGGTCGTTGAACGTACCCATAAATCGATATATTCCCCACATATATCTACCTGTCCCAAGAAAAAGAACAGCCAACTGCGTGAAAAGCGCCAGAGCACTTGCCCAAAGAAGTGCTTTTAGAAATGTGCGGTTATCCAGGAATTGGCGAATGGTGATGACCACTAGAAAATTGTACAAATAGTAGGCTGAACTGAACAAAAAATCAATCCGTTGGTAAACAGCCGCATATATCCCGTTGATCACGAAAACACAGCCAATAAACGCGAGCAGAACAAGATCTCGATGGTTTATGATGATGCGCCCCCGCTGTACGACAATTGATGCACCGAAGGACGCAACAAATACAAGGTCCGCTACCTGCATGGTTCCGGATTGGCCGAAATAAAACGGTTTGAGAACCCAAAACAGCAAAAAAAGGTAATGCGCAATATGCATTTTTGCCTTAGGTTGCTCTTTGTATTTGCTTCTGAGTGTAATAATCATCCGCTTGTTCCTGTGATATTCCTTTCAACCAATTCAGCATAAATGGACTTCATCATAGGTACCACCTGGTTAATGCTAAATGCTTCAATGGTTTTTCGATTGGCTTTGCCCATTCGTACTCTTTTCGTATCACTCGATACGAGTTCGTTCAACGCAGCAGCAAAACCTTGTACGTCTTTTGGGTTAATTAAGTAACCGCCCTGCCGTAAAACCAAATCCCGGTTGCCTCGGATATCTGAACAAATTACCGGCAAACCGGACGCCATTGCCTCCATGAGTGACGCACTCAATCCCTCCCGATATGAAGGCAGGCAGAATATATCCGATGCTTTATAAACATGAGGGATATCCGATCGATAACCCAAAAAATGGACCCTGTCTGCTATGCCCTGTTCTTCGGCCAGCATAATCAGCTTCTCGTGCAAGGGACCAATACCAGCTATCATATAGTGCACATGGGGAATGCCTTGAATCGCACGAATAACGACTTCGTGGTTCTTGTTTCGATTCAATTCCCCAACCGAAATCGCCACAATTGCATCATCAGGTATTCCATACTCTTCTTTGATCTTTGCGGGTTCAATCTCTGTCGAAGCGTAGCGATGGATATCTATCCCGATTCCCGGGACATAAACCACCTTGCCTGATAATCGTGGGCGAAGCTGTTTACGAGCCAGTTCATAATCCTCTTTGTTGATGGTGATAATGCAATCTGAGTAGCGGGTCAGGATTTTCTCGATAGGATAGTAGAGAACCCAACTAGTCCACGGCGCTCCCTGATAGAAATGGAAGCCATGCGCCTGGTAGATTACCGCGTTGACATGATGTCGCTTGGCCGCGATTCTGCCCAGTGCACCGCCAATGGGCGTGTTGCAATGGACAATCTGAAAGTTTTCATGCTCCATCAAAGAGCTTATTTGGCGATATGCCTTGATGTTGCCAGGGTGCAGTGGGTTTCGCATGAAGTCAATCTGATGAATTCGTATCCCATATTTTATCTCGTCTTGTCTTTTTTCATCCTCATTTGGATATGACCAGTTACTCGCCACATGAAACTCATATCCCAGTGCTTGTGCTGCAAGCATACTCGAATGAGAAAACTGATTGAGACGCCGCGCAAAATTTAAAATATATAATAGCTTCATCAAATGTTATCGTATTCCCCATCATATCACTTTACAACCATATTCGGATGTAAATTATCGCAATGTAACCCTGATGCTCCCAAATTCAATCTCGTTTTCAAGCGGATTATCGGGACTCGTTGATGATTGTGTTATCCATATGCTTCCGTCGCCAGTCAACACTTTGATCGCATTTTCCGCCTTATTGATGGCAATAATCTTGCCACATACCCTCCCCTCATAATTCACCTCATCCTCGATTCGGCATTTCCACACATACATGCGCCGGCCGTTATAATGCGTGAACGCACCTGGCAGAGGATAGGTAAGCGCACGAACAAGATTGTATATCGCTTGGGATGATTGATGCCAATCGATAAGCCCATCCTCAGGATTCCTCGAGCAGGTGTAGGTCGCTAACTCCTCGTCCTGTTTCTCACCATATGGCTGCCCTGTTTCAAGTATTTCTAATGCTTTGGTAAGGGTAGGCTCAAGCGCGCGAATGCAATTGTCTGTCAGGCTATTGATATCGTCCTGATCAGAAATATCCACCCATTCCCGGGCTATGATATCACCCGCATCCACCGCATCCGCTAAAAAAAAGATATTGACCGCTGTCTTTGCTTCACCATTAATGAGAACCCAGTTCAAAGGGGCAAACCCTCTGTATCTTGGTAACGGCGCAAAGTGGCTGCCAATACAGGCGATTTTCGCACAAGCCATAACTGCTTTACGAATCATGCGACGATATCCGAAGCACATCAAATAGTCAGGGTTCAAGTGGCGGCAGGTTTCCAGCACGGATGCATCGTCCAGTTCAGTCGAAAAAGGGATTTTGTATTCCCTACATAATCGGGATATCTGTTTGCTGTATTGCATCTGCTCATGTACATGTTCCATTTCCAAAAATACGTGCGAGATGGATATTTGGGACGCGAGAATCCGTAAGGCTTCATATCCTACCCTGCCGCCAATAAACAACACATATCTCATACTCTTCGCCTATCATTAAGTGATGGAACTCGACATCACCCGTCTATTTTGGGGAGCCTTTCTCGATAAAAACACTTCGTCCTGATATCACTGTGGAAATCGTTTTTAAAACAATCCGCACATCCAAAGTGAATGAGACATGCTGTGTGTAATAAGCATCATGCTTCAGCCGCTGCTTCCAGGGGATGGCATTTCGGTAATATGCTTGGCTGTACCCCGTAATTCCCGGCCGCACATCCAACTTCAAATAATCGGAACCTGTGTAGAGCGACCTTTGACTTGGCAAATCCGGCCGCGGCCCAACAATACTCATATCCCCTTTCAACACATTGATAAGTTGTGGGGTCTCATCAAGCGAGGTCTTCCGAAGAAACCTACCAATCTTGGTAAGTCTGGCGTCATCGGCCGCGTTATACGTTGACCCATCCTCCAAACGGATATCAGGGGCATTGGGCACCATGCTCCTGAACTTGTACATATCAAAAGAACGACCTTTCATCCCCAAACGCTTTGCGATATAGAAGGCAGAACCTCTGTCTTCCAACTTGATAAGTGGAATAACTATAACACACAGCAGAAAAAAGAAAGGCAGAGCAATGACGGCTATCGTCAAGTCCAAGAATCTCTTTGCAAATTTCTGGTATATCAAAATATCATCATCTTGCTGTAGAAAATCAGCAAAACCTTTCCAAACGACACCATAAGCGCAGGATGCAACCCTATTTTGCGGATATCCGCAAACCCTTCATGACAGATACCAAACTGCTGATAATAAACTGAACTTCCTTCTCCGTCAGCAAAGTATGCGTGGGCAAGGTGATTTCATTGCAGTATTGGGCATAGGCATTGGGAAAGTCTGCAATGTTGAACCCAAGTTTCTGATAGGCCGTAAACATCGGCAAAGGCTTGAAGTGGACATTACAGGCTATACCCTTCGCCGCCATACCGGCAATGATTTCGTTACGCTGTTGCTCGTTGATGCCGGGAATCCGCGCCAGATAGAGGTGTCCATTGCCTTGGTAGTCCGGGCCGTGATGCTCCAGTCTTTCAATCCCCAAGGGAAGCAAGGCATCGTCATACGCGGCGATGGTTCTCATCCGCTTCTTAGTCATTTCGGCAAAGCGCTCCAGTTGCGCCAGCCCGAAGGATGCCGTAAGATCCGTCATATTGCATTTGTACCCTGGGTGAACAATATCATATTCCCAGGCACCCAATTTCATTTTTGAAAGCGCGTCCTTGCTTTGCCCGTGTAGGGACAGCAATTGAAGGTCTTGATAAATCTCGATGTTTTCAATTGCCAAATGATCTTTCCAAGTAATCGCCCCACCTTCCGCGGTGGTGAGGTTCTTTACCGCATGAAAAGAAAACGCGGTGAAGTCAGCCACTGAGCCACAGGGGAGGCCATGATAGCTGGCTCCTACCGAGTGCGCAGCATCCCCCAACACAATGGGGCGGTTGTATACTTCTTGCATGTCAGTGGCCGGGTGGAAGAGATGACGCTTGCTTTCAACCGCCTCGAAAACCTTATCATAGTCCGCCATCACGCCGCCTAGATCCACAGGGATGACAACTTTGGTTCGTTCCGTTATGGCGTCTGCTAACTTGGTATAATCCATAAAAAAGGAATTGGGGGCGGTATCCACCAACACAACCTTGGCCCCGACATGATCAATCACCGAAGCGGAAGCGGTATAGGTATAGGCTGATGTGATGACCTCATCGCCGGGGCCTACTCCGAGCATATGAAGCATTAACTCCATGGCGGCGGTGGCGGAGTTAAGACACACGGCCATCGACGTACCAAAGAACTCTGCCAATTTAACTTCGAATTGCTTGGTACGAGGCCCTGTCGTTATCCAGCCCGATTTCATGGCTTCCACGACGTATTTGATTTCCAGGTCCGTTATGTCTGGTGGTGAAAAGGAAATTTTCACTTTGCCCTCCTACCAAGATATTCTAATAGCTTAAAAATGATGCAAGCCAGTTTTCGAGAAAGTGGTCTAAAAACGTCTCGTCGGACGTTCGGCTGGATTGAGGTGATTCATGTTACGATACGCCTGCTGTCTCAACCAACGAGCCCGCGAGGTTGTTGACTTCCTCTGCATCAGCATAAGTCGGAACTACTTCACGCATTAACATACGATACTCCTGACCATGCGTCAAGACAGGCAACGCAAGAAGTAACCTGTTCAGCCTCGCCTCAATATCCACTCGTGAAACAGCGGGTGAACGCTCGATGAAAATCCGGTCTTCCTCCGTCTGTTCACAACCTTCCGCAGAAACAAGCAACTCCTCATATAGTTTCTCACCCGGCCGCAAGCCAATCTCTTCAATCATGATGTCCTTATCTGGTACTAAGCCTGAAAGCGATATCAGCTTGACAGCCAAGTCATATATTTTGATGGGCTTGCCCATATCCAGCACATAAATCTCCGACCGTTCTGCGCGCCTGCCGGTTTTCAGCACCAGTTGGGCTGCCTCCGGTATCGTCATGAAGTAGCGAATGATTCTTTTATCGGTGATGGTCACCGGGCCGCCATTCTCAATCTGTTGCTTAAAAAGGGGCACCACTGAGCCATTGGATCCAAGCACATTGCCAAACCGGACGGCGACGAAATTCGTCTTGCTATCCCGGCGGCTCTGGACAATCATCTCGCACATGCGTTTGGTTGCGCCCATGATGTTGGTGGGATTCACCGCTTTATCTGTAGAGATAAGCACAAACCGCTCTGCGCCATACTTCTCCGCGGCATCCACCGTATTGAGCGTGCCGAAAATGTTATTATAGATTGCCTCTGCGCAGTTCGCCTCCATGAGCGGCACGTGCTTATGAGCGGCCGCATGGAAGACGACTTGTGGCTTGTAGCGGTCAAAAACCCGATACAGCTGTTCCTTATTGCAAACCGATGCGATGACCGTATCGAAAGAAAGCTTGTTGCCATAGGCCCGACAAAGCTCTTGCCCCAAGTCGTAGACGCCATTTTCATAAATATCCAGAAGCACCAGACGCTCAGGCTGCATCTTGGCCAATTGCCGGGTCAGCTCGCTGCCGATGGATCCCCCTGCACCCGTAACCAAAATGGTCTTGCCCTGGTAATAATCCGCGGTATCCTGATCATTCAATGTGATGGGGGCTCGGAACAGGAGATCCTCAATGTTGATATCACGGATGGTGCGTTTTTCTTCGTGGTCAATGCGGTCCGTAGGATAATCATAGACCAGCACCTTATAGCCGCTGCTCATATAGGTTTTGATGAGTTCCTCGCGCATTTCAGGCGCCATGTTTGGGATCGTTAGGATGATCTCCTGAATGGGCAAATCCTTGATATGCTTCATGATTTCGCTGTCGGGGCCAATGACTTTGATGCCCTCTATCAATGTCCCGACCTTGCGAAGATCGTTATCAATGAAGTAGGCCGGGAAGTATCTGGAGTTAGGATTGGAAAGCAATTCCTTGGCCAGCATAACCCCCAGTTCCCCGGCCCCCACAATCGCCACATTGGTCTTGGGTACGGTTTCCCTAATCTTCTGCAGGCGATAAAAGAAGGGCAAGTCAGGCCGCTTTCGAAGAAATTGATACACGAATCGGGCTGAAAGCGAAGTCAGCAGGCCAACGCTGATGGTGGCCACCGCATGAGCGAAGGAAAGATGATATCTAAAAAAAGTCCTGTCTATGAGGATATAGAGAAGCCCGCCCGCCACATCAGACAGCACCATCCGAAGAAAAACGTCTGAAGAGGCATAGCGCCACATTTGCCGGTATACCTGAAACACCAAGCGGGCAAAAAAAACGCAGCCAATCATCGCGTAAAAATATACACTCAGATTCGCTGTCGCCAAGGGGTCATCCGTAAACCTTACTCGATACAAAATCATCCAGTACGCAATCGACATGATCGCCAAGTCAATCGCTACCAGCAGGAAGAGCCGGGATTTACCACGGAAGAAGTTGATCATCAGAATGAAAGGGCCTTTCCGTTTGATCTGAAACGTTTATGTTGGGGTGGTCGGGGAAAATGAGATAGGGTTTTTGCTGTCTGTCCACTCAAAGGGCATCCACACCAAGCGGCGAATGCCGTCAAAGGGAATGGCCAGGCAGATGTTGCGGTTGTGGCGGTCTACCTTTTCAATGGTGCCCAGGCTGTCCCGCAGGGGGCCTGATACAATGCGCACCTCGGTACCTACTTGCACCGCCTGTGAGCAGGAGAGGAGGCCGTCGTTTCGGTAAATCCAGTCCGCGAAATCTCTGTCCCCATCCCGCAAGGCGTAGTCGCCCGCGGTGCCGTAGCTTAGAAAGCGAAATATGCTGTGATGGCTCAGGATGCTGCGCACAGGCACATCTCCTGTGGCATATAAGAACACATACCCCGGCAGCATGTTGACCTGTACCAGGCGCTTTTCGCCCTGACGGCTCTGGTGCTTTTCCTGCCGGGCGCACAGGACGGTCAGTTCCGGGTAATTCATCGTCAGCAGGCTGACGACGCGCGCCTCCTGCCCGGTTTCACACTGTATGCAGTAGGCATCATGGGCCAAGCCGCACTCTTCCTGGGGAACAAGTTGTTGCATGGTTGTTGCTCTTCGACAATGCTTACGCAGCGGAACCGTTTCGCTCCGCCGGGGCATGATCGCCTTCCATCACGCATATTGACCAGGCCGCCTGATGCGCCGCAAAGCGTGCGTACTTCTAGCCTGGTTCTGCCATGAAGCAAACCTTTGCTTCAAAAGAGCCCGTGGCACCACGCCTGATTCAGCATCGCCAAGCCAGTTTGATGGCGTCCACCGGGCTCTTTGCGCCGCTAATCGCAAGGATTTCAGCGCTCAATGCATTGTATCATCGCCCTGTTCACTTGTCAATTTTAGGTATTCCTAAACTTTTTATGGCAAGTCGGGCTGAATTGTCAGCTCTTGCCGCCATGAAGCTGTCTGCGATGTGCCGGGCGGGTGAGCACCTCGTGCATGACCACCGCGCGAACCATATCATTGGCGCTGAACGCGGGCAGAAGCGCCTTTCTGATAACGGTATCTTCTTCCATCGAATCGGCGGAGATGGGGGGATACACCCTATCCGTCGTCGTATCTTCTGGTTTTTTATCAAAATCTTTGCGCACAAACACTTCGTCGTTGTCGCTCGGATCCGGTTTTTGTGGCGCCGGGGCGGGCGATGGGGACTGCCTATCCAAATCCAGGCGACGCTGCGCCTTTGACTCGGACACCTTGGCAGGCTTTGGGTCAAAGCGCTGCACCGGTGCTTGCTTGCCCACAGGCACTTTGTTGCTCGCGCGTTTCCCGGCTTCCGCCAGCTTTTTCACGTTGCGCGCGATGGTTACAACCACAAACAGCAAGATGATGATTAACCCATCCACCTCACGCCCTCCTCCCGCTGTTCATTCACCCAATGCTCCTTACTTCTTCGGGGGAGCGTCATGGTTGATGGGCAGGTCCGGCTCGGTCGCCTTGGCGATGCCGTCGCGCATGGATGTGTCTGCCTTCACATTCTCCAACTGATAGTAGTCCATCACGCCCAGTTTGCCGGTGCGCAGCGCCTCAGCCATGGCCAGGGGCACCTCGGCCTCCGCCGCAACCACCTTGGCGCGCATTTCCTGCACTTCGGCCTTCATCTCCTGCTCGCGGGCGACAGCCATGGCGCGGCGCTCTTCAGCGCGGGCCTGCGCAATGCGGCGGTCGGCCTCCGCCTGATCCATCTGCAGCTGGGCGCCGATGTTGCGGCCCACGTCCACATCTGCGATGTCGATGGATAGGATTTCAAACGCGGTGCCGGCATCCAGGCCTTTGTTGAGCACGGTGTGGCTGATTTTGTCCGGGTTCTCCAGCACTTCCTTGTGCGATTCCGCGGAGCCGATGGTGGTCACGATGCCCTCACCGACGCGGGCCATCACGGTCTCTTCCCCCGCGCCGCCGACCAGTTGCTGGATGTTGGTGCGCACCGTCACCCGCGCCTTGGCGCGCAGCTCAATGCCGTCCTTAGCAATGGCCGCGACCGGCGGGGACTCAATCACCTTGGGGATAACCGACATCTGCACGGCCTGCAGTACGTCACGGCCGGCCAGGTCGATGGCGGCGGCTTGTTCAAATGTCAGGTTGATGCCCGCCTGCTGGGCCGACACCAGCGCCTTGACCACGCGCTCGATGTTGCCGCCCGCTAGGAAGTGTTTTTCCAGCTGGTTAACGCTCAGGTTGAGGCCGGCCTTGGTGGCCGTAATCAACGCGTCCACCAGGCGATGGGGCGAGATGCGGCGCAACCGCATGCCGATGAGCATGATGATGGTCAGCGGCACGCCCGAGGCGCGCGCGCGGATCCACAGCCCGATAGGCACATAGCGCAGAAAGACCGCGATGACCAAAATGACAACAACGATGATTAAACCGGTAACTACCTCAGGAAATCCCAACATATACGCTTCCTCCTTGTTGATGGCAGCACGTTCAGGCGTCCACTTTGCGTACCATGACGCGGACACCCTCCACTTTTTCGACGACTACCGTGTCGCCCTTGCCGATAAACTCACCCCGGCTGACGACATTCACCCGCTCGCCGTCTATCACGGTGATGCCGGCCGGGCGCAGCACGGTTTCCGTTTCGCCAATTTGGCCCAGGAACCTATCGAGGTTCTCGGTTGCCTGATAGCCTTGCTCCGGCGATAAACTGTCCTTCAGGATCAGGGGCGAGCGGGACAGCTTGCCCGATGAGGCCGATTTGAGTGAAACGCTTACCGCAATACCGCTCAGAGCAAGCACTGCAACGGTCGCCCCAAGCCCAGCATATGCGCCATGCTCGATCCAGGTAAAAATGACGCTGGCCAGCAGCATCACGAGCCCCGCGATGCCCGGTAGCCCGAAGCCCGGCATAAACAGCTCCACCACCAGCAACAGAATGCCAATGACGGCACAGATGATAATCGGCAGGTTTTGTAGAATGAAATCCAAGGTTTTCACCTCCCTTATGGTATAAGAATAGCATATTCATGCCAATATGAACAGAAGCGATTCACGCATCCCCCAGCCGTTGTTTGAGCAACTGCAGGTCCTGATGGTAGGTGTCCGCCAGCGCCCGGTTGTAAATGATGGCCGCCGGATGATACAGGGCAAACACCGCCCAGCCATCCGCGTTGCGCATCAGCTGGCCATGACAGCCGCCAATCAACGCCTGCTCACCCATCAACGCCTGCAGCGGCGTGTTGCCCAGGGTAACGATGAGCCGCGGGCGCAGAATGCCTATCTCCTGCATCAGCCAAGGGGTGAAGGCCTCCTTCTCCCGGCGGTTGGGCGGCCGGTTGGACAGGCGCCCGCGCTCGCTTTGCCTGGTGGGACGTACCTTGACCACGTTTGTGATGTAGATGTCCTCGCGCGCCAAGCCCAATGTGTCCAGGAAGCCATCCAGATTTTTGCCTGCCTTGCCCACAAAGGGGCGGCGCATCTTGGTCTCCTGCTCGCCGGGGGCTTCCCCTACGAGCACCAATTTGGGGGCTTCGGCTTTGCCTTCACCCGGCACAAACAGCATGGGGTCCGTTTCCATCTGCCGGGAGAGCATGGTGATGTAATGGTCATTCAGCGCCTCAAGATGCATGCTTCTCCCCCAACTCGGCCAGTTTGTCCCGCACCATCTGCAAATCCTTCCACACATCCGCCTTCTTGCCCGGGTCGCGCAGCAGCGCCGCCGGGTGAAAGGTGGGCATCATCCAGAAGCCCTTGCGCTCAATCCATCGGCCGCGGCTGGCTGTGATGCGGGCGGTGGGCGATACCAGAAACTTGAGGGCGGTCGCCCCCAGCATCAGTATCACCTGCGGCCGAATCAGCGCCGTCTGCGCGCGCAGATAGGGCAGGCACAGCGCCGCTTCCTCGGGCGTAGGCTCCCGGTTGCCGGGCGGGCGGCACTTGACCACGTTGGCGATGTAGACATCCTCCCGCTTTAGGTCAATCGCCGCCAGCATCTTGGTCAGCAGTTGGCCGGCCGCGCCCACAAAGGCCAACCCCTGGGCATCCTCATCCCGTCCCGGGCCTTCCCCCACAATCAGCAGCCTAGCATCGGGGTTGCCCTGTCCTGGCACCTTGCGGCGGATACCGCCGACAAGGCCGCACTGGCGGCAGGCCTCAATCTGCTCAAGCAAAGTGGGCCAAGATGTTCGCTGCACCGGATGTCTCTCCATATCAAAAACGGGCGTTGAGCAAAGTAAACGTCGCGCGGATATCCTGGTTGAGCCAGTTGAGCAGGCTGATAATCAACAAAATCAGCACCAGAATGACGGCTGACCCCAGCACCACGCTGAGGAAATTGGACATCCCGGCGGCGAACTCCAGCCGGTCGCGCCTGGCCTGCCGCTTCTCTTCCTTGAGGTCAAAATACTCCTGTGTGTTGGGCCGCATCGCCATCCCTCCCCTTGCTTCTATTGTACCTCATCAGCGCCCTTGCCGCAATTGCGCCCAGCCTTCCCAAATGTGGGACAATGCGTTATACTGACGGAAGCAATGAATTGGAGGGATGCAACATGAAGGAACCCATTCTGGTCGTCATGGCCGCGGGAATCGGCAGCCGGTTCGGCGGCCTCAAGCAGATGACCCCCTTTGGCCTCCACGGAGAAAGCCTGATTGACTATTCCCTGTACGATGCCCTGCAGGTCGGCTTCAAGCGGGTCATTTTTATCGTCAACAAGCGCATCCACGAGGACTTCCGACAGATTGTGGGCAAGCATGTGGAGCGTCGCATGGACGTGCAGTATGTCATGCAGGAGCTGGATGACCTGCCCGACGGCCTCACCATCCCAGAGGGGCGCATCAAGCCCTGGGGCACCGGCCACGCCATTTTGGCCTGCCGCGATGTGATAGACGCACCCTTCTGCGCCATCAACGGCGATGATTTATACGGCCGGGACGCGCTGCGCCAGATGTACAACTATCTGTCCGCAGGCCCAGAGGCCGGGCACTATGCCATGGTCGCCTTTTCGCTGATGAACACGCTATCGGAAAACGGCTATGTTTCCCGCGGCGTGTGCAAGGTGAACGAGCAGGGCAACCTGGACAGCATCGTGGAGACCCTGCACATCATCCCCACCATCGACGGGCCCATGTACACCCTGGACAGCGAGACCTATTGCCGCCTGCCGGAAGAAACCATCGTCTCCATGAACATCTGGGGCCTGACGCCGGAGTTTATCGGCCACCTGCAGGAGGCGTTCCCTGCCTTCCACGAGGAAGCCATGCGCACCAATCCCCTGAAGGCCGAGCTGTACCTGCCCAATGTCATCGGTGACCTGCTCAAGCAGGGCAAGGCCAGCGTCAAGGTGCTGCAATCTCAGGACAGGTGGTTTGGCGTGACCAACGCCTCGGACCGCCCGGCTGTGGAGGAAGCGCTGCGCGATTTGACCGCCCGCGGCATCTATCCCGATGGGCTGTGGAAGGCCTGATTTCGGTCGCAGCCCAAGGCTTTTTCACCTTTTTGTGCCAAACATCCGCTTTAGGGCTTGCATTTTGCGATGGCAGGCGATATAATAGCCACCGTCGCTCGCTGATGTAGCTCAGTAGGTAGAGCACATCCTTGGTAAGGATGAGGTCACCAGTTCGACTCTGGTCATCAGCTCCATGAAATCCCCTTGTTCATCAAGGGGATTTTCGTTTTTCGACTGATGAGCATTGTTCGTTTTTAATGCGAAAATGTGCCAGGTCAGACAAACGTGACGGTAAAAGTGGCGGTAAACACACTTTTCTGCACAGCCAATACCAGATCGAAAATCGGCACCTCATCTTTACAAGAACATTTGTTCCTGTTATGATAACTGCACAGGAGGTGGCAAAAGTGGAGCGCGTGATACTGCACTGCGACTGCAATAACTTTTACGCCGCGGTGGAGGCGGTCTACGACCCGTCTTTGCGGGGCAAGCCCTTTGTGGTCTGCGGCGATCCTGAGCTGCGCCACGGCATCGTACTGTCCAAATCCTACGAGGCGCGGGCCTGCGGCATCAAGACCGCGGAGGTGCTGTGGGAGGCTAAGCAGAAATGCCCCACGCTGGTGCTGGTGCCCGCCAACCATCACAAATACGTCTCCTTCTCGCGCATGATGCGCGCCATCTGCCGCCGCTATACCCCGTACGTGGAGGCCTTTGGTCTGGACGAAAGCTGGCTGGACGTGACGGATCATCCGCTGTCCGGTGAAGAAATCGCCCGGGAAATTCGCCGGGCCGCCCGGGAGGAGCTGGGCATCACCGTGTCCATCGGTGTCAGCTTTAACAAGGTGTTCGCCAAACTGGGCTCGGACATGCGCCACCCGGACGCCACCACCGTCATCTCCCCCGATAACTTCCGCGCCAAGGTGTGGCCGCTGCCCGCGCAGGAGCTGCTGTACATCGGCCGCGCCACCCAGCAGCGCCTCAACGACATGGGCCTGTATACCATCGGCGACATCGCCACGGCCCCTCTCAAGACGCTGCGCCGGGGCCTGGGCAAAAATGGGCAGGCGCTTTGGCACGCCGCGCGGGGCGAGGATGACAGCCCGGTGCTGTGCGAGGAGGAAGCCGACGACATCAAATCCGTCAGCAACAGCACCACACCGCCGCACGACATCGCCACCCAACAGGACGCGCGCGCCTTGCTCTACCTGCTCAGCGACAGCGTAGCCGCCCGCCTGCGCGGGCATGCGCGCGGCTGCCGCACGGTATCCATCTGGATGCGGGATACCCAGCTGCGCACCAGCCAGCGGCAATGCCGCCTGCCTGCTGTGAGCGATATATCCGACGAAATTGCGGGTGCCGCCTGGTCGCTGTTTTGCGACAGTTACGACTGGCACCTGCCGCTGCGCTCACTGGGGGTGTGCGGCAGCGACCTGGAAATCATTGGCGGCGACAGCCAGGTGCCCTTGTGGCGGGATCCCCGCCGGGCAAAGAACCGTACGCTTGAGTACGCGCTGGATGACATCCGCGGCAAATACGGCCACAACAGCGTGCGCCGCGGGCTGATGCTGTGCGACCCGGCCATGACCGAGGTCAACCCGGTGGACGACCAGGCCACGCAGTCGTTGGCCGCGATGCACGGCAGGGCGTGAAAAAGCCCCGGCAAAACGACCGGGGCTTGAATGGCTACGTATTGTAGCTGATTAGTCCAGCATCTGCAAAATGGAGGCCTTGGGGCGGGCGCCGACGGCCGTCTTGGCCACGCGTCCATCCTTGAAGACAACCAGCGTGGGGATGCTGCGCACGCCATACTGCTGCGCCAGCGCCTGCTGCTCATCCACGTTGACCTTGCCTACTTTGATGTTGGCGTTCTCTGCTGCAATCTCATCGACCACGGGGGACACCATGCGGCACGGGCCACACCAATCCGCCCAGAAATCTACCAAAACGGGCTTGTCCGATTTCAGCACTTCCTGCTCAAAATTTTGTTGCGTTAAAACGACGACTGACATTGTTACATCCACCTTTCCAACACTCAAGTGTTCTATGTTAGTATACCCGGAATCACTAAAATAAACCCGGCGGGGCGAAAATCTTCGCCCGGTTTGTAAAAAAGCGCCCACAAAGCCCTAAGCGGCCACAAAGACGCGGATTTACTGGACTTTGGGCGGGTTTGCGCTATAATGAGGCAGGTACCCAAAGCCACTGAGGAGGAAAATCAATGACCGCACTCGCCCTGTTGACCGAGCAAACCACGCTGTCCAAGCGTGACGTCGTCGCCAGCAACTGGTGGAGCAGCCAGTTCACCAGCTTCACGCCGCAGGATGTCGCGATGGTTCTGCTGTTTTCGCTGATTGCCAGCGTCATAATTTTGATGGTCTACAAGCGCACCTACCGGGGTGTGCTGTACAACCCGTCCTTTGGCACCACGCTGATATTGCTCACCTTGGTCACAGGCCCCGTGGTCATGGCCATCGGCTCCAACGTGGCGCTGTCCATGGGCATGGTGGGCGCGCTGTCCATCGTGCGCTTCCGCACGGCGGTGAAGGAGCCTATTGACACCGCGTACATGTTCTGGTCCATCACCATGGGCATCATCATCGGCACCAAATCCTACATCATCGCCATGGGCGTGGTGCTGGGCATCTCGGTGATTATGCTGGGTCTGTCGTTGGTACGCCTGCGCGCCAGTGAAAACTATCTGCTGGTGCTGCATTACGACCCCTCCGCCGAGCAGGAGATTGACGCCGAACTGCACCGCGGCGTGCGCGCGTACCGCATCCGCTCCAAGACCATCACGCGCTCGGGCGCCGAGATGACGGTGGACCTGCGGCTGCACCAGCGCACCGACATCGTCAGCCACATGCTGGATATCACCGGCGTACACGACGCGACGCTGGTCTCCTGCCAGAGCGAAGCCTCGGTCTAACCTCAGCGCGAAAGGAACATCATGGCCGTTTCTGCCCGGCATGAGTTAAAATACTTTATCTCCCAATGCCAGTATCAGGTGCTGTCGCGCCTGCTGCGGCAGGTGTTGTGGACGGATTCGCACGCCGATGAGAACAACGAGTACCATATCCGCTCGCTGTATTTTGACACGCTGTCAAACGGCGCCGTGCACGAAAAGGTGTCGGGCGTGGCCAACCGCAACAAGTACCGCATCCGCATCTACAACCATTCGGACAAAATCATCCGCATGGAGTGCAAGAGCAAGCTGGACATCTATATCTCCAAGCGAAGCACCCCCATCAGCCGCGACCTGTGCGAGCAGCTGATTGCGGCCGACCCTACCGGGCTTGAAAACACCTCCTCCGGCCTGCTGCGGGACGTGTACCGTGAGATGCGGCTGCACCTGCTAAAGCCCGTGGTGATGGTGGACTATGTGCGCGAGGCGTACATCCACCCGGCGGAAGAGGTGCGCATCACCTTTGACAAGCAGCTGCGCAGCGGCCTGGGGGCCACCGACCTGTTCAACAAGCAGCTGCCCGTCTATCCCCCGCTGAAGGACCCGGACCAGATCATCCTGGAAGTCAAATACAACCGCATGTTGCCGCCGTATATCGCCGACCTGCTCAGCAGCGCGGCCGGCTGGGCGCAGCGCAGCGCTATTTCCAAATACATCCTGTGCCGCCAGCACGAAGGAATGGACTATTGACCACACACAACCGGAGGGCAGCCATGCGCAAGAATGACGTGCTCACCCTGCGGGTAGAGGCATTCGGCTCGGAAGCCGAGGGCCTGTGCCGGCATGAAGGGCAGGTTATTTTTGTGCCCGGCGCGCTGCCGGGCGAGGTGATTGAGGCCCTCATCGTCAAGGCGCACCGCAGCCATGCCTTTGGCAAACTGCTACGCGTGGTGGAGGCCTCGCCCGAGCGGGAGGAGCCCCCTTGCCCCTACTACCCCCGCTGCGGCGGGTGCAGCTGTCAGCACATGCGCTATGAGGCCGAGCTTGCCTTCAAGCAAAGCCATGTGCGCGATGTGCTGGCGCGCGTAGGCGGCGTGCAGATAGAGGTGCCGCCCGTGGTGGGCATGGACAGCCCCTGGCATTACCGAAACAAGGCCTCCCAACCGGTGAGCGAGGTGGACGGGCTGCCCGTCAGCGGCTTTTACGCGCGGCGCAGCCACCGGGTCATCCCGGTGGACAAATGCCTCATTGCCCAGCCGCAGAGCGACCGGGCGGCCGCCATTGTGCTGCAATGGATGCGCGACAACGGCATCTCGGCCTACGACGAGGCCACCCACACCGGCCAGATACGCCACATCATGACCCGCGTGAATCACCGGGGGCAGACCATGGTGACTTTGGCCGCCAACGCCGACACTTTGCCCCATACACAGGCCTTGGCACAGGCGTTGCAGGCCGGCCTGTCCGGGTTCGCGTCGCTGTGCCTGTCCGCCAACCTGGACAAGGGCAATGTGATTCTGGGCCGCGGCTACCGCACCCTGTGGGGGGAGGAGCGCCTGGTGGACAGGCTGTGCGGGCTGGACTTTTCGCTGTCGCCACTGTCCTTCTTCCAGGTCAACCGCACCCAGGCGGAGCGCCTGTATCAGCTAGCGCTGGATTTCGCCGCCCCCACCTCCCGCGACCTGGTGTTTGACCTGTACTGCGGGGCAGGCACCATTTCCTCGGTATTCGCGCCCCGTTGCGGCCGCGTGGTGGGCATCGAGTCGGTCCCCCAGGCGGTGGAGGACGCGCGCCGCAACGCGCAGGCCAACGGCATTGAGAACGTCACCTTTTTGCAGGGCGCAGCGGAAGAACTGCTGCCCCAGATGGTCAAGGGCGGGGACCGCCCGGACATCGTGGTGCTGGATCCCCCGCGCAAGGGGGCGGCGCCCCAGGTGTTGGACGCCATCCTGCAGGCCGCCCCGCGCAAAATCGTGTACGTCAGCTGCCACCCCGGCACCCAGGCGCGGGACGCGCGGCGGCTTTCGGAGGGCGGCTACACCGCGACCGCCTGCGCGCCGGTGGATATGTTCTGCCGGACCCCGGATGTGGAGAATGTACTGCTGTTTGAAGGAGGCCGCGCATGATATTGGCCCAGGACGCGCGCTACGTCCAGTTCCCCAACAAGCGCCTGATGAAGCTGTTGGTGCCCCTGCTGGTGGAACAGAGCATTCTGGTGGCGGTCAGCTTCATCGACGCCATCATGCTGTCCTCCATCCACCAGGACGCGTATTCGGCCATCTCGCTGGTGGATATGATCAACCTGCTGGTGATGCAGGTGTTTATGGCCATCGGTGCCGGCGGGGCGATTGTGGCGGCGCAGCTGGTGGGCAAAAAGGATCGCGATGGCGCGCTCAACACCGCCAACCAGACGGTGATGCTGGTGCTGGCCGTGTCGGTGACGCTGGCCGCGCTGACGCTGGTGCTCAACAACAGGCTGCTGCGCTTCATCTACCCCTCCACGTCCGAATCCATCATGGGCTATGCCCGGCAGTATTTTGCGCTGTCCGCCATCTCGTATCCCGCGTACGCGCTGTTCAACAGCGGGGCTAACCTGCTGTACGCGCAGAGCAACAGCCGCTCCTCCATGGTGGCGGCCTTCAGCATGAACCTGATCAAGGTACTGCTCAATCTGCTGTTCATCCGCGTGTTCTCGCTGGGCGTGTGGGGCATCGGCCTGGCCACCATCCTGTCGCGCGTGCTGGGCGCCTATATGGTGACCCGTGTGCTGCTGGACCCCCACTCCCAAATCCACTACCGCAAACCGCTCAACTTCAAGGCGCTGTTGCATTTTGAGCGCCGCATCCTCAAGGTGGCCGGCCCCTCGGGGGTGGAGAATACACTGTTTCTGTTCGGCAAGCTCATCATCGGCACGATTATCGCGAGCCTGGCTAGCAACATGATTGCCGCCAACGCCGCTGCCAATACGCTGAGCACCCTCATCAACATCCCCTGCAACGCGCTCAACCTGGCCACCATCACGGTGGTCGGCCAGTGCATCGGCGCGGGGCTGCACAACGAGGCGGAGTACAACGCCAAGCGCCTGCTGAGCATGACCTTTATCGCGCAGTTTGTGATGAGCGGGCTGCTGTTCATCTTTGTCAAACCGGTGGTGGGCATCCTGAGCCTCAGCGCAGACACCGCTGCTATCACGGCCAACATTCTGCGCGTGTACTGCGTACTGACCATCCCCTTTGAGCCGCTGGCCTTTGGCCTGCCCAACTCGCTGCGCGCCTCGGGCGACAACAAGTACACCATGTATTCCTCCATCCTCAGCATGGTGGTGTTTCGGGTGGGCTTCTCCTATATGTTCGTGTACGGGTTCAACCTGGGCATCCACGGCATCTGGTACGCGATGTACTTCGACTGGGTGTCCCGCTCCATCTTCTTTGTGCTACGGTTCAGAAGCGGCAAGTGGAAGAAGCACAGCCTGGTATAAACGGTGCTGTAGCTCGCCAAAGCCCCAGCGATATTTAACGCAGCGCAGCCCGGCTGATGCCGGGCTGCGCTGGTTTGTCCAATCCGTTTATTAGAGCGAAGTAATCCTGTTCAGGTCCCGCACGCTGTTGGGCTTCTGTTCCCCCACCATGCCCACCAGCAGGTAACTGCCCGTCATTTCGTCATACTGGATGTCGCGCAGCACATGGAAGTTCTCAATCTTGCCGGTGGAGGTGACGTGCATCCGGGGGCCTGTGCAGTGGTGCTTGTGGGGGCCGATGTTGATGTGCTCGTTATCGGCATAGCTGACAGGCAAATCCTGTGCCACCATGTCCAGCACATACTTCTCCAGCTCGTCCACATCGAAGGTGAACTTGTCGCGGAACCGCAGGATGAACCCATGACGGATATCGCCATGGGTATAGTCGTGAATGTCATATTGGCGAAGGAAGCGCTCGGTCAGATCCTCGGCCGTGTGTGCCATGCGGCGGTACTTGATGGACTTGAACACAATGTCCGCCACATCCTGCGGCTCTGGGCCGAAGATGGTGGGCCGGCTGACGATGACCTCGTCACCGATGCCCACCAGGATCTCCGCGTTGAGGTTGAGCAGCGGGTACACGCGCTCAAAGTGCTCCACCACCACACGCCGCCCCTTGGCCACGGCTTCGCGGATGGCGTCCGCCAACACATGCAGCTGGGTGAACGCCTCCTCAAAGCGGATGTCCAGGTGATAGGTGTGCGGCTGGTAGAAGCCGCGGTCGTCAATATCCAGCAGCGGCAGCGGGCGCACGTTGACGCCGTTGTCGTCGTTGGTGAGCTCCAGCCCCGGGAACATGCCGCGTATCAGCAGGCTCTTGCCCGACCCGGCATCGCCAATGATGCCGATGAGCCGGTCAAATGTGGACAGGTGCCGCTGGGAAATAGTCATGCCCAACTGGCCCATGCGCACATAGCCGCGCGGGGCAAAGTACACGCTGTACAGGGGCTGGAGCTCCACCTGGGTGGTTGGCATACTCAGCGAGCGACGCCGATGCCGGCGCGGCGAAGCGCCAGGATGCGGTTCATCTCGTTGTAGTTGATCATGATGGCTTCGTCCACGCCCATGCCCGGCTTGCCCAGAATCTGGTCCGGCTTGGTGGCCATGGCGCAGTGCACGCACACCTGGGCGGAACGGTCGGTCTCGTTGCAGGTGCCGCCCTGGTAGGCGCCAATGCCCTTCTCCTCGCAGTAGAGCACAGCCTCGATGGTGTTGTGCACGCTGCCCAGGTCAGGCGTCTTTACCTGAATCATGTGGCCGGCCTTGTTGTCGGCGAAGTAGATGACGTCTTCCAGCGTGTTGCACCATTCGTCGGCCACCAGCTCCACGTCGATGCCCAGCTTGTCCACCAAAGCGGTCAGGCCGCTGAGGTCCTTCATCTGCTGCTCGCGGCTGCCCGAATCCATGGGGCCTTCGATGCGCAGCCTAAAGGGCTTGGCAGCCTCTACCAACGTGCGCAGATAGTCGGCCATCTCCTGGTAATTGCTGGCGCCAAACACCATGCCGATGGTGCCGTACACGTCAATGTGCAGGATGGGGTGATAGCCCTCGTAGGGCGCGTGCTCGATGATGCGGCGACTGAGCCACTTCACGTACTCCAGCAGCTTTTCGCCCTTCTGGCCCAGCTTGTCCACGCTGTTAAACAGGCCGTGGGGCAGCACGTCCACTGCCTTCATGATCATCTTGTCCACGTTGGTGTAGCGGTCGTCGCCGGACTGGGTGAAGATGTGCAGCGGCTTCTCGGTGACGGTGACGCCGTATTCCTTGGCCACCACGTCGCACATGTTGAGGCCTTGCGCCTTGGCCACCGCGTCTAAAATCGCCTGGCTGACGCCGTAGCGGATGGCGGTGTGCAGCCGCTTGCCATTGACTTCCATGTGGTCGATTTCGCCGGCCAGGGCGCGGAAGTTGTCCGCGTCGCGGCCCACCAGGTGCTCGGCTACTTCGTTCTCTATCAGCGGGATGAAGGTATCCGCCAGGAACAGCGGGTCACGTCCGCCGGCGCCGGAATACTGCACAGCCGCGCAGTCACCCCAGCCAATCTGGCCGTTCTCCAGCACGATCATCACCGAAATCGCCTCGCCGGCCTGGCGGATGCGGGTGAACCCGGGCGTCGCCGGCTCGCCTACATACAGCGCGCCATCCTGCCCCGCCCCTGCCTTGATGGCCTTCTGATCGTCAAAGTAGAACCCCGTGCGTCCCGGTGAACAGACTACCTTCTGAATCTTCATGATACCCCTCCTTATTTCTTCGGTCTGCCTACCAGGCAGCTCTTGCTGATCGCATAGATGTCATCGATGGACATCTGGAAGGAAACCTCACGCCCCTCGTTCTTGGCGCGCTCGGCAATCTTTTCGCGGTGGAAGGCCTTGATGTCCTCCGTGAAGGGCAGCATGCCCGTATCCAGGAAGCGCACCGCGCCCTGGTCGTCGCGGGCGGGCATAATTTTGCCCGCGTTGATGCGGCTGGGGGCAAAGGGTACGTCGATGACGCCCGCTTCAAAGGCACGCACGGTGCCCACCGCGATGTCGCCGTTGCCCAGCTCCAGCGTTTTTTCCAGGATGCAGCGGGTCTCGCGCTTGATGATGTCGATCTCGGCAGCCAGCACGGTGTCCTCCACCATCTTCTGGTCGGCCAGCATGCTGATGATCTGCTTGGTGGCGCGCAGGCCGGCGGCGTTTGCCTCCTTGGTGGGCACGCCCATGGCCTCGTGCGGGGTCTTGACAATCACCTTGGTAGCCTTGGCCAAAGCCGCGGCCGCGCTGCCCCAGCAGATGACGGCGAATGCCTTGGCCTCATCCTGCGGGAAGCCGCCCATCCACTGGTGAAGCACCGTGGACACGTTACAATCCTTGTAGCCGAAGCGGTCCAGGTATTCCTTGGTCTGCTGCTCCAGCGCGCGGATGGCCGCCACGTCCTGCACCAGGTTGCCGCACTGGCCGTAGCCCACGGTGACGCTGCGCACGCCTTGCTCGGCGGCGACCAGCGCCTCGATGATGGCGATGGAATTGGATACACACGGCGGCACCAGCGTGCCCGTCAGCGGGCCAAAGGGCTCGCGGTTGATGGAGATGCCCTTTTCCTCATAGTAGCCGGTCAGGCGATCCACATACTGCCAGGTGAGCAGCGTGTGCTCCATGGGCACGTTCTTGGCGTAGGGAATGTTGTAGGAGATGCCGCCGCCCTCAAAGCTGGTGAAGCCACCGGCCAGTGTAATCTCGGCCAGCAGGCGGGCATCGGGCGTGCCGTGGCGCACCTGCACGGGCGACGCGACGGAGCTGGTTACCATGCGGCAGCCTTCCACGCCGTGGTTGACGGCGGGGAAGCCGTTGAGCATCGCCTTGCCGCTGGCCATGGACTCTTTGATGCCGTGCTCGGCATCCTCGTAGCGATTCAGGCGCGTATAGGCGTCAATGGTGGTGGGCAGCAGGTCGGCCTCGCCCTCATTCTCCAGGTAGCGCAGCAATTCGATGTGCGCCTCGATGAGGGGCACGCCCGCGCGGGGCTGAATCAGCGTGACCTCACGCTTGACGGCGTTATCCAGCTTGCTCTGAAAGCGCTTTTCGGGCGCGATGCCGCGCTGGTACTCGATGGCTTCGTCCAGGTCCACACCCTTGCCGGTGGGCCAGCTGGCCAGCACGTTTTGCCGTTCGGCCAGGAAGGCTTCCTCAGTCCATTTTTTATTTTGCAGCTGCATGTGTTTCTTCCTTTCCAAAGTGTTGAAGCAGTATCTCCAGGGCCGCGTCCTCATCATGACCGGCCAATAAACCCATGGCGGAAAGAATGTAGCGCTTGTCGCGCACGGTATCAAAGTGCCGGGGCACCAGCGCGTGCGGGTCCACGGTGCGCACCGCCTGCTGGGCGATGCCATCCGCATCCTCGGCATGTATCAGGGCGCCGCCGGTGAGCAGCATGCGGCCCACCTGCGTCAGGTCCTTGCCCGTCTGGCGGAACATGGGGCCCGATGGGGTGTAGATCTCCTCCAGCGTGCCCGCGTGGCGGATCAGCCCCAGGCGGATGGCCAGCACCGCCAAAGCGAAGTCCAGCTGTTGGTCCTGCTCGGTCTGGGGCAGCACGGACGGGTCGCGGTCGATGGCGGCCAAGCCCTGCGCCGCCTGCTCCTCGGTGAGGCCGCTGACGTGCAGCAATTCCTCCATGCCCGCAGCCTCCACCACGCCATGGGCGCTGTAGCGCATCCCGATGTCGCCCTCCACGGTGCGCTTGACATATGGCTCGCGCAGGCCGTGCAGGTAGGTGGAGGGGTTGATGGGGTCGCCCGAGGCGATGGAGTATACATCCGTCGTGGCACCGCCCAGGTCCACCGCCACCAGGTCGCCGATGCCGGTGCGCCGGCTGGTGCCGCGGCTGAGCAGCGTCAGCGCCGCCAGCACGGCTGCCGGGGTGGGCATCAGGATGCCGTCCAGGATGTCCGAGAATTGGCTGAGTCCCTTGAATTGAATGATGCGCTGCAGGAAAATCTCGCGGATGACCTGCTGCACAGGCGCTGCGTCCAGCTTGCCCAGGGTGGGCATCACGTTGGACGCGGTGTAGACCGGGTGGGTGGAGGCGGCCAACGTGTCCCGGCAGTCGGCCAGGGCCGCGCGGTTGCCCGCGAACACCACCGGGAAGGTGCCCTCAATGCCCGCGATGACGCGGGCGTTGGCCTTGACCACATCGCTGTTGCCGCCATCAATGCCGCCAACCAGCAGCAGGATGTCCGGGTTTATGCGGGCGATTTCGGCTGCGTCTTGCTCGGTCAGCTCATACGAGTAGGTCTGGATGACCTTGGCCCCCGCCCCAAAGGCGGCAAACCGCGCGGCCTTGGCCGTTAGCGCCGGCACCAGCCCGCAGGCCACCATGCGCAGGCCGCCGGCCGCACTGGAACAGGCCAGGCGGGCCGAGAACTCCAGCGGGCCTGTCTTTTCCGTCAGGCGCTGCATGGCCTGCTCCAACCCGATGGAGATATCGCTGGCGGCGGTGGTAAATGCCTGCGCGGTGCCCAGAATAGACCGCGCCTGCGTATCAACAGCCGTCAGCTTGGTGTAGGTCGATCCAAAGTCAATCAGCAGAACCGGCTGCATGTCACGCTCCGTACAAGTCCTTCTTCAGTGCGGCAATGCCTTCCTCCGGCGTGGTGCCCGGGCCGAACACGCGGTCAAAGCCCATGGCCTTGAAGCGCTTCTCAACCTCTTCAAAGGGCTGTTTGCCAACCACGATGTTGCCGCCTACATACAGCAGGATGCCCTTCAGGCCGGCTTCGTCGCACTTGTCGCGGAAGCCCTGGCAGTCCAGCTCGCCGTGTCCGTACAGCGACGAGACCAGAATGGCGTCGGCCGCCGACTCGATGGCTGCCTCGATGTATTCCTCCTGTGAGACCATGACACCCAGGTTGATGACGTTGAACCCCGCCTCCCGAAAGGCATAGTTAAGAATCTGGTTGCCTACGGCGTGCACATCCGCACCAATGACCCCCATAACAAGCGTCTTTTTCGCGTCCATATATGGCCCTCCCTATGTGATTACAAACATCTTATCCTTTTGAACGCGCTATGTCAACCGTAAAACAAGCACGCAATGGGGACAAACACAAGCCCGCGCCTCACTTTTGCAAGCCATTTGCGTTTCTCCGCCACATTGCGGCACGGCCCGCGCTTCTATTATCACCATTTGCAGTATCTTTAACCAATTCTTGCATTCCGATTGTGCCGCGAAGGCGCCCTCTCTTTCACGCTTGGTTGCGGCAACAGGGGGTTTGGGCTATAATGCGACCAGTACCCAACACGGCTCTACGGCAGCGCAGCAAGGCCAGGAGGGACCATGAGAATCGGACAGTTTACGGATACCTTTCTGCCCATCGTGGACGGTGTGGGCCGCGTGGCGCACGCCTACGCGACGG